>CEAA01010192.1_pt1 | contig 314325 bp, 313 predicted proteins | sample 557551 | NCBI WGS metagenome assembly CEAA01 (sample SAMEA3182115, study PRJEB8094) | gut metagenome | biome: human; feature: gut; material: Stool; isolation source: human stools | place: Canada | collected 2013-06-11
GTGGTGCTGCGTCCCCTGATGGTCGTGGCGGGCGACCATGCCAACAACGACATGGCCGGTGCGGACGAGGATTCCTGGAAGACCATGTTTGAGGCCGCCGGTTTCACCGTGAACTGCCAGATCTCCGGTCTGGGCCGTATCGCGGACGTGCAGGCTCTCTACGTGGCACACGCCAAGGCTGCCATCGACGCTATCGCGTAACAAGGACTGAACGGGCTCCGGGGCGGTATACTATCGCCCCGGAGCCTTTTTCAAAGTAAGGAGGACCTTGACCATGAAGAAAATTCTTTCGTTTCTGCTGGCCGCTGTGATGATGGCGGCGCTGCTGGTAGGCTGCGGACAGCAGCAAACCGATGCCCCCGGCAACGATGAGACTGACCAGCCCGCTCTGGCGGATGGCGTATACACCGCCGACTTCAACACCGACAGCAGTATGTTCCACACCAACGAGACCTGTGACGGCAAGGGCGTGCTGACCGTGAAGGATGGCCAGATGACCATCCACGTCAGCCTGGCCTCCACCAGCATCGTCAATCTGTTCCCTGGTCTGAAGGAGGACGCCCAGAAGGACGGCGCCGTGCTGCTCCAGCCCACCAAGGACACCGTCACCTATCCCGATGGCCTGACCGAGACAGTCAATGGCTTTGATATCCCCGTTCCCGCGCTGGACGAGGAGTTCGACGTGGCCCTCATCGGCAAGAAGGGCGTATGGTATGACCACAAGGTGTCCGTCTCCAACCCTGTTCTGAAGGAGGAGAACGGCGATGACGCTGCCGCCATCGCATTGGCGGACGGCACCTACACCATTGAGGTAGGCTTTGAGGGCGGCTCCGGTAAGTCCCATGTGCTGACTCCCTGCACCCTGAAGGTGGAGAACGGCGCTGCCACCGCCACTATCGTGTGGAGCAGTGAGAAGTATGACTATATGCTGGTGGACGGCCAGCGCTATGATGTCCTCACCACCGAGGGCGGTTCCACCTTCGAGATTCCCGTGCGGGCGCTGGATACCCCGCTGACGGTCATCGGCGACACCACCGCCATGAGCACCCCCCACGAGATCGAGTACACCCTGACCTTTAAGTCCGCCACGGCGGTGGAGGCTGCCCAGTGAGGCGTTTTCTCGCCGGGTTGCTGGCGGCGCTGATGGTCTTGTCCCTCTGCGCCTGCGGCGCGGCTGACGCCCCCGGCAAAACAGACGGACAAACCGCCGCCGTGTCGTGGGACGAGCTGGTCTTCGACCGTACCATGCCCCTGCGCTACGCGGAGCAGTTCTCCGTGGAGTACGCCGGGGACAGCTACAAGCGCATCACCATCAACAACGACCGGGTATACCTGCTGGTGGCGGAGGGTGCAGCTGTGCCTGACGGGGTACCTACCGGTGTCACCGTTTTGCAGCAGCCGCTGGACCAGATTTATCTGGTAGCCGCCGCTGCCATGGACTACTTCGACAAGCTGAACGCCATCGACTGCATCACCCTCAGCGGTAAAAAGCAGTCGGACTGGTATATCCAGCGCGCCAAGGACGCCATGGACAGCGGGGCAATGACCTACGCCGGCAAATATTCCGAACCCGATTATGAGCTGATCCTGTCGCAGGGCTGCGATCTGGCGGTGGAAAACACCATGATCTACCACTCCCCGGCGGTGCTGGAGCAGCTGGAGCGGCTGGGTATCCCTGTGCTGGTGGAGACATCCAGCTACGAGACCCAGCCCTTGGGTCGGATGGAGTGGATCAAGCTGTACGCGGCGCTGCTGGATAAGGAGGACGAGGCCGAGGCGCTGTTTAATGAGAAGATGGACAGCGTGGCGGACGTACTGGAGCAGCAGCCCACCGGCAAGACTGTGGCGTTTTTCTACATCACCAGCAGCGGCGCTGTAAACGTCCGCAAGTCCACGGACTATGTAGCGAAGTGTGTCACCATCGCAGGCGGAGACTATGTCTCCTTCGATGAATCGGCGGAGGACAACGCCCAGTCCACCATCAATATTCAGATGGAATCCTTCTACCATGGTGCAGTGGACGCCGATGTGCTGATCTACAACAGCATCATCGACGGCGAGCTACACACGCTGGACGAATTGGTGGCACTGGATCCACTGATGGCCGACTTCAAGGCCGTCAAGAGCGGTAACGTGTGGTGCCTGACCAAAAACTTCTATCAGGAGTCGCTGGAGCTGAGCGACCTCATTCTGGACGTCAACCATGCGTTGAACGACGCGCCGGATACGGCGTTTCACTTCCTGACACGGATGAAGTGAGCATTTTTTACATCATTGCATTATAAGGAGGAGCGGCATGAAGAGGACCCGAACACTTCGCATCTGGGGAGGCTTTTGGCTGCTCCTCCTGCTTTTATTCACATTTCTGATTTGGAACATCTTCGCGGGAAGCGTTTCTCTTTCCGCGTCTGAGATATGGCGGATCCTGCTGGGCGGCGATGTGGGCTTTACGCAGAGCCAGATCATCATGAAGATCCGTCTGCCCCGGCTTCTGTCGGCGCTGATCCTGGGCGGGGCGCTGTCCCTGTCCGGCTATCTGCTGCAAACCTTTTTCCACAACCCCATCGCCGGCCCCTTTGTGCTGGGTATCTCCTCCGGAGCGAAGATGACGGTGTGCGTGGCCATGCTGGCGCTGCTGAGCCGGGGCAAGACCACCTCCTCCGCCATCCTCATCGCGGCGGCGTTCGTGGGCGCCATGGTGTCCATGGGCTTCGTGCTGCTGATTTCTCAGCGGGTCAAGCGCATGAGCCTGTTGGTGGTCTGCGGCGTGATGATCGGCTACATCTGCTCGGCGCTGACGGATTTTCTCGTGACCTTCGCCGACGATTCTAGCATCGTGAACCTGCACAACTGGTCTCTCGGATCCTTCTCCGGCATGAGCTGGGAGAATGTAAAGACCATGGCCGGTGTATGCGGCGTCACACTGCTGCTGACCTTTTTCCTGTCCAAGCCCATCCGAGCGTACCAGCTGGGCGAGGTCTACGCCCAGAACATGGGCGTCCCCCTGCGGGCCTTCCGTACGGCGCTTATCCTGCTGTCCAGCGTGCTGTCCGCCTGCGTCACGGCCTTTGCTGGCCCCATCTCCTTTGTCGGCATCGCAGTGCCGCACCTGATGAAATCCCTGTTCAAATCGGCGGAGCCGCTCGTCATGATCCCAGCCTGCTTCCTGGGCGGCGGCGTGTTCTGCCTGTTTTGCGACCTCATCGCCCGCACCGCCTTTGCCCCCACAGAGGTGAGCATCAGCTCCGTCACGGCGGTATTCGGCGCACCTATCGTCATCTACATGATGATCCACAGAAAGGCGGCGTGAGTATGGCATATCTGGAAACAAAAGACCTGTCCGTGGGCTACCACGGCAAGCCGCTGATCGAGGATGTCGCCCTTCATGTGCAGCGGGGCAGGATCGTCACGCTGATAGGCCCCAACGGCTCTGGAAAATCCACCATATTGAAAACCATCATCGGCCAGCTCTCCAAGGTGTCCGGCACGGTGTTTCTGGATGGAAAAGCCATGGAGGCGCGCAGCCGCAATGAGATCGCCCGGCGCATGGCCATTTTGATGACGGCCCGCATGGAGCCGGAGCTGATGACCTGCAGGGACGTGGTGAGCAGCGGCCGCTATCCCTATACGGGGCGGCTGGGCATCCTGCAGCCGGAGGATCAGGCTATCGTGGAGCGCTCTCTGGCGCAGGTAGGCGGCATGGAGTTTGCCGACCGCCCCTTCTCCGCCATCAGCGACGGACAGCGCCAGCGCATTCTGCTGGCCCGGGCGCTGTGTCAGGAGCCGGAGATCATCGTATTGGACGAGCCTACCAGCTTTTTGGACATCCGCTATAAGCTGGAGTTGTTGACGGTGCTCAAGCGCATGGTGCGGGAGAACGATCTGGCGGTGCTGCTGTCCCTCCATGAGTTGGAGCTGGCGGAGCGCATTTCGGACACGGTGGTGTGTGTGGCGGGCGACCGCATCGACCGCATCGGCACCCCGGAGGAGATCTTCACCCGCGCATATATTGCAAAGCTGTACCGGATGGAGCACGGGAAGTACGACCCCTGCTTCGACAGTCTGGAATTTGTGCCGTAAGGAGTAGCGACATGGAAAAACAGGGTGTTTTTTACGCCGTCAGCGTAGGCCCCGGCGACCCGGAGCTGCTGACCCGGCAGGCGTGCCGGGTCTTGGCGGACTGTCCTGTGGTGGCAGCCCCCCGGATGAAGTCCGGGCGGATGCTGGCGCTGAATATCGCCGCCGGGGCGGTGGATACGCAGGGCAAGACCATCTTGCCGCTGGACTTTACCATGGAGCGAAGTGAGGCAGTGCGGGAGGACAGCTACCGCATGGCGGCAGCCGCTATCGAAGCGGAGCTGTCGGCAGGACGGGACGTGGCCATGGTCAATCTGGGCGACGTATCCGTGTACGCCACTGCCTACTATATTCTGGAGCGCATCCGCGCTGATGGGTTTGAGACGGTGATGTGTCCCGGCGTCACCAGCTTCTGCGCCGTGGCGGCGCGGCTGGGACGGAGTTTGACCCGCATGGAGGAGCCGCTCCACATTCTGCCGGGCAGCACGGATCTGGGCAACGCGCTGCCGCTGCCGGGAACAAAGGTCGTGATGAAATCCGGCAAGGCCATCTACAAAGCGGCAGCGGCGCTGGAGCGCCACGGTCTGCTGGCAAATGCCGGGATGGTGGCGGACTGCGGACTGGAGACAGAGCAGGTCTACACCGACCTGCGGCAGCTGCCGGAGCAAATCAGCTATTTTGCCACCATCGTGGCGGATTGAGAGGGCGCTATGGAGCAAAAAGTCCCCCGGCTGGTGCTGGCCGGCACCAACAGCGGCTGCGGCAAGACCACCGTCACCTGTGCCGTCTTGCAGGCGCTGGTATCGCGGGGCCTGCGGGTAGGCGCGGCGAAATGCGGCCCTGATTATATCGACCCCATGTTTCACAGCCGGATCATTGGCGCGAAGAGCTCCAATTTGGATGCCTTCTTCTTTGATCCCGATACCCTGCGCTATCTTCTGGCCCGCAACGCCCGGGGCTGCGATGTCACGGTGATAGAGGGGGTCATGGGCTATTATGACGGGCTGGGCCTCACCTCCACCCGGGCCAGTACCTACGAGGTGGCGCGGGAGACCCAAAGCCCCGTGGTGCTGGTGGTCAATGCCCGAGGGGCGGCCCTTTCCGTCCTGGCGGCGGTGGAGGGCTTTCTCCACTTCGCGCCGGACAGCGGCATCCGTGGTGTCATCCTCAACGGGTGCAGCGCCATGAGCTATGGCCCACTGGCACGGGAGCTGGAAAACCGTTTGGGCGTCCGCGCCTGCGGCTATCTGCCCCGTCTGCCGGAGTGCGCTCTGGAGAGCCGCCACTTGGGGCTCATCACAGCGGACGAGGTGGCCGATCTGCAAGAGAAGCTGCGCAAGCTGGCGGCCGAGGCGGAAAAAACGCTGGACATTCCAACACTGCTGGAGCTGGCTGACGCCGCGCCGCCCCTGCGCTTTATCCCGCCGGCCCTGCCGGAGCCGGGAACGCCGGTGCGTATCGGCGTGGCCAGGGATCGGGCGTTCTGCTTTTACTACGAGGACAGTCTCGACCTGCTGCGGCAGCTGGGTGCGGAGCTGATACCCTTCAGCCCGCTGGCGGACGAACGGCTTCCCGATGGCGTACAGGGTCTGTACTTGGGCGGCGGTTACCCGGAGCTGTACACGGCGCAGTTGGCGGAAAACCGTACCCTGCGCGGGCAGCTTCGGGAGGCTGTACACGCGGGGATGCCCTGTATCGCCGAGTGCGGAGGCTTTATGTACCTGACAGAGTCCATCGCAGGCCACGCCATGGTGGGTGCGCTGCCCGGGGACTGCTTTGACACGGGGAAGCTGACCCGGTTCGGCTATATCACCGCCACGGCCCGAGAGGGCAGTCTCCTGTGCCGCGCCGGGGAGCAGGTGCCGATGCATGAATTTCACCACTGGGACACGCCCCTGCCGGGCAGCGCTTTTCTGGCGGAAAAGCCCTCCGGCAAGCAGTGGCGCTGTGCGTATGCCACGGATACGCTGTACGCTGGTTTCCCTCACTTCCATTTTTACGCCAAGCCCGTCATGGCACAGCGCTTTTTGGCGGCTTGCAGAAAGGAGACGCTATGACGGAACAGATGAAGCCTATGGATATCGAGAAGCGCAGCTTCGCCATCATCACCGAGCTGCTGGGTGACCGGCGGCTGGATCCGGAGAATGAGCTGGTCATCAAACGGGTCATCCACACCACGGCGGATTTTGACTATGTGGACAATCTGGCCTTTTCCGACCACGCGGTGCAAAAGGCCATTGCCGCCCTGCGGGCGGGCTGTGACATCGTCACCGATACCCAGATGGCCAAGGCCGGGATCAATAAGACGATCCTCGCTTCGCTGGGAGGAGAGGTACACTGCTTCATGTCGGACGCGGACGTGGCGGCGGAGGCTAAGGAGCGCGGTGTGACCCGTGCCTTTGTATCCATGGAGCGGGCGGCAGCCCTGCCCAAGCCCTGCATCTTTGCTATCGGCAACGCTCCCACGGCGCTTTTCTCCTTAGAGGCGCTGATGGAGGCAGGCAAGCTTCACCCGGCCCTCATCATCGGCGTGCCGGTGGGCTTTGTGAACGTGGTGGAGAGCAAGGAGCGCATCATCAAGGCCGCTGCCGCGCCCTACATCGTGGCTCGGGGCCGCAAGGGCGGCAGCAACGTGGCGGCGGCCATCTGCAACGCCATGCTCTACCAGATCAGGCGGTAGGTTATGAAGGAATTTATCATACGGGACGGAAAAAAACTCCGTCTGGGCTACACCACCGGTTCCTGTGCCGCGGCGGCAGCCAAGGCCGCCGCATGGATGCTGCTGAGCGGCAGTAAAAAGGAGTCCATCCGCCTGCTGACACCCAAGGGCATGGAACTGACGCTGGCGGTGGAGGACATCCATCTGTCCCCAAACTGTGTGCGCTGTGCCATCCGGAAGGACAGCGGTGATGACCCGGATATCACCCGTGACACCCTGATCTATGCCGAGGTGCGGAAAACAGAGACTGTTGGCATTGTCATTGACGGCGGACAGGGTGTAGGTCGGGTAACCATGCCAGGTCTTGACCAGCCGGTGGGTGCGGCGGCCATCAACTCCGTACCCCGCCGGATGATTCAGGAGAATGTGGAGGAGGTCTGTGGCCTGTTCGGATACATCGGCGGCCTGTATGTGGTGATCTCCGCTCCCGATGGCGAGACGCTGGCGAAAAAGACCTTCAATCCCCGATTAGGCATTGAGGGCGGCATATCCATCTTAGGCACCACGGGGATCGTAGAGCCTATGAGCGAGCAGGCGCTGGTGGACACCATCCATGTAGAGCTGCGGCAGCGGCGGGAGGGCGGCGCGGATTATGTACTGCTGGCCCCCGGCAACTACGGCGCAGACTATATCAAGGGTGTCATGGGCATCGACCCCGCCACGGCGGTGATGACCTCCAACTTCATCGGCGACACGATGGAGATGTGCCGGGAGCTGGGCTTCCGAGGGGCGCTGCTCATCGGTCATATCGGCAAGCTGGTAAAGCTGGCGGGCGGTATGTGGAACACCCACTCCCGCTACGGCGACTGTCGCATGGACATCCTGACGGCCTGTGCTGCCGCAGAGGGGCTGCACGGCGGTGCGGCGGCGGAGATGCTCTGCTGCGCCACCTGTGACGACGCCCTGCGGCTGTTGAAGGAGCAGGGACTTTATGACGCGGTGCTGCACCGGCTGGCCGGGCGCATCGACGACATGATGCATTATAAATGCAGTGATATAGAGACAGGAGCCATCCTCTTTTCCAAGGAATATGGCTATCTCTGTGAGACAAAGGACGCAGCGGCACTGCTGCGCCGGATAAAGGAGGACTGACAATGGTACATTTTGTGGGAGCGGGCAGCGGCGCTGCCGACCTCATTACCGTCCGGGGCGCCAAGCTGCTGGGCGAGGCCGATGTGGTGATCTACGCCGGCTCACTGGTGAATCCGGCGCTGCTGGACTATACCAAGCCCGGCTGTGAGATTCACGACAGCGCCAAGCTGACGCTGGAAGAGGTCATCGCCCTCATCGAGAAGGCGGAGGCCGCCGGCAAGACCACCGTGCGCCTGCACACAGGGGATTCCAGCATCTACGGCGCAGTACGGGAGCAGTTTGACGAGCTGGAAAAACGCGGTATCACCTACGATGTCTGCCCCGGCGTCAGCGCCTTCTGTGGCGCGGCGGCCGCTCTGCGGGCGGAGTACACCCTGCCCGATGTGAGCCAGACCGTCATCATCACCCGCGCCCCCGGCCGCACGCCGGTGCCGGAGCGGGAGTCCATCCGCTCGCTGGCGGCCCATCAGGCCACCATGGTGCTGTTTCTCAGCACCTCGCTGACGGAACTGCTGCAAGTCGAGCTGCTGGCGGGCGGCTATGCCGCCGAGACGCCGGTAGCAGTGGTGTATAAGGCCACTTGGCCTGAGGAGAAGATCTTCCGCTGCACTGTGGGGACGCTCCACGAGACAGTGACGGGCAACGGTCTGACCAAGACATCGTTGATCGTGGTGGGCAACTGCCTGGGCGACAACTATCTCCGGTCGCTGCTGTACCACCCCGATTTTACAACGGAGTTCCGCAAGGGGGCCCAATGAGAGCCGCCCTGTTTGCCTACAGCCGGGGCGGCTGTGCCACGGCGCGGCGGGTACTGGAGGCGCTGCCGGAGGAGGTATGGATGTGCTATACCATGCCGCGTTTTGAAGAGCCGGGCTTTCTGCCGCTGGACAGGGCGATATATGGTGTGTGCTTTTCCTCCATGGACGCACTGATCTTTGTGGGGGCCTGCGGCATCGCCGTGCGGGAGATCGCCCCCTATGTCAAAAGCAAAAAAACCGACCCGGCGGTGGTGTGCATCGACGAGGCGGGGCAGTTTGTGATCCCCCTGCTCTCCGGCCACATCGGCGGCGCCAACGCGCTGGCGGAAAAGCTGGCGGAGAAGCTGGACGCCACGGCGGTGGTCACCACCGCCACCGACGTCCGGGGAAAATTCGCCGTGGACGCATGGGCCGCCCGGCACGGCTGTGCCATCTCCGACATGGGGCTTGCCAAGGCGGTATCGGCGGCGATACTGGAGGGGGACGTGCCTCTTTGTAGCCAGTTTTACCTGCCTGTCCCCCTGCCGGAGGGTACGTTTGCCGGGGAGACCGGCCCTCTGGGCATTTTCATCGGCTGGCACGTCAGAACACCCTTTGCCCGCACCCTGCGGCTGATCCCCCGCGTGTTGCGGGTAGGCGTAGGCTGCCGGCGGGGTATCTCTGCCGAAGCGGTGGTGCGTGCGGTGCAGACAGTGTTCGCGGAAAATGGCCTGGACACGGCGGCCATTTGCGGCGTCTGTTCCATCGACCTGAAGCAGGACGAGCCGGGTCTGCTGACCGCCTGTGAGAAAAACAACTGGCCGGTGCATTTTTACACGGCGCAGCAGCTGCGGGATGTGGCGGGTGACTTCACTCCCTCCGACTTCGTCCGTTCCGTTACCGGCGTAGACAATGTCTGTGAACGGGCGGCGCTGCTGGATGCCGAAAAGCTGATCGTACAAAAAACAGCGCGGGACGGAGTGACCGTCGCCGTCGCGGCGGAGCATTGGGAGGTGCGCTTTGGGTAAGGTAATTGTTGTGGGCATCGGCCCTGGCGGCTATGAGGATATAACCATCCGGGCAGACGAGGCCCTGCAGGCGTGCGACGCCATTGTGGGGTACCCCGTCTATGTGGATCTGGTGCGGGATCGCTATCCCGGCAAGGAACTTCACTCCACGCCCATGACACGGGAGACAGAGCGCTGCCAGCTGGTGCTGGAGCTGGCGCGCAGCGGCAAGACCGCCGCCATGGTTTGCTCCGGTGACAGCGGCATCTACGGCATGGCGGCGCTGGTCTATGAGCTGAGGGGCGAGGCGCAGGAGCCTGAGATTCAGGTGGTGCCGGGATTGACGGCGGCGTGCAGCGGCGGGGCAGTGCTGGGTGCGCCGCTGACCCATGATTTCGCGGTCATCAGCCTCAGCGACCGTCTGACACCGTGGGAGACCATCGAAAAGCGCTTGGACTGCGCGGCGGCGGCGGATCTGACCATCGTCCTGTATAACCCGGCCAGCCACGGCAGACCGGATCATGTAAAGCGCGCCTGCAATATTTTGCTGCGCCGTCTGCCGGAGGACAGACTCTGCGGCATCGTCCGCAACATCGGCCGCGACGGGCAGAGCCGCCGCATCCTGACGCTGGCAGAGCTGCGGGAGGCGGAGGTGGATATGTTCTGCACCGTGTTTATCGGCAACAGTGCGGCAAAGACGGTGGCGGGACAGCTCATCACCCCCAGAGGATACCGAAATGTGTAATATCTGCGTGTTTGCCGGCACCACGGAGGGTCGAGAGCTGGCGGAATTTCTCGCCGGACAGCCGGTACAGGCCACGGTATGCGTGGCAACGGAGTACGGTGAGACGCTGCTGCCAGAGGCGAAAAACGTCACGGTTCTGGCGGGGCGCATCCCGGTGGCGGACATCATCCGGATGCTGCAAGCGACCCGGTTCGATCTGGTGATCGATGCCACCCACCCCTACGCCGCCTCCATCACCGAGAGCATCTGCACGGCCTGCCGGGAGACGGAAACAGAATATCTGCGCCTGCTGCGGCAGTCCTGTGACCCGAAGGAGGCGCTCGTGTGCGTGGAAAACGCCGCCGAGGCCGCCGCGTTTCTGGCGAATACCGAGGGCAGCATCCTCCTGACCACCGGCAGTAAGGAATTGGCGGCGTATAGCGGTATCCTCGATTTTACCCAGCGGGTATACGCCCGTGTGCTGCCCATGGATGCCTCACTGGAGGCCTGCCGCACAGCGGGGTTAAAAGCCTCTCATATCATCGCCATGCAGGGGCCTTTCTCCGAGGAGATGGATCTGGCCACACTGCGGTTTGCCAACGCCGCGTGGATGGTGACCAAGGACGGCGGCGAAGCCGGGGGCTTTCCCGCCAAGGTATCCGCCGCCCGAAAGGCGGGCGCGGGGCTGGTGGTCATCGGCCGCCCGCCCCAGCGGGAGGGTCTGCCCTTTGCGGCGGTGCTGGACGTGCTGTGTGAGCGGTTCGGCTGCACCGTCCGGCCGCAGGTGCGGATCGTCGGCATCGGCCCCGGCAGCCGGGAGGCTATGACCCATGAGGTCAGCGAAGCCATCGAGACGGCGAACTGTCTCATTGGCGCAAAACGGATGTTGGATGCTGTGGCGCGGCCGGGACAGCCTACCTATGACGCCATTGCGCCGCAGGATATCGCGGACTTTATCCGCGCCCACCGGGAATACCGCCGCTTTGCGGTGGTCATGTCCGGCGACACCGGCTTTTTCAGCGGCACCAAAAAGCTGCTTCCTCTGCTGGAGGGCTGCGACACAGCGGTGCTGCCGGGTTTGAGCTCGCTGTCCTATCTGTGCGCCCGGCTGCAAACCTCCTACGAGGATGTGCGGGTGGTGAGCCTCCACGGACGGCAGCACAACATCCTGCCGGAGGTGAGGGCAAACGGCCGGCTCTTCGCGCTGGTGGGCGGTGAGCGCGGCATCAACGACCTGTGCCGCACACTGACAGCAGGCGGTCTGGGCGGCGTCACCGTGTCTGTGGGACAGCGGCTGGGCTACCCGGATGAGCGCATTGTGTGCGGCACGGCAGCAGAGCTGGCAGAAGGTGCCTATGCACCCCTGAGCGTGGCGCTCATCGAAAATCCCCACCCCGACGCGGTGGTCACGCCGGGTCTGCCGGATGACGCCTTCCTCCGCAGCGCGGAGGGAATGCCGGTGGTGCCTATGACGAAAAGCGAGGTGCGGGCGGTGTGCCTGTCCAAGCTGCGCCTGACGGAGCGGAGCGTCTGCTGGGACATCGGCGCCGGTACCGGCTCGGTGTCGGTGGAGATGGCCTTGCAGGCAAAGCAGGGGCTGGTCTGCGCCGTGGAACGGCGGGAGGACGCCGCGGCGCTGCTGGGGCAGAACCGGGAACGGTTTTCGTTGGAGAACCTACAGGTGGTCTGCGGCAGTGCGCCGGAGGCCTGCGCCGGTTTGCCCGCGCCTACCCACGCGTTCATCGGCGGCAGCGCCGGGAATATGCGGGAGATCGTGGCGCTGCTGCTGGCAAGAAACCCCCGTGTCCGCATCGTGGCCACGGCCGTTTCGCTGGAGTCCGTGGCTGAGCTGACGGACTGCCTGACGGCGTTTCCCTTTACGGAGACGGAGGTGGTGTCGCTGCAGGCGGCGCGGGACAGAAGGGCCGGAGGCTATCACCTGATGAGCGGGCAGAATCCCATTTATATTTTTACGATGCAGGGCGGAGGAGAAACGGCATGATGTGGTCGCTTGCGGCACTTGTTATCGGCTTTTGCATAGACCTTCTGGTGGGCGACCCCCACAGTTTTCCCCATCCGGTAGTTCTGATTGGAAAATGTATCAGCGTGTTGGAGCGGGTGCTGCGGTGTGTATGCCCCAAAACGCCCGCCGGCGAGCGGGCGGCGGGTGCCATCCTGTGGGGCGCGGTGGTCATCGTATCCACCGCCGTCCCGGCTCTGCTGCTGTGGCTGAGCGGTCTGCTCAGCCCGTGGCTGCGTCTGGCGCTGGAGAGTGTGATGTGCTGGCAGATCTTGGCGGTCAAGTCCCTGCGGGACGAGACCATGAAGGTCTATGACGCGCTGGAGAGCGGCGATCTGGCCGCCTCCCGCCATGCTGTTTCCATGATCGTGGGGCGAGACACCGACCGGCTGGACGACGCCGCCGTGACCCGCGCCGCCGTGGAGACGGTGGCGGAGAACACCTCCGACGGCGTGGTGGCGCCGCTGCTGTTTTTGGCCATCGGCGGCGCGCCGCTGGGCTTTTTCTACAAGGCGGTGAACACCATGGACTCCATGCTGGGGTATGTGGAGCCGCCCTATAAGAACATTGGTCTGGTACCCGCCAAGGCCGACGATGTGGTGAATTACATCCCGGCGCGGCTGTCAGCACTTCTGATGCTGGCGGCGGGCGGCCTGATGGGGCTGGATACGGCGGCAGGCTGGCGGATCTTCCGCCGCGACCGCCGGAAGCACGCCAGTCCCAACTCAGCCCAGACGGAATCCGTCTGCGCGGGGCTGCTGGGCGTGCGTCTGGCGGGGGATGCATGGTACCACGGCGTGCTGCACAAAAAGGAGTATATCGGCGACGCAGCGCGGGAGATCACCCACGAGGACATCCCCCGTGTGTGTCGCCTGATGACCGTCACAGCCATCCTCACCCTGCTTTTGAGCTGCGGGGTCAAGCTGCCCTTTGCGCTGTAAAGGAGACGTAGATGCTGTATCAAATGGAAAATCAACATGGCGGTGACGTGTACGGCGGCGGTATCACACTGGATTTTTCCGCCAACACCAACCCGCTTGGCACGCCCCCCGGCGTTTTGGAGGCGGTGTGCCGGGCTCTGCCCCAGCTGCACCGCTACTCCGACCCCTACTGCCGCCGGCTGGTGCAGGCCATCGCAACCCATGAGCAGGTGCCGGCGTCGTATGTCCTCTGCGGGAACGGCGCGGCGGACCTGATCTACGCTTACTGCGCCGCCCTGCGGCCCCGGACAGCTGTGGAGCCTGCGCCTACCTTTGCCGAGTACGGGCTGGGTCTGGCGCAGGTGGGCTGCCGCGTGACGCCGTATTTTCTGCATCAGGCGGAGAATTTCGATGTGGATGAGGGCTTTCTGCCCTTTTTGGAAGAGAAAAAGCCGGAGGCGGTATTCCTCTGCACTCCCAACAACCCCACCGGACGGCTGCTGCCGCTGCCGCTGCTGGAGTGGATCCTGCAAGGCTGTGCGGCGTGGGGTGCGCGGGTGTTTCTGGATGAGTGCTTCCTCGACCTTACGGAGGACGGTGTCAGCGCCAAATCCCTTTTGGCGGCGCACCCGGAGCTGCTGATCCTGAAGGCCTTTACCAAGAGCTACGGCATGGCGGGCATCCGGCTGGGGTACTGCCTGTGCGCCGACAGCGCGCTGCTGCACCGCATGGCGAGTGCATCCCAGCCGTGGAACGTATCCTCGCTGGCGCAGAGCGCCGGTGTGGCGGCGCTGACGGAGCAGGATTTCCTGCAAAGAACACGATCCCTCGTCCATACGGAGCGGCGCTGGCTCACGGATAACCTGACAGCGCTGGGCTTCTGGGTGTGTCCGTCCCAAGCCAACTACCTGCTGTTCCGCGGGCCGCGGGGCTTGCGGGAGAGGCTTCTGCGGCAGGGCATCGCCATCCGGGGCTGCGAGAATTACAGCGGGCTGGACGACGGGTGGTATCGCATCGCCGTGCGGCCCCATGAGGAAAACGAAGCGTTGATAACGGCCATCCGGCAATTCTGCAAGGAGAAATCGCTATGGCTATGAATATTATGATACAGGGAACCATGTCCAACGCCGGAAAGAGCCTGCTGGCGGCGGGACTCTGCCGCGTTCTGAAGCAGGACGGCTACCGCGTGGCACCGTTCAAGAGCCAGAATATGGCGCTAAACTCCTTCATCACCAGGGACGGCGGTGAGATGGGCCGGGCGCAGGTGGTGCAGGCAGAGGCCGCCGGGATCGAGCCGGATACCCGCATGAATCCCATCCTGCTCAAGCCCACCACCGACGTGGGCAGTCAGGTCATCGTAAACGGCCAAGTGCGGGGCAATATGCAGGCCATGGAGTATTTCCGCCGCAAGCGGGACTACATCCCCGCCGTGCTGGAGGCCTACAACAGTCTGGCCGCAGAGTACGACGTGATCGTTATCGAGGGGGCGGGCAGCCCCGCGGAGATCAATCTCAAGCAGGATGACATTGTGAACATGGGGCTTGCCAAGCTAGTGGACGCGCCGGTGCTGCTGGTAGGCGACATCGACCGGGGCGGCGTATTCGCCCAGCTCTATGGTACAGTGGCGCTGCTGGAGGAGGACGAGCGCCGCCGCATCAAGGGCGTGGTGGTCAACAAGTTCCGGGGTGACCGGGCCATTCTGGAACCGGGGCTGAAGACGCTGGAGGAGCTGTGCGGCATCCCGGTGGCGGGGGTCATCCCCTACACCCATGTGGACATCGACGATGAAGACAGCCTGACCGAGCGGTTCGGCCGCTCCACGGAGCGGAAGCTCTTGGATATCGCGGTGATCCGTGTGCCGCGTATCTCCAATTTCACGGATTTCAGTCCCTTTGAACATTACGAGAACGTGTCGCTGCGCTATGTGGATCAGGTGAGCGATCTGCATCGGCCGGACATGATCCTGCTGCCGGGTACCAAGAGTACCATCGCCGACCTACGGTGGCTGCGGCAGTCCGGTCTGGAGGCGGCCATCCTGAAAGCGGCAGACGCCGGTACGCTGATCTTCGGCGTCTGCGGCGGCTACCAGATGCTGGGGCGCACCGTGTCCGACCCCGAGCAGGTGGAGGCCGCCGGGGTCACGGAGATCAGCGGCTTGGGGATGCTGGACATGGACACCGAATTCCGCGGCGAGAAGGTGCAGGCCCAGACGAAGGGCATCATCAGCGGCGTGGAGGGGATGCTCTCCCCCCTGAACGGTCTGGCCTACGAGGGCTACGAGATTCACATGGGGCGCAGCCGGCAGGAGATGCCCGCCCTCAGCGGCGGCGGAAACGTGTACGGCAGCTACGTCCACGGTATCTTTGACGCGCCGGGCATCGCCGATACGATCCTGCGAACGCTGTGCGCCAAAAAAGGTGTGTCCTTTGACGCGCTGGCGACCTTCGACACCCGCGGCTACAAGGAGCGGCAGTATGACCTGCTGGCAGACGTGGTGCGCGGCGGACTGGATATGTCCTTCGTCTACCGTGTGCTGCGCCGGGAAGTATAACGAAACAAACTCCACGGTCTACCACCAGAAACGCTGCACTGCGTGCTGCGCCTGTTGGGGGTAACACAGATCTGCCGGTACATCTGCGGGGCCATGTAGAGGCACTGGGGGCCGAAATCCCCGCCCGGCCCGACGACTTGCTGCTGCGCGCTCCAAAACGGCGTGGATGTAAAAACCGTGTCCTCGATGCTCGGTCATTACTCCGCGGGCTTCACGCTGGACACCTATGCCCACGTCACCACCGACGCACAGCTCAAGGCGGCGCAAACGATGGGGAGCATCCTCTCCCGTGCGGTATAGACCTTTCCGCTATCCGCTCCCGTTGGGGTCAGCGTTTGGGTCAGAAAAAAGCAGCGGGAGAAAACAACAACTTATGCAAACAAAAAGACCCGAAACCTTACGGTTTCGGGTCTTTTTGGCACGCCGTGAGGGATTCGAACCCCCGGCCTTCTGGTCCGTAGGTTGTCTCAAGGGCAAATCGGAGTCATTTCGGCTCCGATGTGTGCTTTTTACCGCCGTTCGCTCGGCGGATCTTCCATTGTTTCCATCCAGACCTGTCCGTTTTTTTCGTGTTCTGGGTCAAAAGTGGGTCAAGCGCGGTGCGCCCGCACCCACGCCAACAGCGCCTCGTAGTCCATTGCGCCGGAGGCGACAGCCAGACCGACCTCGACGACCTCTTCAACGCACCGTTGTTCAGCTGCCGCAGGAAGCGGTCATACGTCCAGTAGGACGGCAGCGGCTCCATGATGTTAAAGCCGCAGTTATGAGTGATTTCCGGCTTCAGCCATGACCGGAAACCATTGCAATTACTGATTTTTTGGAGTTTTGCTCATGGCTGAACACAATAGATTTGGGGGTGGTAAGGTTGGCTGCGAATTATTCCATTTTCAGAAATTTCCTATACTTTTGACCCTGGCATCATGACATTGCGCCGAAGCGTCCCTTTTTTCGTCCTTTATGATTCGTTTTCCGCAATGGTACGCCGCAAAAGATTCATTTCGGCTTCATAGCCGTAATCCTCTTTTTCGCTGCTCTCCTTTGCCAATTCCAACGCCTGACGGCATAGATCCAAACCGGCATTCTTTGCCCTGCGGCCGCCGATACCCAAAAGCTTGCAGCGCGCCAAGCGCATTTTGCATTTCACACTGCCCAATTTCTCGCCAGTTTCATAGCAACGGCGCGCTTCCTTTCCGTCCTGCGCAACGACGACGCCGTTTTCATAAAAACGCCCCAACGCCCACCAGGCGCTGTCGTCATTCCCATCGGCAGCTTTGCGGTAATGGGCATACGCCTCAGACAGCTTCCCTGCCTGCTCCAAATGCCATCCCATGTTGTAATCCGCCATGGCTTCGCCCAGCTCCGCCGCGCGGCGATACCATTCCATGGCCGTTTCCAAATCCCGCGGCACGCCCCGTCCCATCGCATAACATTCGCCCAGGCTATTCATGGCAGCCGGGTGGTTCTGCTCTGCTGCTCGTTCGTACCAGCAAATTGCCTTTTTCATATCCTGTTCCACGCCTTCGCCGTGGTCGTAATGCCAGCCGAGAGCATGCATGGCATTAGCATTTCCGCCCTCGGCGGCAGCAGTATACCAACGGATTGCTTCCGTCATATTTTGCTTCACGCCCACGCCATTGCGGTAATTCCAGCCAAGGCAGAACATGCAGTAAACACTTCCTGCCTCAGCTCCCCGCCGGTACCAGTAAAGCGCCCTGTCTTCGTTCTGTTCCACGCCTTCGCCGCGCTCGTAGCAGCATGCCAGATTAAGCATGGATTGCAAACTGCCACACTGTGCGCCCCGCTCATACCATTTTATGGCTTCCTGCCAATTCTGCTCCACGCCATATCCCCTTTTATAGCACCAGCCAAGATTGCACATGGCATCGCCGTTGCCGCCTTCGGCACTGCGGCGATACCAGTAAAGCGCCCTGTCTTCGTTCTGTTCCACGCCTTCGCCGCGCTCGTAGCAGTATGCCAGATTATTCATGGATTGCAAATCGCCACACTGTGCGCCCTGCTCATACCATTTTATGGCTTCCTGCCAATTCTGCTCCACGCCATATCCCCTTTTATAGCACAAGCCCAGATTGCTCATGCTAACCGGATAGCCGCACTCCGCACCTCTGCGATACCAGGAAAAGGCCTGCTCCCAACTCTGCTCCACGCCGCAGCCCTTTTCATAGCAGTATCCCAGATTATGCATGGATCGCAAATCGCCGCACTCCGCACCTCTGCGATACCAGGAAAAGGCCTGCTCCCAACTCTGTTCCACGCCGAAGCCATTTTCATAGCAGTATCCCAGATCCGTCATTGCCACGCTCACGCCACTCTCTGCCGCCTCGCGGAACCAATGCACAGCATGCTCCCAGTTTTGCTCCACGCCGTCGCCGTATTCATAGCATACGCCCAGCCGGTGCATACCTTCACCGTAACGCTGATACGCCGCCGCGCGCACCCAGTGCACGGCCTCGGCAGCGTCGGCTTCCACGCCGATCCCGTCGTGGAAGGCGTGGGCGAGCAGCATCTGTCCGCGGGGCGAACCGTATTCCGCCGCCTTGCAGTATAACTCGGCAGCCTGTTTCGCATCCGGAGCCGTGCCAATGCCGTATTGATAGCACACGCCCAAGCAGCACACCGCATTTAGGCTCCCCATTTCCACCGCCTGCTGATAAAGCCAAAAAGCCTGAACCGGATCCGCCTCCACGCCGTTTCCCTGCTCCATGCAGATGCCCAGATTGCATACGCCCCATGCGCTGCCGAGATATGCAGCTTTCCGAAAACAATCCACCATGCGCTTTTTATCCGATGCCTCTGCATCCCAAAGGGTGTTGCCTAAAGCCGTCCAATCATCTCCGGTCATATCGGCCTCGTTGGCGCGCAGCAATTTCCGACCGCACTGCGGACAGCGCTCCGGCAGCTTTTCGCCTTCATCCCAATAATTACAGGTGTGATCCTCGCAGTGATAGATCATCGTTTCCAACTCCTTCCGCCTGCTGAAAAAAAGCAGCGCGTTACACTATTTTCCATAGTATAACACGCTGCTTCAAAAAAGGAAAGACCGATCGGTCAGTCCTCGTTGCCGAAGAACTTATCGTGCACCACTTTGATGGCGCGGTTTGCATCGTCCTTGTTAAAAAAGAATTTTGATAAGAATGGAACAAGACGATAAATTCAAATTTGCTGAACTTATCGTACCATAACGCAAAAGCGTTTGCAACTGGAACTGCCAACAGAAAATTCTGTGTATTCGCAAGAAAATAGGAATCGTGCGGGGAACTACGCCCACCTGACCTCAGAAAACGGCAAATGAGCCGTTTTGACAAGCGGCCGTCCGGCGTTTCAGCAGCACGTAAAGCGCGCTGAAGGTAGTGATACCACCCCTCGCCTCGCACACACGGAAAGGCCCTGAGCGCAGGGCATACAAGCCGCAATTTCGACAGAAACGGAAAAGATCACGCAGCCCAGCGGGGCCGCGACGCCTCGGGACAGCGACGCGCATAAGCGCATCGCTGCTCCGAAGGCTTTCTGCGTTCTTCAGGAGCGTCTCCGACCAAGACCCAAAAGCGGCAAAACTTGCCGTTCTGATACCCGGCCCGGGGATGTTCGTGAACGTGCGGAACGCTCCGAGAGTAGTGATACCACCCCCATCCGAAACGCCCCCTGTTTCGGCGTGTAAGCCGCTGTGTGCGATCCTTCTCCGAAAGCCGAGTGTGTACCCGCTTTCACCCGTGAAAGCGAACGTGGGCCATTTGTGCGAGAAGTTGAAAATCGGGATGAGAAGTGGTTGGGGACAGCGTTGCAACGGTAACTTTTTGGCGATATTTGCGGGAACGCTTTTGGACGAAAAGCCGAACTTTTTAAGCCGGATTTTTGGACGGGGAAGGCCGTTCGATTTTAGCACAAGATAAAGAGAGGTGCCCGTAATTGGGCACCTCTCGGCCTCAAAGCCCCGCAGTGCGGGGCTTTCCGGGGTTTTGAAACCGCAGTTTAAGGTGCACCTTGAGAGGCACTTTCGCAGTCATAGGTGAACGTCAGGCACAGAAAAGGCCCGTGGCGGCGGACTTTTCAAGGTGGACGTTCCGCAGGCGTTTGAGGAAATCGCAGTTTCCAACTACCCAAAAAAGTGCTTTTTATGCAGCGACGATTCTCGGAGGAAAACGTGTATATTTTGCGCCGCTGTAGACAATGAAAAGAGACTTTCAACCATTCAAAAATCGCACCGCTGTAACCAAAGAAGAACGCCTCCGGCAGCGCAAAAATTGCGCCGCCACAGACAAAGATAGGGCATCCCCTTCAAATGATAACTTTTTGATAACAGTTCGGTTTTCCGGTAGCTTTGTCCCCTTGGTTACGGTATTGTTCGTTGCGAAAGGGGCTGATACCATGCCAAAGCGACGAGCGAACGGGGAAGGGAACATCCGCAAACGAAAGGACGGTCGATGGGAGGGCCGGTACACAGTCGGTCACGATCCGGAAACCGGCAAAGCCATCATCAAGAACGTTCTCGGCAAGACGCAGACAGAAGTCAAGGAAAAGCTGAAGAAAGCCATCGAGGAAAATGTGGGTATCGACTACGGCAAGGCAAAAACCTACACCGTGGGAAGTTGGCTGGAGGTCTGGATGGAGAACTACGCCAGAGTGAAACTCAGACCGTCCACGTTCAAGACCTCGCAAGGCTTTCTGAAAAACCACATCAAGCCGCAGATCGGCAGCATCCCGCTGGCAGACCTGACCTCTCTGGACTTGCAGCGATTCTACAAGCACCTGCTGGACGGTGGGCGAGTAGACCGCATCGAGGCCAAGAAAAAGCCGAAAGGTCTGGCTCCCAAAACGGTACGGAACATCCATCAGATGATCGGTTCGGCGTACAATCTCGCCATGGAGCAGAAGTTGGTAACCCGCAATCCGACACAGGGCTGTGCCTTGCCGAAGGTAGAGCACAAGGAGATGAAGACCCTGACCGCCGACCAACTCAGCGCCTTCTTCCAGGAGGCCAGGGACAGCGGCGTGTACGAACTCTACTACCTCGATCTCGCCACCGGACTGCGGCGGGGCGAACTGCTGGGGCTAAAGTGGACGGACGTGGACTTCCAGCACGGAGTACTGAAAATCCAACGGGCCATTTCACGGCAAAACGGCAAAGTAGTCGAGGCACCGCTGAAAACGAAAAACGCCTACCGCACACTGCCCATGTCGGCGGATGCGACAGACGTTCTGATGCAACAAAGAAGAAAAACGGGCAACAGCGAATGGGTATTCCCATCGCCCACCGGAGGCCCCATGTCCCCGGACAGCGTCCTGCACATGCTCCAGCGGGTGCTGAAACGGGCTGGGCTGCCCCGCATCCGATTCCACGATCTCCGTCACACCTTCGCGACGATGGCGCTCCAGAACGGCGTGGACGTGAAAACGGTCAGCAGTATGCTCGGACACTACTCCGCAGGCTTCACGCTGGACACCTACGCCCACGTCACCACCGACGCGCAGATCAAAGCGGCGCAAACCATGGGGAGCATCCTCTCCCGTGCGGTCTGATGGTTTCCGCTCCCCGTCCCGTTTGGGTCAGCGTTTGGGTCAGAGAAAGGCGGCACACCAAAAATGGCAACTTATGAAAAGCAAAAGTCCTCGAAATCAGACGATTTCGAGGACTTTTGGTACGCCGTGAGGGATTCGAACCCCCGGCCTTCTGGTCCGTAGGTTGTCTCAAGGGCAAATCGGAGTCGTTTCGGTTCCAATTTGTGCTTTTTGCCGCCGTTCGCTCGGCGGATCTTCCATTGTTTCCGTCCAGACCTGCCCGTTCCAATTCTATTCTGGGTCAAAACTGGGTCAGACATGGTGCGCCCGCACCCACGCTGTCCACGGCTTGTATGGACTGCTCAGTCGCCTGCAAAGAGCTCGTTGGTGGCGTTGAGGGTCACCCGGAGGTAGGGGCCGGTGTCGGCGATGCCGGTATAGCCGGTCTCAGCGGTGAAGCGGTAATAACCGTCACCGAAGTTCCTGCCGTGGATGGGGCCGTCAGCCAGAGTGACGGTCAGCACGGCGTTGTTCCCGTCCTGACGCAGATCCGCATTCTCGATGAGGGTGCAGCTTCCCGCCAACTCCCCAGCGGGGAAGCTCTCTGGGTAGAGGGAGCCATACTCCTTCAAAAAGTCCGGGTCTACATCCTTGGAGAGGGTGCCGCTGCTGAGGAAGGTGTCGTGCATGGTGACGGTGAGGGTCATGCCGTCCTCCGAGAGACCCACCTCGGTATAGGGGATCTCGCAGTAGGCGGCCACGAAGTCGCTACCGTCCGCCAGCGGGGCAAAGGCTACGGTGAGACCCCCTGCATCGATTTGGGCGGAGCGGATGGCCTCCCGGCGGTCCTGCATCCCCATGGAATAGCGCTCCCCAGCCCCGGCCCAGTAGATTTCAGAGCTACCAATGCCGGGAGAAACATAGGGATCATAGCCTCGGTCGCGCCCCTGCTCATCGTAGAGAAGGCACAGTGTGGCCAACTCCACGCGTGGAAAACTGGGGACGCCGTTTAAGATGTTAGGCCCGCCAGTGACCACCCGGACGGTTGCCTGGGACTCGATCTCGCACCGAAGCGGGGGCGTATCCAGCCACAGCATCCGGCGGCGGATGCCGCTCTCACCGTAGACCCAGTCCAAGCTGCGGCCGGAATCCTCCATTCCCAGCTGCACCAGGAAGTCGCCCTGGTACGCCTCGATGGAGGCGATGAGGTCCGCGTCGTCCCCATAGAGAGCCCGAACCTCCGCCTCCGTGGTGACGGGGGAGAAGGCATCCGGCTGGGCGGGATCGGCTGAAGATGAAGAATCGCCGGAGGAACCTGATGGATTGGAAACGGGGCTTTCCCCGCAGGCGGCAAGGTTCAGCAGCAGGAGGGCCGCCAGAGCCAAGGAGATGAGTTTCTTCATGGGATAACACTTCCTTTCTGTTGTTTGGGGTGTGGCCCCGGTGAGGAACTTGCAATTGCAAACGGGAATTTAACGGCATAATTGTTCTGAAATTCTTCCAATTCCTTGGATTTATTGTACCATAGCGCAAAAGTGTTTGCAACTGGAGCTGTCGACATAAAATTCTGTGTATTCGCAAGAAAATAGGAATCGTGCGGGGAACTACGCCCACCTGACCTCAGAAAACGGCAAATGAGACCTCTTGGCAAGCGGCCGTCCGGCGTTTCAGAAGCACGCAAAGCACGCCGAGGGTAGTGATACCACCCCTGCCTCGCACGCACAGAAAGCTCTGAGCGCAGGGTGTACAAGCCGCAACTTCGACAAAAGTAAAAAAATTACGCAGCCCAGCGGGGCCGCGACGCCTCGGAACAGCGACGCGCATGAGCGCATCGCTGTTCCGAAGGCTCTCTGCGTCCTTCTGGCGTACACCCGGCCAAGCCCCAAAAGCGGAAAAGTTTGCCGTTCTAAGTCCCGGCCACGCAGGGTTTCCGAACCGTGTGAAACGCTCCGAAGGTAGTGATACCACCCCCACCTCGCACGTTCAGAAAGTACTGCGCACAGAGTGAAAAAACAGCAACATCACCAAGTTGCAAACAGATCACGCAGCCCAGCGGGGCCGCGACGCCTCGGAACAGCGACGCGCATAAGCGCATCGCTGTTCCGCAGGCTCTCTGCGTTCTTCGGGAGCACCCTCGGCCAAGGCCCAAAAGCGGCAAAGTACACCTTTCTGATACCCGGCCCGGGGATGTTTGTGAACGTGCGGAACGCTCCGAGGGTAGTAATAGCGCCCCCATCCGAAACGCCCCGTGTTTCGCCGTGTGAGCCGCTGTGTGCGATCCTGTTGGCGAAGGCAAGTGTGTACCCGCCGCAGTCCCCCGAAACGAACGTTGCGGCGTTTGTGCCGGAGGTGTTGAAGACCGTGTGACCAACGTGTTGGAAACGTTGGTGTGACTGCGTTTCCTGCGCTTTTCACGGCTTTTTCGAGGACGAAAAAGAAAGCAGGATAAAGGGCTGGCGTCGGAACCGACGCTCTGCCCAATCACTTCTGCCCGCAGTGCGGGCAGTTGACGGGGGTTTCAGCGCAGTCGGTTGTGGTGCCTTTTGAAGAAAATTTCAGAGCGGCTGGCGTCTTAGTTCCCGCAAACGCAGATGTCCCAAGGATTTTGGTGGTGCCTTGTGGCCGTTTCGGAAGGAAATCGAGGTAATCACCTTCGCGTGATCAATGGTGCAGGGCAAGCGTGTTTTGAGTCACCGCAGTCAATGAAAAGAGACTTTCGACCGTTCAAAAATCGCACCGCTGTAACTAAAGAGAACGCCCCCGGCAGCGCAAAAATTGCGCCGCAATAGACAAAGATAGGGCGTCCCCTTCAAATGATAACTTTCTGATAACTGTTCCGTTTTCTGGTAGCTTTTCCCCCTTGGTTACGGTATTGTTCGTTGGCAAAGGAGGCTGATATCATGCCAAAAAGACGAGCAAACGGCGAGGGGAACATCCGCAAACGAAAGGATGGTCGCTGGGAGGGGCGGTACACAGTCGGCCACGATCCGGAAACCGGAAAGGCCATCATCAAAAATGTCCTCGGCAAAACACAGGCAGAAGTTAAGGAGAAACTCAAGAAAGCCATCGAGGAAAATGTGGGCATCGACTACGGCAGAGCCAAGACCTACACGGTAGGTAGCTGGCTGGAGGTGTGGATGGAAAACTACGCCAGAGTAAAACTCAGACCGACCACCTTCAAAACCTCGCAAGGCTTTCTGAAAAACCACATCAAGCCGCAGATCGGCGGCATCCCGCTGGCAGACTTAACCTCTCTGGACTTGCAGCGGTTCTACAAGCACCTGCTGGACGGTGGCCGGGTAGACCGCATCGAAGCGAAAAAGAAGCCAAAAGGACTGGCACCGAAAACCGTGCGCAACATCCACCAGATGATCGGCTCGGCATACAATCTCGCCATGGAGCAGAAGTTGGTAACCCGCAATCCGACACAGGGCTGCGCCTTGCCGAAAGTCGAACACAAAGAGATGAAAACCCTGACCGCCGACCAACTCAGCGCCTTCTTCCAGGAGGCCAAAGACAGCGACGTGTACGAGCTCTACTACCTCGACCTCGCCACAGGACTACGCCGTGGGGAACTGCTGGGGCTGAAGTGGACGGACGTCGACCTCGACCGTGGTGTGCTGAAAATCCAACGGGCAATTTCACGTCAGAACGGCAAGGTAGTCGAAGCACCGTTGAAAACGAAAAACGCCTACCGCACACTGCCCCTGTCGGCAGACGCGATAAGCGTACTGAAAATGCAGAAATGCAAAGTCGGAAATAGCGAGTGGGTATTCCCATCGCCCACCGGAGGCCCCATGTCACCAGACAGCGTCCTGCATATGCTGCAAAGAGTGCTGAAACGGGCAGGGCTGCCTCGCATCCGATTCCACGATCTCCGTCACACCTTCGCGACGATGGCGCTCCAGAACGGCGTGGACGTGAAAACGGTGTCCTCAATGCTGGGTCACTACTCGGCAGGCTTCACGCTGGACACCTACGCCCACGTCACCACCGATGCCCAACTCAAAGCCGCCCAGACGATGGGGAACATCCTCTCCCGTGCCGTCTGATGCTTTCCGCTACCCGCTCCCGTTGGGGTCAGCGTTTGGGTCAGGAAAAAGCAGCGTCCGAAAATAGCGACTTACGAAAAGCAAAAGTCCTCGAAATCAGACGATTTCGAGGACTTTTGGTACGCCGTGAGGGATTCGAACCCCCGGCCTTCTGGTCCGTAGCCAGACGCTCTATCCAGCTGAGCTAACGGCGCATGTCTTTCAGACAGCTTATTTATACTAGCACATCCTACCGCAAAATGCAAGAGGATTTTTCATTTTTCTTTGACTTTTTATAAAGCCGGGCCCCGCCAAAAGGCAGAGCCCGGCTTTGCTCACGATAGGGGAGACGGATAGGTCTCAGTCGGCATCCTTGCTGGTGCCCTTATCGAAGATCTCTACAGCCTTTGCGTTGGGTGCGGCGGTGCACTTAGCGACTATGACTGCGATGATGAAGCTGGCGATGAAGCCAGGTACGATCTCAAAAATGCCGGTGGAGGCGGTCAAGCCGGTCAGTAGCCAGCCCAAGTCTACCACAAAGCCAGAGACAACGCCGGCCACAGCACCCTTGTAGTTGAAGCGCCGCCAGAACAGGGACAGCAGGATGGTGGGGCCGAAGGAGGCGCCGAATGCGCCCCATGCGTTTTCCACCATATCCATAATGGCCTGTGCACCGCTGCCCTTGGAGTTGGCGATCAGGAAGGCGATAGCGGACAGTATCAGCACCAGAATGCGGCCCACCATCAGCGTTTCTTTTTCTGTGGCATTCTTGCGGAAGAAGGGCTTGTATAGGTCAGCGGTAAAGGAGCTGGACGCTACTAACAGCTGGGAGTCGGCGGTAGAGATGGAGGCCGCGATGATGGCCGCCAGCAGCAGACCACAGATAGCGGCTGGGAAGAACTTGCGGGACATGGCGATGAACACCAACTTCTGGCTGCCATCGGCCAACAACTCAGCGCCCATGATCATACGGCCGAAATAGGCGATCAGCACGGCGGAGAACAGGGAAATGATGACCCAAATGATGGCGACGGTGGAGGACTTCTTGATCATAGAGGGCTTCTCAATGGACATGAAGCGCACCAGAATGTGAGGCATACCGAAGTAGCCCAGACCCCAGCCAAGGCCGCTGACGATATCCTGCCAGCTGGCGCTGAAGATGCCACCGCCGAAATCACAGGAGACGACCGCACCGGAGGCGGCGTCGGTATATTCGTATACCGTAGTCAACGCCGTGGGATCCAGCAGCTCGCGGTGACCAAAATAGACCACGATAGGTACCAGCATCAGTGCTAACATCATCAGCATACCCTGGAAGAAGTCCGTCCAGCATACGGCGGTAAAGCCGCCGAAGAAGGTATAGGCTACGATGATCAGCAGGAACACCAGCATGGCGACCTTGGGGGAGATCTCCGGAAACAGCGTATTGAACACGGAGGTGCCGGCAACCAGGGCAGAGGCCACATAGATGGTATAGGCAAACAGGAAAATCAGCGCGCACACCAGCTGGAGTGTGCGGGAGTCCACGCCGAACCGGTTGGTCAGATACTGGGGCACGGTGATGGCGTCATCCGCGGCCTTGGAGAAGGTACGCAGCCGCTTGGCGCATAGGATCCAGTTAGCGGCGGTGCCTAGCGCCAAACCGATGCCGATCCACATCTGTCCGAAGCCAAAAGCCAGGATAGAGCCGGGCAGACCCATCAGCAGCCATGCAGACATATCGGAGGCCTGTGCCGACAGGGCCGTGACCCAAGGACCCATGGACCGGCCGCCCAGGAAAAAGTCCTCGCTGTTTTTGTTGGAGCCGTTGAAATAGAAGATCAACGCAACGCCCAACAGAATCACAAAGTAACCCAAAAATGTAATGATTTCCCAATTCATAGTTTCTCCGTCCTTTTGCTAAGTTCTGTCTTGCTTTTCTTAAAAATACACTAAATCATAGTATACAACACCGAGAGGCGTTTGTAAATCTTGATTTTGGACTTTTTTGCTTTAATTTGATATATGGCGGCATTTTTGCGTGCATTCTCTTGTCAGAGGGCGGAATTTGTGGTATGCTGTGGACAAGAAATCGAGAGAGAAGGTACTTGCCATGGATGCCAGCTTCAAGACGTGTATGTTCGGCGGCTTCGACCGTCAGGATGTGGTCACGTTTATCGAAAAAACCGCCGAGGAGCACCGTACGGCGCTGGAGACGCTGCAGACGGAAAATGATACGCTGCGCCGTGAGCGCGACGATGCGGTGGCCGAGAACGACACACTGCGTCTCCTGGCGGAGGAGGATGCCCGACTTCGGGACGATAATTCCCATCTGGAGCAGCAGGTACAGGCTCTGCAGCAGCAGCTCACCGCCGTACAGGCGGAAAACGATGCGCTGCGCGGCCCGGCAGGGGAGTACCAGTCTCTGAAGGAGCACGTGGCGGACATCGAGATCAGCGCGCATCGCCGTACAGAGGAATTTCGTGCCCGTGCCATGGAGCGTCTGGGACAGTGTATTGCCCAGCAGCGCCTGTGGTGCAGCCAGCGCCGCAGCACCTATCTGAACATGAATACCGCGTTGGCCGAGCAATTGCGCGCTGCCCAGGAGGCGGTGGACAGCGCTGACTTCACCGCCTTTGATGATATGATCGCTGAGCTGCAGCGGTTGGAGGCTGAACTGAAAAAGCCCGACCCGCAGCTGTAAGAGAGCAAAAGCGCCCCGCAAAGCGGGGCGCTTTTATGATAAAAGGACCGCCTTGCGGCGGTCCTTTTTTGCTGTGATTTACGTTCCGGGTTTACAGGATCATCACGCCGGCCTTTTCGCAGGCTTCCATGGTCTCCTTGTCCCACAGGCTGGCCTGCACTTCGCCGATGTGGCAGGTGCCGATCATCAGCATACACAGACGGCTCTGGCCGATGCCGCCGCCGATGGTCAGGGGCAGCTGGCCCGCCAGCAGCATCTTGTGGAAGGGCAGCTCGCGGCGGTCGTCACAGCCGCGCTTGTGCAGCTGGTAGTCCATAGCGGCCTCGTCCACACGGATGCCCATGGAGGAGATCTCAAAGGCGCGATCCAGCACGGGGTTGTACATCAGGATGTCGCCGTTCAGGGACCAGTCGTCGTAGTCGGGGGCGCGGCCATCGTGAGGCTTGCCGCTGCGCTTCAGGTCATCGCCGATCTGCATCAGGAACACGGTGTGGTGCTCCTTACAGATCGCATCCTCACGCTGCTTAGGCGTATAGTCGGGCCAGCGGTCCTCCAACTCCTGGGTGGTGACAAAGAACACCTCGCGGTCCAGCTTGGTGTGCAGGCTGGGGAACGCGATCTGCAGGGCGTCGTTGGTCTCCACCACAGCGCCCACGATGGCGCGCACGGTCTGCTCCAGATAGGCCACATTGCGGTCGCGGCGCTCGATGACCTTCTCCCAGTCCCACTGGTCCACATACACGGAGTGGAGGTTGTCCACTTCCTCATCGCGGCGGATAGCGTTCATATCGGTGAACAGGCCCTTGCCGGGCTTGAAGTCGTAGCGCTTCAGCGCCAGACGCTTCCACTTGGCCAGGGAATGCACCACCTGGCCCTGTGCGCCCACATCAGGGATATCGAAGGACACAGGGCGCTCCACGCCATTGAGGTTATCGTTCAGACCCGAATTCTCCTCCACGAACAGGGGAGCCGAAACGCGCCGCAGATTGAGCGCCTGCCCCAGATTCACTTGGAAATTGCTCTTGATGAACTCGATTGCGCGCTGCATCTCATAGGTGGACAGCGGCGTCTTGTACCCAGCAGGGATCGTCACTTTGCTCATGCGTGAAACACCTCTCTTATAAAAATATGTTGCCATTATAGGCGAACCCTCCGCAAAATGCAAGAGGAATAACCGCAAAAATTTACAGGATATCCATCGTATGTTTGTGAACTATATTACAAGAAGCGTCCGCAGCTCATGCTGCGGACGCTTCTGATTATGGTAGGAATTAATCAGCTTATTTATAGCTTTCGATCATGGCCTTGAAGGCGGGCAGGCTGCGCTGGATCATGTCATTGGCCACGCAGTAGCTCAGGCGGAAATAGCCGGGGCAGCCGAAACCGTCCGCGGGCACTACCAGCAGGTTGTGCTCCAGCTTGGCCTTCTCGGAGAAAGCGTTGGCATCGCCGTTGGGGGCCTTGACGAACAGGTAGAACGCGCCGTCGGGCTTGGCGCACTCATAGCCCATCTCACGCAGGCTGCTGTACAGCAGGTTGCGGTTCTCGTCGTAAGCCACCAGATCGGGGCGCTCCTCGGCGCAGTACTCGATGACCTTCTGCATCAGCGTGGGCGGGCAGACGTGGCCCATGATACGGGCGGCACCGGAGATAGCGGCGTACACCGCGTCGGCATCCTCGGCGAAGCCGGGGACGTACACATAGCCGATACGCTCGCCGGGCAGAGACAGGGACTTGGAATAGGAGTAGCATACGATGGTGTTCTTGTACAGGCAGGGGATGAAGGGGACCTTCACGCCGCCGTAGACCAGCTCACGGTAGGGCTCATCGGCAATGATGTAGATGGGATGGCCGTATTCCTTGCTCTTGCGCTCCAGCAGGGCAGCCAGACCCTTCAGGGTCTCCTCGGTATACACAACGCCGGAGGGATTATTGGGGGAGTTGATGATAATACCCTGGGTGTTCTTCGTGATGCGCTTTTCCACCTCGTCCAAATGGATCTGGAATGCCTTGGTGTCGGCGGGAACCACCACCAGCTTGCCGCCGTTGGCGTTGACAAAGGGGCGATACTCGGGGAAGAAGGGTGCCACTGCCATGATCTCGCTGTCGGCGTCCACGATCAGGGCCTTGATGATGGAGATCAGCGCGGGAGCAGCGCCGCAGGTGAAGAACAGCTCGCTGGCTTTCACATCCAGGCCGAAGCGCTCGGCCAGATCCTTGGCCACGGCGGCGCGGGCGGTATCGAAGCCGGCAGCCATGGAATAGCCGTGCAGCTTGATGGAATCCATCTCGTCCACGAGCTTCTTGATGGACTCGTTGACCTTCTTGGGGGCGGGAATGCTGGGATTGCCCAGAGAATAGTCATACACCTTGTCCGCGCCGACCTTGGCGGCCTGCTCCAGACCGTAGGCGAACAGCTGGCGGATCACAGAGGGCGCCGTACCCAGATTGTAGTATTCCTGATTGACCATAACATAATCTCCTCTTTTACGTTATTGTACTATGTCCATGCCGCGGCGCGGCAGATGAACCATCTCCATGATAGGCTTTACCGTGCAAATTGTCAAGCAATTGTCAATCTGACAAGATAATTTTGTAAAAAATGTAGTCAGACGAAACAAATTCTTGTGCAATACGACTTTACGCAAGCTTCATCCGACTGGACAACACACTGCCCAGTGCGATGGAGGCAAGCTTAGAATACGCGCTGTCAGCGCGGCTCACCAACACGATGGGCACCTTGGCGCCCAGAATGATACCGGCGTTCTTGGCGTTGCCGAACAGATTGGCGGCTTTGCCGATGCCGTTGCCTACCTCATAGTTGGGGACCAGCAGGATATCCGCCTTGCCGGCACCGGGGGCGATATAGTGCTTGTGATGGCATGCCTCTTCGCTGACGGCCAGATCCAGCGCTACGGGGCCGCACACGTCCATATTGTACTTGGCCCAGCGGTCAGTCATGTGGGCCAGCGCGTCGGCATCCACGGTGGACTGTACCTTGGGATTTACCTGCTCTGCGCCGCACACGCAGGAGGCGTTGATGTGCTCATAGCCCAGCGCCTGCAGGACCATGGCTGCGTTCTCCAGAATATCTGCCTTCTTCTCCAGATCGGGGAAGGTGTTGACGCCGCCGTCGGTCAGCACCAGCATACGGCCCAGAGCGGGGATCTCATACAGCATACAGTGGGTGGTAAGATGATCGGTACGCAGGCCGTGCTCCTTGTTAAACACCGCGCGCATCAGATCGGCAGTGCCCAGGATACCCTTCATCAGGAAGTTGGCTTTTCCCTCGGCACACAGGGCCACGGCCTTGGCCGCGCAGTCCTGGTCGGTATCGCCGGCGATGATCTCGTAGTCGGCAGGGGCTTCACCCAGGCCGGTCAGCATCGCCTTGATCTCTTCCTCATGTCCCACAAGAATGGGCGTGGCAATACCCTCCCTGCGGGCCTCGACCACAGCCTCGATAACAGGCTGGTCGTGGGCCGCCGCCACGGCGATAACGCCGGTCTTTCCGCCTTTGGCCGCCGCGATGATGCCGTCGATCGTGTTTATCATATACGCTCCTCCTGTACGATTTCTTTTGCCGTTTAAAGCAATATCTCTGCCAAAACGGGCACAATTTCCGGTAATAGTATACAACATATTGCGCCCATCGTCAACGAAAAGCCGAAGCATTCAGTGAAAAAATTTTTCATAGCCTATCCAATTTTCCCGCAGGGTCGGCGGGGGTTGACGCGGCGGGGGAAATAAGCTATATTGGTAGAGCAAATTCGACATGAGGTGTGGTATGAAGCAGATCAAGACCTTTTCGCTGGCGTTTACCTACGTCGGCTGTTTTTTGGGCGCGGGGTTTATTTCCGGCCAGGAGCTGTGGCAGTTCTTTGGCGCCTTCGGCAACTGGGGCTATGTGGGCTTTGTCCTGGCGGCGCTGCTGTTTACGGTCATCGGCATTCTGTTCGTCCGGCTGACGCAGATGACGAAATGCGCCGAAATGGACAAGCTGCTGGTACCGTGGGACGTTAAGTGGCTCTGTGCCGCCACCGGTGTCATTGGGGCGCTGTTCCTCTTCTTTGTGGTGGTGAGTATGTCCGCCGGTGTGGGCGCCATGCTGACCCAGCTGTTTCGTGTGCCCACTTGGCTGGGCAGCGCCGTGTTCATGCTGGCGGTGTTCCTGGTGGCGCTTCTTGGCGTCAGCGGTATGGTCAATGCCTTCTCTGCCATGATCCCCATTTTGGTGCTGGCCACGGTTGGTTTTGCCGTAGGCGCCTGGTGCACCTTTGGCACGGAGGGCATCTTGCAGCTGCAATATACCAATACCAATCCTCTGATGCCCAACTGGTTTATCGCCACGCTGACCTTCGTGGCCTATAACATTCTGGGCGGTATCGGCATCATGTCCCCGGTGGGGCAGTATGTGCGGGAGAAAAAGCACGTCTATGTGGGTATTGCTCTCTCCGGCGTTATGCTGTTGGCGGTGGCGGGCAGTATCCTCACCAGTCTGGGTACCTATCCCGAGGCGGTGCAGGCGGAGCTGCCCATGGTGGCGTTGGCCTCCCGGCTCAACGGTACGCTGGGTACGATCTACGGCATTATGCTGCTGGTGGCCATGTTCTGCAACGCTCTGGCCAGTCTGGTGGGCATGAGTGCCTATGTGGAGCAGAAGTCCGCCTTTGTCCGTACCCACAAAAACCCGGTGCTGCTGGCAGTTTCCGTGCTGGCCTGGGCGGCGAGCCTGCTGGGGTTTGCCGAGATCATCGGCACTGTCTATCCCATCTTTGGCTATATCAGTATTGCGTTCCTGGTATTTCTGGTCATTCATTTCTTCCGTGCCAAAAAGATGAAGCAGCCGCAGCAGGCATAACATAAGATATAACAATAGCGTCTATCAAGCGCCCTCTGCCGCAGGCAGGGGGCGCTTTTCAGCAGAAGCCCGCCTTGCCCGGCGGGCTTTTGTGCATATTCCGGGACGAGCTTTCATACGTTGGGGTCAAGACCAACAAAGGAGGGCGTCATCATGGAGATCGGAGAGGCGGTCGGACGCTATGAGCAGGCGGCTGCATTGCTGCCCAGCCGCTGGCAGCAGGCTGCCCGGCGTGTGCCGGAGCACCGCAAGGCCCAGGCGGAGGAGTTCCGCCTGCGGGCAGGACGACCGATGACACTACTAACATGTGAAGGGGAACTACTTGTCAGCGATGAACTGCCGCGCCAAAGTGTTACTCAGGCGGACTTGGAACAGCTGTGCGACGCGGTAACGGGCTATTCCCGCTACGCGGCGGCGGAGACGATGGGCAAGGGCTATCTTATCGGCCGGGGCGGCTTCCGTATCGGCCTGTGCGGCACCGTAGCGGTCAGGGGGGACGGCGGTACAGCCCTGCGGGATATCTCCTCCGCCGTGGTACGGATCAGCCGCCAGGTCCGTGGGTTGTGGCAGGAGGTCCCGGAATGGTCAGCAGGCGGCTTTGACAGTACGCTGATCGCAGCGCCGCCCGGTGGCGGCAAGACCACGCTCCTGCGCGACATGATCGCCACACTGTCCAACGGCACAGAGGATCGCTGTCCTCTGCGGGTAGGCGTGGTGGACGAGCGCGGTGAGTTGGCCGGGATGTACCGAGGTGTACCGCAGTTGGACGTAGGCTGTCATACCGACGTGCTGGACGGCTGTCCCAAGGCACTGGGCATCCCCATGCTGCTGCGGAGCGCCAATCCCCAGGTCATCGCCGTGGACGAGATCACCGAGGCGGCGGATATTCTGGCAATGACAGCGGCGGCTAACTGCGGCGTTAAGCTGTTGGCCACCATCCACGCTGAGAACGGCGAAGAGCTGCGCCGCAAGCCGCTGTTCCGGCAGCTGGCGGAGGCCGGCGTCTTCCGTCGTCTCATCACCATCAGCGCATCGGATGGCCGGCGGCACTACCGCACGGAGGCCCTGTGACCGCGGCGGCCGGTGCGGTACTGGTACTGAGCGCCGCCATTCTGGCCCTGCGGCGCTATTACGCACGCCAGCGCCGGTGCCGCGACCTGCTGTGGTCCTTTGCCGCCGCCCTGGGGGAGATGGAGAGTGCCATCCGCTGGCAGCGCACGCCGGTCCTGCCGCTGTTGGAGGTGCTGCAGACCCGGGAGCACTGCGGTGTCTGGTTCCGTCAGATACGGGACAAAGTTCAAAGCGATATGACTTTACAGCTTGCTTGGGAGAATACCTTTCACCAGCTTTCAGACGCAGAACTCCGTGACCTGCTTTGCCGCATTTCCTGGAGTGGCGATGCCCAGCGCCTGGAGAGCACCATCGCCCGCGCCCGGGCGGAGGCCGAGCAGCTCTACGAAAAGCGCCGCGAGGCGGATCGGCACAGCCGCCGCGTGACCACCACGGCCACGCTGTGCGGTGCAGGACTGATGATCATTTTACTTCTGTGAGGGACAGACAATGGATGTTGACCTGATTTTCAAAATAGCGGCCATCGGTATCCTGGTGGCGGTGCTGAATTTGCTGCTGGTGCGAAGCGGCCGGGAGGAGCAGGCCATGATGACCACGCTGGCGGGCCTGGTCGTGGTGCTGATGATGCTGGTGCAGCAGATCAGTGACCTGTTCGACCTGGTAAAGACCCTGTTCTCCCTGTGACGCATGGATACGGTACTGCGATTGGCGGCGCTGTGCCTGCTGGGGGCCCTGCTGGCGGTGCTGCTGCGCCGCGGCGGGGGAGAGCTGGCGCTGCTGCTTGTCCTGGCTGTCTGCGGCGTGGCGGTCGCCCTGCTGCTGGAGCCGCTGGGTCAGCTCCGGGATTTCTGGGAAGAGGCCTCGGCCTGGGGTCAGCTGCCGGAGCAGCTGTTTCAGCCGCTGCTGAAAACGGTCTGCATCGCCCTGATCTGCCGGACAGGCTCCGACCTGTGCCGGGATGCCGGCGAGGGCGCCCTCGCTTCCGTGCTGGAGACTGCCGGGGCCGTGGCGGCCATCGTGGTGTCCCTGCCGCTGTTCCGCGCTGTCTGGGACCTGTTGGAGTCACTGCTATGAAAAAAGTCCTGTTCTGTCTGACACTGCTTCTTCTGTGTCTGGACTGTGCCTGGGCTGCCGAACTGCCCGACTCCGTGAAGGACGCCGTCCCGCCGGAGGCGGCGGATATCCTGCCGGAAATGGACACCTCCGCCTCCCACGAGACACTGTGGCAGGGTTTGGGCGATCTGTGGCACAGCGCCTGCGCCTATGTCCGTACAGCGCTGGAGACCCAGGCCTCCGGTGCGGCCCTGCTGCTGGGCGTGGTGCTGCTGTGTAGTCTGGCGGAGAGCTGCCTTGCGGCGGCGGACAGTCCCTGCGTTCCCCGCTATGTCTCCGTGGCGGGAGCGCTGGCCATCACCCTTGTGGCGGCGGGCGACTTCCGCCGGATGATGGGTCTGGGTGTGGAGACCATGTCCCAGCTGGAGGTGTTCTCCAAGGCACTGCTGCCCACCCTGTCCGCCGCCGTGGCCGCCGGCGGCGGCTATATCACCGCCGGTGCCAGGCAGGTGGCCACGGTGTTCTTCACCGATCTGCTCATCAGCCTTATCCGTCAGGTACTGCTGCCGCTGCTGTACGCCTGCATTGCTGCTGCCGCCGCGGACGCCGTGGTTCCCGGCCATAGTCTGCAAAAGATCGGTCAGGGCCTTCGCAAGTGCGTCGCCTGGGCACTGGCGGCCCTGATGCTGGCCTTTACCGGCTTCCTGTCGGTGACCGGTGCGGCCACCTCTGCGGCGGACGCCCTGTCTACCCAGCTGACGCGCACCGCCATCGCCACAGCGGTGCCGGTGGTGGGCTCCATCATCTCCGATGCCGCCGGCACGGTGCTGGCCGGTGCCGGGATGCTGAAGGGCGCCATCGGCGTATTCGGCCTGCTGGCAGTGCTGGCCATCTGTCTGACGCCCTTTATCACCATGGCCGTGCAGTACCTGCTGTATAAGCTGGCGGCGTTTCTGGCGGGCACCGTGACCCAGGAGCCCCTGGCGGACCTGATCGACGCGCTGGGCTCCGCCTTCGGCCTGATGCTGGGCATGACCGGCAGCTGTGCGCTGGCCCTGCTGATCTCCATAATCTCTTCTGTATCGGTGGTGAGTACATGATCGCGGAAACCCTGCGTACCTGGCTTCTCGGTATCATCGCGGCGGGCATGATCGTTGGGATACTCTACGCCCTGCTGCCCCGTGGGCGTATGAAGGCGGTGGCCCACACCGTGGGCGGCATGGCACTGCTGCTGGTCATCGTCCGGCCGCTGCTGGGCCTGGACCTGACTGAGCTGGCCCTCCGCTATGAGGACTATCGGCAGCAGATCCAGGCGCTGACAGAGGAATATCGCAGATCCGGCGATGCGGAATTCGCCGCGCTCATAGCGGACAAGACCGCCGCATATATTGCCAGCAAGGGAGATGACCTGGGCATCACATGTACCCCGCAGGTAGAGATGGAGGACCGCGATGGCGTGCCCTGGCCCAGCGCCGTGACGCTGGACATTCCCAAGGACGAGGCGCTGTCCGCGTGGCTCAGCACGGAACTGGCCATTGACGATGCGCACCAGTATTGGCGTGAGGCAGACGAATGATGGAAAAGCTGAAAGATATTCTGAAAAAATACCGCTTCGCGGTGCTGGTGGCCCTGGCGGGCGTGGTGCTGATGCTGCTGCCCGCCGGTAAGCAGGAGATCGAAGCCGCCGACACGGCAGGGGAGGAGATGTCCTTCTCTCTGGAGGAGACGGAGCGCCGTATGGCGGAGGTGCTGTCCGCCATGGATGGCGTGGGTCGGGTGCAGGTGATGCTGACGCTGCACAGCGGTGAAACGTTGTCGCTGGCGGAGGATAGCAGCGCCACTCTGGGCAGCGGCGGTGATGTGCGGCAGGACAGTCAGATCCTGACGGTAAACCGCGGCAGCGGCAAGCAGGAGGTCGTGGTCACCCGGCGGCTGTACCCCACCTATCAGGGGGCGGTGGTGGTCTGTCAGGGGGCAGGCGACAGCCGTGTGCGCCTGCGGGTGCTGGAGACGGTGTCTGTGCTGACAGGACTTAGCAGCGATAAGATATCGGTAGTCCAATGGAAACAGTAACAATAAATGGGAGGAACGACAGTATGAAGCAGGTATGGAAGCGCCGCGCCGTAGCGGCGGCCGTGGTGGTGCTGGTGGGTACATCGGTGTATTTGAACTGGCGCTATGCCGGGGATGTGGCGGATACCTCCAAGGTGCTTGGCCAGTCCACGCTGGTCAATGGCGAGACTGCGGAGGCACAGGCGGATACTGCGGATACCGCCGGAGACGACTATTTCTCCACTGCCCGGCTCAGCCGCAAGCAGGCCCGCGATACCGCCATCAGTATGCTGGAGGAGGCCAAGGGCGAGGAGAACGCCTCAGAGGAGGTAGCCAACGAGGCATCCGAGACGCTTCAGGTGCTGGCGGGCTACACCGTGGCGGAGACACAGATCGAGAACCTAGTGGTGGCAAAAGGCTATGCCGACTGCGTGGCCTTTATGGGCGCGGACTCCATCAGCGTGGTGGTATCGGCGCCCGACGGTCTGGAGGCGGAGGACGTAGCGAAGATCAAGGATATTGTCATCGCGGAGACATCCTACACTCCCGGCCAGATCAAGATCATGGAAGCGGGAACGTCCGGTGCAAAATAGGTGTTGTATTTCCCCGTAAAAAATGGTATAATCCTATACTACAATTAGCTGAGTACCAATGACAACTGTGAGGAGACAAACAGACCATGGCTGAAAATAAGGAATATATGATCCACCAGGAGGATGACGGCAGCATCCAGATCTCAGAGGATGTGCTGGCCTCCATTGCCAGTACCACAGCCTTGGAGGTGGACGGCGTCAGCGCTCTGATGAGCGCCAACGTATCCGACCTGATGGGCGGTAAAAAAATGACCTGCAAGGGCGTCCGTGTTGAACTGGACGGCGAGCAGATCGTTGTGGGCATTTTTGTTGCGGTGCGTTACGGCTGCGCCATCAGCGATGTAGCCAAAAAGGTCCAGAAAAATGTGCATACCGCGCTGGAGGGTATGACCGGCTTCAAGGTGGCGGCGGTGAACGTCCACGTGGGCGGCATCAGCTTCAACTGAACAACAGACGAGAGAGAAAAGGACGAACGCTTATGACACGCAGCACCGCACGGGAGATCGCCATACACTTGGCGTACCAGTTGAGCTTCACCGAACTGCCGGTGGAGGAGTTTCTGGACCAGCAGCTCAGCGATGAACGCTTTGCCGAGCTGGCGGCAGAGGATGACCTCTACGCCGACCGGCCCAACACCAAGCAGGAGGCGTATATCCGCCGCCTGGTCTCCGGTGTGGCGGAGCACGCCGCCGAGCTGGACGCCGACATTGAAAAGTACGCCCGGGGCTGGCGATTTGAGCGCATTTCACTGGTAGCATCCGCCATCATGCGTGTGGCCATGTACGAGATACTCTATATGGCGGACATTCCGCAGGGCGCCGCCATCAGCGAGGCGGTGACGATCGCCAAGAAGTACGAAACGCCCGAGGTCGCCAAATTTATCAACGGTATTCTGGGCAGCTTCGCCCGGGGCGAGGTCAAGGAAAAGGACTGAAAACCACATACGAAAGGCAGAGCGTGAAAGCTCTGCCTTTTCAGGTCGCATACAGAAAGGAGTGATCGCCACGTCGGGCCAGTATATTTTCACGGTGTCCGAGGTCAACCAGTTTATCAAGGACCTGTTGGACAATGTGCCGCCATTGCAGGAGGTCCTGCTGCGGGGCGAGATCTCCAACTACAAACTATACCCCTCCGGCCATCACTACTTTACGCTGAAGGACAGTCAGTGCAGTCTGAAGTGTGTTATGTTCAGGGGCAGCGCTGCGCGCCTGCGCTTCCGCCCGGAAAACGGTATGCAGGTCATCGCCTCCGGCCGTATCAGCGTCTATCCCCGCGACGGCGCCTACCAGCTGTACTGCACCGGCCTGACGCCCGAGGGCGCCGGCGACCTGAGTGTGGCCTTTGAGCAGCTGAAGGAAAAGCTGCGGAAGGAGGGCCTGTTTGACGAGATCCATAAAAAACCCCTGCCGCCATATCCCCGGCGCATCGCCATCGTCACCTCCCCGGCAGGCGCGGCGGTCCACGACATGATCCGCATCCTCCGCCGCCGCTATCCCATCGCTAAGGTCCTTCTGCTGCCCGTTCGCGTGCAGGGAACTGAGGCCCCGGCGGAGATCGCCGGCGCCATCCGTTACGCCAACGCCCACGGCCTGGCCGATGTGCTCATCACCGGCCGCGGCGGCGGTTCTCTGGAGGACCTGTGGGCCTTTAACGACGAGCGCGTAGCCCGCGCCATCTACGACTCGGATATTCCCGTCATCTCGGCGGTGGGCCACGAGCCGGACGTGGCCATCAGCGACTTCGTAGCGGACCGGCGGGCCTCCACGCCCTCCAACGCCGCCGAGATCGCCGTGCCGGACATGGCCGAGCTGCTGCGGACGCTGGATGCCGCCCATTCCCGCATGACACAGTCGATACGCCGCGATATCGCCGCCCATTCCCGCCGTTTAGAGTCCCTGTCGAAAAAACGCGTCCTCACGGACCCGACCGCTTACCTGGCGGACCGCCGCCAGGATGTGGACCATATGACCCACCGGCTCTGTGCCGCCATGCGTGTGGTGACAGATGTCCAAAACCGCCGCTTCGGCGCGCTGGCCGCGTCACTGGATGCCCTCAGCCCGCTGAAGGTCCTGGGCCGCGGCTACGCACTGGCTCAGCAGCCGGACGGCACGGTGCTCCGCAGCGCCGATCAGGCGCGGATAGGGGAGACCCTGCGCCTGCGGCTGGCCGACGGCGCCCTGCGGTGCCAAGTAAAGGAAAAGGAGAACGAACATGGCAGCAAAAAAGACGTTTGAAGAGAATATGTCCCGGCTGGAGGAGATCGTCTCCCTGCTGGAAAGGGGCGATGCCACGCTGGGCGACAGCATGGCGCTGTTCGAGGAGGGCGCCAAGCTGGTGAACGCCTGCCGCAAGGAGCTGGACACCGCCGAGCAGAAGGTGGTCAAGCTGTCCAAGGGCCCCGATGACGCGCCGGTGGAGCATGATTTTGCTGCGGAGGATTGAGCCATGGACTACGAAAGACACTACGAGCAGTACCGCACGGCGGTGGAGGACTACCTTTCCGCCCTCTTTGCCGGCAGCGCCCCCTATGACCGTCTCTACGATGCCATGCGGTACAGCGTGCTCTCCGGCGGCAAGCGCATCCGCCCGGTGCTGACGCTGGAATTTGCCCGTCTGGGCGGTATCGACTGGCACCTGGCGCTGCCCTATGCCTGCGCGCTGGAGCTGGTACACAACTATTCCCTCATCCACGACGATCTGCCCTGCATGGATAACGACGACCTGCGCCGTGGCAAGCCCACCAACCATAAGGTCTACGGCGAAACGCTGGCCGTCCTGGCCGGCGACGCTCTCCAGCCCGAGGCCTTCCGTCTCATTTCCCAGGCGCCCGGTCTGTCCGCCGAAAGCCGTATCACGGCGGTCGAGGTCCTGGCCAAAGCCGCCGGTGCCGACGGCATGGTGGCCGGACAGGTGCTGGACACCCTCTGCGACGTCCGCGAGGAATCCGGTCTGACCCAGCTGGACCGTCTCAAGACCTGCGCCATGATCTCCGCCGCGGCGGAGCTGGGCTGTGTGGCCGCCGGAATGAACGCCGACAAGCGCCGTCAGGCCCGTGAATTCGGCGATGGCCTTGGTCTGGCCTTCCAGCTCCGTGACGATATCCTGGATGTGACAGGCGCACAGGAGGTGTTCGGCAAGCCCATCGGCTCTGACAAGGCGGAGGGCAAGGTGACATTCGTGGATCTGCTGGGTGTAGACGGCTGCCAGAGGGAGGTCGAGGCGCAGACGAAACGCGCCAAGGCTGCGGTGGCCGGTTGGGCGGACAGCGATTTCCTGCGGGAACTGGCGGATCGAATGGTTCTGAGGGTGAAATAAAATGTGGTTTGTATTTGCTCTGCTGTCGGCGGTGTTTGCGGCATTGACTTCGATATTGGCGAAAGTGGGTATCGACGGGGTGAACTCCAACCTCGCCACGGCTGTCCGAACGGTGGTCGTGGTGCTCATGGCGTGGGGGATGGTGTTCCTGACGAACGCGCAGGGCGGCATCGGGGATATCAGCCGAAAAAGCTGGCTGTTCCTTATTCTGTCGGGACTGGCTACAGGCGCCTCGTGGCTGTGCTATTACAAGGCGTTGCAGATGGGCGAAGCCTCCAAGGTCGTGCCCATCGACAAGCTGAGTGTGGTCATTACGCTGGTGCTGGCGTTTGTGTTTCTGCGGGAGCAGTTCACCGTCAAATCGCTGATAGGCTGCGTCCTTATCACCATCGGAACGCTGGTCATGGTGCTCTGATGGCGTACAAAGCTGAGAACCATGCCGGAGGGCATGGTTCTCAGCTTTATTTCCCGCTGCCGTGATCGCAGAGCGGTCGGAGGGAGCAGTCACCGCAGTCCGGCTTCCGTGCCATACACAGCGCGCGGCCATGGAGCACCATCCGGTGGCAGAAGTTGTTGGCCTCCTCCGGGGGAATGACCTTTCGCAGCTGCTGCTCCACCTTCAGCGGGTCCTTGCTGCCGTCCGTCAGTCCCAGCCGCCCGGTGATACGGATGCAGTGGGTATCGCAGACATAGCCGTCCTTTCCGTAGATATCGCCCAGGATCAGATTGGCGGTCTTGCGCCCCACACCGGGCAGTGAGAGCAGGTCCTCCATGTTGTCCGGGACCTTTCCGCCGAAACGCTCCACCAGCATTTTCGCGGAGCCAACGATGTCCCGGGCCTTGGCCCGCCAGAAGCCGCAGGACTGGATATATGTACCTACCTCGTCCACATCGGCGGCGGCAAAGGCCTCCAGTGTGGGATAGCGGGCAAACAGCGCCGGCGTCACCAGATTGACCCGCGCGTCGGTGCACTGCGCCGCCAGACGCACGGAGAACAGCAGCTCATAGTCCTTCTCATAGTCCAGCGAACACAGCGCGTCCGGGTACAGCGTCTTCAGCGCCGCGATAATGGCGCCGACCTGTTCCTTCGACTTCATGTGACATCACCTCATCCCAATTGTAACAGAGGTTGCAGAAAAAGGCAATCTGTGCTATACTGTTTCATAAGATTTTCCACAGAAGGGAGGCGGTGCCGCTATGCGTCCGCTGGCAGACGAGATACGGCCCCAGACGCTTGACGATGTGGCCGGACAGAAGCACCTGCTGGGCGAGGGGGCGCTGCTGCGCCGCCTGATCGAGAACGGCACCGATGCCAACCTCATTTTCTACGGTCCCTCCGGCACCGGAAAGACCACCGTGGCCAACATTATTGCCAGGCAGGCGAAAAAGGCGCTGTATACCCTTAACGCCACCACCGCATCCCTCCAGGATGTGAAGAATGTCATGGCGGATGTGGACACCATGATGGCCCCCAACGGTATCCTGCTGTACCTGGATGAGATACAGTATTTCAACAAGAAGCAGCAGCAGAGCCTGCTGGAATTCCTGGAAAACGGCAAGATCACCCTGATCGCCTCTACCACAGAGAACCCGTATTTCTATATCTACAACGCACTCCTGTCCCGCAGCACGGTTTTTGAATTTAAGCCTCTGTCGGTGGAGGATACCATCCCCGCCGTGGAACGGGGCCTGCGTATTGAGCAGGAGAGGAGCCAGCTGCCCTTTACCTGGGAAGAGGATGTGCCCCGCACAGTGGCCGCCGGTTGCGGCGGCGATGTCCGAAAGGCCATCAACGCCGTGGAGCTGCTGTACCGTTCCGCCAAGCCGAAGGATGGCGGATTATATGTGACAAGGGATGATGCTTTACAGCTAAGCCAGTACAGCGCCATGCGGTATGACAGGGAGGGGGATGACCACTATGACCTGCTCTCCGCCCTGCACAAATCCATCCGAGGCTCCGACCCGGACGCGGCGGTGTACTACCTGGGCCGTCTGCTGGTGGCGGGCGACTTGATCTCCCCCTGCCGTCGTCTGCTGTGCATCGCGGCGGAGGATATCGGCCTTGCGTACCCGCAGGCCATCACCGTCACAAAAAGCTGCGTGGACGCGGCACTGCAGCTGGGCCTGCCGGAGGCACGGCTGCCCCTGGCCGAGGCGGCGGTGCTGCTGGCCACCGCGCCCAAATCCAACAGCGCCCACAACGCTATCATCGCCGCTATGGAGGATATTCAGCGCGGCGCGGTGGGGGATATCCCCCGGCACCTGAAAAACGTCCACGCTGACAGTGCCGGCGTGGACAAGGCCCCCGCCTATAAGTACCCCCACAATTACCCGGACCACTATGTGCAGCAGCGCTATCTGCCGGAGTCCTTGGGGGATACGCATTACTATGCGTACGGCGAAAACAAGACCGAGCAGGCCGCCAGGCGGTACTGGGACGACATTAAGAGGAAGAACGGAAATGGACCTGCGGTTACATGATGTTTTAGAGCTGAAAAAGGAGCACCCCTGCGGCAGTAAACGCTGGCAGGTGCTCCGCGTGGGCATGGATATCAAGCTCCGGTGCCTCGGCTGCGGCCACGAGGTCATGCAGCCCCGGCGTAAGATCGAAAAAATGATACGGCGCATCGTGCCGAAGGAGGAATTGCAATGAGACCGAAATGGACAAGATACTTCGCCATGGGCATCGCCCTGCTGCTGGCCATCGTCATGGCCGTAACGCTGGTCCTGCCATACCTGGGACTGTGAGGCTGCCATGAAGCACTGTATTCTGGCAAAATTCACTCCGGAGGCCAAGGCGCAGCGCGCCGCGCTGCTGCCGCGTATCCGGGAGATATTCTCCGCCGCGGCGGATATTCCCGGCGTTCACGGCGCGGAGGTCATCCCCAACTGTGTGGACCGGGACAACCGTTACGACGTGCTCATTCGTCTGGATATGGACCGCGAGGCCCTGTCCCTGTACGATGTGTCCGCCATGCACCATCGGTGGAAGGACGAGTTTACGCCCTTGCTGGAGAAGAAGGCCATCTTTGATCATGAATCATAACCACCAGTTTACTGGTGGTTATGATTTTCTATTAGCGGGAGAGCCGCCATACAGACAGCTGGTATGCTGCATGGTTTCTGTGCTGTCCTCCGCGCTGGCCCATACCATTCTTTACAGCCCGTGGGTCATCTATTTCCTCTGTATTGCTTTGGACAAAAGCTTTGAAGAATTATTCTATTTTTGGGAGGCCGCTATGGATAATGTATTACTTTTGATTTTTGGTATATTTTTGTCGGTGCTCGGCATCTTGAATATCAAAGGGAATATCAGCACCATACATTCCTATAACCGCAGGAAAGTGAAAGAAGAGGACATCCCCAAATACGGTAAGGCGGTGGGGACGGGAACGGTCATTATGGGGGCGTCCCTGATCTTGGCGTATTTCGCCACATTCTGGAATGAGGCGGCAATAGATTATATCATCTTTCCGGCGATAACTATTGGCCTGGCCTTTATCCTATATGGGCAGATCAAATACAATCACGGTATTTTTTGACCCGTAAAAAACGCACCCTCGTGAGGTTGATCCTCATGAGGTATAGAAAAGGTGCCAATAAGGTGTCAACAATAGCCATAAAAGAGCAACAAAAGCTATATCAAAATGTATACCAAAATGACGCGGAATGTCAATGAAAAGCGGTGACGGATGGATTATAAAGCGGTAACGAACCGGTTACAAATGCTGCGGTGCCCGCCTGGTTGCGACGTTTTTTTTCGTCCCGCCGCTCTATAATAGTGGCAGCGAGGTGAGGCAATGACTGTGGTGTATCTGGACCGCGTTTTCCTGCTCAACAGCGTGGTAGACTATCTGCTTTTCCTATGTGCCGCAAGGCTTTGCGGCTTTCCACTGCATCGAAGGCGGCTGATTTTTTGCGCGGTGCTGGGCGGCGTTTACGCGGCTGCGGTCTTTCTTTCCGAGCTTGCATTTTTGGCTCACCCGGCGATCCGATTGGCCTTTGGAGGCTTGCTGGCGCTTGCCGCGTTTCGCCGTTTCCGCCCGGTCCTCACATTTTTTTTGCTTTCGGCCGCCCTCGCCGGCACCCTGCTGGCCCTCGGCCTGGCCTTTGGCTCGGTGGCGGGACTGGCACAGCGGTTGTATTACGCTGATGTTAGCTGGCAAGCGCTTATACTTGTCAGTATATTGTTTTACGTGCTTCTCCGGCTTTTTGCCGGTCAGGCAGCACGTCATGGAGGGGGAGAATTGTTGCAGATCAAAGTATCTGTCGGCGGAAGGATACAAACCGTTACCGCCCTGCACGACACGGGTAATACACTGAGGGATCCGGTTACCGGGTGTCCGGCGCTGGTAATGGAGCGCCGTTCCGCAGACGCATTATGGACACCGGCGGTGGCCGATGTTTTGGCAGAGCAGCTGTCTCCGGAAGAGAAAATGGCAAAGCTGCACCGAATAGGTTGTCCGGTACGGTTTACACTGCTGCCTTTTCGCGCGGTGGGGACGGCTGCAGGCCTGCTGTTGGCAGCCTGTAGCGATTACATAGAAGTGAATGGCAAACGCTATCCACGGACACCCGTCGCGCTGTCGGAGCAAGCTGTCAGTGATGGCGGCGGGTATCACGCCCTGTGGGGGGCAATGGAAGGGAGAATAGGGCATGGCAAAGCTTCTGATTTGGCTGAAACGCCTGTGGCACAGCGTATACAGGCCGGATAAGGTCATGTACATCGGCGGGAGCGATACGCTGCCGCCGCCCTTACCGAGAGATGAGGAGTCTGTTCTGCTGGAAAAGCTGAATACCGGCGATTTTCAGGTGCGGCAGACGCTGATCGAACACAATCTGCGGTTGGTGGTTTACATAGCCAGACGTTTTGAAAATACCGGTATCCATATAGAGGACCTGATCTCCATTGGCACTATCGGATTGATCAAGGCGGTCAATACGTTCCGGACAGATAAGAATATCAAGCTGGCTACCTACGCCTCGCGGTGTATTGAGAATGAAATTCTCATGTACTTGCGGAAGAACGGCGCACAACGGACAGAGGTCAGTTTCGATGAGCCGCTGAATACCGACTGGGACGGAAAAGAACTGTTGCTCAGCGACGTACTGGGGACTGACAGCGATGTGGTCATGCGGCCCATTGAAGCGGATGTGGACCGGCAGCTGCTGCAAACGGCGGTATCGCACCTCAGTCCGAGAGAGAGGGATATCATCACCATGCGGTTTGGCCTGGGCGGTATCAAGGAGCTCACCCAAAAGGAGGTGGCGGATCGATTGGGGATTTCGCAGAGCTACATATCACGGCTGGAGAAGCGTATCATCCTGCGACTGCGGCGAGAATTGCAGAAAATGAACTAAAGGCTGTGAAGGAGTACACCTTCACAGCCTTTGCGCGGTCAAATATTATTGTAAGGATAGGGCGGCCGGACGGTTGACCACCATCATATTGTAGTAACGCAGCAAATGATAATCATCCTTATCCAGTTTGATGGTGCCCAGCAGGCGGTCGTTTTCCTCCAGCGGCTCTTTAGAGATCAGCGCCTTCAATGCAATGGGTGCAAAGAACGGGGAGGAGCCGATACCGGATACCAGTCCCACGGCGGGCATACGGTTCTGCATGGGATTGAGCATACAGATATACATCTTTTCCGCCTCGTTGATCTGATTGGTCAACACCATGTGGGTGATGGTGTCGTAAGCCTTCATCTCTCCGGTGAACAGATGCTGGCAACGGTCCGGGTCGGAGAAGGACGCCACGCCCATATACAACGTGACCTCGACACTCTCGTGGTCCACTGACTGAGAAAACCGAAGAAGTGAGCGTACCATCTGGCGAATACGGCCATCATAGTAGTACATATAGGCCAATGTCTGATTGAAGTAGCTATTCTTAGGCAGCGCCGGCTCCGCATGGAACATGGGGGGCTGATAATCGATGAAGCATTTTAGATCAATATCCAGTGCCTGCGCAATCTCGTACAGTGTTTCGATGTCGATGGTAATGGCACCGTTTTCGTACTTGGATAGCGTCGCTTTGCTCTTATTGATCATGGCGGAGAATTGCTCGATGGTATAGCCGCGGCTCTTGCGGTATTTTTTGATGCGTTGTCCCACAAAATAAGAAAAAGAGCTCAAAAGCGACACCTCCTTATAATGGAGTAATGATACCAAACGTTTGGTAGGAAGTCAATAGTTTTTTTCTGTGAAGGAAACCTTTTTCACTGGCCTTTTCTTTTTAATAAACCATTCGGTGAAAATAGTAGCAAACAAAAGAAAGCCCCCGGCAACCATACGGATGCCGGGGGCCAAAATGATGTAAGAATGTATGAACGACTTACTTAGCGGCTCCCATGCCGGCCAGCAGAGCCTTCTTGTTGCCCTCCAGGAAGCGGGCCTTCTTCTCACCCAGCTCGATGCGGATAGCTTCCATCATGCTTTCCACGGAGGTGACGGGAGCCTTGGCCAGGGTCGCGCCCAGGATGGCCACGTTGGCACCCTTGGGGTTGCCGATGGATTCGGCAATGCCGTTGGCATCGCAGTACACCACGGTGATATCATCGCGAACCGCTTTGCGGTCGATGATAGAACTGTTGATGACCAGAACGCCGCCGGGCTTCACGTGTGCTTCAAACTTGTCCAGAGAGGGACGGTTCATGGCCACGATCACGTCGGCCTTGTCCACCAGAGGGGAGGCAACGGGGTCATCGGAGACGATGACGGAGCAGTTGGCGGTACCGCCGCGCATCTCGGGGCCATAAGAGGGCAGCCAGGAAACGTGCTTACCGTCCAGCATGCAAGCCATGGCGACGAACTTACCGATCAGCAGCATACCCTGACCGCCGAAACCGGCGAAAATAAAGGTTTTTTCCATGTTACTTCGCCTCCTTGTCTTTGTAAACGCCCAGAGGATAGTAGGGGATCATGTTCTGCTCCAGCCAGTTCATAGCTTCCACCGGAGACAGGCCCCAGTTGGTGGGGCAGGTGGACAGCACTTCGATCATGGTGAAGCCCTTACCCTCCATCTGCAGACGGAAGGCCTTGGCAATGGCCTTCTTGGCCTTGGCGATGTTGGCGGTATTGTTGACCGCCACGCGCTCAATGTAGTAAGAACTGGGAACAGCGGCCAGCATCTCGCACATCTTGATAGGCAGACCACTCCACTCCTCGCTGCGGCCAGCAGGGCAGGTAGTTGCCTTTTGGCCGATCAGGGTGGTGGGGGCCATCTGACCGCCGGTCATGCCATAGATCGCGTTGTTGACAAAGATGGTGGTGATCTTCTCGCCGCGGTGGGCGGCGTGAACGATCTCCGCGGTACCGATAGACGCCAGGTCACCGTCGCCCTGATAGGTGAATACCAGAGTGTCCTTGCCGACGGAGCGCTTGATACCGGTGGCAACAGCGGGTGCGCGGCCGTGGGCAGCCTCGTACATATCGCAGTTGAAATAGTCGTAGGCAAACACGGAGCAGCCGACAGGGGCCACACCGATCACCTTGCCGTCTAATTTCATCTCGTCGATGACCTCGGCTACCAGACGGTGGATGATGCCGTGGTTGCAGCCGGGGCAATAGTGGAACTGCTTGTCAGTCAGCAGCTTAGTCTTTTCGAACAGTACAGCCATCTTATTTACCCTCCTTCATGCTCAGGATCTTGGTGACGATCTCGTCGGTAGAGGGCATCTGGCTGCCGCAATGACCGAAGAAGTCAACGTGCTTGGCGCCATTGATGGCCAGCTTTACGTCCTCCAGCATCTGGCCTTCGTTCAGTTCAACGTCCAGAACGGCCTTCACGCTGGGCTGGCAGCAGGCCTCACGCACAGCGTCATAGGGGAAGGGCCACACAGTGATGGGGCGGACCAGGCCGACGTTAATGCCTTTTTCCTTCAGCTCGGCGATAGCGCTCTTGGCGATACGCGCCACGGTGCCGAAGGCAGTAATGATGTACTCAGCGCCTTCGCAGTTGTAGCTTTCCCACATCTGCTCGTTGGCAACGACTTCCTTGTACATGGCCTGTAGCTCGTCATTGTGGACAGCCAGGCTCTCGGTATCGATGTAGATAGAATTGATAATGCCGCGCTTAGCGGGATCATCGCCGGGCTTCCAGCCGGTGCAGGCCCAGGGCTTCTTCTCCGGGTCTACCTTGTAATCCACCATCTCGGGCAGCTCCACGGGCTCCATCATCTGAGCGATGATGCCGTCCGCCAGGAACAGCACGGGGATACGGTACTTTTCGGCCTTGTCATAGGCGATCATCATTAGGTCGATGGCCTCCTGTACAGAAGCGGGGGCGAAGGTCAGCAGGTGATAGTCGCCGTTGCCGCCGCCCTTGACACCCTGGAAATAGTCGCCCTGGGATGCCTGAATATTACCCAGACCGGGGCCGCCGCGCATCACGTTGATGATGACAGCGGGAACCATGGCGCCTGCGCAGTAGGAGATACCTTCCTGCTTCAGGGACACGCCGGGGCTGGAGGAGGAGGTGATGACGCGGGCGCCGGTACCGGCAGCGCCATACACCATGTTGATAGCCGCCACTTCGCTCTCGGCCTGCAGGAAGCAGCCGCCGATCTCGGGCATACGGGCGGACATATATTCGGGGATCTCCGTTTGCGGAGTGATGGGGTAACCGAAGAAAAAGCGAGCGCCGGCACGAATAGCGGCTTCTGCAATCGCTTCGCTGCCCTTCATAAGAGTCAAAGCCATATTCTTTCTGCCTCCTTAGTCTTTTTCGATTCGGATCACCACATCAGGACAGGTGCGGGCACAGGACGTGCAGCCGATGCACGCCTCCATGTTCGTCACTTCTGCCGGATGGTAGCCCTTTGCATTGATGCGGGTCTTGGACAACTCGATGATGTGCTTGGGACAAGCTCTTGCACACAGACCGCAGCCCTTGCAAAGATTTTCGTCGATGGTAACTCTTACCACTCTCTTTACACCTCTTTTCTTAATTCCTTTTCCGATGCTGTGTTTGCTGTTTTGCTGTGTTATTACAATCCCTTCGCGTAGAGGGAAGTAACCGGGTTTAATACATATCCTTGTGAGGGTTTTTGGTGTTCAGCCCGTACTCGATATAGGAGTCCCAGTCGCGGTGCATATACACGTCGATGGGAATGGGCTGTCCCACATATTTTGGATTGGGGTTTCGGGCCAGAAAGGCGTCCAGAAACTCCTTTTTTCCGGTGGTGTAGGAAACCGGGATGCCCGTGAGGTCACTGACCTCACGGAGCATCTGGTAGCCATCCCACAGGTCTTGCTCGGTGGTAGCAGTGGCGAGGTTTGTGTTGTTGATCATACCGGTGATCTGCAGCCGCGCGTGGGTCTGCATACCCTCCTGTAAACGGAGAAGCTTCTCCACCGTGCCGGCCAAAGGCCGCCGGATATTCACCACGTTCAGCACCTCCAGTGCACCGGGCACCAGGTCCACAAAGTCCTGGTGATACCGGCCCAGTGCTGTGGCGCCCACGTCGTCGCCGCCTACATCGAATATGACGGTGTCCCAATCCAGCACAAAGGCGGACGACACCTCGGCAGGGAGAGAGAGCGTCTCGATACCGGAGCAGGCAAAGTTGGGGGAGACCAAACGGATCTCCTTCTGCTCCACCAGCTTGCCGCGCTCTGTCAGACGGAAGTAGGTGTTGACCATATCCAGGTCTAGCAGTTCCGTCCGGTCGCCGCGGGCGGCCGCCTGCATAGCAAAATTCAGAGCCAATTCGCTCTTGCCGCTGCCATAGTTGCCGATGAGGACTTTTACGTGCTTCATGGGATGCGTCGTCTCCTTATATCTTGACTGTTAGCGAAGATTTTCGCGGATGGTCTGGCACAGCGCTGTGATACCCTTGACGATCTTATCCTCGGGCATGCAGCTGTAGTTCAGACGCAGGGTGTTGTCGTGGCCGCCGTTGGGGAAGAAGGAGCCGCCGGGAACGAAGGCCACCTTCTTGGCAAGGCACTTCATCTGCAGATCCTTGGCGTCCATGTACTCGGGCAGAACGACCCAAGCAAACAGACCACCGTCGGGACGAGTAAAGGTGCAGGGCTCGGGCAGCTCCTTGGCCAGCGTCTCCAGCATGACGGCGCGGCGCTTGCGGTAGCACTCACGGATGGTGTTGACGTGGGCGTCCAGATCGAACATGTCGATCCACTTGGACGTCTCCATCTGGCCGATGGTGGACGCCTGCAGAGAGGCGGCCTGCTCCATGAAGTTGTACTTAGCCAGGATCTCATCCTCAGCGCAGACCCAGCCCAGACGGTATCCGGGAGCCAGGATCTTGGAGAAGGTGCCCAGATAGATCACCAGACCCTTGGTGTCCAGGCTCTTCAGTGCGGGCATATACTCACCCTCGAAGCGCAGCTCACCGTAGGGGTTATCCTCGATGACGGGGATCTCATAGCGATTGATGATCTCCATGAACTTATGACGGCGATCCAGATCCCAGGTGCGGCCGGTGGGGTTCTGGAAATCGGGAATAACGTAGATCATCTTCACGCGCTCGGTGGTGGCCAGGATCTTCTCCAGCTCGTCCATGATCATACCGCCGTCATCGGTGGGAACTTCGATGAACTTGGGCTCGCAGGCCTTGAACGCATTGACGGCGCCCAGGTAGGAGGGGCTCTCCAGCAGCACGACGTCACCGGGGTTCAGGAACACGCGGGCAGAGAAGTCCAGACCCTGCTGAGAACCGGAGGTGACGAGGATATGATCCTTGTCGGTGTGGATATTGTTCTTGGCCAGCATACGCTCGGCGATCTGCTCGCGCAGGCGAGGGAAACCCTCAGTGGTGGAATATTGCAGCGCCTCGCGGCCGTGCTCCTTCAGGACGGCGATGGAGGCCTCCATCATCTGCTCCACGGGAAACAGCTCGGGCGCGGGCATACCGCCGGCAAAGGAGAGTATGTCGGGCTGCGCCGTCAGCTTCAGCAGCTCGCGGATCTCGGAGCCCTTCAGCAGGTCCATTCTACTTGCAAACTGTACCATGTACTTTTCCTCCTCAAATTTTGTTGAGGCGCAAATGCGCCTGAACGTACAGCCTTATTAAAGCACATTTCCCCGGTAAAGTAAATAAAGAGGAAGGGCAGAAATCGTCAGTGCGTTGATTTTTGGTGAACCCGCCAAAAATTTAAGGCGCTGTACCGTCAAAACCACAACGAAAAGTGGTCACAAAAATCGGCAGAAAATGTGAAGTTTTCGACAAACTCTGTGATATATTGAACCGTTCGGCAAAATTGACCTGCGACACATTTGCAAACGGGATCGTAATGTGCTATACTGCAAAAAACGGTAGGCATAGAAAGGAGCCGGTATATGAAAAAGAAAGAGTTTTTGGCGGGAACGGTGCTGCTGGCTGCCAGCTCGGCGCTGTGTCTGCGCCTGATGAAAAAGGTGGGAGAACGGCTGAAAAAGCAGCAGGAGAAGGCCAAGGAAACGAACAAATAAATATCCCTCGGCGAAGCCGGGTGTATATCCCAAAAAGCTCGAAACTGTGATTTTGGGCGGGATCTCAAGAAGCATATGAATATGATCCGGCCACACCTCTATTGGGTGGTTTTCAATATGCAAAATACAAAAAGGCGGAGGTCAATCCTCCGCCTTTTTACTGTTACTGTCTTCAATTTTCCCTTTCATCTTCACGTGTGACAAGGGATTTGCCTTTGCGGCTACACGCAGCGCCTCGTTGTCAATATGCGTATAGATCTCCGTGGTATTCAGGTGCTCGTGGCCCAGGACCTCCTGCACCGCCTTCACGTCCACGCCGTTTTGCAGCATCAGCGTGGCGGCTGTGTGACGCAGCTTGTGGCTGGAATACTTTTCACTGTCTAACCCGGCGGCGGACAGGTGTTTTTTCACCAGCGCATGGACCATGGAACGACTGATGCGCCTGTTCTGCCCGGAGAGAAACAGTGCGTTTTTATCCCGCCCGGTAATGGGCCGGCGTACCGCCATATACCGCGCAAGCGCATCCTTGCAGGCCTGATTGAGATAGACCACACGGACCTTATTGCCTTTGCCCAGCACACGCAGGGCATCGTCATGAATATCCGTGATGTCCAGGCCGATCAGCTCAGATATCCGCAGACCGCAGTTCAAAAACAGCGTCAGAATGCAGTAGTCACGCTCACGGTTGGCGCCATCTACGCTCTCCAGCAGGGAAAGGGACTCATGCAGCGTCAGATAGCGGGGGAGGGACTTCATCTGCTTGGGCGTATCCACGTCCTTGCAGGGGTTGTCTTCCAAAAGATGCCGTTTATTGCAAATATAGTTAAAAAACGAACGAATTGTAGCCAATTTTCGGGCGCGGGAAGCAGCGTTCAGACCTTTGTTAGAAATTTCACTATTTTGGTGCTGTACACGATCACGGCTAAGATAGGTCAGATAGCTGTAAATGTCCGTCAATGTGATGCGGGAAATGAAGTCAATATCCACGTCACGGATGTCGATCTCGTCCAACGCTTTACCGGCAAGCGCCGGGTCACGCTGCTGCTTCAGATAGCGAAAGAAATTTCGCATATCCAGATAGTATTCATCCACGGTGCGCTGAGAATGCGCTTTGATGGTTTCGTGGTAGCTGAGAAAATCCAGCAGCAGCTGGGGCGAATCGGTACGGTAATCCATATGTACAATGCCTTGAAAAAACTGCGGTGTGGCGGGTATTTGGGTCAGTATTCTGTACAAGACTGTCATGCGGCAACTACAGATCGCCGGTAATGGCTTGTATAGCTTACTCAGGGCGAGATCAGTCCAAAACGGACTTACTATATGAAAAAGAGCGGTTACCCTCCACTCAATTGAACAAAATTTTTATTTTGTTCAATCGTATCTATCTTTTCAAAGCCCCTCCTTCCTGCGGGTATCGGTGGCAACATGGTAGCAGACTGGCGTAAGCAAGTCAAGATTGAACAAAATCGTAATCAGTTTTTCTCGTCTGGGTTCTCCGCTAAGCGTGAAAGCATTTTCTCTTCCCAACGCGACTGTCTCCACCAGCCGATAAGTATCATCAAAAATCCTGCGATGAAAATTGCCGTCCGAGCTGCAGATGCCGGAGAGATTACACAGGATGCGACCAATCCTGTACCTGCGCTTGTGAAGAAGTGATTTACAGCTTTTTCCCGCTTGGCCACGCCCAATCCCCTTTCCCTATCGATGGCTTTTACCATCTTTGTGTCTTCCTTCAGCAGTGTATCGAGTGAGATACCAAATTGGTCGCTGATGGCTACGAGAAGCTGTAAGTCAGGATAACTCTTTCCGTTCTCCCAGTTCGAAACTGTCTGCCGCGTCACATGGAACAGGCTGCCGAATTGCTCTTGCGTTAATTGCCGCTCTCTGCGGATAGACATGATTTGATTTCCGATACTCATAACATCACCTCCTGCCCTCAAGTATGCGGACAGCACCGCAAAATGTAAAGCAATTCTTCTTTTACATAGGGCCTGTATGCGGCAAAAGGACGGCTTGCGCCGTCCTTTTGTGTCACATTACGTTGTCCCTCTCCCCTTTTGTGGCCATGTTACGCCTTCAGGCAGCGCAGAACGGCCATCAGAATGGAGTAATACTTGCTGTCAGGCGTATCAGCGCGGCTTGTGATGACCACTGGGCAGGACGCGCCGCAGATGGTGCTGGCCATGGTCTTGCCGGCAATATAGGTGCAGGCCTTATACAGCACGTTGCCGATCTCGATATAGGGCACCAGCAGAATGTCCGCCTGGCCAGCCACGGGATCATGGATGGCCTTGTGCTTCACGGACTCCATGGAAATAGCACCGTCCAGTGCCAGAGGGCCGGAAATGATGCAGCCGTGCACACCGCGCTCCGCGATCTCTTTAGCGGAAACGGTGGAGGGCATCTTCTCGGTGACGTTCTCCACGGCGGACAGAACCGCCACCTTGGGGCACTCGATCCCCAGCGCGTTAGCCACAGGCAGCGCGTTCTCCACAATGCCGATCTGGGTATCCACATCGGGGGCGATGTTGATGGCGGCATCGGTGATCATCACGAAGCGGCCCTCGTACTCGAAGATGCCGCACTGGCTCACCAGGCGCTTGCCGCTGGCAGGGATCAGTCCCGTCTCTCTGTTCAGAATGGCGCGGGCAAAGTTGGAGGTTTGGAGAATACCCTTCATGGGGATATCCGCCTTGCCCTCGCGCACCAGCTGCACCGTCAGCTTTGCGGCGTCCAGCTCCTCGCCATCGAAATCCACGATCTCATAGTCCTTCTCGCTCTCGCCCATCTCATGCAGCATGGCGATGATCTCATTCTTTTTACCTACCAGCGTACCCTCGACAACGCCCTTGCGGCGGGCGTTGACCACCGCGCTCAGCGCCGGTTCATCGTGGGCATTGGCCAGCGCGATGCGCTTCTTCATGCCGCAGCCCAGCACATAGGCTTCCAATTCTTTAAAAGATGTAAACATTTCCTTTTACCTCCGTTTTTGGCTCCCATTTCCCCGGAAACCATCTTTTGACGGGCCCATTATACCCCCTGCCGGCGCAAAAAACAACCGAAAATTCCACACGGCCTTCTCCCTGTTTGTAAAACTACTTGCATTGCCGCCAATTTTACGGTATACTGAACAAAATAGGTTTGGGAGGGCGCTGCTGACCATGTTCTGGAATTTTATTTTTTACGGGATGATCGCCGTGGGCGCGATTTTATTTGTATCTCTGACGATCTACCGCATCGACTGGGCACGCCATCCGGAAAAGTACAAGGACCTGGTGGAAGACGAAGATCCGCAGAAGGCCGAGTATCGCAAGAAAAAAGAGGCAGACAAAAAAGCTGCCGCTCAAAAGGCCAAGGAGAAGGAAAAGCAGCTCAAGCGCCAGAAGCGCGTGGACAAGCTGAACCACTACCGCGCCATCAACGGCAAGGGGCCCGTGGGCATGGACGGCAAGCCCATTGACAAGAAGAAAAAATAAGCGAAAAGCATCCCCCGGCGCATGCGCCGGGGGATGCTTTTTCTTATTTCCGTTTTCCGAGTACCAGCGGCAGACCGCCGATAAGTACCGCCGCGATCAGGGAGACTGCTGCCTTAAAGGGCCAGAGGATTTTCAGCGTTTCCACAAAGACCACGGCCGGCTCCGCCTCCAATTTGATGCGGAATCCGGGAATAGCAAAGCTCATGATCATGTATGCCGCGATAAAGGTAACGATGGCTAAAATTAGGGAACACATTTTACGCTTCATAGCAAGCCCTCCTCGTACATGACATCATGACATACCGATGCTTCTGCCTCTCATTATAGAAAAAGTATACCAAACAGCAAAAATAATGTCAATTACAAAAGGGTTACGCGGCAGTAACAGTTGTTTTCATAGAATGGACCGTCAACGGCCAAACTACGGCAAAGGAGTGATGGTATGATACCCTGCATCGACAGCTGTCGCTGGCAGCAGGACGGCGTGTGCACGCTGGACACCTGCGACAACGCGATTGGCCAACCAAGCGCTTCCCACCCTTGCCTCCATTATGTGCCTATTGTCCCCGAGCCAGCAGCTGCAACGCCCGGGAGATATTCGCCACAGGAAGAAGCTCCAAACCAACGGGTGCCTTCAGATCTTTGACCTTGTGAGCTGGCACCATGCATTGCGTAAAGCCTAAACGCTTTACTTCCGACAGGCGTTGTTCCATGTGGGTGATGCTGCGTATCTCGCCGGAAAGACCCACCTCCCCTATCGCCGCCATCGTGCTGGGGACAGGTTTATCCAAATAACTGGAGGCGATGGCTACCACCGCCGCCAGGTCGGCGGCAGGCTCATCCAAAGTCAAGCCGCCGATGATATTCAGATAGGCATCACACTGGCTGACTTTCAGGCTGCCGCGCTTTTCCAGTACCGCCAGCAGCATGGAGGCACGGTTGTAGTCAAAGCCGTTGCTACTGCGCATGGGACGTGCCCCGGCACAGGGCGCCAGCAGGGCCTGCACCTCCGCCAGCACGGGCCGCGCGCCCTCCATCACGCAGGTAACACAGGTGCCGGAGGCGTCGGCGGGGCGGCCGGAAAGCAGCATTTCTGAGGGGTTCTCCACCTCACGGAGCCCGGCGTCCAGCATCTCGAACACGCCGATCTCGTTGGTGGCGCCGAAGCGGTTTTTTGCCGCCCGCAGGATGCGGTATGTCATGTGCCTGTCGCCCTCGAAGTACAGCACACAGTCCACCATGTGCTCCAGCACCTTAGGACCGGCGATAGAGCCTTCTTTGTTCACATGGCCAATGACAAATACCGTGACCCCCTGCCCCTTCGCCAGCTGCATCAGCGCCATGGTACAGTCCTTCACCTGCCCCACGCCGCCGGCGGGTGCGTCCAGTTCCTCGTTATACAGGGTCTGGATCGAATCCACAATCAGGATGTCGGGCTGCTCCTGCTGTACACACTCCAACACATCACCCAGCCGCGTTTCGGACAGGACAAACAGGTTTTCGCTGTCCACACGCAGGCGCTCCGCCCGCAGCTTCAGCTGGCGGGTAGACTCCTCGCCGGATACATACAGCACCTTAGCAAACTTCCCCAACTGCTGGCATATCTGCAGCATCAGGGTAGATTTGCCGATACCGGGTGCGCCGCCCACCAGCACCAGCGACCCCTTCACCGCACCGCCGCCCAGCACGCGGTCCAGTTCACCCATCCCGGTGGAGAAACGTATTTCCTCGTCCGCCTGCATATCCGTAATGCGAGATACCTTTACAGACGCCTTTACACGGGACATTTTGCTGTTTTTGGACGGACGCTCCGCCGCCTGCTCCACCATGGAATTCCATGCGCCGCACACCGTGCAGCGTCCGGACCAGCGAGGACTCTCGCTGCCGCACTCGGTGCAGAAAAACACGGTCTTAGCCTTCATATTTCATCCCTCATTTGTACAGTATTGGCAAAAACCCGCTGCGATGGCAGCGGCCATGTGCAGTTGATAGTCTGGCTGCTGAAGCAGCACCGTCTCCTCCGGGTTTGACAGAAATCCGCATTCCACCAGCACGGCGGGGCAGTCCGCGTGCTTCATGATGTAAATGCTGTCGTCGATACGCTTTGCTGCTTTTTCCCGGGTATTAACAGCCATATTCAGATCGTTCTGAATGCACAGCGCCAGCGCTTCTGCACCGTCCTGTCCGTTATGGAAGACCTGTGCACCGCTGACACCGGGATGACCCGGCAGGCTGTTCTGGTGGATGCTGATGAGCCGAGCGTCAGCGCAGCTGTTGATGATCTCCACACGCTTTTTCGTGTCGGATACCTTCTGCTGCCGCAGCGTAGCGGCAGGATCGTCACATAGGGCCGCCTCCCCTGTCCGGGTCAGCAGCACTTCATAGCCGCAGAAGGTCAGCACATCCGCCAGGCGCAGGGTAATGGCCAAATTCAGGCCGCTTTCGGCCACGCCGCTGTCCGACACCGCCCCGCCGTCCGCGCCGCCGTGGCCGGCATCCAAGATGACCGCCCGCTGTGGCGAAGCGCTGCCCGAAACGGCCGCCGCCCCGGGACGCGCGGTCAGCAGCAGTGCACCGCACAACGCTGCCGCGGCCACAACTGTCAGCAGATGTCGTTTGCGAAGCAGCAACACCATGGACCTCCCTCCCCTCCGGGAGAGTTTATGTGTGTTTTCTTCATTGTAACACAGCATAGCAAAATTGAAAACGATTTTCTTCACCGCCCAAACCGCCAAGGCATAAGATATAGCGAGCCGCTGTGAACGGCTCTACTACCGACAAAAGGAGGAAATTCTCTTGTATACAGAGAAAACGGCGGCAGCGCGGGCGGAAACACAGCCCGCCTGCGGCGAAGGTACCGGCCAGCTTCCGGCCTGCGGTGCGCTGGCTTTCCCCTATGTGGCCATGCAGGGTACAGACCCCGTGCGCTACGACGACCAGGAGGCCCTGCGGCAGGGCACACTCTTTCCCGGCCTTGATCTTCCCTTCCACAAGGAGCTGCGGTCCCGCTTTCCACAGGTAGACGGTCCCCTGCTGGAGCTGATGGCGCTGGATTTTGCTATCGATGAGCTGGGTCTTTACCTGACCACACACGCAGATGACCAGCAGGCTTTGGAGCTGTACTGGTCATACATCCGGCTGGGCCAGGAGGGGCGTAAACGCTATCAGGAAAAGTGCGGACCGCTGATGCAGACGGATATCACGCCGGGCAGCTACCAATGGCTGAACGACCCGTGGCCGTGGGATGGAAAGGGGAACTGAGCCATGTTTGTCTATGAGAAAAAGCTGCAATACCCTGTGAAGATCAAGAACCCCAACCCTAAGCTGGCAGCGGTCATTATCAGTCAGTATGGTGGCCCGGACGGTGAATTGGGCGCTTCTCTGCGCTATCTCAGCCAGCGGTACTCCATGCCCTACGCTGAGTTGAAGGGCCTGCTTACCGACATCGGCACGGAGGAACTGGGACACCTGGAGATGGTGGGGACTATTGTTCACCAGTTGACGCGAAACCTGTCCGACGAGGACATCCGGACTGCCGGATTTGACGCCTACTTTGTGGATCATACCACGGGAGTCTATCCCACCGCGGCGTCCGGTTTTCCCTGGTCGGCAGGCTCCATCGGCGTTACCGGCGACATGATCGCCGACCTGACGGAGGATCTGGCCGCCGAACAGAAGGCGCGCCTGACCTACGACAACATTCTGCGCCTGTCCGATGATCCGGACGTCAACGATGCCATCAAGTTCCTGCGTGCCCGGGAGATCGTCCACTTCCAGCGCTTCGGTGAAGGTCTGCGCCTGGCCAAAGACCGGCTGAACGAAAAGAACGTATATTTTATGAACCCATCCTTTGACAAATAGTGCCGCAATAATAAGCTGTCCCCGGCAGAGCCGGGGACAGCTTATTGTACGACATACCCCCGGCTTCCCCGGGGGATGTTCATTTACGGCACGAATGCACCCAGTATGTGCAGGACCCGGTACGCCTGATAGTCGTAGGTACTCAGCGGCCGCCAATCCACATCCGTGCTGTGGGCAGCTACCAGTATTTTGGCCGGATCACCGTCAGAGCTGGGCTGTACCACCACCGGTGAATGCTGGAATGCATCCCCACTGAACCTTAGCTGTATCACATCTCCAAGCCGTGCCCGGGAGAGGTCCTGCGTCTCCTGGGCTACCGGCCCGGCAGAGCGTTCCTCACGCACCAGAAAGTCACGCAGAAATTCAACGCCCGTCCAGGAGGGCGATTTGTCATTGCTGTTGATATAGTACCAGCCGAAGGTAGGTGTATAGTTCATTACACCGGTGCCGACGTAGATGCACTGTGAGGCATAGTTGGTGCAGTCACCGCCGATCTCCTCATAATCGTAAAAGGCCGGATTGCGGCCATAGGCCCAACGATGGGCGTAGATCACGGCCTCTAGTCTGTCATACGGACGAAAAAGCATCTGGCATCCCTCCGCCCTATTGTATGTGCCCTTCCCTGCTGATGTGATATTTTCCGTTACTTTTCTGTGACTTTTCTGTCGCCCTGCATTGACTTTATATGGGAAATACTATATCCTATTAGGTCAGAAGAACATGGAATGGAGGTTTCCCATGAATAAAGCAGAATTGTCCGGCGTGTGCCGTCAGATGCGCCGTGACATCATCAACATGACCGCCAACGCCGGCAGCGGTCATCCCGGCGGCTCCCTGTCCGCGGTGGAGCTGGTGGCCAGCGTATTCTATAACCATATGCGTATCGACCCCCAAAATCCGCATTGGGCGGACCGTGACCGTTTTGTGCTCAGCAAGGGCCACGCTGCCCCCTGTTACTACGCGGTTCTGGCAGAGTTGGGCTTTATCAGCCGCGATGAGTTCAAGAACTTCCGGCAGCTGCACAGCATCCTGCAGGGCCACCCAGACTGCAAGAAGGTCCCTGGTGTGGACGCCTCCACCGGCTCCCTGGGTCAGGGCTGCTCTATTGCCGTGGGTATGGCGCTGGGTGCCAAGGTGCAGGGCAAGGACACCAAGGTGTTTACGCTGCTGGGCGACGGTGAGTGTCAGGAGGGCCAGATCTGGGAGGCCCTCATGTCCGCTGCCCACTATAAGCTGGACAACCTGACCGTGATCGTGGACAACAATGGCCTGCAGATCGACGGCAGCAACGATGAGGTCATGTCTCTGGGCGATATGCCCGCCAAGCTGCGGGCCTTTGGCTTTGATCTGCATGAGATCGACGGTCATGACCTGGACGCCATTGAGGCAGCGCTGGGCGCACCTGTGACGCCTGGCAGGCCCAAGGCTATCTTGGCCCACACGGTCAAGGGTAAGGGCGTATCCTTCATGGAAGGCCAGGTGGGCTGGCACGGCAAGGCGCCCAACGAGGAACAGCGGCAGCAGGCATTGAAGGAATTGGAGGACTGAGCCATGAGTGAAAAGATCGCCACCCGTGAAGCCTACGGCAAGGCACTGGTAGAGCTGGGTGAACAGAATAAGAACGTCGTGGTGCTGGATGCCGACCTGGCTGGTGCCACTATGACCAAGTATTTCAAGGCGGCGCATCCCGAGCGCTTCTTCGACTGCGGCATCGCCGAGGCCAATATGATGAATATCGGCGCCGGTTTGTCCACTATGGGGCTTGTCCCCTTCTGCTCCACCTTCGCCATGTTCGGCGCTGGGCGCGCCTATGAGCAGATCCGCAACACCATCGCCTATCCCAGATTTAATGTGAAGATCTGCTGCTCCCATGCCGGCGTGTCTGTGGGCGAGGACGGCGGCAGCCACCAGGCCATCGAGGACATCGGTCTTATGCGGCTGATCCCCGGCATGACCGTCATCGTCCCTGCTGACGCCAATGAGGCAAAGAAGGCCACCTTTGCCCTGGCGGAGTTTCAGGGTCCCGCCTATATGCGTCTGGCGCGTTTGGCCACCCCGGTATTCGAGGAGGACTATCCCTTTGAGATCGGCAAGGCCAATGTGCTGCGCGAGGGCAAGGACGCGGCGGTGTTCGCCTGCGGCCTGATGGTCAACGAGGCGCTGGAGGCCGCCAAGCTGCTCTCCGCCGAGGGTATCGAGATCAGCGTCATCAACGTACACACCATCAAGCCTATTGACGCGGAGTGCGTGACGAAGTACGCCGAAAAGTGCGGCAATGTCATTACCGTGGAGGAGCACAGCGTCATCGGAGGTCTGGGTGATGCTGTGGCCGATGTACTGATGGGCAAGGTCTGCTGCAAATTCCGCAAGATCGGCGTCAACGACCGGTTCGGTCAGTCCGGCAAGGCTGCCGACGTGCTGCGGGAATACGGCCTGACCGCCGATCAGATCGCGGCCAAGATCAAGGAAACCCTGTAAAGTAGATATAATTTACAGCTGTTGTTATCAGCGGCGGCACGGATATCATCCGCGCCGCCGCTTTCGCTGTCCAAAATAATCGAAATAATTTGTAAGATTCCGCCGAGCCGCGCGTCATATAGACAAAGGAGGTGGCAGCAGATGGAATTTGAGCAGGTCTATGACCTGTACTTCCGGGATGTATACCGCTATATTCTGAAGCTATCCGGCAGCGAGCATGTGGCTGAGGAGATCACCAGCGACACATTCTTCAAGGCACTGCGATCCATCGGAAAATTCCGGGGCAGCTGCGACATGCGGGTATGGCTGTGCCAGATCGCAAAAAACTGCTATTATACCTATCTGCGGAAGGAAAAGCATACCACTCCGCTGGAAGAATTGCCGGAGTCTGTGGGCAGTGCGGATACTCCCGAGGAGCTGATCGGCGCACGGGAGGAAGCCCGGCAGATACAGGCTATTCTGCATGACCTGCCGGAGCCGTACCGGGAGGTGTTCATGTGGCGGGTATACGCCGAGCTGTCTTATAAGCAGATCGGTGAATTGTTCGCCAAGTCGGATAACTGGGTATGTGTCACCTACCACCGTGCCAGAAACATGATAAAAAACAGATTGGAGGACAGCAACAATGAAAAATGAATGCAGTATCGTCCGCGACCTGCTGCCGCTGTATGCGGAGGGCATGCTCAGCGAGGACAGCGCCGCCTTTGTCAAAGAGCATCTGGATACATGCGAAGAATGCTGTGCACTGTCCGCCGGTGAAGAGCCGTCCGCTCCCACCGACGCGGACACGGAGCAGCGCACCGGTGAAGCCGGCGTTCTGCGGACGCTGAAAAAGAAGCTGCGGAAGCAGACCTGGTGCGCCATCGCGATCACTGCGGCGGTGGTGCTGCTGGTGACGCTGATGCTGCGGCTCAACTCCATCGACTATCTGGCGGCCATCAGCTCTGCCGAACAGTATACCTTCAGCGACCGCATGGCGCTGCTGTTCAAGGGAGATTATTCCGACCAGGACAAGGCAGAGGCTGTTCTGAATAACGTACACATCGTATTTGAGTATTCAGAGGAGGAAATATACAACGATGTTCTGGCAATGCCGAGGGACGAGGCTGCCTATGCCATGGGCGCGCTGGTACGTTACTGCGTTCCGGAGATGGACGCCGGCAAAATGCTGACCATCTATCACATTGACCTGCTGTCTGCACATTTCAGCGGAGATTCCGGGAAAATGTGGGTCAAATACGGATACCAGCGCTTTGATAAGACACATGACCTCAGCACATGCGCCAGCACGGGCGCAATAGACCATATCGTACTCTGGAAACTGGAAAAATACGGTGACGGCTATTGGCGCGTGGTGGAGATCGTATAACAATATGGTGCTTTCTTGACAGCGCATACAACTGAAAAAATCCCCCGGCTCTGCGGAGCCGGGAGATTTTTTGTACAGTCGTTTACGCCTTGTCGGCGCAGCCCAGCACGTCCACCAGCTTGTGGCGTACCAGCTCCTTGATGTTGGCGCGGGCGGGCTTCAGATACTCGCGGGGATCAAACTTGTCGGGGTGCTCGTCCATGAACTGCCGGATAGTACCGGTCATGGCCAGACGCAGATCGGAGTCGATGTTGATCTTGCAGACGGACAGACGGGCGGCCTGACGCAGCTGCTCCTCGGGCACACCGATGGCGTTGGGCATCTTGCCGCCGTGCTCGTTGATCATCTTCACATACTCCTGCGGTACGGAGGAGGAGCCGTGCAGCACGATGGGGAAGCCGGGCAGGCGCTTGCTGACCTCCTCCAGCACGTCGAAGCGCAGGGGAGGCGGCACCAGGATGCCCTTCTCGTTGACGGTGCACTGCTCGGGCTTAAACTTATACGCGCCGTGGCTGGTGCCGATGGCAATGGCCAGGGAGTCGCAGCCGGTCTTGGATACGAACTCCTCCACCTCCTCGGGACGGGTGTAGGACGCGGCGTGGTCAGCCACCTTCACGTCGTCCTCGATACCGGCCAGCGTACCCAGCTCCGCTTCCACGACGACGCCGTGGTCATGGGCATACTCCACCACCTTGCGGGTGATCTCGATGTTCTCGGCAAAGGGCTTGGAGGAGGCGTCGATCATCACGGAGGTGAAGCCGCCGTCGATGCAGCTCTTGCAGGTCTCAAAGTCGGGGCCGTGATCCAGATGCAGCACGATGGGGATATCGGGGCAGGCCGCTACCGCCGCCTCCACCAGCTTCACCAGATAGGTGTGGTTGGCGTAAGCGCGGGCGCCCTTGCTGACCTGCAGGATCACGGGAGCGTGCTCCTCCTGGCAGGCCTCGGTGATGCCCTGTACGATCTCCATGTTGTTGACGTTGAACGCGCCGATGGCGTAGCCGCCATCATAAGCCTTGGCGAACATTTCCTTGGAAGTTACCAGTGCCATGTCAAAGTCTCCTTTATGATAAATTTTGCAAGTATGCACCTGTTGTATGGAACGTTCCTATTGTATCATATTTTTACGGATTTGCAAGCACAAACTGTTTACAATCGTCATTCTACATGGTAAAATACCCGTTGTAAACACAAAAATTCCGCTTTTGGAGGTATGCGAATATGAAAGAACTGCGCGGCGCATGTATTATCGGGCAATCCGGCGGCCCCACTTCCGTCATCAATGCCAGCGCTTACGGCGTGATCGACACGGCGCTGAAGTCCGGCGCCATTACCCAGGTGCTGGGTGCCGAGCACGGCATCATGGGTGTACTTAACGATCGGCTGTTCGACATGGGGCAGGAGGATCCCGAGGAGCTGCGCCTGCTGAAGTATACCCCCTCCTCCGCACTGGGCTCCTGCCGCTATAAGATCGCCGATCCGGAGCTGGACGATACGGACTACAAACGCATCCTTGAGGTATTCAAGAAGCACGATGTACGCTATTTCTTCTATAACGGCGGCAACGACTCCATGGACACCTGCAATAAGATCAACCAGTATATGCAGTCTGTGGGCTACGAGTGCCGCGTTATGGGCGTGCCCAAGACCATTGACAACGATCTGTTCGGCACGGATCATTGCCCCGGCTACGCCTCTGCCGCCAAGTACATCGCTACCTCCATTATGGAGGTCTATCAGGACGCACACGTGTACGACAAGGGCATGATCGTGGTGGTGGAGATCATGGGCCGTCACGCCGGCTGGCTGGCCGCAGCTTCCGCTCTGGCCAGCGAATATGGCGCGGGCCCGGATCTGATCTATCTGCCTGAGACGGATTTCAGTATGCCAAAATTCATCGAGGACGTCAAGAAGGTCTACAATGCTACTGGGAATTGCATTGTGGCCGTGTCTGAGGGTATCCACTATGAGGACGGCGGCTTCGTCTCCGAGGCCAAGGTGGCCGCCAACGACGGCTTCGGCCACGCTCAGCTGGGTGGTTTGGCCACCATTCTGGCGGAGGTCCTGAAGGAAGAGACCGGCGCCAAGGTCCGCGGCATCGAGCTGAACCTGCTTCAGCGCTGCGCCGCCCATCTGGCCAGCGAGACGGATATCGAAGAGTCCTACATGGCCGGCAAGGTGGCCGTGGAGAACGCGGTCAACGGCATCAACGGCCGCATGATCGGCTTTGAGCGCGGTATCCAGAACGGGAAGTATGCCTGCCGCACCAAGCTCGTTCCGCTGGTGGAGGTCGCCAACGTGGAGAAGAAGATTCCCCGCGAGTGGATCAATGAGGAGGGCAATGGCGTGAACCACCAGTTCATCGAGTATGCGCTGCCGCTGATCCAGGGTGAGCCGGAGCTGCCCAAGCAGGACTCCCTGCCCCGCTTTGTCAAGCTGAAAAAGGTGCTTGCTAAGTAAAAACGTTATGCATAAACAGCTGGAAAGTATTTTTGCTTTCCAGCTGTTTTTACATAAAGGTACGCCCTCCGGTATCGCCGGAGGGCGCGTATGTCATTTTGCATTTTTCTGATAGATGGCGTACAGTCCCTCCATCAGCAGATATTTGTCGTACACCACGTGGTTGCGGCAGTATCGGGCGATCACCGGTGCGTTTGGGCCGGTGGCCACGATAGAGGGCTCCGCCCCGCCCAGCGTCTCACGGATACGGTCGATGACCCCATCCAGCATGGCGGCGGTGCCGTAGACGATGCCGCTTCGCATACAGTCCTCGGTGTTTTTGCCGATGAGCTGCCGGGGGTGCTCCAGCGAGATATTGGGCAGCTGCGCCGTATGATGGGACAGCGCATCCAGCGACAGCCGCACGCCGGGGAACATCAGTCCGCCCTCGTAGGTGCGCTTCTCTGAGATGTAGGAGATGATAGTGGCGGTACCCATATCGATCATGATGATGGGCACCGGGTATTTTTCCAATGCCGATACCGCGTTAGCCACAATGTCCGCGCCCAGCTGCTGGCTGTTGAATTCCATACGGATGTTCAGCCCGGTTTTGATGCCGGCGCCAACTACCATGGGCGGCTTGCCCAGAAGGCGCGTCAGCGCCTTTTCCATCATGAAGTTCATAGGCGGTACCACGCTGGATAAGATTGCCCCGCTGACATCGTGGATATCACAGCCGTACAGTGTAAATAAATTCATCAGATCGATGCTGATCTGATCCGCTGTCTTGCGGCTGTCTGTGTCAATGGATGCCAGAAATTTCAGCGTTTTCTCCCGGTCAAACAGCCCTACGGAAATATTGGAATTGCCGATATCGATGGCCAAAAGCATATATGTCCTCCTCCCTATCCACCTTTCCTACTGGTGCTATCATACCACGCGGCGAACCGCTTGACAAGGGTACGGACGCAAGAAATCTCCCCCGGCAGGGCCGGGGGAGATCGTATATATGCCGCTTATTCCTGCGCCACAAAGGCGTCCGCTTCGTCCACGGTGTGCATATGCTCCAGCATACGCACCACCATGTTGCTGTAACCCCACTCGTTGTCATACCAGGCGATGAGCTTCACGAAGTCCTGATCCAGAGAAATACCCGCTGTCTCGTCAAAAATGCAGGGGCAGGGATTGCCGATCAGGTCGGTGGATACCACCTGGTCGCGTGTATAGCCGATAATACCTTTCATGTACGTCTCGGAGGCGTGCTTGACCTCGTAGCAGATGTCCGCATACGATGCCGTCTTGCTGAGCCGCGCCGTCAGGTCCACCACGGATACGTCTGCGGTGGGTACGCGGAAGGCCATGCCGGTCATCTTGCCCTTTAGAGATGGGATCACGCGACCCACGGCCTTGGCCGCACCGGTGGTAGTCGGGATGATGTTGTTGAGGATGGAACGGCCTGTGCGCCAGTCACTGCCGCCGCGAGAGTCCACGGCCTTCTGCTTGGCGGTGGATGCGTGGATGGTGGACATCAGGGACTGCTCGATACCGAACTCCTTGTGGATGACATAGGCCAGCGGCGCAAGGCAGTTTGTGGTGCAGCTGGCGTTGGAGATGACGCGCATATCGCTGCGGTATTCATCGCTGTTGACGCCGAAGACAAAGGTAGGCGTGGCATCGTCCTTGGCGGGGGCCGTCAGGATGACCTTCTTGGCGCCGCCCTTGAAATGGCGGGAGGCCTTATCGGTGGTGTTGTTGGCGCCGGTGGACTCGATGATGTACTCCGCGCCGCAGTCTGCCCAGTTGATCATGGCGGCATCGGACTCGCTGTATACCTTGATCTTGCGGCCGTTGACGATCAGGTCACCGCCGGCGTGCTCCACGATTCCGGGGAAATTCCGGAACACGGAGTCATATTTCAGCAGATAGACCATGTAGTCCACGTCCGCCTTCCGCAGGTTGATACCGCATACCTCGAAGCGCTCCGGATCGTCCGCAAGTATACGCAGCACCACCCGTCCGATACGGCCGAAGCCGTTGATACCGATCTTGATTCCCATGTGATTGTCCTTCCTTTGTTCCACCGCCCGGGGCGGCCGTATTTGTTCCAAGTACATTATACCAGCTTACATAAATTTGTCACTATAAAAGTAAAAAATATTTCACAATAATTGAGGTTTTACACCTGTTTTTCTACCGAAAAATTCAAAAAACAATGAAATCTAAACCAAATGTTCCATACGTTTCAAACTTTGTAAACGTGCAGTTTCTTATGATATACCGCCTTAAACAGAGCAACCAGGCGTTTGCCCGGCTGCTCTGTTATGGAGAATATATCCGGTGTTACAGAATAATGCAGATAAGTCCGCCGCCGCCCTCGTTGATTATGCGTTCCAGCGCCTGGCGCAGCTTTGCCTGAGCGTCTGCCGGCATACGCTTCAGCTTTGCCTGCAGGTCCTCTCCTACGATCTCATGGAAGCTGCGGCCGAAGATGTTGGACTGCCACAGCTTTCCCGTATCGCCCTCGAATTCCTGCAGCAGATAGTTTACCATGTCCTCTGACTGCTTCTCGTTGCCTACGATGGGGGAAACCGTCGTTTCGATGTCCGCCCGGATCAGGTGTATGGATGGCGCACTGGCCCGCATACGCACGCCGTAGCGTCCTCCCTGCCGCACGATCTCCGGGTCCTCCAGATTCAGCTCCTCCACGCCGGGCATCACGATGCCATAACCAGTCTCCCTGGCGGATCGAAGGGCCGGCGCCACCTTGTCGTATTCCCGCTTGGCCTCCGCCAGCTCGCCGATGATCTGCATCAGGTCGCCGTCATCGGTCACCTGCAAGCCGCTGCGCTGGCTCAGCGTTTCAAAGAACAGACGCCGCGGCAGCCGTATTTCCACCTGTGCCACGCCGCTGCCCAGATCAATAGTGCTGGCTGCCGCACTCTCAATATTTTCGCCTTGGGACAGCGCTGCCAAGCATGGCGGCAGTGCACAGATACGTGTCAGCTGGGACGCAGCCTCGCCGATCTCCTGGTACAGTCCGCTGCGGATGGGGTGTTCACCCGGCAGCGCATCTACCCATTCGGGAAGAAAAACATCCAGCTCCCGTAAGGGGAACTGATACAGCAGATCCCGCAGGATATCGCCGATGTCTTCCTCCGTCAGTGTCAGGCAGTTGACACAGCGGCAGGTCACGCCGTACCGTGTCTGTATTTCTGCTGCGGCAGCAGCTGCCCTGGGGTCCTCCGGCTGGGCAGAATTTACCAGTACCACGAAGGGCTTGCCGATGTCCTGCAATTCTCGTATGACGCGTTCCTCCGCCTCGCGGTAGTCCTCTCGAGGAATATCCGTGATCGTGCCGTCGGTGGTCACCACAACACCCACTGTGGCATGGTCGGTAATGACCTTGCGGGTACCGATCTCCGCCGCTTCGGTCATGGGGATCTCGTGATCGAACCAGGGTGTCATCACCATCCGCGGCGACAGGTCCTCAAACTGCCCTACGGCGGAGTCCACCATATACCCCACGCAGTCTACCAGCCGTACCGAGAAGGCCGCGCCCTCCGCCAGCCGGAGCTCCACGGCCTCCTCCGGAACGAATTTCGGCTCCGCCGTCATAATGGTGCGCCCAGAGCCGCTTTGCGGCAGTTCGTCCTGTGCCCTGTCACGCCGGTAGCTGTTTTCGATGTGCGGCAGCACCAGCGTCTCCATAAATCGTTTGACAAAGGTGGATTTTCCCGTGCGGACCGGTCCCACAACGCCGATATACACGCTGCCGCCGGTTCGCTGAGCCATATCCTGATAAATAGACGTTGTCTCCATCATAATGCCATCCTCCGAATGCTGTCTGTTGCCTTATTTCTATGCGCTGTCTCCGTGGTTTAGAAGTGCCTGATCTTCCACAAGAGTAAGGCGGTTTTGTAAAAAAGCCTTGTTCTTTCTGCCTTTTTGTGCTAAAATCAACACAAGGTCAACTATTCGGCAGATCAAAAAGAGTGCGGAGGGTATTGGTATGGAAGAGAGAGGTATTGACCGGCGCGTCAGAAAGACAAAGCGGCAGCTGCGGCAGGCACTGATGGATCTCATGTCTGAGAAGCCCTCCAAATCCATCTCCGTCCGCGAGTTGGCTGAGCGTGCCGACATCAACCGCGGGACCTTCTATATCCACTATAAGGACGTCAGCGATCTTCTGCAGCGGCTGGAGGACGAGATGGCCGAGCGTTTGATCCTGGTCTGTAAGAAATACGCCTACTCCACCAGCGAAGTCGATGCGTTTCCCTACCTGACGGAGCTGTATCGCTTCGCCCAGGACAACGCCGATTTGTGTTTGGTGCTGCTGGGCCCCAATGGCGATCGGGCGTATACCGAGCGTATCTGCGGAATCCTACGCAGTTATTTCCTGCGTGACTTCCTGGCCCGGTTCTATTCCGGGAGCAGCGACCGTCTGGACTATTTCTGTTCCTTCATTGTCTCCGGCAATCTGACGCTGACGCTGGAGTGGCTCTCCGGCGGTGCAAAGGAGACACCGGAAGAGATGGCCGCCCTGGCCGGTGCCATCATCATGGACGGTGTCCGGACTCTGTGATATATGCAAAGAGACAGGGCATCTGCCCTGTCTCTTTTATGCAGTTCCATCGCAGACTGTGCATCGATGATGACCTTTTCTGTGCCGCGTATCGCGGCACACGCTTTTCCATCACGCTCGATCCGTTCTATTGTCAAATAATCACTCTCCCCATAGATAAAGGCGGCCGCGAGGCCGCCTTTCGTATGTTCTCCAATCAATCCTGCTGCCAGTTATGCCAGACGTTCTGCACATCCTCATTGTCATCCAGCATATCCAGAAGCTTCGTCATGCTGCGGACATCGTCCTCACTGGTCATGACAATGTAGTTCTGGGGAACCATCTCGATCTCCGCACTCTCGAAGGAATAGCCCTTCTCCTCCAGCGCCTTGACCACGTCGTTGAAGCTGTCCGGATCGGTGGTGATCTCAAACACGGGGCCGTCGGCCTGCATATCCTCGGCGCCGGCATCCAGTGCATCCATCATCACGGTATCCTCGTCCAGCTCGCCCTCTTCGTTGTCGATGACGATCACGCCCTTGCGGTCAAAGGACCAGCTGACGCAGCCCTGAGCACCCATGCCCTTGCCGAATTTGTCAAAATAATGGCGGATCTCGGGTGCAGTGCGCTGACGGTTGTCGGTCAGCGCCTCCACGATGACAGCAACGCCGCAGGGGCCGTAGCCCTCGTAGGTGACAGATTCATAGTTATCGGTATTGCCGGAACCCAGTGCCTTGTCGATGGTGCGCTTGATGTTGTCATTGGGCATATTGGCTGCCTTGGCCTTGGCGATAACAGTGGCCAGGCGGGAGTTGTTGTTGGGGTCGCCGCTGCCGCCCTGCTTGACGGCCACGATGATCTCCTTGGCGATCTTGGTGAATGCGGCGCTGCGCTTGGCGTCGGCCGCCCCCTTGGTCTTCTGAATATTGTGCCACTTGGAATGTCCTGACATGGTTTACTTCTCCTTTATGCAGTATTGGATGATCTCGCGGCTGTGCGAGGTCGAACATAAGACGTCGACTGCGGGGAATGCCTCTGCCAACCGGTCTCGCAGTGCGGGACATACCACGTTCTCCGTGGGAAAATGACCCGCATCGATCAAATTTAGCCCCTCCGTGTCCAAAAAGTCGTTATATTTCAGGTCGGAGGTCACAAAGGTGTCGCAGCCTGCGGCGATAGCCTGCGGAATATAGCAGCCGCAGGCGCCGCCGCCCACCGCCACCCGGTGTACCGGCCGCCCCGCGTCCACATAGCGCAAACCATTGCATCTTAATAATTCTATCACAGAATGGGTGAACTCCACAAGGGGTATTTCACATTTTAACGTGCCGATCCGCCCTATTTTTTCCTCCGTCAGCATTTTCAGGTCGGAAAGGCCAAGCTTCTGCGCCAAAACCTCATTGACGCCACCGGCCGCCGCGTCCAGATTGGTGTGCATACAGATGGCGGCGATGCCGTGGCGTATCAGCTCTGTCAGTACCCTTCCCTGCCGGTCATCGGTGCGGACTGTCTGCACCTGGTTCCACGCACAGTTCATCACCGGATGGTGTGCCGCGATCAGCTGGCAGTCTTTTTCGATGGCCTCGTCCACCACCTGCGGCGTTACGTCCAGCGCGACCAGAACGCGGTGCACCTCCACTTCCGAGTCACCCACCAGCAGACCCACATTGTCCCAGCTCTCCGCTAATTCCCGCGGTGCCCAGGCGTACAGATACTGTTCGATATCCCGTACCGTTGTCATAGGGTTTTCCTCTTTTCTTCTATCTGCTGTGCCAATGCTTCCGCGGCCTCTGCTCGGTGCAGAGAGTCCTCTCTGCCGCTGCGGCGCAGACCTTCCGCGATATGAAGCAGCTTTTCGGCGTGCTGGGTGAGATAGTCCGCATACAGCGGGTCGCCGTCCAGCAGAACACCGGTCAGCGTCTGTAATTCCGTCAGCGCCGGACAAATGCCGCCGTTCACGCGCAGCACCGGATACAGGTAATTCTTGTCCCACACCAGCCGCTCATCTGTAAAGGTGTACCCATTTACAGATAGCCATCGGCGCAGCTCTGCGGTCTTTGTCATGGGTTGAAGCAGCAGCGTATGCGCGCCGTCCTTCGTCCATGGCGCACTTTCCAGGATGGCGATGATGGTCTCTCCGCCCATGCCGGCGATGATCACTGTATCCGTTTCCTCCGGAGAGATATTGGCCAGCCCGTCACACAGGCGGAAGCTGATACCCTCCACGCCATATTCCTCCGCAGTCCGCCGCGCGTGCGCCAGAGGCTCTGCGCCGATGTCCGCAGCAATGGCGCTTTGGATACGCTCCCTTTGCAGCAGCCACACCGGCAGATACCCGTGGTCCGTGCCGATATCTGCCAGACGGCAGCCCGCCGGTGTCATGTCCGCCAGCAGCTGGAGCCGCGGTTGTAATTGCAGTCGTCTCTCCATATTTCCCTACACAAATGGCCACGCATACGCTTGCGCATGCGTGGCTTTGTTTTTTTGTTTACTCGGCGATGGGCTTGTTGGCTTCCTCGTTCACCAGCTCCAGCAGCTTATCCACATCGATGCCGTGAACAGCGCAGGCCTCCTCCACCGTCTCGCCGCGGGAGGACGGGCAGCCCAGGCAGTGCATACCAATGGACAGGAAGATGGGCGCGGTCTGGGGAGCAACGTCCAGAATATCACCGATAATGGTGTCTTTCGTGATCTCGATCATGTTGGAAAACCTCCAAATACAATATTGTGCTGATAGTATACCCCAAAATGCCGGAACTTTCAACAGGATTTTTCTCATCCTGCGCTATAAAAAACCGCCCTCCGGCGTACCGGAGGGCGGTCTATTCTATCTACTTAACAGTGTGCAGTCAGCAGATCAGCCGTTCTCACGCATCTTGGCGAAGCAGTCGCTGCAGTACACAGGACGATCGCTCTTGGGCTCGAAGGGCACCTTGGCCTCGCCGCCGCAGGCAGCGCAGACAGCGGTGAAATACTCGCGGGGACCACGGGCAGCGTTCTTGCGCGCGTCACGGCAGGCCTTGCAGCGCTGGGGCTCGTTCTGGAAGCCGCGCTCAGCGTAGAACTCCTGCTCACCGGCGGTGAAAACGAACTCTTTGCCGCACTCTTTGCACACTAAGGTCTTGTCTTCGTACATGATTTTACCCTCTCTTTGAGAAAAAATATATTGCGCTCAGCCTTTGCTGATATCGCCGGATAGAAGCTGCCGCGCTATTTTGCGGCGCAAACGCTGCACGGCGTTGTCCACCGATTTGGGGGACCGGCCCACAGTTTCTGCGATCTCACGGCAGGTGAGACCGTCCAGATAATACCCTAAAATCTTTACCTCGAATTCGGACAGCAGCTTGCGCGCGTTTTCCAGCAGAGCGGCAGTTTTTTCGCAGTCGATGACCCAACCCTCGGGATCGACGTGGGCAAAGGAGAGATTCGCGTCAAAGAAAGAGGTATCCAAAGGAACGGCTTGGTTCAGAGGTGAATGCTTTCCGGAGGCTGCTGCACGCAACACAGAGTACAAACGACGCCGGATACACGTCTCGGCAAAAGTGCACAGAGAGGCCTCGTGTCCTGGCTCGTACTCCCGTATTGCCTTGATAAGCCCGAACATTCCCTCCTGCAAAAGGTCCTCGCTATCCCCTCCCGCCAGAAAGTACGGACGGGCGCAGGAGCGCACCAAACGGTGGTAACGCCCTACTAGGATCTCCTCGGCGTCGCGGCTGCCCTGCTTTACCAGAGCGCACAGCGCCTCGTCGCTCAGCGTCTGCAGATGGTCATATTCAGCCCTTGTATCATTCACCATACGCTATTATACCTTTTTACAAAATAATTTGTCAAGTCAATCGTGTAACTTTGTCAAAAATAACTCAAATTTGACGGCTTTCTTGCGGAGAACAACCGAAAAATTCCACCGAACCGTCTCTGCGCACTACAATTCCAGCTGCTGCTGGCCCGTAAACGCAATGTGCAGATGTGCATAGGCCTTCTGCGTGACGCAGCGCCCTCGGGGCGTTCGGGTCAAAAAGCCGATCTGCATCAGGTATGGCTCATACACATCCTCCAGCGTCACCGACTCCTCGCCGATGGTGGCCGCCAGCGTGTCCAGACCTACCGGGCCGCCGCCATAGTTTTCAATAATGGCCTGCAGCATCCGTCGATCTACGTTGTCCAGGCCCAGATAGTCTACCTCCAGCGCCAGCAGCGCCTTGTCCGCTACGGACTTGGTGATAACGCCGTCGGCCATCACCTGGGCGAAGTCCCGTACCCGCCGCAGCATCCGGTTGGCGATACGGGGCGTGCCCCGGGACCGCCGCGCGATCTCCATAGCGCCCTCCGGTTCAATAGACACGTTCAGGATGCCGGCGCTGCGCGTCACGATCTTTGCCAGCTCCTCAGGCGTGTAGAGCTCCAGCCGCAGCGTCACGCCAAAGCGGTCCCGTAGCGGTGCAGACAGCGACCCTGCCCGTGTTGTGGCGCCGATCAGTGTGAATTTCGGCAGATCCAGCCGGATAGAGTTGGCAGAAGGCCCCTTGCCGATGATGATATCGATGGCGTAGTCCTCCATGGCCGGGTACAGGATCTCCTCCACCGCCCGGTTCAGCCGGTGTATCTCGTCCACGAACAGGATATCGTTCTCACTCAGGTTCGTCAGCAGCGCCGCCAGGTCCCCGGGCTTCTCGATAGCCGGTCCGGAGGTGATGCGGATATTCACGCCCATCTCCTGGGCGATGATGCCCGCCAGTGTGGTCTTGCCCAGTCCCGGAGGGCCGTGCAGCAGCACATGGTCCAGAGACTCTGTCCGCCGCCGCGCCGCCTCAATGAAGATCGACAGGTTTTGCTTGGCCTTCTCCTGCCCAATGTATTCCGCCAGTGTGTGGGGCCGTAGAGAACCTTCGTTGGCATCCTCACTGAGAAACGTTTTGGCGACGATAGGCTCCTCGTACAGGTCCGCCCCGAAATCAATGCTCATGTGCGCCCCTCCTCTACTTCATCATGCGCTTCAGCGCCTGCCGGATGATGTCCTCCAGCGTCAGCGCCTCCATGTCGATATCCTTCAGCGCCGCGGCGATCTCCGCGCTGCCGTAGCCCAGCACCGCCAATGCCGACTGCGCCTCACTTTTCTTGCTGTGGGGCACCGCAGCCATCGCGGGCGCGCCGCCCTTAACGGATGTGCCGCCCAGCGCTTCCTCCCGTGCCAGCTTGTCCTTCAGTTCCAGTATCACCCGCTGAGCGATCTTTTTGCCGATGCCGTTGGCGGCAGTCAGTGCTTTTTCATCCTCTGTCACCACCGCCAGCGCCAGCTGCTGCGGTGTTACGGCGGACAGGATAGACAACGCCGCCCTGGGGCCTACGCCGGATACGCCGATCAGCAGCTTGAAGCTCCGCAGCTCACCCTGATCGGCGAAGCCGAACAGCTCCATGGCGTCCTCGCGTACATTCAGATAGGTGTACAACTTGGCCGGTGCGCCCTTTTTCAGCTGGGAGAGCGTATAGTTCGTCGTGGCACAGGCGTAGCCCACGCCGCTGCAGTCGATGACCGCCAGCCCCGCATCGATCTCCGCCACGGTGCCGTTCACATAATAATACATATCAGACAGTCTCCTTCACGTCGGGGTCCTTACGCCGCAGCAGGCTGGTAGCGCTGCGGGCATGGCATATGGCGATGGCCAGCGCGTCTGCCGCGTCGTCCGGCTTCGGCACTGCCTTCAGCTTCAAAAGCCGCTTTGTCATGTCCATCACCTGCTTCTTGTCCGCCAGGCCGTAACCGGCCACCGCCTGCTTCACCTGCATGGGGGTATATTCGAATATGGGTACGCCCAGTCGCTCCGCCGTACACAGGATCACACCTCGTCCGTGGGCCACGGCGATACCTGTGGTGATATTTTTGCTGAAAAACAGCTCCTCAACGGCGATCTCATCAGGCTTCAGTTGGGCGATCAGCGCGGTCATGTCGTTTTCGATCTGCACCAGACGTGTCGCCAGCGGCAGTCCCGCCTCGGTAGTCACAGCGCCGTATTGCAGCATTCGCACACTGCCCCGGTTCGATTCGATCAGCCCGAAGCCCACAATGGCGATGCCGGGGTCAATGCCCAGTATCCGCATAGCTGCGCCCACCTCCCAACATTTGTTCTATTATAGCAAACTGGAATTAAAATAGCAACAAAAACCGCCCGGAAAACCGGGCGGTTTGATAGGCTGTTATGCACGGGGATGGGCCTTATTATATACATCCTTCAGCTGCTTTTTGATAACGTGTGTATATATCTGCGTGGAGCTGATATCCGCGTGACCCAGCATCTCCTGAATGGACCTCAGATCGGCGCCGTTTTCCAGCAGGTGTACGGCAAAGGAATGGCGCAGGGTGTGGGGGGTGATATCCTTCTCGATGCCCGCTTTTTCCTGATAGTACTTGATGATCTTCCAAAAGCCCTGGCGACTCATGCGTTCGCCGCTCATATTCACAAACAGCGCATGCTCTTCCTCATCGGCGATGAGCCGGGGACGAATATCCCGCACATAGTCCTCCAGTGCCTTCACCGCAGCGGTGTACAGCGGCACGATACGCTCCTTTCCCTTGCTGCGGCAGCGGATAAAGCCGGCGGACAAATTGACATCGCTGACATCCAGACCGATCAGCTCACTGACTCGAATTCCGGTGGCATACAGCAGCTCCAGCATAGCGTGGTCACGGAATCCCTTTTCGTCCACGCATTTGGGCTGCTCCAAAAACAGCTCTACCTCCCGGTTGGTGAGGATCTCCGGATACTTCCTCTCCACCTTCATGGCCACCACGCTCTTGGCCGGGTTGCTCTTCACAGCGCCGCACTGCATCATATAGGCATAAAATGACTTGATCGATGCTGTGGACCGCGTGACTGTGGCGGGGCTTTTGCCGCTGTGGGTCATATGCAGCAGATACTCATTGATCGTCTCTTTCTTCACCTTCCGCATATCCGTTACGCCCACGGAAAGCAGCCAGCTGTGAAACTGGGTCAAGTCACGTATATAGGAGCTGAGGGTATTGGCGGAGGCGTGCTTCTCCTCAGTCAGATAGTCGCGGTATGCCGCGATAAAGTCCGTCATGTGTCCCTCACTCCTCTCTCTTTCAAGTCAAGCCTGGCATCAGCCATGCAAAAAGCCGCGGCACCAGGGCACACTCCGTCACTGTCCCGGTCAGCAATACAAACACACAGATGATCGCGCTCCGCCGGTCTCTCACCTCCGGCTTTTGACGTTCTGCCCGGCGCCACGCACACGCAAAGCTGTCCGCCGCTATCGTCAGCAGACATGGTATGGTGAACAGACACCGCAGTCCCAGCGCCGCCAGCGCCAATACCACGCCCTGCTTTCCCAGTGCAGCGGCAAAGCACTGCACCGCAAACGACAGGAAGAAGCCCTGGGCCGCGCACGTCAGCGGGATCAGCATCACGCCCCAGGCTGTACAGCCCAGCAGAAACGCCGCGGCCGGATAGCGCAGATAGGTCCATAGGACCTGCCACAGCCCCGCGCTGCGCGGTTCTTCTGCATTCAGCCTCGCATAGCCTGTCACATAGCGGCTCAACGACAGAAGGTCCTCCGACGCCACAGTCCGACCCGCTAAAAAGCCCGCCAGGATCCCGGCGGCAAGAAACAGGCACAGTATGTACAGCCGCGCCTTCGGCGGCTGGAGAACAGGCATACGGCGACGATGCAGCTTCATAGGGCTCACCTCGTCCACAGTGTATGAGCCAAGCCCTCTCGATAGACGTGCCAAAACGTAATAATAAATATATGGCATAATTCACAAAACCGCAAGAGGTTTTCCGCAAAAACATATTTTTTGTAAATTATGTCAAAATGTTATGTCAACTTAATTATGTAAACAAGGTATACCGGGGTACTGACGCGGTTTATAAAAATGCCGAAATCCCAATATCCGGGGAAATGCCTGAAATCCCTGCACCATATCTTGAAAAGCGTGATGCGGCGAACGACTCCCCTGCCGCCCGCCGCACCGTCGGATAAAAAATGCCGCAAAAACACGTTTTCGTTATTTTAACCATGCGCCGCTTTATGTTACCGCCCGTTTTCGACGGTCACCGCCCTTTCTGTGACCGCTGTGGGGCCTCCGCCGCTTCTGCTTCGTTCCGATCAGTCCCGCCAAAAGGCCGCCGCCCCACACGGCGCAGGTCTGGGCGATGCCGCTGCCGGCAAAATGTATCGCCTCGTTTCCCGTCAGCGCCGCGATCCACATTGCACCATATACACAGGCGGATACTGCCAGCGCCCGAGGCAGCGGACCATCGCCGCCCTGCCGTATGGCCATACGTCCGCCGCAGAAGCACGCCAGAACGCTGCTGCCCCATACCAGCGGACCCATCGCGCGCTCCGGCACGATCCCCCGCAGCAGGAGCAGTGATGATACGCCCAGTGCTGCCAGCAGCACGACTGCCGCTGTGGCGGTGCCCAGCCACGTTCCTTTGCCGGCCAGTTGCTTCCAAGACATAAGAATACCTCCCGCATCAGCTTTGCTTCAGCTTATGCGGAAGGTCTGCATCACATGATACACCGGTACTGATCGCTGTCAGCGCAAAAAGAGCGCCGCCCTCTGGGCAGCGCTCCTCTCGGTCTGTATTACTCGGCGTCGGTTTTGTCAGCCTCAGCGGGAGCCTCGGTGACCTCATCAGAGGTCTTCTCCTCCACAGCGGGAGTTTCCTCCGCGGCCTCTTCCTTCTTAGCCTTCTTCACCGGACGCTGCTGGGCGGCAGCCTGCTCGTCCAGGGTACCTACCTGGCCGATAGCGGACTTCAGGAACTCCACGCGAACGCGGTCCTCGCTGGTCTCGATGACCACAGTACGGTCGGTGATAGCCACGACGCGGCCGTACACGCCGCCGATGGTGGTCAACCAATCGCCCTTCTTCAGAGAACTCCGCATCTCCTCGGCCTGCTTTTTCCGCTTGTTCTCGGGGCGGATCATCAGGAAGTAGAAGATAGCGATCATCAGGACGATCATCAGAATGGTGGAACCCATGCCGCCGGTGGTGGTGGCAGCGGCAGCATCAGCGTAAGCGATCTGAATCATGGAACATTACTCCTTTAACAACAAAGTGATACTATTATACATAGTTCTTTTGCTTTTGGCAAGAGGTTTATATCTTCTCCGCCAGTTTTTTACTGTATTCCTCCCGGAATGCGTCAAAGCATCCGTTGTCCAGGCTGTCACGGATACGCTCCGTCAGCTTGTTGTAAAAATACAGGTTGTGCATCACCGCCAGGCGCATTCCCAGCATCTCCTCCGCTGTAAACAGGTGCCGGAGATATGCCCTGCTGAACTGCCGGCACACCGGACAGTCACATTCAGGATCGATGGGCTGTTCATCCAGCTTGTATTTGGCGTTTTTGATGTTCAGCGTGCCCTTCCAGGTAAACAGCTTTCCGTGCCGCGCGTTGCGCGCCGGCATCACACAGTCAAAGAAGTCCACGCCCCGGGCCACGCCCTCTATGATGTTGCTTGGCGTGCCTACACCCATGAGATACCGCGGCTTGTTCTCCGGCATATACGGCTCTACCGCGTCGATGATCTCATACATCACCTCCGTAGGCTCTCCTACCGCCAGTCCGCCGATAGCATAGCCGTCGCAGTCGATCTTGGCGATCTGCTGCATATGCCATATCCGCAGATCGGCGTAGGTGGCACCCTGGTTGATGCCGAAAAGCATCTGTCCGGGGTTTACCGTGTCCGGCAATGCGTTCAGCCGGTCGTGCTCCTTTTTGCAGCGTTCCAGCCACCGCAGCGTCCGTTCGCAGGAGGCCTTGGCGTAGTCATAGGGCGCGGGGTTTTCCACGCATTCGTCAAAGGCCATGGCGATGTCGCTGCCCAGATTGCTCTGGATACGCATACTCTCCTCCGGACCCATGAAGATGCGGTGTCCGTCCAGGTGGCTGGCAAACGTCACGCCCTCCTCCTTGATCTTTCGCAGCCCTGCCAGAGAGAACACCTGAAAGCCGCCGCTGTCGGTGAGGATGGGGCCATCCCAGCGCATGAACTTATGAAGTCCTCCCATTTGCCGCACCACATCGTCGCCGGGGCGCAGGTGCAGGTGATAGGTGTTGGATAGTTCGATCTGCGTCCCCAGCCGTTCCTTCAGGTCGATAGCACTGACGCCGCCCTTGATGGCGGCCTGGGTGCCTACGTTCATAAACACCGGTGTCTGCACTTCGCCGCCATGGGCACAGGTAAACACACCTCGCCGGGCTTTTCCCTCTTTTTTGATGACCTTGAACATTTCTCTCTCCTGCTTTCACTGAATAAACATCGCATCGCCAAACGAGAAGAAGCGGTACCGTTCCTCCACCGCCTGCTGATAGGCCGCCAGCACGTGCTCTCGTCCCGCCAATGCCGATACCAGCATGATGAGTGTGGACTCCGGCAGATGAAAGTTTGTTACCAGTGCGTCCAGCACCTTGAACTTGTACCCCGGATAGATAAAAATATCTGTCCATCCGGCGCTGGCACGCATGGTTCCATCCTCCGCTGCCTGAGATTCTATCGTGCGGCAGCTGGTGGTACCCACGCAGATGACCCGCCCGCCGTTTTTCTTCGTCTCGTTGATAAGATCGGCCGTCTCCTGGGGGATCACACAGTATTCACTGTGCATGGTGTGGTCGGTGATCTCGTCCTCTTTCACCGGGCGGAATGTCCCAAGTCCCACATGGAGTGTAACGTATCCTACCTTTACACCCATTGCCTGTACTTTTTCCAGCAGCTCCGGCGTAAAGTGCAGCCCCGCCGTGGGCGCTGCCGCCGAGCCGTTGACCTTGGAGTACACCGTCTGATAGCGTTCCTGATCCTGCAGCTCCTCCTTGATGTACGGCGGCAGGGGCATCTTGCCCAGTCGTTCCAGTACCTCCAGGAATATCCCTTCATAAGAGAACTTTACCAGCCGGTTGCCGTCGGGCAGCTCGTCCACCACCTCCGCCGTCAGCTCTCCGTCGCCGAAGGACACCCGCGCGCCCTTCCGAAGCTTCTTCCCCGGACGGACAAGGCACTCCCACACATTGTCGCCCCGGTCGATAAGCAGCAAAATTTCGCAGGCCCCGCCGCCGGGCACCCGATGGCCCAGCAGCCGTGCCGGCAGCACCCGGGAGTTATTCAAAATCAGGCAGTCGCCCGGACGCAGATACTCCGGCAAGTCATAGAAATGCCGGTGCTCTACTGCCCCTGTTTTCTTGTCCAGCACCAACAGCCGTGAGCCGTCCCGCCGTTCCAACGGTGTCTGCGCGATCAGCTCCTGCGGCAGGTCAAAGTAAAAATCGTGTGTTTTCATCGTGTATCACTCATTCATTCAAAATTTGCACACCGCGGGATATTATAGTATATTTCCCGCCTTTATGCAACGTTTTTCCCGGGAAAAGTTCCTTTGCATAGGGAAAAGCCGCGGTCATACCGCGGCTTTTCCAAAAAACGATGGCAATAATTACAGATGCAGCGCACAGCTTACACCAAAACAGCCTTGTGGAACACCTTTTTGCCCTTTTTGATGACCACGCCGTCGCCGGTGAACTGCTCGCAGCCGAAGGTCGTCTCAATGGCCGCCACCTTCTCATCGTTGACGGAGACGCCGCCCTGCTGCACCAGCCGGCGCGCCTCACCCTTGGAGGCCGCCAAACCGCACTTCACCAGCAGGGTCAGCACGTCGATGCTGCCGCCGCCGAAATCATCGTTGGTCAGCTCGGTGGTGGGCATGTGCTCGGTGTCGCCGTTACCGGCAAACAGCGCCTTGGACGCGGCCTTGGCCTTCTCGGCCTCCTCCTCGCCGTGCACCAGCTTGGTCAGCTCGTAGGCCAGGATCTCCTTGGCCTCGTTCAGTTGAGAGCCCTCCCAGGTGGACATCTTGTCGATCTCCTCCAGCGGCAGGAAGGTCAGCATACGGATGCACTTCAGCACGTCGGCGTCATCCACGTTGCGCCAGTACTGGAAGAACTCGAAGGGGCTGGTCTTGTTGGGGTCCAGCCACACAGCGCCGCTGGCGGTCTTGCCCATTTTCTTACCCTCGGAGTTCAGCAGCAGGGTGATGGTCATGGCATGGGCGTCCTTGCCCAGCTTCTTGCGGATCAGCTCGGTACCTCCCAGCATGTTGCTCCACTGGTCGTTGCCGCCGAACTGCATGTTGCAGCCGTAGTGCTGGAACATGTAGTAGAAGTCGTAGCTCTGCATGATCATGTAGTTGAACTCCAGGAAGCTGAGGCCTTTCTCCATGCGCTGCTTGTAGCACTCGGCCCGCAGCATGTTGTTCACGGAGAAGCAGCCGCCCACCTCGCGCAGCAGCTCGATGTAGTTCAGCGGCTTCAGCCACTCGGAGTTATACAGCATCAGCGCCTTGCCGTCGGAGAAGTCGATGAACTTCTCCATCTGGCGCTTGAAGCACTCCGCGTTGTGCTTGATGGCATCCTCGGTCAGCATCTGACGCATGTCGGTGCGGCCGGAGGGGTCGCCGATCAGGGTCGTGCCGTCGCCGATCAGGGCGATGGGCTTGTTGCCCGCCATCTGCAAACGCTTCATCAGGCACAGCGCCATAAAGTGGCCCACGTGCAGGCTGTCCGCCGTACAGTCAAAGCCGATGTAGAATGTGGCCTTGCCGTTGTTGACCATCTCGCGGATCTCTTCTTCATTTGTGACCTGTGCGATCAAACCGCGGGCCACCAGTTCCTCATAAATACCCATAGCTTCAATTTCCTTTCTGTATGTTCATTTGTTTTCTTGTGACAGGGAATAAAAAACGCCCCCTGTCATCTCGACAGAGGGCGATGCAGACGCTCGCGGTACCACCTCATATTCGCCATGCCCTCGCAGACACGACCTCGTTGGGTGCAGACACACCCTACCGCTGTAACGGGCGGACCCGACACATCCCTACTGGTCCGTCATGGACGTTCAGAAGGCTGCTCCGGGATGTATTCACCCATTTCTTCCTCTCCTCCTTACACCGGCCGGAGGCTCTCTTTGCAGGTCTGAAATGCGCTACTTATTCCCTTCATCGCTGTTACGGTATCAAGTTGAGGTTATTGTAGCAGATTTTTTTCGTTTGTCAACCACTATTTTCATGTTGCGAAAAACAGCTACAGCTCCGCCCTGAATTTCTCCGCCTGTACCAGCAGCTCCTCTGCCCCGTCCAGCATGGTCTGGGACACATGGCTGCCGCCGGTGAGCCGCGCCAGCTCCCGCCGCCGCTGCTCTCTATCCAGCCGCCGCACTTCTGTGTAGGTCCGTCCATCCCGTTCGCCCTTCTCCACGGAGAAGTGCGTGTCCGCCATAGCTGCCAGCTGCGGCAGATGGGTCACGCACAGCACCTGTTTTCTGCGGCTGATACGCGCCATTTTTTCCGCCACCTTCTGGGCCGCCCGGCCGGAAACGCCGGTGTCCACCTCGTCGAACACCATCGTCCCCACGTGATCCTGCTCGCTGAGCACGTTCTTCATAGCCAGCATGATCCGGGCCAATTCGCCGCCGGAGGCGATCTTGTGGATGGGACGCAGCTCCTCGCCCACGTTGGCGGACATCAGGAACCGCACCGCGTCCATGCCGTCGCTGTCCAGCGGCTTCTCCGCAAAGTCCACGGCGAAGCGTATCTTCCCCATATCCAGCTGCTGCAGTTCTGTCAGTATCTGCGCCGTCAGCCGATCCGCCGCTGCCTTTCGGGCGTCGGACAGCGCCTGCGCCGCCTGCCGTGCCTCCTTCTCCGCCTTGGACAGCGCCTGCTCCAGCCGCGCCAGCGTGTCGCCGGCATCCTCGATCTGCGCCAGCTCCGCCTCACACCGGGCCTGGTAGTCCAGCATATCCTCCACGGTCGCGCCGTACTTCTTTTTCAGCCGGTACAGCAGGTCCATCCGGCTCTCCACCCGGTCCAGCTCACCGGGCGACACATCCAGCTCCCCCCGCTTGTCCTCCACGGTGGCCGCGATGTCGTAAACTTCACTGTACGCCTCCCCCAGACGTTCATACAGCTGGCCGAAAGCGTCATCCAGATGTCGTACGCCACTCAGCGCGTCCTGGGCCTGCCGCAGGGCGCTGAGCGCTCCGCCGCCGCTGTCGTCACCGTTCAGGGCATAGTCCGCCCCGGCCACCGCGTCCAGGAACTTCTCCGCGTTCCGAAGCATCCCCCGCCGCGCTGTCAATTCCTCTTCTTCACCGGGCGTCAATTTTGCCCGACGAAGCTCCTCGATCTGATATTGCAGGGTGTCTACCCGCCGGGCCTTTTCCGCCTCATCCATCTGCAGCGCCCCGATCTGCCGCCGTATATCTGTAAAGTTTTTATACTTCTCAGCATATGTAATTGCAAGACTTTCCACCCTGCCAAAGCTGTCCAGATACACAATGTGCTGCTCCTCGTCCAGCAGCTGCTGCCCGTCGTGCTGCCCGTGGATATTCAGCAGTCGGGCACCCAGTGCCCGCAGCTGTCCCACTGTTACCGGACGGCCGTTGACCCGGCATACGTTTTTGCCGTCGGTCTGGATCTCCCGCTGCAGCAGCAGCGTCCCATCCGCCTCCGGCTGGATGCCCAACTCCTCCGTCAGCTCTGGTGCCGTGCCGGAAAAAGCCGCGCTGACAAAGGCCTTTTCAGCCCCGGTACGGATCAGCTCCCGGCTGGTCCGCTGCCCCAGTACAGCGCTCAGACTGTCGATAACAATGGACTTGCCCGCGCCGGTCTCACCGGTCAGGGCATTGAACCCCGGTGCGAATTCGATATCCGCCGCCTCGATAATAGCGATATTCTCAATATGCAGCAGCTCCAGCATACCGATCTTCCCTCCTCAGCGCAGCATTTGCCGCACCTGTTCGCAAAAATCCGCCGCGTGGGCACTGTCGTGAAATACCAGCAGCACCGTGTCGTCGCCGGCCAGCGTACCCACGATATCCGTATCCTCCATGCTGTCCAGCGCAAAGGCGGCGGCGTTGGCCATGCCGTTCATCGTCTTAATGATCGCCAGGTTCTGCGCGTTTTCCGCTGAGACCACGCACTCCCGAAAGATCGTCTGCAGCTTCTCCTCAAAATTCAGCTTGGGCATCTGCGCCGACACGGCATAGCGATACCCACCCTTGCCGTCCGGTGCCTTCATCAGGTGCAGCTGCTTGATGTCCCGGGAAACAGTGGCCTGTGTGCAGGCAAAGCCCCGTACCGCCAGCAGCTGCATCAGCTGCTCCTGTGTCTCCACGGCTGTTTCCTCAATGATCTGCAATACCGCTGTCTGCCGGTCATTTTTCATGCTTCAGCGCCTCCATCCCCATCTTTGAATCCAGTATCTCACAAAAGCTCTTTTTACTCAGCCGCACCAGCTTCGTCACGAACTTGGACTGCCGTGTCCGCACCACATCGCCGTTTTTCAGCGAAAACGCCTTCCCGCCGTCCACAGACAGATATACGAACTTCCGATTGGCGTCCGCCGTTTCCACCAGCAGCGTGTGCTCCGGCGAGAGCACGTAGCTGCCCGCCCGGGTCGAGTGGGGGCAGATGGGCGTCAGCAGCAGATTGTGAGCCGTGGGCTCCACGATGGGCCCGCCGGCCGCCATAGAGTACCCCGTGGATCCGGTGGGCGTGGACACAATGGCCCCATCGCCGGTGATTCTGGTCAGCCGGCCCTCCTCCGTGGATACATCCAGCCGCACCACCCGGGCCACACTGCCCTTTGAGATCACCGCGTCGTTCAGCGCGATATTGTTGTATACGGGCTTACCCTCCCGCAGCACGGTCACGTCCAGCATCATCCGGGACTCCACGGCAAAATCCCAGCTTTTCAGGTCACGCAGCCGTTCCAGCTCGTTGGGCTCCAGCTCGGACATAAAGCCAAGACTCCCCAGATTGATGCCCAGCACCGGCACATTGTGCAGCGCCACTGTCCGGGCCAGATGCAGGATCGTACCGTCGCCGCCGAAGGCGATGAGCATATCCGCCCGCTTGATCTCCTGCTGTAACTGCCGGATGGGCACACCCAGCTGATCGTCATACCCCTCCCGACTGAAGGGCAGACACACCACCGTTTCAAAACCGAGCCCCTCCAGCAGCTCCCTGGACCGCTTGGCCACGGTCAGCTCGCTGTCCCGATAGGGATTTGGGCAAAGGATCACACGTTTCATATCTCCCCATGACCTTCCTTCAACGCAGAATGTGAGGCGTCCACCAACGCCCGCAGGTCAGGGACGCAGTCCGCTTCCCCGCCCTTTTTCAGATAGCCGAGGTACTCGATATTTCCCTCCGGCCCGCGGATAGGAGAATATGTAATACCAAGAACTGTAAAGTTATTTTCCTTTGCATGACGCAAGAAGTTCTCCAGCACTTCCAGGTGTACTGCCGGGTCACGGACGACGCCCTTTTTCCCCACCTTTTCCCGTCCCGCTTCAAACTGCGGCTTGATAAGACAGGCCACCTCGCCGCCCTCGCGCAGCAGCGCATATAACGCAGGGAAAATCAGCTTCAGCGAGATAAAGCTCACGTCGATGGACGCAAAATCCAACGCCTCCGGTATCTGCTCCGTGGAGAGATACCGCGCGTTGGTCCGTTCCAGACACACCACCCGTGCATCGCTCCGCAGCTTCCAATCCAGCTGTCCGTAGCCCACATCCACCGCGTAGACCTTTGCCGCGCCATTTTGCAGCATACAATCCGTAAATCCGCCGGTGGATGCGCCGATGTCCGCGCACACCTTGCCCTCCAATGTGATGGGAAAGGTCTGCATAGCCTTTTCCAGCTTCAATCCGCCCCGGCTCACATACCGCAGGGCGTGGCCCCGTACCTCCACATGGGCGTCCTCCGCCACCGGTGTTCCGGGCTTGTCCGACCGCTGTCCGTCCACGAATACCAGACCTGCCATAATGGTGGTCTGGGCTTTCTGGCGGCTCTCGCACAGCCCGCGTTCTGTCACAAGCACATCCAGCCGTATTTTTTTGCTCATGCCAATACCTCCCGCACCGCCTGTGCGATTCCCTCTGCGTCCAGACCGAGGGCGTGCCGCAGCTCTACCGTGGACCCCTGACTCGGGAGCGTCGTGCCGACGCTTCGCAGTACCAGCTTTTCCGTGCCCACGCCCTGCTCCAGCAGCAGCGCGCTCAGCCGTTCGCCCACCGCGCCGGCGCGGAGCTGATCCTCCGCGGCCACTATGCGCTTTACGCCGTCCAGCGCCCGGCAAATACCGTCGCTGTCCAGCGGCGCGACCCGGTTCAGCTTTACCACCCGGGCGGAAACGCCCTCCCCCGCCAGCAGCGCCGCTGCCCGCAGCGCCTGCTGCGTCAGGATACCGTAGGTCACGATAGCCGCGTCTGTCCCCTGACGGAGCACCGTCACTGATTCATCGCCGCAGTCGCCGTCATAGCCGTCCTCGCCGCCCCGGGGATACCGCACCGCCACCGGCCCGTTCATCTCCAGCACCGCCCGCCGCAGCATCTGCCGCAGCTCGGCAAAGCTGGCGGGCGCGAGCACCGTCATGCCCGGTATCTGGCTCAGATAGTCCAGGCAGCCGTGGTGTGTCTCGCCGTCTGCGCCCACGATGCCGCAGCGGTCCACCGCCAGCACCACATGGAGCTTCTCCAGCGCCATATCCTGCACCAGCATATCGTAGCCCCGCTGCAAAAAGCTGTCATACACGGCAAACACCGGTATCAGCCCCTGCTTGGCCATACCGCCGGCCATAGCCACACCGTGGCCCTCCGCAATGCCTACGTCAAAAAAACGCCGCGGGAACTCCCGTGCAAAGCCTGTCAGACCTGTGCCGTCGGCCATGGCGGCGGTAATGGCGCACACGCGCCTGTCCTCCCGCGCCAGCTGCCGCAGTGTCTCGCCGAACACATGGGAAAACGTTTCTTTGCCTGCCTGCCGTACCTTTCCGGTGGCCGGATCAAAGGGCCCTACGCCGTGGAACTTCTCCGGCTCCCGCAGTGCATAGTCGTATCCGCTGCCCTTCACGGTGTGGACGTGTACCAGCACCGGGCGCCCAGCCTCTTTGGCCGCCTGCAATACCGCTGTCAGCCGCTGTACGTCGTGGCCGCCCACCGGACCCATGTACGCAAAGCCCATATCCTCAAACACGGTGCTCACCGGCGGCAGCAGCGTCTTTTTCAGCGCTGTTTTTACCTCGTGGCTCCACTCATACAGTGTTCGGCCCGCCGGCAGCTTCTCCAGTGCCTTGCGGTAACGCTTCTTGAATTCGTAATACTCCGGGTCCGTCCGCATCTTCGACAGCTGCTTGGACAGCCCGCCTACATTCCGGTCGATGGACATTCCGTTATCGTTCAGAATGACCACCAGCGGTTCGCCGCTGCCGCCGGCGTCGTTGAGGCCCTCAAAGCTCAGCCCGCCGCCCAGCGCACCGTCGCCGATAACGGCCACCACATGGTAGTCCTGCCCCAGCAGCGTCCGCGCCCGTGCCATGCCCAGCGCTACCGACACCGAATCCGACGCGTGCCCCGCCATAAAGGCGTCGTGCACACTCTCATAGGGCTTGGGAAAGCCTGACAGTCCACCGAACTGCCGCAGCGTATCGAACAACTCCCGTCGGCCGGTCAGTGCCTTGTGTACGTAGCATTGGTGCCCCACATCCAGCACCAGCCGGTCCGTGGCTGTGTCGAACACCCTGTGGATCGCCACCGTCAGCTCTACCACGCCCAGGTTGGATGCCAGGTGCCCGCCGGTGCGGGATACCTGCTCCACCAGAAAGCTCCGCAGCTCCCGGCACAGCGTGGCCGTCTGCTCCTCGGACAGACATTTCACGTCTGCCGGGCTGTTGATCGTCTCTAAAATCAAATCTGTCTCCGTCCTTTATCACACAGGTATCATACGGGTATTATACAGGTAGGCATAAACGCCTATACTCCTAATCTTAATTGGCACATTATTGTATCACATTTGTACCTGATTTACAACTGTATTTCCAACTGTTTATGCAAAGCATCCTGCATAAACAGCCGCCCTTGTCCAGCTGTCATCAGGCATTGCTCGATACCCCAAGTTGGTACGCCAAAAATGTATCAGGTGCTCCGCGATACGATCTAAGGCGAAGGCAGGTATCGGCTTCGTCCTTGGGCAGACGGAGCAGGACGCGGGGCACGTCTATCTCCGCTCCTGTATCGCCCTGTAAAATGAAAACGTTGTGCCTGCCAACCAAGGCTGACAGGCACTTTTTTCGTCCCGCATACATAGGATATACCTGTAACGAACCCTATAAGGAGGTCATTCCATGAAGGAACAGGATATTGTCAACAAGCTGAAAAGCGACCCCCGTGCATTGAAGTCTGTCATGCAGTCACAGGACGGCCAAGCACTGCTGAATATGCTCTCCGGCGGCAACAGCGCCGCACTTGGTCAAGCAGCGCGCCAGGCTGCCTCCGGTGACACGGCAGCTTTGAGCGCCATGCTCTCTCGTGTACTGTCCAGCCCACAGGGCGCGGAGCTGGTACAGCGGCTGGAAAACAAGCTTCAACAGTAACGGAAAGGAGGACACAGCGTGGACGACGTCAATGAAAAACTTAACGCGCTGCTGTCCGACCCCGGCAGCATGGCGCAGATCATGCAGTTGGCGCAGCAGCTCTCCGGATCCATGGGTGGCGAGAACACACCGCCATCTCCTCCGTCACCTCCTCAGGCGGTCCCGCCGCCTGCACCGCTGGGCGGCATCGATCCGCAGACCATCGCCAGATACCTGCCCCTGCTGCAGGAGCTGACCCGCGACACCAGCCAGACCACCCAATTGCTCTATGCCCTGCGCCCGTTCCTGAAGGACGGCAAGCAGGATAAGGTGGAGCGCGCCGCAAGGCTGGCGCGGCTCATCACCATTGGCAAGCGATTTCTTTCGGAAGGGGGCGGTTTCCCTGTATAACCGCTACATTCGCGGCGACGATGGCATCTATACCCGCGTTCCCGTGGACGAAGCGCCGCCGCGCCCCAATCCGCCGCCGAAGGGTCCTCCGCCACCCCCGCCGGAGAGCTGTGCACCGGAGCGCGGCTTCTTCAACGACCTGCTGGAAAAGCTGCACTTGGGTGATCTGGACGCCGGCGACCTGCTGCTGCTTTTTCTGCTGTTCTACCTCTCCCGGCAAAAAGCGGATGAAGAGCTGCTCATCGCCATAGGATTGCTGCTGATATTGTGACTTCCAGTATTTACATTTGCAAAATGGTTACAAAACGGTTACAATGTACCCAGTCTTGCAAGGCAAATACCACAAGGAGGTACAGCAACTATGTTCTGCAATTTCGACTGCGCTTCCCTGCTGAAGCTGCTGTGCGGCTTTTTCGGCAAGTGCTGACGCATATACGCACATAAAAACATCCCCCGACAGTCTGTCGGGGGATGTTTTACTGTAAATCAAAATCACTTCACAGCCTCGGCCACAGCCACGGCCACGGCCACGGTCGCGCCGACCATAGGATTGTTGCCCATGCCCAGGAAGCCCATCATCTCCACATGCGCAGGGACGGAGCTGGAGCCGGCAAACTGCGCGTCGCTGTGCATACGGCCCATGGTGTCGGTCATGCCGTAGGAAGCGGGACCGGCGGCCATATTGTCCGGATGCAGCGTACGGCCGGTGCCGCCGCCGGAGGCCACGGAGAAGTACTTCTTCCCCTGTTCGATGCACTCCTTTTTGTAAGTGCCGGCCACAGGGTGCTGGAAGCGAGTAGGGTTGGTGGAGTTGCCGGTGATGGACACATCCACGCCTTCATGGTGCATGATAGCCACACCCTCCCGGACGTCGTCCGCGCCGTAGCAGCGCACGTCGGCGCGTTCCGTTTCGGAATAGCGAATCTCGCGGACGATGTTCAGCTTGCCGGTGAAATAGTCAAACTGAGTCTGCACATAAGTGAAGCCGTTGATGCGGCTGATGATCTGCGCAGCGTCCTTGCCCAAACCGTTCAGGATGACCCGCAGAGGTTCCTTACGTGCCTTGTTTGCATTGCGCACGATGCCGATTGCACCCTCGGCAGCGGCAAAGGACTCGTGACCAGCAAGGAAAGCGAAGCACTTGGACTCGTCGCTCAGCAGCATGGCGCCCAGATTGCCGTGGCCCAGACCCACCTTGCGGTCCTCGGCCACGGAACCGTCGATGCAGAAGGACTGCAATCCCTCACCGATCTTCCGGGCGGCATCCGCAGCGGTCTTGACACCGGACTTCAGCGCAATGGCCGCACCCACGGTGTACGCCCAGCAGGCGTTCTCAAAGCAGATGGGCTGAATGCCCTTGACGATCTCATAGGGGTCGAAGCCCTTCGCCTTGCAGAGCTCGCGGCACTCCTCCACGGAGCCGATGCCGTACTGCGCGAGGACGCCGTTGATCTTATCGATACGTCTTTCGTAACTTTCAAACAGAGCCATTTTGTCGTCCTCCTTCTCTTATTCCTGGCGCGGGTCGATATACTTCGCCGCGTTGTCCCACTGGCCGTAGTGGCCGGTGGCGTTCTTCAGGGCTTCGTTGGCGTCCACACCCTTCTTCACGGCGTCCATCATCTTGCCCAGACTGATGAACTCATAGCCGATGATCTCATCCTTGTCGTTCAAAGCCAGCTTGCTGCAATAGCCCTCGGCCATCTCCAGATAGCGGGGACCCTTTTTGCGGGTGCCGAACATGGTGCCCACCTGAGAGCGCAGGCCCTTGCCCAAGTCCTCCAGAGACGCGCCCACAGCCAGACCGTCCTCGGAGAAAGCGGACTGAGTGCGGCCATAGACGATCTGCAGGAACAGCTCGCGCATGGCGGTGTTGATGGCATCGCATACCAGGTCGGTGTTCAGCGCCTCCAGAATAGTCTTGCCGATCAGGATCTCGGAAGCCATGGCGGCGGAGTGGGTCATACCAGAGCAGCCGATGGTCTCCACCAGCGCCTCCTCGATAACGCCGTTCTTCACATTCAGCGTCAGCTTGCAGGCACCCTGCTGGGGTGCACACCAGCCGATACCGTGGGTAAAGCCGGAAATATCCCCGATCTGCTTGGCCTGTACCCACTTGCCCTCCTCGGGAATGGGAGCCGGACCGTGATAAGCGCCCTTGGCGACAGGACACATATGCTGTACTTCCGTCGTGTAGATCATAGTGACGATGTTCCTTTCTGTGTTATAGTCGTGCCTTGCGGCGGGTAAAACGAAATGGCGATCCATGTATCATGGCCGCTTCGCGGTCATTATACCAAATCTCCCCACAAATTGCAAGAAACATTCCAAACATTTGGACATTCTGCGAAATCGTCTGTAAGCATTGACTTTTCCCGTAAAACCAGTATACTATTATAGTATTTTTATCAAGTAACGGAGGTCCACCCCTATGTCTGACGCCGCTTATTTTACCGAGATGGAAGCCAAGATCCCCACGGGCAAGGTCCGCACCCGCTTTGCGCCCTCCCCTACCGGTTATATGCACATCGGCAATCTGCGTACCGCCCTGTATACCTGGCTCATTGCCCGCAGTCATGGCGGCACGTTTATCCTCCGTATCGAGGATACCGACCAGGGGCGGCTGGTGGAAGGTGCTACCGATGTCATCTACCGCACCATGGCCGAGTGCCACCTGAACCATGACGAGGGCCCCGACATCGGCGGCCCCGTGGCTCCCTATATCCAGTCCCAACGTCGGGATACCTACGGCAAATACGCCCGCTTGCTGGCGGAAAAGGGCGGCGCCTATTACTGTTTCTGCGAGAAGTGTGCCTCCGAGGAGGACACCGGCGATTTTGACCGCGCCGATGATCCCTGCCGTGATCTGCCGCTGGAGGACACGCTGCGCCGCGCGGAGGCAGGCGAGCCTTACGTCATCCGCCAGCGCATCCCCAAGGAGGGCACCACCACGTTTCACGATGCCGTTTTCGGCGACATCACCGTGGAAAACAGCACGCTGGACGATCAGGTGCTGCTGAAGCGGGATGGCCTGCCCACCTACAACTTCGCCAACGTCATCGACGATCACCTGATGGGCATCACCCATGTGGTACGCGGCAGCGAGTATCTGTCCTCCGCGCCCAAGTACGACCTTCTTTACCACGCTTTCGGCTGGGAGGTACCCACCTATGTCCACTGCTCCCCCGTCATGCGGGACGCGCAGAACAAGATGTCCAAGCGCCACGGCGACCCCAGCTATGAGGACCTGAAGGCAGAGGGTTATCTGACCGATGCCATTCTCAACTACGTTGCTCTGCTGGGCTGGAGTCCCAAGGGTGAGCTGGCGGAGCAGGAGATCTTCTCTCTTGATGCGCTTGTCAAGGCGTTTGATCTGACCGGTATTTCCAAATCTCCCGCCATCTTCGACAAGGCCAAGCTGGATCATTTCAACGCCGTCTACCTGCGTGCCATGTCCCCGGAGGACTTCGCCAAGGCAGCCGAGCCCTACATCCGCCAGAGCGTCAAGGGCGACTTTGACGTGGCGGCCATCGCCGCGCTGCTGCAGGCGCGCTGCGAGCGTCTTACAGATATCCCGGAGAAGGTAGACTTCTTCGATGCCTGTCCGGAGTACGACGTGGAATTCTTCACCAACAAGAAATCCAAGACGAACCCGGAGGTCTGCAAGGCCATGCTGGAGGCGGCTATTCCCATGCTGGCGGCGCTGCCCCAGTGGACGGACGAGGCCATCCACGATGGCCTGATCGCCTTAGCTGAACAATTGGGTGTCAAGAATGCCACCCTCATGTGGCCGGTACGTATCGCTGCTGCCGGCAAGCTGGTCACCCCCGGCGGCGCAGTGGAGATCTGCCGCATCCTGGGCCGTGATGAAACGCTCCGCCGTCTCCGCGCCGGCCTGGAGAAGCTGGCATGAAAAAACAGCTTCGTGCCATCGCCGCTTTCTGGCACAGGGAATACGGCCGATTTGTCGGCATAACTGCCCTTGCTTTTTTGGCACTGACCGTGCTGGCTTACATTGTCGGAAGGCTTTTCCCCGATGTTCCCGTAACCATTATACGCACCTTCAACGAGAGCATTGCAGACGCCGGTATTATCCGCGATGATGGCAGCTTCAGCGCGCTGGCCCTGTTCGGCAACAACCTTCGGGCTATGGTGATGACCGTGCTTTATGGTTTTATACCATTCCTGTATCTGCCGGCACTGTCTCTGGGACTCAACGCTGCGATCATCGGTATGCTTGCCGCACTGATGGATGGCCAGTGGCTTCTGTTGTTGGCCGGTCTTGTGCCCCACGGCATCTTTGAGGTCCCCGCCCTGCTGCTCAGTCTGGCCGCCGGACTCTGCCTGTGCAGAAATATCAATCGATACATCCGCTGCAACGAAAAAGGTATGATGAAGCCCCTGCTTCTGGACCTGCTTCGCGTGGTGGGATTGCTGGTGGTACCACTGCTGGCCTTGGCCGCTGTGATGGAGGCCTATGTCACTCCGCTGGCTATGCAGCTGTTCATGTAAGCCCCGTTTCCCATACGGTTTGTTTTTCCCGCGGCACCGCCGCGTACTTGATTTTGAAAGGATTGATCCCGCAATGTGTGAAAAGACCACGAACGTTCCCGCTCTGTTTGGCAAAATGGTGTTTGGTGAGCAGCAGATGCAGCAGCGTCTCCCCGCCGCCGCCTACCAGAAATGGCAGCAATGCCTGGCCCAGGGAACGCCGCTGGATCGTACCACCGCTGGCGAGATCGCCAACGCCATGAAGGACTGGGCCATTGAGAAGGGTGCTACCCATTACACCCATTGGTTCCAGCCTATGACTGGCGTTACCGCCGAAAAACACGACAGCTTCATCACCCGCGACGGCAAAGACGGCGTGATCATGGAGCTCAGCGCCAAGGAACTGAGCAAGGGCGAGGCGGACGCCTCCTCTTTCCCCTCCGGCGGTCTGCGCGCTACATTCGAAGCCCGCGGCTACACTGCATGGGACCCCACGTCCTACGCCTTCGTCAAGGACGAGACACTGTATATCCCTACCATTTTCTGTTCGTACAGTGGGCAGACGCTGGACAAAAAAACGCCTCTGCTGCGCTCTATGCGTGTGCTGGACAGGGAGTGCATCCGTATCCTGCGGCTGTTCGGCAACACCGAGGCGCAGCATGTCACGCCGCAGGTAGGCCCTGAGCAGGAGTACTTCCTGATCGACGAGAAGGTATACCGCCAGCGCGAGGATCTGAAGCTGTGCGGCCGCACGCTGTTCGGTGCCCGTCCCTCCAAGGGGCAGGAGCTGGACGACCACTATTACGGCGCCATCAAACCCCGGGTAGCCGCGTTCATGCGGGAGCTGGATCAGGAGCTGTGGAAGCTGGGCGTGCTGGCCAAGACGGAGCACAACGAGGTTGCGCCTGCCCAGCACGAGATCGCGCCCATCTACTCCGATGCCAACAGCGCCTGTGACAAAAACCAGCTGACCATGGAACTGCTGAAAAAGGTAGCCGCCCGCCACGGTTTGGTGTGCCTGCTCCATGAAAAGCCCTTTGCGGGCGTCAACGGCAGCGGTAAGCACGACAACTGGTCCCTGGCCACTGACACCGGCGAAAACCTGCTGAAGCCCGGCAGCACCCCCAGCCAGAACGCCCAGTTCCTGCTGTTTCTAGCCGCTTTTATCAAGGGCGTTGACGAGTATCAGGAAATGCTGCGCTGCTGCGTGTCCTATCCCGGCAACGACCACCGTCTGGGCGGCAACGAGGCCCCTCCCGCCATCATCTCCATCTTTCTGGGCGATGAATTAACGGCTATTCTTGATGCCATCATTCAGGGCACTGAGTATGTGGACATCACCAAGAAAAAGCTCACCATCGGCGTGGACACTTTGCCGGAGATACCCCAGGACACCACTGACCGCAACCGCACCTCTCCCCTGGCCTTTACCGGTAACAAATTCGAGTTCCGTATGCTGGGCTCCTCTCAGTCCATCGCCAGCCCTAATGTGGTGCTGAACACCATTATGACCGAGGAGCTGCGCCAGTTCGCCGACATTCTGGAAAAGGCAGATGACTTCCAGTCCGCGCTGCAGACCCTGCTGCACGACACCTTCACCGCCCACCAGCGCATCATCTTCAACGGCAACGGCTATGATGACGCCTGGGTACAGGAGGCCAAGCGCCGGGGCCTGGCTAACCTGCGGGACACGGTGGACTGTATGCCCGCCTACATTGACAAAAAGAACGTCGATCTTTTCACCAAGCACGCCATCCTCACCGAGACGGAGATGCGCGCCCGGTACGAGATCCACCTGGAAAACTACTGCAAGGTGTCTGCCATTGAGGCCAGCACCCTGCTGGACATGGTCCAGCGTCATATTCTCCCCGCCGCCAGTGCTTACGCCGACCGCCTAACCCAGACGGTCTTTCACAAGGAGAACAGTGTCCCGGCCTTGTCCGCCCGCATGGAAAAGACTCTGGCCCAGCGTGTTACCGACCTGGGTGAGAAGCTGTTTGATACCTGCGAGGCGTTGCACGCTGCCCTCAGCGATGCCCCCGCCGCGGACGGCGGTATCGACGCCGCCCGGTACTACCGCTGCGAGATCGTTACCCGCACCCAGAAGGCCGGCGAGCTGATCGGTCGGCTGGAATCGCTGGTGGACGCCAAGGCGTGGCCGTATCCCACCTACGCGGATATTCTTTTCAGCGTGTGATCCAAAACATTGCAATTCTGTACAGAACTCACTCCCCTCGCAAAAAGCCTCCCCGGTCGGGGAGGCTTTTTCTTTCTTATTTTCCGCGAAGCGCCGCAACGATCTGCGTGTATACTTTCTCCGGCTCCCTCCGGAACCGTTCCGCCAACGCCTCGGCGTCGGCCTTATCGGCCACCATCAGATCCAACGTCATCAGGCTATCCACATCGTCCCGCAGCCGCAGCTCCACGGTGAACGTCCCGTTTTCACGCGGCGTCACCCGTCCCTGCACCTGCTGCCGCCGCACCGCCGCCTTGTTCCAAGCCGCGATATGCCTGTCCGACAGCTGCCTTACGGAATATGGCAGGCTGCTCTCGCAGATACCGCTGTTTCTCCGTCCCTTTTCCGTGATAACATACTGCCCGTCTTCCGTGACACGCAGATGCTCTGTCTTCACCAGGTCACCCAGACACTCCGCATAATCAAAGTAGTCGATGCCCTCGTCGCACATGGTCATGTCCTGCAAGTCGGCTCCGTCTACCGGCTCCGTCAGCCGCGACACAATGTACAGGATCAGGAACTTGATCTCCAGCTTGTCCTGAATAAACGCGATACCCACATCGCCCACCTCCTTTTTTGGTATTATACGCAATTTTTACCCGCTTGTAAAGCGAAACCCCGCGAAAAAAGCAGAGGACGGCTCTCGCCGTCCCCTGTCCTGCTTCTCAATGGCACGCACAGTAGTTCTTGGTGCTGTTATAGTCACAGGGCGTCTCCACCGCGTTGGGCGGGAAAAACTCGTTCATGGGGAACGCCACACTGCGGAACAGCCCGCAGGGGTCCTCCTGGCTGCCGCAGTCGCACTCGCTCTGGGGCACACAGTAGTCATATACCGGCACCAGCAGCTGCGTATCGCGCTCCAACCGCACCAGCGTGAACTGCCCCAGCGTCACATACAGCCGCCGTGCTGCACTGTCGTCGAACACCAGCTCCCCACTGAAGCTCTGCGCCACAAAGGACGGGATCTCCGACAAACAACTGCCTGTCGAGATAGAGACCGGTACCTCCGCTACACGGGTGTCCAGCACGATGGGGTCCACGGCCTCCACCACGGCGATAGGCAGATTGGTCCGTATCCGTCCCGGCACATCCAACTCGTCGAACACCGTGTCCGAGGAGAATATCTTGGCGTTTCCTTCGCTGCCGAACAGGATACACCGCTTGTCGAACACGCACAGCCCTTCCACCTCAGTGTATCGCGGCGTGCCGGTACACACCTGTAAAGTCACCCGGTAGTAGAAGCGCATATCCACCGAATAGAACCCCCGGTTGAACGTCACCGGCTCCACATCGGTGTAGACGTACAGCAGCTCCGCTGTGCCGCCCTTGATCATCTGCGACGCGCTGAGCACCTCCTGCGCCGCCGCCGTGGGGTAAAAGCGCAGATCCTCCACGCAGTCTTTATCCCTGCATGAGTCAAATATCTTCCGCGTATGGATGCACACGGCCTCCCGGACGTTCCCCAGGTCGCAGACCGGTCCCGGCATTACATTTTCAGGCATAGAATGACCTCCCAATAAGTAGTGAAAGACGGCCTCTTTCATTCCACTCTATGCCCAAAAGGCAAAAAGGGTGCGGCCCGCAGGCCGCACTCTGACACTCATTCGCTCTTTTCCTTCCTTCGCACCACCACGTTCTCCGGTCCAAGCCATTCCCGGCACTCCTTCAAAAACGCCGGATGGTCCAGGCAGAAGCCGCCCCACAGCTTGCCGGTGTCGGCGATCCGTATCTTCAGCGGCACCTTCCCTTCGAACATGGTCGCCACCAACAGCAGATGGCTGAACGCCGGGTCATCGATGCTCTTCACCCGCAGATACACCGCCGCCGTGTCGCTCTCCGCGGCCTTGCCGTCCTGCAGCGCCCCCACGCCGCAACTCTCCAGCGGGAATACCACGTCCGGCACGATCTGCGGCGGCTTCTCGTCCCGCAGGCTCAGCTTTCCCTTCACCAGCACCGGGCTGTTCACCGCCAGATAGCTGGCGCACTTGTCCAGCACCCGAGAAAAGCACAGAAGCTCCATGGATGCCGTCTCGTCCTCCAGCACCACATAGGCCATCAGCGTCCCGTTCTTGGTGGGCCGCGTCTTGCTGGAGGCCACGATGCCCGCCACCGTCACCGGCATACCGTCGGCGAACCGTGTGGGGCCCTCTTCAGAGGACACATCCTCCAGTATCTCATTCAGCGTCACTGCCCCGCTGCTACGGGCCGCAGCGCGATAGCCCACCATGGGGTGTCCGGACAGATACAGCCCCGTGGTCTCCTTCTCCATGTGCATCCGCTCCGTGGCGGTAAACTCCGGAATGTCCGGCATCACCACCGTCTCCACGGTGCTGTTGGCGGCGCTCATGCCGAAGAAATCGATCTGGCCCTCCACATTCCGCCGCCGCACGTTGCCGATGCCGTCCAGCACCTTCTCATACACCGCCAGCAGCTGCGACCGCCGCGCCCCCATGCTGTCGAAGGCGCCGCTGCGGATAAGGTTTTCCACCGCCCGCTTGTTCATGTCGCCGCAGTCGTACATCCGGTCGCAGAAATCCTGCAAAGACGTAAAGCTGCCGCCCTGCTCCCGCTCCCGGACCACCGACTGGATAAAGCCCCGTCCGATGTTCTTGATGGCCACCAGGCCGAACCGTATGCCGCCCGGCTCCACGGTGAACCGGTCGCTGGACCGGTTCACGTCCGGCGGCAGCAGCGCAATGCCGCAGTCGCGGCACTCGCCGATATACCCCGCCACCTTGTCGCTGTTGTCCAGCACGCTGGTCAGCAGCGCGGCCATATACTCCTTGGTGTAATGACACTTGAAATACGCCGTCTGATACGCCACCACCGCGTAGCTCACCGCGTGAGCCTTGTTGAAAGCATAGTTGGCAAAGTCGTATATCTCGTCGTAGATGGCCTGCGCTGTCTTCTCGTCGATACCGTTGGCGATACAGCCCTTGATTCCCCGTTCCGCATCGCCGTATACGAAGGCCTGACGCTCCTTCTCGATCTCCTTGGCCTTCTTCTTGCTGATGGCCCGGCGCACCATGTCCGCCTGCCCCAGCGAAAAGCCGCCCAGCTCCTGGAAAATGCGGATGACCTGCTCCTGGTACACGATGCACCCGTAGGTGACCGACAGTATAGGCACCAGCCTTGGGTGCTTATACGTCACCAGCTTCGGGTCGTGCTTGCAGGCGATAAACCTCGGAATGGACTCCATTGGTCCCGGACGGTACAGCGCGATCACGGCGGTAATATCCTCAATACTCTGTGGCTTCAGCCCCACGCACACACCGGTCATGCCCGTGGACTCGATCTGGAACACGCCCGCCGTCTGTCCACGGGAGATCATGTCATAGGTCTCCGCGTCGTCGTCCGGTATTTTGCTCAGCGCGAACTCTGGCTCCCGCTGCTGCACCATCTTCACCGCGTCATCCAGCACTGTCAGGTTCCGCAGGCCCAGAAAGTCCATTTTCAGCAGGCCCAGCTCCTCCAGTGTCGTCATCACATACTGGCACACCACCGCGTCGTCGTTCCGCGCCAGCGGCACATATTCATACACCGGCAGTTTTGTGATGACCACGCCCGCCGCGTGGGTAGATGCGTGCCGCGGCATTCCCTCCAGCGCCATGGCTGTGTCGATGAGCTTTTTGACCTTTGGCTCCTCCCGGTACATATCCGCCAGTTGCTTCGAGAGCTTCAGCGCCTCCTGCAAGGTAATATGCAGCGCCCCCGGCCCTGCCGGTACCAGCTTCGCCACAACATCCACCTCGGCGTAGGTCATGTTCAGTGCCCGGCCCACATCCCGTATGGCTGCTCGGGCGGCCATGGTACCGAAGGTCACGATCTGGGCTACATGGTCGTCGCCATATTTTTTGCGGACATATTCCACCACCTCACCCCGCCGCGTGTCGCCGAAGTCCATGTCGATATCCGGCATAGACACACGCTCCGGGTTCAGGAACCGCTCAAAGTACAGATCGTACTTCATGGGATCGATGTCCGTGATCTCCAGGCAGTAAGACACCATAGATCCGGCCGCGCTGCCGCGCCCTGGTCCCACCGGTATTCCCCGGCTCTTGGCGTACCGCACAAAGTCCGACACAATGAGGAAATAGTCCGTAAAGCCCATTTTCTCGATCATATCCAGCTCATAATCCAGCTGCTTCCGGTATTCCGGCTTTGCCTGACCGTACCGCCGAGCAAACCCCTCATCGCATAGTTTACGCAGATATGTAGGTGAGTCATACCCCTCCGGCAGCTTGAATTCCGGAAGATGGTATTTGCCGAAGGTGAACTCCAGCTGACATTTTTCCGCGATCTTTTCCGTGTTGGCCACCGCGTCCGGATATCCGGCGAACAGCGTCTCCATCTCCTCTGTGGAACGGATATAGAAATTCCGCGGCTCATACCGCATTCGGTTCTCGTCATCCACCGTCTTACCGGTCTGGATGCACAGCAGCACATCGTGGTTTTCTGCATCCTCCTTCCGCAGATAGTGGGCATCATTGGTACACACCAGGGGTATCCCCGTTTCGTTGTGCAGCCGCAAAAGACCCCGGTTCACCTCGGTCTGCTCGGCGATGCCGTGGTCCTGTAATTCCAGGTAAAAGTCCTCACCGAAAATTCCCCGCATCTCCAGTGCATATGCCTTGGCCCCGTTGTAGTCACCATTCATCAGCCGCTTGGGAATTTCTCCTGCCAAACAGGCCGACAGGGCGATCAGCCCGTCGGAATGGGCGCGCAGCAGCTCCATATCGATACGCGGCTTGATATAGAACCCCTCGATATACGCCTGCGACACCATGTACGACAGATTCCGGTACCCCGTCTCGTTCTTGCACAGCAGCACCAGATGCCGCGACTCCGCATCGAACTCATGCTGCTTGTCAAACCGTGTCCGACGCGCCACATATACCTCGCACCCGATGATGGGATGGATGCCCTCCGCCTTGCAGGCGCGGTAAAAGTCCACTGCGCCGTACATGACGCCGTGGTCGGTAATGGCGCAGGCCGTCTGCCCCAGCTCCTTTACCAGCTTCGGCAGGTCCCGTATCCGGCACGCACCGTCCAGCAGACTGTATTCCGTATGTACGTGCAGATGTACAAATCCCATACCTGTTCTCCTTTACTTCTCCCCTATCATCCCGCACAGTATCTCCGCCGCGCTGAGAATAAGCAGCCCGCAGTGATCCCCCGCCGCCAGTGCCATGGCCGTGTCAGTGGGCTGCAATTCCTTCTCCGCCAGCAGTTCCCGGCAGTTGAGATGCTTAAATCTCTCCATAAACCGCCGCTGGTATTCCTTGGTGATCTCCGCGGATTTCGCCTTGCTGGCGGCCATTTCCGGAAACGCGCAGCCCAGGATCATCACAGGCGCGTTTACCGCCCCACAGATGTTCCCGCTTCGCACGCCGCCGCCTAACCCCGCACCGACAGCCAGTGCCTGGGTCTCCGTAATACCCATCACATCTGCGAATGCCGCCAGCAGCGCCTGGGCGCAGTTGGCCCCGTTTTTTCTGTACGCCTCCGCGCGTTCGCACCGTTCTCTCATGTTCATAGCTCCTTAGCCTCCTCCATCAACTTTCTCATTCGATGGTTCATGCACGACTTCGTTACCGGCGGGTCACACTTCTCCGCCAGCTGTACCAGCGACAACTCCGGATATTCCAGCCGCAGCGCCGCGGTTTGCCGCAGCTTTTCCGGAAGCGTATCCCACCGGGCGCTGCGGCGCAGCTTCTTGATGGCGCCTACCTGCTCCTGCGCCGCGTCCAGCGTCTTGTTTACGTTGGCCATATCGCAGTTCATAGCCCGGTTGGCGCCGTTGCGTATCTCCTTGTCCACCTTCGCCGTCATGATGTCCATGGCCGCCGCCGGTGCGCCGATCTTCGTCAGAAAGTCCTCGATGTGCTCTGACTGCTTGAAGTACAGAAGTGCATCCGCGCCGCGCCGTATGGAACGTGGCAGGAACCCCATCTCCTCCATCAGCGCCTGTACCTCCCGGCTGGCCGGCACATGACTGGTAGCCAGCTCCAGATGATACCGCTTCTCCGGGTCGGTGACGCTGCCTCCCGCCAAAAATGCCCCCCGCAGGAACGCCGTCCGGCAGCAATCCTCCTCCAGTATTCCGAAGTTCACGTGCAGCGCCGTCAGCTGCCTCGCATCATAGCCAAGTGTGTTGATGATCTTTTCCAGCTTTTCCGGCGCTGTGATGCCGAAGATCAGCTTTCCTTTGCCGTTCGTTTCCTCCGGTACCCGGTCGAATTTCACCCCAAAAGCCTTCTGAAACAGCTTTGGCAGCCGCGCGGCGAAGTCTCCGTTCTCCGTGATGATCCGTATCTCTCCGGGCGTGAACGTGTTGCCGTACAGCAGCACACCGTAGCCCTCGGCCCGGGCGCAGCACTGGCGGCTGATTCCCACGCGGCACAGCTCATTTTTTACCTTTCCCGCAAATGAGACCATCGCGCTTCACCTCACTGTTTTATCCGACGGAATGCTACCGTCTCTGCCTTCATGGATATCTTTTCCACCTGGTAGCCGTATACCGCAAGCTCCTTTTTATACGTTAGGAAGGCGTGGTCGATGGGCACACCGGCAATACGTCCTATTTCCTCAAATATCAGCGTAAATCGATTCCGCCCATCCCCGAACACACATTCCCAGAGTTTATCGTATTTGCTCATACATCGTCTCCTGTTTTTGCTCCGACCGCAGGTGCGGAACACACTTACCGCCCCATATCCCTGTGGCTTTCCGCCACGGAAAAGCCCAGCGCGTCAATGTATGCCGCCAGCCGGTGCGCCACAGCTACAGATCGGTGCCGACCGCCGGTGCAGCCTACAGCCAGTACCAGCTCTGTCCGCCCCTCCTGTCGGTACTGGGGCAGTAAATAATCCACTATCGGCGTCAGACGCCGCCAGAATTCCTTCGTGGCCGCCGCGTTCATCACATAGTCGCGCACCGCCACATCCAGCCCGGTCAGCCTTTTTAACTCCGGCACATAGTAGGGGTTTGGCAAAAACCGCACGTCCAGCACCAGGTCTGCCTCCGGTGGCAGGCCGTTCTTGAACCCGAAGGACAGCACTGTCACGTGCAGCCCGCCGTCCGCCTCTCTGCCCAACAGCGTCAGCAGCGTGCTACGCAGCTTGGCCGCAGAAAATGCCGACGTGTCCAGCACCAGGTCCGCCTGCGCCCGCACCGGTGCCAGCATCGCCCGTTCCCGCGCTACCGCTTCTTCGATGGAGGCTCCGTCACCGCACAGAGGATGGCTCCGCCGTGTCTCCTTATAGCGGTTGATAATGGTCTTGGTGTCCGCCTCCAGAAACAGCAGCCGACACCGCAGGCCCTGCCGCCGCAGCTCTTCCACCGCGCCGGTCAGCCGGTCAAAGGGCTCCCCGGCCCGCACGTCGTACACGAAAGCCAAGCGGTCATACCGGCCGCCGGCGGCCGCGCAGAACTCGGCGAATTTGACCATCATCTCCGCCGGCAGGTTGTCCACGATGTAGTAGCCGCTGTCCTCCAGACAGATGGCGGCGCGGCTCTTTCCCGCACCGGACATCCCCGAAATAATGAGTATTTCCAATTCAGTATCCTCCCCCGCCGTCAAGCGTGATTCGGAATCCCGTCAAAAACAAGCCCGGTACGGCGTTATTTTTGCTGCACTTTTGCGTTCTTTTTTATTACCTTTACTGTAACATTTTTGTATATTTACTGGCACATTTTATATACCTTCTATCAAGGTCATTGAAACACCTGTGATCAATGCGGTCGTAATTCAAGTAATGACCCGGACCTCAGGCTCCAGCACAACGCCGGTTTGCTCCCGCACGCGCTTTTGTATCTCTGCCATGAGAGCTGTCACATCAGCGCAGGACGCCCCGCCCCGGGTGATGACGAACCCTGCGTGCTTCTCCGACACCTGTGCGCCGCCAACGGTCAGCCCCTTTAGGCCGCACTGATCAATCAGCGCCGCAGCATAGTAGCCCGCCGGGCGCTTAAAGGTACTGCCCGCGCTGGGATACTCCAGCGGCTGTGACGCCTTACGCCGGGCCATCAGCTCGTCCATTTTCTCCCGTATCTCCCCGGGGATACCGGCCTGCAAGTGGAGCGTCGCCCGCAGCACCACCGTGTCGGGGTGCTCTGTCAGCAGGCTGTGCCGATAGGAAAACGCCATTTCTTCCCCACTGAGGGTCTTGACACCATCCTCAGGGAACAGCACGGTCACTTCCTTTACCACCTGTGCCATTTCCCCACCATAGGCACCGGCATTCATGCACACTGCGCCGCCCAGGCTTCCCGGTATCCCGTGGGCGAACTCCAGCCCGGAAAGCCCTGCCTTCTGCGCGAAAACAGCGATCTTTGCCAGTGATGCGCCGCACTCTGCCGTGATCTCACCTGCGACCGCACCAGCCGCCACACCCGCCATGTCCCGGGTGCAGATCACCAGACGCTCCACGCCCTCATCCGGGAAGAGCACGTTGGTGCCGTTTCCCAGCACAAAGGGCCGTGCGCCCAGCTCCAGTGCATGGCTCACCAGCAGCACCGCCGCCTCCCCGCTGCGGGGAAAGGCCATGCGCCGCGCCGGCCCGCCGATGCGGAAGGAAGTATACCGATCCAGCGGCGCGTCCTTCTCATATTCCATATCCGGCAGATAGTCCGCCGCCCATTTGTCCAGCTCCTCGTACCAGCTCATAATGCCTCCAAGCTTTGAAAATAAGGGGTTCCCTACACTGCCAGCGGTAGTATATGCCCCTGTCAGATACGCTTATTCTTTCCCAACAGGGCCGCGCCGATCAGACCCGCCCGGTTGCCCAGCTGCGCCTTGACGATGCGCGTCCGCCGGTCCTTGCCGCAGGGAATGCTCTCTCTGGCCACCCGCTGCTGCACGGGTAGCAGCAGCTGCTCGTCCGCTTCATTGCTGACGCCGCCGCCAATGGCCAGTGTATCCGGCTGAAAGATATTCACCACGTTAACCACGCCGCAGGCCAGGTAGTCCACGTATCGGTCGCACACCATTTGTCCCACCGGGTCACCCTCGCGGGCCGCGATAAACGCCGACTGCCCGGACACGTGTCCGTCATTCTCCGTGATGACCCGCGCCAGAATACTGTCCGGGTAGGCCGCCAGTGCCTCTGCCGTCATGCGCTTCAGCGCCGTGGCGCTGGCGTATTGCTCCCAGCAGCCGTGCCGCCCGCAGGGGCACGGCAGGCCGTTCTGCTCGATGACCATGTGACCCACCTCACCGGCCATACCGTTGGCGCCGTGGTATATTTTCCCGTTGTGGATGATACCCGCGCCCACGCCGGTACCCAGCGTGATGGTCACAAAGCGCTTGCTCTCGCGTCCCGCGCCCACATGGAACTCCGCCAGCGCCGCGCAGTTAGCGTCATTTTCGATGTACAGCGGGATATTCAGATATTTGTGAAACAGCTTCCGCAGCGGCACATCCCGCAGAGGCAGGTTGCAGGTATATGCAATAGACCCCGCCCGTATATCCACCGTTCCGGGAACGCCGACACCTACCGACGCCACATCACTGACCGGAATATTGGCCGCCTTTGCCAGCTCCTGCACCAGTGACGCCACTGTCCACGCCAGCCCCTCACGGTCTACGATGGACGCGACCTTCATCTTCTGTGTCGCCAGCAGCGTTCCGCTTTCGTCCACCAGCCCCGCCTTGAGGTTGGTGCCGCCAATGTCTACGCCAACGTATTTCATCTGTTCTCCGCCTCGCCCGTTGTGCTCTTTTTCTTCAGCATGGCGTCCACCTTGCTGTCAAACTGCGTCACGAAGTCCCGTGCCGCGTTGTAGCCGTACTTCATCTGCCGGTTCTTCATGGTGGCGATCTCCACGATGCCTGCCAGGTTACGCCCCGGCCGCACCGGGATGGTCACGATGGGCAAGCTCACATCCAGCATGGTGTATTTCTCCTCGCCCAGGCCCAGCCGGTCATAGAACTTCCCGTCTTCCCACTGTTCCAGCTGGATCACCAGGTCGATCTCTGTGTCGAACTGCACCGCGCCCATGCCGAACAGCTGCTGCACGTCGATGACGCCCACGCCGCGTATCTCGATATAGTGCCGGATGATCTCCGGCGCCGTGCCGTAGAGAGAGTTGGACACCCGGCGAATCTCTACCGCGTCATCCGCCACCAGCCGGTGACCGCGCTTGAGCAGCTCAATGGCCGTCTCGCTCTTGCCGATGCCGCTGTCGCCCAGGATCAGTACGCCCTGTCCGTAGATATTCATTAAGACGCCGTGCCGCGTGATCTGCGGGGCCGTTACCCGGTTCAGGTAGTCAATGAGCCGGCTGGTGATATCCACCGTGGAGTCCACCGCCCGCAGCAGCGTGCGGTCGTGCTTGTCCGCCATCTGCACCAGCTCAGGCGGCGCCTCCATATTCCGCGCCACGATCATTGCCGGGAACGGATAGCTCATCAGCTGGTTGAACACACGCAGACGCTCTGCCTCGGTCATGCGCTCCAGATAGCGTATCTCACCCCGTCCCAATATTTGCAGGCGCTTGTCGTCAAAATAATCGTAAAAGCCTACCAGCTGCAGGGCGGGCCGATTTACGTCGGAAATGGTGATCACCGCGCTGTCATAGTCGCTGCCGCGGTGCAGTATTTCCATACCGAAGGTCTCTACCATTTTTTTCAGGCTGGCGGGTGTGCGTTTCACTTTTTCCATGGGCGCTCCTCCTGCCCGGAAACGGGCGAATATACTTCTTTTAATTATATCTTGCGGAGCGCTTTTTCGCAACACTTTCCCCATGCAAAAAAAATTCGTTTTTTTGTCAAATAATACTTGCAATTTCGGCGCACATCTGTTATTATATCAACTGCTTGCAATGCAAGAGGTATGTTATGACAGCAAGGAGGTGCAACGGATGGCAAAGTGCGAATTTTGCGACAAGGGCGTGACCTTTGGTATCAAGGTGTCCCACTCTCATCGGCGTTCCAACCGCCCCTGGAAGCCCAATGTCAAGCGCGTGAAGGCTGTGATCAACGGTACGCCTCGCCATGTGTATGTTTGTACCCGATGCCTGCGTTCCGGCAAGGTTACCCGCGCGATCTGATCGCGTCTGAACTGCACAGTTAAAAGCTCTGCGATGTATCGCAGAGCTTTTTGCGTTTTATAAGCGGGTATACGCCTGCCGTGGCAGGCGTATACCCGCTTATTCTTCCACCACGGGGTAATCTGTGGTTATCGGTAAAGTGCCACCATTCGGCGCTGTATGGCCGAAAACCGCAGGACACCATGGTGTCCTCCAACAGGCGGACATTGTCATAAGCTGCCGTGTCGGACACATCACTGTAATCCCTGTCCGCCATGGCGGTGAAATCGTCAAAATCCGTGGGCATGGGAACGGGCGAACCATCGGCGGACACCAGCGTGACGTCCACCGTGTTGCCCCGGCTATGTCCGGAATAGCCCTTTGTGGGATCGGCCACATACTGCGGATCGGGGCACACCTCCCACAGGCGGAACTGTGCGCTGACGGGGCGGTAGGCATCCCAGATCTTCAGCGCCAAGTCCCGCTCAGCCAGCATTTCCTGCGCCTGTGCCAGCTTTTTCAATGTGCCATAGCGCAGCTGGGGCTGGGTAAAATCGTAGATCACCTGTCCGGTGAAATTGTTCTCCGTGGCGTAGCGGAGGTCGGCATAGACGCCGGGAAGGTAGGTACACACATCCACCAGTGCGTCCTCCGCCGGTTCCGGTTCCGGTTCCGGTTCCGGTTCCGGCTCCGGCTCCGGTGCAGGAACAACGGGGATATCCGGCTCCGCAGGCGTATCCACGGTTTCCTGCGGCGGCTCCGGTGGGTCGTCTGCCTTCGGGAATGCCGCGCAGCCTGCAGCAAAGCAGAGCGGCAGCAGGATACACACCGCACAGAGCAAGCATTTCCAATATGTCATATATACCCCACCCTTTCACAGCTCCGGGTCCCAGCTTTTCTTCTCCGTGTACCGCGGCGGGACATCCTCTGCTGTGACGGGTCCGGCCTCGGGAACGGCCCCTGCGGTGTGCCGGTCAAAGCCCAGGAAACGGGTACCCTGGAACGTCAGATCGCCCACGTCGCCCTCCGCCATCATGCCGTATTCCCTTCCGGGAACGTGCAGCTCAAGCCGGTCGCCGCTGTCAAACTGGAACGTTACGTAATAGTGAGTGGAGGTGCTGGTGTGCATACCCCCGTTGTTATTGCTGTGGTGGTGCACATCGGTATTCTGCCGCTTGGCAACAACAGCCGCCTGCACCGTCAGGCGCGGAGAGTTGTTGTTCTTGTGCCAGGTGCCAATGCCCTTTACTGCTAAGGCGATGAAGCAGACGATGACGATGGCAAATATCGCGAAAACAAACACCTGCATGATGTCGAACCCTGTGTCAAAGCCGAACCAAAACCCCATATCCGTTCTCCTTCCGTATTTTTAGAATTATTTTACTTTACACCTTCTTCAAATGATGGGAGGCGGCCTTCAGCATAAGCTTCTTGGTACCCACCGTATCGAAGGCTACCTCCAGCAGTGCATCGCCGCCCATAGGCCGCACGGAGAGCACCAGGCCTCTGCCGAAGGCGTCGTGCTCCACCGTCTCCCCTGCCTGCAGCTGTATGTAAGAGGCGGTAGACGGTGCTTTTGCCGCCGTTTTGGCCGTATGCAGCGAGCCGGGACGGGACGCGGCAGGCACCTCGCGGCGCGTCGGTGCTGTGGTACCCTGACGTGTATAGCCGCCGTAACCGTAAGCGCAGCCATCATCGTCCCGAGAGTCCTCCCAGGCGTCGCTGCGGGGTACCGGCTTGGACAGCCACTCCATGTTGTCCTCCGGGATCTCACTGAGGAACCGGGAGGGCATACAGGGTGTTGTTTTACCGTACAGCGTGCGCTGGCGGGCGTTGGTCAGCGTCAGCTTCTCTTTGGCGCGGGTCATGGCCACATAGCACAGCCGGCGCTCCTCCTCCATCTCGTCGCCATCGCCCATGGCGCGATTTCCGGGGAAAAGCCCCTCCTCCATGCCCACCACAAATACCTGGGGGAATTCCAGGCCCTTGGCGGCGTGCATGGTCATCATGGTCACGCAGTTGTCGCCGTCCACCCGGCTGTCCAGGTCGGTGTACAGCGCGATCTCATCCAGGAAGCCGGAGAGACTCGTCTCCGCGCCCTCGGCGTTTTCCAGGTAGGCCAGGATGCTGGAGCGCAGCTCCTGCACGTTCTCCAGCCGGCCGCGGCTCTCCAAATCGTCCTTCTCCCGCAGGGCGGGCGCGTAGCCGCTTCGCTCGCAGACGTAATCGTAGAACTCCGGCAGCTCACTCTCCGGCAGGCGGCGGCGCATTTCCTCGATCATATCTGTAAAGGCTTTCAGCTTGCCAGCCGCATTTTTCAGCTCGGGGAATTCCTCCGCACGGCGGAATACGTCGTAGAGCGTCAGGCCGTGCTGTGTGGCAATAATCTGGGCCTTGTCCACGGTGGCCTGGCCGATCTTGCGGGCGGGAACGTTGACGATGCGCCGCAGGCGCAGATCGTCCGTGGGGTTGTTGATGAAGCACAGATAGGCAAGCATATCCTTGACCTCGGCCCGGTCAAAGAACTTCAGACCACCGTAGATCTTATAGGGGATGCCGCTGCGCTTGCAGGCGTATTCCAGCGCGTTGGACTGGGCGTTGGTACGGTACAGCACCGCACAGTCACCCCAGCTGCCGCCCCGGCGGTAGTACATCATGATCTGCCCCAGGACAAAGTTGGCCTCGTCGCTCTCGTTGAAGGTGGTCTTTACCGTCACCAGCTCGCCGCAGCCGTTCTCCGTCCACAGGGTCTTGCCCTTGCGGCCCTGGTTGTTGCGAATGACCGCGTTTGCCGCGTCCAGAATGTTCTGCGTGGAGCGATAATTCTGTTCCAGCCGGATGACCCGCGCGCCCTTGAACTGCCGCTCAAAGCTGAGGATATTGGTGATATCCGCGCCCCGGAAGCGGTAAATGCTCTGGTCGTCGTCACCTACCACACAGATGTTCCGGGCAGGTCCTGTCAGCAGCTTGGCCAGCTCGTATTGTAGCGCGTTGGTGTCCTGATACTCGTCAATGAGGACATAGCGGAACTTCCGTTGGTAGTACTCCCGCACGTCCGGCGCCGTCTGCAGCAGGCGCACGGTGTGCCACAGCAGGTCATCAAAGTCCAGCGCATTGGCCTCACGAAGCTTTTTATTGTAAAGTGTATATACTTTACCCATCCTTATTTTCCGCCAATCGTTGATCGATTGCCACTGCTCCAGAAATTCCTCCGGCGACTGCATATCGTTCTTGGCACGGGAGATGACCGACTGCACCTCGCGGGGCGGAAACGACTTCTCCTCCAGCCCCAGCTCCTTGAGAATGTCCTTGACCACACGCTTGCTGTCATCACTGTCGTAGATGGTGAAGCTGCGGTCGAAACCGATGCGGTCGATGTCTCGCCGCAGGATACGCACACAGGCAGAGTGGAACGTGGACGCCCACACATCGGCGGCAGCCTCCTCCCCCAGCATCCGCCCCAGGCGATCCTTCAGCTCGTTAGCAGCCTTGTTGGTGAAGGTGATAGCCAGCACCTCCCAGGGACGGGCCGGTTCCACCGCGCAGAGATACTCCACGAGAGCGTGCTGCGCCGAGTCCGGCACCTTGGCATACTGCTCCAGAAACGATACCTCGTCCTCACTGATGGGAATCGGTATCTCCTCGGTATCACTGCCACGACCATACCGCAGCAGATTGGCAACCCGGTGAATCAGCACGGTCGTCTTACCAGAGCCAGCGCCCGCCAACAGAAGCAGCGGCCCCTCCGTGGCCAGCACACCCTGGCGCTGGCAGTCGTTCAAATTCTGATAATCCACCGCGATCGCATCGCGCCGGGCCTTGATAAAGCGTTTTTCCAGATCCGTCATAGAGGGGCCTCGTCTTTCTCGTTCGTTGCTCTCATTTTAATACAACTTCCGCGCCCGGTCAACCGCAAATGAAATTTATAGAATTTTTGTTCGATTTCGCTTGACAAGAACGCTTGTTCGATTTATACTATTACCAGAACAACAGTTCGAGCAAGGAGGACACAACTATGACAACTTTTGGTCTCATTATCACGCTGCTGGGCGCGGGTTCCATCGCCGCCAATATACTGCGGCTCATCGACTGTATTGACAGGCCGGCGCCCCGGCGCCGCCGCATGGCATAAAAGCATGGAGCTGCTGGACAAGCTGGCGATATTGTCGGATGCGGCCAAATACGACGCAGCGTGTACGTCCAGCGGCGTGCGCCGCGGATTCCGGCCGGGTATGATCGGCAACACCTCCTCTTCCATCGCCGGCTGCTGTCACAGCTTTTCGGCCGATGGGCGGTGCATCACGCTGCTGAAGGTGCTGTTGAGCAACGCCTGCGTGTACGACTGCAAGTACTGCGTTAACCGACGCAGCAATGATACGCGCCGCGCCGCCTTCACGCCCCGTGAACTGGCGGAACTGACCATCGGCTTCTTTCGGCGGAATTACATAGAAGGTCTGTTCCTCTCCAGCGGCGTACTGCGCGATCCGGACTACACCATGGAACAGATGATCCGGGCCCTGCGTATCCTGCGGGAGGAGTATCGTTTCAACGGTTACATCCACGCCAAAGCTATCCCCGGTGCGGCGCCGGAGCTGGTGCATCAGCTGGGACTGCTGGCCGACCGGCTCAGTGTGAACATCGAGCTGCCCAGTCAGCAGGGTTTGCAGGCGCTGGCCCCGGATAAGACCCGGGAGGCGATCCTGCGCCCGATGGGACTGATCCGCGACGGCGCGGCACAGAGTAAGGCAGAGCTGGCGAAGTACCGGCACGCACCGGTGTTTGCCCCGGCGGGGCAGAGCACACAGCTGATCGTGGGCGCTACCGACGACAGCGACCGGCACATTCTGCACCTGACGGAGTCACTATATCGCAAGTACAGGCTGAAGCGCGTGTTCTATTCCGCATATGTGCCGGTGGTAGAAAATAGCCTGCTGCCGTCCCTGGACACTAAACCGCCGCTGCTGCGGGAGCATCGCCTGTACCAGGCGGACTGGCTCCTGCGGTTTTACGGTTTTCAGGCCGCCGAGCTGCTGGATGACGCCCACCCGGACTTTGACCCACGGCTGGACCCCAAGTGCAGCTGGGCGCTGCGGCATCTGGACCAATTCCCTGTCGAGGTCATGCGGGCGGATCTGGAGACGCTGCTGCGCGTTCCCGGAATCGGCCCCACCAGTGCGCGGCGCATCGTATCGGCACGGCGCTGCGGCGGTACCCTACGCTTTGAGGACCTGAAAAAGCTGGGCGTGGTGCTGAAACGGGCGCAGTACTTTATTACCTGCGGCGGGCGGATACCGGAGGGACTGCACTTCTCCCCTGCCACGCTGCCCCTGCAGCTGGAACGACTGGAGCGCGATACGCTGCCTTCGGACCAGGCTGCACAGTTGTCTCTCTTTGATCCGGTAGGAGAAGCCGTATGAATGACGTGATCTATCAATATGATGGCAGCCTGGATGGTTTTCTGTGCTGCGTATATGAGAGCTATGTGTACAAGGAGGCCCCCGCCGCCTTCTGCTGCGATGAAGACCCACTCTCCCTCTATGAAGTTCGCACCGTGATCACCCAGCCGGCGTACAGTCAGCGGGTCAGCCGCGGTATCGCCGCCCGGTCCGGCAAAGCGCTGGCCGTGGTGCGCCGCGGCTTTTTAACGTGTCTGCCGGACAAGGAGCTGCATCTGTATGCCTTCATCAGGAAGCTGCTGGCGGAGGGACCCGGCTTTATGCGCAATCTGTCTGATCCTGCCTGCTATCCGCTGTATCGCGCCATCCGCCATATGAACGGCGAGCTGGAAAAGCTGCGCGGTTTTGTGCGGTTTTCGGACTACTGCGGTACACTGGGCGCAGAGATCGAACCGAAAAACCGTGTGCTGCCGCTGCTGCGCGGCCATTTTTGCCAGCGTTACGCCAACGAGCAGTTTTTTATCTACGACCGCACCCATCGGGAACTGCTGTTGTACGCCAATGGTAGATCCCGCATTACGCAGATCGAGAACTTCAAGCCTGTCCTGCCAGGGGAGGATGAATTGTACTTTCGCTCGCTGTGGAAACAGTTTTTCCAAAGCGTCGCCATTCGGGAGCGCGAAAATCCCCGGTGCCAGAACACGTTTATGCCGAAACGGTATCTGGGGACCATGACGGAGTTTTTGCCTTTGGAATACGAAAAAGCGCAGGGTGCCTCGCCGAAGCTGCCGGGTGCCTCCGGAACGGACAGCTAAGAGACATCTGCCGGAAACGCGTTTCACCTTTCCGTTACGAGGGAACGCCCATCCCGCCGATAACGGGATGAGCGTTCCGCAATAGAGCCCCCTCTGTCCTGATCTATTTTACATTCGGAATCGCGCTGCTGTCGAGACGCCCCCCTTTTTACGCCGTCTCTGCCCGAAGTCACTCCTCTGCCAGCAGGTCCCGCAGCTTTTGCAGGCTGCGGCGCTCCAGCCGCGAGACCTGGACCTGCGATACCTGTAAGATGCGGGCGGTCTGCTCCTGCGTCAACCCCTTGAAAAAACGCAGGAGAATGGTCTTCCGTTCTTTCTCCGGCAGTGCGTCGATGGCGTCCCGCAGGGCGATACGCTCCACCAGAGAGACGCTGGGCTCCTCGGCACATAGTGTGGACTCCAGCGTCAGGCCCTCCGCGGTCTCCTGCTGCAGAGAGTCCGGTGCGATCAGCGCCAGATCCACGGCGGCGATCTCCTCCGGTGTCATGCCGGTCTCCGCTGCCAGCTGTGACAGCTTTGGCTCACAGCCCAGACGCCCTTGCAGCCGTTCCCGTGCCGCCCAAAGTGTCTGCCCCTTTTCCCGCATGGTGCGGCCCACTTTTACCGGACCGTCATCTCGGAGGAACCGACGTATCTCGCCGGCGATTTTCGGCACGGCATAGGTGGAAAACTGCGTCCCGTATGTGAGGTCAAACCCCTTTACAGCCTTTACAAAGCCGATGCACCCCAACTGATACAGGTCATCCGTCTCCACACCGCAGCCATTGTAACGACGGACGATGGACCAGATCAATCCCGCGTTCTCCGTCAGCAGCTGCGCCTCCGCCCGGTCATCGCCCTGCTGGGCCCGTTCCAGCAGTGCCAGCCGGTCGCTCATCGTACCGCCAGCCGCGGTGCGATCCGTTTACGCATCTGCACTGTGGTCCCCTTTCCCGGAACAGACCGCACTACCAACCGATCCGTGAAGCTCTCCATAATCGTAAAGCCCATGCCGCTGCGCTCGCTGCCGCCGGTGGTATACATGGGACGGCGGGCCTGCTCCACATTTTCGATACCGCGCCCCCAGTCGCGGATCGTGATCTCCAGCATCCCCCCTTTCAATATCTTCAGCTTCATCACCACCTTACCCAACTGATCCGGATAGGCGTGGACGATGGCGTTGGTCACCGCCTCGCTGACGGCGGTCTTGATGTCCCCCAGCTCATCCAGTGTGGGGTCCAGTTGGGCGGCAAAGCCTGCCGCCGCCACCCGCGCAAACCCCTCGTTGCTGCTGCGGCTCAGGAATTCCAGTGTCACGTAGTTTTCAGCTCGCGTCATATTATGTACTCCCTCCTCAAACGATCGTCACCATGCGTCCGACGCCTGACGCTTCGAACACCTTTCTTGGCTGCTGCGCCACATGATACAGCGTTACGGCGCCGCCCAGCTCCCGCATCCGCTGCCAACCCCGCAGCGCCACGGCGATGCCGGAGCTGTCCATAAATGTGACGCCGGAAAAATCCAGCACCAGCGACAGCGGCAGCGTCCGCTCGATCTCGCGCTCCAGATTTTCCAGCAGTCCTTTTGCCCCATGGTGGTCCAACTCGCCGACCAGAAAGAATGTCAACGTTTGGCCCTCGTGTTTTGCCGATACTTCCATTTGAACGCTCCTTTTTCTTTGGTGTGTGCCGCAGGCCGTGCCTGCCAGAAAAAACTCCGCGGTTCGATGTTCTGCGTTGATTATAGACTATCCGACACGCGGAATTTGTCGAAATCCGTCAGAAGGGCGAAAAATTTTGGAAAGCACCATGTTTTTCGGCGCCGGAACGGCGGTCGATCCAGCACAGCGAGCGAGCCGTGTATATAGCGCATATTCCCGTTTGCGGACAAACAAAAAAGACGCCGAAAGGCGTCATTTTTGTTTGTCCGGTCCTGCACACGGCTGGCTGGACTTTGCTTTCGTTTTTACATCAGAATAACTGTGAAGCACTATGGCTTTACAGCTTCATCGCCGCAGCGGAGTCATCCAGCTTGGCGATAAGCGCCCGGGCCTTTTCAGCCTTTTCTCGCTCCGCGTTGACCACGTTCTCCGGGGCACGAGAGGTGAAGGACTCGTTGGCCAGCTTGGCCTCGATGCGCTGGAGGTTCTCCTCCGCCTTTTTGCGCTCGGTGGCGATGCGCTCCAGCTCCTTGGCAATGTCCACCAGCTCCGCCATGGGCATATACACCGTGGCGTCGTGGGTGGCGACGGTCACCATGCCGGTCAGGTCGGCAGGCGCGGCAGTCAGCACCGTCAGCTCGCTGGCGTAGGCCATGCGGGTGATGAAGTGTGCGCCCAGCTGATAGTTCTCCGGCTGCGCCGTCACAATGATGACCTGGGCCTTGCGGCTGGGCGGCACGTTCATCTCGGCGCGGCGGGCGCGGATGGCTGAGATGGCGTCCTTGACGGCCTCCATAGCGGCCTCGGCCTCCGGGAAGTGCAGCGCGTCCTGATACTCCGGCCACTCGGCGGAGATGAGGTACCGGCCCTCGTGGGGCAGCGCCTGCCAGATCTCCTCGGTGATAAAGGGCATGAACGGGTGCAGCAGCTCCAGGATACGCAGCAGCACATGGCACAGCACATTCTCGGCAGCCAGCTTTGCCTGCGCATCCTCGCCGTTCAGGCGGGTCTTGGTCAGCTCGATATACCAGTCGCAGTAGGTGTCCCAGATGAAGTCGTAGATCTTGGCGGATGCCACGCCCAGCTCGTAGGCCTCCAGATTGTCGGTGACCTCGCGGATCAGGGTATTCAGCTTGCTGAGGATCCATTTGTCCTCCAGCTCCAGCTTCTCGGGCAGCTCGACCTTGCCGATGGACAAGTTCATCATGACGAAGCGGCTGGCATTCCAGATTTTATTGGCAAAGTTACGCATGGCTTCGCACTTCTCCACGAAGAAGCGCATATCATTGCCGGGGCTGTTACCGGTGATCAGGTTGAAGCGCAGAGCATCCGCGCCGTACTTCTCGGCCATCTCAAGGGGGTCGATTCCGTTGCCCAAGGACTTGGACATCTTGCGGCCCTTGTCATCACGGACAAGACCGTGGATGAATACCGTCTTGAAGGGCTCCTTCTTCATCTGCTCCATTCCGGAGAAGATCATGCGGGCCACCCAGAAGAAGATAATGTCGTAGCCGGTGACCATGACGGAGGTGGGATACCAGTACTTCAGGTCGGCGGCATCCGTGTCAGGCCAGCCCAGGGTGGAGAAGGGCCACAGAGCGGAGCTGAACCAGGTGTCCAGCACGTCCTCCTCGCGGGTCAGGTGCGTGCAGCCGCACTTTTCGCACTTGGTGGGATCCTCACGGCTGACATTGATGTGGCCGCACTCGTCGCAGTACCATGCGGGAATCTGGTGGCCCCACCACAGCTGGCGGGAGATACACCAGTCATGGACGTTCTCCATCCAGTTGATATAGGTCTTGGTGAAGCGCTCAGGCACGAACTTGATGGTGCCGTCCTCCACCACACGGATGGCCTCCTTGGCTAGGGGCGCCATCTTCACGAACCACTGGGCGGAGATCAGAGGCTCCACATCGTTGTGGCAGCGGTAGCAGGTGCCCACGTTGTGGCTGTACGGTTCGGTCTTGACCAGGTAGCCCTGCGTCTCCAGATCTGCCACCACCGCCTTGCGGCAGGCGTAGCGGTCCATTCCCTCGTATTTTCCGGCGTTCTCGTTCATGGTGCCGTCATCGCTGATGCAGCGGATGACCTCCAGATTGTGCCGCAGGCCCACCTCGAAGTCGTTGGGGTCATGGGCGGGGGTCATCTTCACGGCGCCGGTACCAAAGCCTATCTCGCAGTAATCGTCGCCCACGATGGGGATCTCGCGGTTCATAATGGGCAGGATGCAGGTCTTGCCGATCAGGTGCTTGAACTTCTCGTCCTCCGGGTTCACCGCCACGCCGGTATCGCCGAACATGGTCTCAGGCCGGGTGGTGGCGATCACGATGTCACCGCTGCCGTCCGCCAGGGGGTAACGGATATACCACAGATTGCCGGGCTTATCGGTGTACTCCACCTCGGCGTCGGACAGGGCCGTCAGGCAGTGGGGGCACCAGTTGATGATGCGGCTGCCCTTGTAGATCAGGCCCTTTTCGTACAGCTCGCAGAAGGTCTCGCGCACGGCGCGGGAGCAGCCCTCGTCCATGGTGAAGCGGTCGCGGCTCCAGTCGCAGGAGGCACCCATCTTCTTCTGCTGCTCCACGATACGGCTGCCGTATTTTTCCTTCCAGGCCCACACACGCTCCAGAAACTTCTCGCGGCCCAGATCGTAACGGGTCAGTCCCTCGTTCTTCCGCAGCTCCTCCTCCACCTTGATCTGGGTGGCGATACCGGCGTGGTCGCTGCCGGGCAGCCACAGTGCCTCGTAGCCCTGCATCCGCTTAAAGCGGGTCAGGATGTCCTGCAGGGTGCAGTCCAGGGCGTGGCCCATGTGCAGCTGGCCGGTGACGTTGGGGGGCGGCATGACGATGGAAAAAGGCTTCTTGTCCGGGTTCGGCTCCGCCTTGAAGCAGTCGCCGTCCATCCAAAGCTTGTAGATGCGGGATTCCACGTCCCGCGGGTCATAGACCTTGGGCAGTTCTTTCATATCTGTACTCCTTTTTCGGTATTTGGCAAAACAAGATATCCGCTACTTTTGTGTTTCCTACTTCCACACTGTGCATCCGTTCTCCGCCCTGCGGGGCAGCGTGCACAGTAAGAAAATGGGCAAAACAAAAAGTTCGCTCCGTTTTGCCAGTGCAAAACAGGGCGAACATAATGTCCGTGGTACCACCTGTATTCGGGATCGCTCCCGCGCTCATGGGTGCAGCAACACCCCGCCCCGGTAACGGAGAGCAAACCGCCGCGGCCTACTGTCAGTTCAGCGCGAAGCTCAGGGACGACTTGGGCGGGGCGTCACGGGCGCTTACACCTGCCGCGCCCTCTCTTGGCATCCGCTGACCGCCTACTGCTTCCCGTCATCGCCGATTTCATATGCAGGAAGTATACTATATCCGCAGGAAAATGTCAAGAGGGAGACGGCGTAGGGCCATCTCCCTCTTGCTATGTACCTTTCAGCGCTTGTTGGACTTGATCCAGATGCCCTGCTTCTCCGCGTTGGCGATAAGCTCATCGCGGAACATGGGGTGGGCAATGGAGATCAGCTTCTCCGCCCGTTCCCAGGTAGAACAGCCCACCAGGTTCACGCCGCCGTACTCGGTGACGATGTAGTACGCCTGGCTGCGGGGGTCGGTGACAATGTCGCCGGGGGCCAGCAGCGGGTTGATACGGGACTTCACATTTCCCTGCTTATCCGTAAACGAGGACGTCAGACAGATAAAGGCCTTGCCGCCGTGGGACAGCGCCGCACCCTCAAGGAAGTCCAGCTGACCGCCGGTACCGCTGATCTGGCGGGTGCCGGAGCTTTCGGCGCAGATCTGTCCGTACAGATCGACGGAGATACAGTTGTTGATGGAAACAAAATTATCCTGCTTGCCCACGTTGGCCGGGTCGTTACAGTAGCTGATGGGATAGGTGACCACGCCGGGGTTTTCCCGTATCCAATCATACAGATCCGGCGAGCCGATGGCCAGGCCGAAGATGCTCTTGTAGCGGTCCAGCTTCTTCTGGTTGTTGGTGATCTTGCCGGCCTTGTACATATCCAGATAGCTGTCGCACAGCATCTCGGTATGGATGCCCAGGTCCCGCAAGTCGCTCTTGGCGATCATCTGGCCCACCGCGTTAGGCAGAGAACCGATGCCCAGTTGTAAGGTGGAGCCGTCCACCATGTTCTGCACCACGTATTCGGCGATCTTCATCTCCGCCTCATTGGCGGCGGGAGACTTGACGCTGGGCAGCGGGCCATGGGGCCCCTCTACGATCATGTCCACGTCGCTGATGTGGATGCACTCGTCCAGACCGCCATAGACCCAAGGCAGGTTCTCGTTGATCTCCAGAATGACCACGTCCGCCTTGTCCAGCGTGGAACGGGCGGAGGCTGTGGCTCCGGCAAAGTTGAAATAGCCGTGCTCGTTCATGGGGGTCACAGCCATCATAGCCACGTTGACGGTGAGGAACTGACTGTAATACCAGCTGAGGTTGCGGAACACCATGGGATTAAAATTACACAGTCCACGGTCGCAGAGCTTGCGCTCATAGCCGGACATATGCCAGCTGTTGTAGACAAAGTGCCTGCGCTCGGGGTCGCACTCCACCATCTGGATCGGGTCGAAGATCAGATAGCCGCGGATCTTGACCTCGCGAAGCTCATCCTTTCTCTTGGCAATGGCGGCGTCCATCAGAGACGGAAAGCCCGTGCCCATGGAGATGTCGATCCAGTCGCCGCTTTTTACCACCCGTGCCGCTTCATCGGCGGTGCATAGCTTGCGCTTGTATTCCGCTGTGTAGTCAAACGGTCTCGCCATAGTGTTCTCCCTTTCCGCATCCTGTGCTGCTGCATTTTTTACTTTGTTAATTTTATCACTTGCCCATCTGTCTGTCAACAGTTTAACAATTTTTTCTTATCGGAATAAGTTATTTCCTCCCTGGATCCCCCGTCTGTCCGGCGCACGGCTTCCCCCTCCCTTTTCCGCATCCGGAAGCCGCAGATACAGGAAAAAACGCCCCGACCTAATGGCCGGGGCGTTTGCTGCGAAGGCTTACTTCTCCGCGCGGCGCTTATAGGATTCGTACTTCTCCTTGGCGGCTTCCTCCGCCTCGGCAAACAGCACCTTGGCGTTCTCCGGGAAGCTCAGCTCCAGAGAGGCGTAACGAACCTCGCCCTTCATGAAGTCGTACAGGGGCATGGTGGGCTCCTTGCTGTCCAGGGTAAAGGTCTTGGTCTCCGGGCTGTACCGGTACAGGTTCCAATAACCGGAGTTGACGGCGTCCTTCATCTCCTGCTGGACGTTGTTCATGCCCTTCTTGATGCCGTGGTTGATGCAGGGCGCGTAGCAGATGACGATGGACGGACCCTTGTGGGCCTCGGCCTCCTTGATGGCCTTGATCAGCTGATTGGGATTGGCGCCCATGGAGCACTGGGCCACATAGACGTTGTCGTAGGTCATCATCAGCATGCCAAGGTCTTTCTTCTTGGTCTTCTTGCCGCTGGCCTGGAATTGGGCAACAGCGCCCACGGGCGTGGCCTTGGAGGACTGGCCGCCGGTGTTGGAGTAGACCTCGGTGTCCACCAGCAGGACATTCACGTCCTCGCCCATGGCGAACACGTGATCCAGACCGCCGTAGCCGATATCGTAGGCCCAGCCGTCGCCGCCGTACATCCACATGGTCTTCTTGGAGAGATCTTTCTTGCGCTTTAGGATCTCGTCCACCAGCTTCTGCTCGTCAGTGGAGAACTTGCCCTTCTCCAGCAGTGCCACCAGCTCGGCAGTGGCGGGGGTGGAGGCGTCCAGGTCATCATACGTTTCCATATACTTGGCGATGGCGGCCTTGACGGCCTCGTCCTTGGTCAGGGCATCCAACTCCTTAACGTAGCCGGTGACGCAATCGCGCAGCTGCTTGACGGCCAGGCACATACCGTAGGAGAACTCGGCGTTGTTCTCGAACAGGGAGTTGGACCACGCAACGCCCTTGCCCTCGGCGTTCTTGCAGTACGGTACGCAGGGCATAGCCGCGCCCCAGGCCTGGGTACAGCCGGTGGCGTTGGCCAGATACATCTTGTCGCCGAACATCTGGGTCAGCAGCTTGATGTAGGGCGTCTCGCCGCAGCCGGCGCAGGCACCGTTGAACTCCACCAGGGGCTGCTTGAACTGGCTGCCCTTCAGGGTGAATTTGTCCACGCGGGAGGTCTTTTCCTTCACGGTGGTCAGGAAGTTCCAGTCGGTCTGATCCAGCGATACCTCGTGGGTGGGGACCATCTTCAGTGCCTTGCCGCTCTTGGGGCAGGAGGCCACGCAGCTGCCGCAGGAGGTGCAGTCCAGCGTGGACACGCCCATGGTGTATTTCAGGCCGGACAGGCCAGGGCCCTTGGCGTCCACCAGCGTCATATCCGTGGGAGCGGCCTTGACCTCGCCCTCGTCCAGCAGGAACGGACGGATGACGGCGTGGGGGCAGACGAAGGAGCACATATTGCACTGGAGGCACTCGGCAGCGTTCCACACCGGCAGGTGCGTGGCGATGCCGCGCTTCTCGTAGCGGGACGTACCCAGCGGCATCGTGCCGTCCTCCATGCCCTTGAAGGCGGAAACGGGCAGGTCATCGCCCTTCTGGGCGTTGATGGGCACCAGAATGTTCTTGATGACGTAGGGCAGGCTCTCGTCGGCGGGCTTCAACGCCTTGCCGGTGAGGTTCGTCCATTCGGGCTTCACCTTGACCTCCACCAGGGCGTTGATACCGGCATCCACGGCGGCGATGTTCATGTTGACGACCTTCTCACCCTTGAGCCCGTAGGTCTTTTTGACGGCGTCCTTCATGTGGGCCACGGCGTCCTCCACGGGGATAACGTTGGCCAGCTTGAAGAAGGCGGCCTGCAGCACCATGTTGGAGCGGTTGCCCAGACCCAGCGCCTGAGACTCCTTGTTGGCGTCGATGATGTAGAACTTGATGTCGTTGTCGGCGATGTACTTGAGGATCTCGCCGGGAACATGCTGCTCCAGCTCGTTCTCCGTCCACTCGCAGTTCAGCAGGAAGCTGCCATGGGGCTTCAGCTCATGGATAATGTCGTACTTGGTCAGGTACGTCTGGTTGTGGCAGGCGATGAAGTCCGCGCTGCTCACATAATAGGTAGAGCTGATGGGGTGCTTGCCGAAGCGCAGGTGGCTCTTGGTGATACCAAAGGACTTCTTGGTGTCATACTCAAAGTACGCCTGACAGTACATATCTGTCGTCTCACCGATGATCTTGATGGAGTTCTTGTTGGCGCCCACGGTACCGTCGGAGCCCAGACCCCAGAACTTGCAGGAGATGGTGCCCTCCGGTTCGGTCAGCAGCGGCGCGCCCACGGGCAGGGACAGATGAGTCACGTCATCCACGATGCCGATGGTAAAGTGGTTCTTCGGCTCGCCCAGCAGCAGATTGTCGAACACGGCCTTGATCTGGGCGGGGGTGGTGTCCTTGCTGGACAGGCCGTAGCGGCCGGCGTAGATGGCGGGGCGGTCGCTCTCGTTGATGTAGGCGGCGCAGATGTCCTCGTACAGAGGCTCGCCAATAGAGCCGATCTCCTTGACGCGGTCCAGAACGGCGATTTTCTTCACCGTCTTGGGCATGGCGGCCATCAGATGCTTGCGGGAGAAGGGACGGAACAGGTGTACCTGCAGGAAGCCCACCTTCTCGCCCTTGGCGTTCAGGTAATTGACGACCTCCTGGGCGCAGCCGCCCACAGAGCCCATAGCCACGATAACGCGCTCGGCGTCCGGTGCGCCGTAGTAGTTGAAGAGGTGGTACTCACGGCCGGTCAGCTTGCTGATCTGGGCCATATAGTCTTCTACGATATCGGGCAACTCGGCGTAGGCCGTGTTGTTGGACTCGCGGAGCTGGAAGTAGATGTCAGGGTTATCCACCAGAGAACGCATCCGGGGGTCCTCCGGGTTCAGGGCGTTGGCGCGGAAGGCGGCCAGCGCGTTGTAGTCCACCAGCTTGGCGTACTCGTCGTAGGTCAGCACGTCGATCTTCTGGATCTCGTGGCTGGTACGGAAGCCGTCGAAGAAGTGCAGGAACGGGATGCGGGCCTTGATGGCACTAAGATGTGCCACAGCGGCCAGATCTGCCGCCTGCTGGACGCTGCCGCTGGACAGCATGGCAAAGCCCGTCTGCCGGCAGTTCATCACGTCGGAGTGGTCGCCGAAAATGGAGAACGCATGGGTGCCCACGGTACGGGACGCCACGTGCAGCACGCCGGGCAGACGCTCGCCGGAGATGCGGTGCAGGGTGGGGATCATCAGCATCAGACCCTGAGAGGCGGTGAAGCTGGTGGCCAAAGCACCGGCCTCCAACGCACCGTGACAGGCGCCGCAGGCGCCGGCCTCGGACTGCATCTCCACCAGACGCACCGGCTGGCCGAAGATGTTTTTCCTGCCGTTGGCCGACCACGCATCGGCGTGCTCCGCCATGGGGCTGGACGGGGTGATGGGGTAGATGGCTGCGACCTCGGAGAAGGCGTATGCCACATACGCCGCCGCTTCGTTGCCGTCGCAGATCTTCATGATCTTGCTCATTCTTTTCTTTCCTCCTCTATAAACATAGAAGTATCCCGCTTTTCGGGCGGGCGCATTAAAACAGTGTTAATTATACCATTCACGCTTTAAATAATCAATGCAAAGGGAGCGATTCTGTAACAACTGCTACAAAATCGCTCTCTGTTTTGGTGAAAAGTACAACTCAGATGACCATCGGCTCGCCGCTGATATCGACCTGCCCATCGGTGACGGTCAAATCACCGCCCAGTTGATTTTTGTACACGCCGTCGGGTAACTCCACCGGTACGCGGCCGCCGCAGCCGGACAGATCAAATACACCGGTGCGCTCCCCCGCCGGGGACTTGTAGTGCCCGATGACAGCGCCGCCGCTGACCTCGTACCACACCGCGCCGTCCAGCGGCAGGGACGTTTTCATGTCCTTGCAGCGGCGCAGGAAGCCCTGTAAGTCGGCTCGCTTGTCGCCGAAATTATCCTCGGCGTCGAACAGCCCCACCTGATGCTGCGGTGCGAACTCCGTGCCGCCGTACAGCAGCATGCTGCCACGGCAGAAGTACAAAAATGCCAGCCAGTGCCGCAGCCGCCGTTCGTCCTGTACCCAGTGAGCCAGACGCGGCGTGTCGTGGTTCTCGCCGCAGCGCATCTTGATAAAGCCCGCGGGATATGTCAGCTCCTGGTAGTTCAGCATATCGATGTACTGCCGCAGGCTGTTTTTACCGGATAGATACCCTTCAAACCACGGCCAGATATCGTAATCGTAGGTCATGTCGAAGGCCCGGTACAGCTCCGTATCCGTGGCGCAATAGGCACCCTGCTTCCGCAGACCCAGCACATGGGCGCCGTGTACGCTCTCCGCCAGCCAAATGCAGCCGGGGCGGACCGCTTCCACCTCCTGCCGCGCCCGGGCCCAGAAGTCCAGGGGCACGCTGCTGGCCACATCGCAGCGGAAGCCGTCCACGATCTCCGCCCACATTTTCAGCGTATCGATCTGGTAGCGCCACAGTTCCTTGTGGGTATAATCCAGATCTACTACATCCCACCAATCCGCCACATGGCGGCTGGGCCGACCCTGCTCGTCCCGGAAAAACCACTCCGGGTGGGTCTGGGCCAGCACCGAGTCCGGCGATGTGTGGTTGTAGACGACGTCGATGATGCACTTCATACCCCGGACGTGGATGGCGTCCACCAGATGGCGGAAATCCTCCACGGTGCCGTACTCCGGGTTCACGCCCCGGTAGTCACGGATGGCGTAGGGACTGCCCAGCGTGCCCTTGCGGCCCACTTCGCCAATAGGATGGATAGGCATCAGCCATACGATATCCGTACCCAAGGCGCTCAATCGGTCCAGATCACGTTCCAGCGCACGGAAGGTGCCCTCCGGTGTGTGGTTTCGCACGAACACGCTGTAGATCAACTGATGCTGCAATGTCTTATCCGTATTCACTGCCATATTGATTGCCTCCTCAGTCCAGAAGTGCTAAAAATTCGTCCTCCGTCAGCACGGGAATGCCCAGTGCCTCTGCTTTTTGCAGCTTGCTGCCGGCATTTTCTCCGGCCACCACATAGGTGGTCTTTTTTGACACGGAGCCGGCGGCCTTGCCGCCCCGCTTTTCGATCATCTCCGCCGCCGCGTCACGAGTAAACTTTTCCAGCGTGCCTGTCAGCACAAAAGTCATTCCGGCAAAACGACTGTCAACCGTTTTCTCTTTACAGGTCATATTGACGCCGACGGCCTTTAGCCGCGCCAGCAGATCGCGGGACTGGGGGCTTTTCATCCACTGGCAGAGATACCGCGCGGTAATAGGGCCCACGTCGTCCACGGCAGTCAGCTCCTCCTCCGGAGCCGCTGCCAGTGCGTCCATAGTGCCGAACCGCTGCGCCAGCGTCTTGGCAGCCTTCTCCCCCACCTGCCGTATGCCCAGCGCGTTGATGAGCCGCCACAGGTCGTTGTCCCGGCTTCTGGCGATAGCGTCCACCGCATTCTGCGCCGATTTTTTGCCCATGCGCTCCAGCGGCTCCAGCTGCTTCGGCGTCAGGCTGTACAGGTCCGCGGCGGTCCGGACAAGTCCGCTGTCGATCAGCTGCTGCATCACCGCAGGTCCCAGCCCGTCAATGTCCATAGCGCCCCTGCTGGCAAAGTGGGTCAGGTACCGCAGCAGCTGGGCGGGGCACTCCGCGCCGGTGCAGCGCAGCGCCGCGCCGTCCTCGTCCCGCACCACCGGTGCGCCGCACACGGGGCACGTCTCGGGCAGGGTATAGGGCTTCGTCCCGGCGGGACGCTTGTCCGCCACCACCTCAACGATCTCCGGGATGATCTCGCCTGCCTTCCGCACCAACACCGTATCCCCCACCCGGATATCCTTCTGGGTAATATAATCCTGGTTATGCAGCGTGGCAAAGGCGACCGTCGTGCCCGCCAGCCGTACCGGCTCCAGCTCCGCCTTGGGCGTCAGCACACCGGTGCGGCCCACCTGTACCACGATATCCTTCACTACCGACGGCTTCACCTCCGGCGGATATTTGTACGCGACGGCCCATTTGGGGAACTTTGCCGTACTGCCGATGACCTCGCGGTCATGCAGGTCGTCCAGCTTCACCACCGCACCGTCGATATCGAAAGGAAACTGCTCACGGCCATCGCCCAGCGCCGCGATCTCCGCCAGGATATCCGACGGCGCGGACAGCCGCTTGTGTGGAATCACCTTGAAATGCTGGCTGGCCAGATAGTCGATCGTCTCTGTGTGGGTGGAAAATTCCCGGCCCTCCGCCAGCTGCAAATTAAAGACCGCGATGTCCAGCCGCCGCTGGGCGGCGATCTTGGGGTCCAGCTGCCGCAGGGAGCCGGCGGCGGCGTTGCGGGGATTGGCCATCAGTGGCTTGCCCTCGATCTCACGCCGGGCGTTGATCTCCTCGAACACACTGCGGGCCATGTACACCTCGCCCCGCACGATGAGGCGGGGCAGCTTCTCCGGCAGGGTCATGGGGATGGACCGAATGGTCCGCAGATTTTCGGTCACGTCCTCCCCTACTCGTCCGTCACCCCGGGTGGCGCCCCGGACGAACACGCCGTCACGGTATTCCAGTGCCACGGAGAGGCCGTCCACCTTCGGTTCCACGCTGTAGGCAGGGTGCTCCAGGGGTATCTTCTCCAGGAAGCGGCAGACCTCCTCGTCGTCGAACACATCCTGCAGGCTTTCCAGCGGCACGGCGTGGGTCACCTGCTGAAACTCCGTCAGCGTCTGTCCACCCACCCGCTGGGTGGGAGAATCCGGCGTGATCTCCTCCGGATGCGCCGCCTCCAAGTCCTCCAGCCGCCGCAGCAGATGGTCATATTCATAATCCGACATGGTGGGCGCGTCCAGCACATAATAGAGGTATCCGTTCTCCGTCAGCGTGCGGCGCAGCTCCTGTATCTCCTTGCGATAGTCCATATCCAAGCCCTCATCCATTGTTCATAATGTACTCGTCGGCGTAATCCTCGATCTTATCCTCCGTGGTGCTGAAATAGGTGTACGTCTGGGGCACGCCGCCCACGATCACCGTCTCCGCCACGGATATCTCGTTGCTCACTTTTGTGTAGGTGGTGATCCCCGGCAGCAGGATACTCACGCGTACGTCTACATCCAGCAGGATCTGGTGCTTTGTCTGGTTGATGCCCGCCGCCGTGAATTTATCCCGGAATTTGGCGGTAGCCGTGCCGATGGTCTCCATTTTTACCGTCAGCTTCGGCCCCCGGCCCGCCAGCAACGGTGAACCGGTCAGTGTGCCCAGCGGCACCGCCAGTTCACTGGCGGATACCTGACTCAGCCGCGCCAGTACGTCATCCGCCACCGCGGTCTGCAGGCGGTTGAACTCCGCCATATTGCTGCTCAGCGCCGTCACGCGGCCGTCGCTGTCCTTGTCGAACTTTACCAGCCGGTCGTATTCCATCCAGCCGTTTTCCACGGCGTCGTTCACCGCCGCCACCACGATGCGGCTGACAGTATTGGCGCACCGGGCTGTTGCCAGATTTTCCAGCATGGGCCGCAGGTGCAGTAGGATCGCCGCCAGCAGCGCCGTCAGCGCCAGCAGGATGATCGCCAGCCACACACGCACCCGCTGCCGCCGGGTCAATCGTATATACCGCAGCCGGCCCATGCCGTCACCTCCCATAGACGCGCTGTATGACGCGCTTACTACGGAAGTCTATGACACCACGGCTTTTCCTCATTCCTGCCAGCCGTTGACGATGCTCTTGAAGAATTTGCCTCGCTCGGCAAAGTTCTTGAACTGGTCGAAGGCGGCGCAGGCGGGCGACAGCGTCACCACGTCGCCGGGCTGCGCCCGGTCGCGGGCGGCCTGCACCGCTGCTGCCAGAGGCGCGGCGTCGATGATCTCCGGGTGGCCGGGCCGGTACCCCGACGCATTCTCCACGGCGGCGCGTATTTTATCCGCTGTGGCACCGCAGAGCACCAGCAGCTTCACATGCGCCACGATCTCCGGCCCCAGCACATCAAAGGGAATGTGTTTGTCATAGCCGCCGGCGATCATGATTACCTTCTCGCTAAACGACCGCAGCCCCGCGATGGCACGGGACGGGCTGGAGGCGATGGAGTCGTTGTAGTACCGCACGCCCCGGTATGTCCGCACCAGCTCGATGCGGTGCTCCACGCCGCCGAATTCCCGGGCAAAGGTCCGGATGACCTGGTCCGGCACCAGGCCGTCCACGGCGGCGATGGCCGCCATATAATTCTCCACATTGTGTACACCGGGGAGCTTGATGTCCCTCGTGGTCATTACGATGCGCTCATGACCGCCGCTGCGGCAGACAACGTCCTCGCCCCGCAGGAACACGCCGTCGGCAACCTCACCCTGCCTGCTGAAGAGGCGGGCGTGGCCGGGCGCGCGGGTGGACTGCTCTGCTGTGATGGCATTATCCGCATTAAAAATGGCAATGTCCTCCCGACTCTGATGGGTAAAAATATTCTCCTTGGCCGCCACATACTCCGCCATGTCCCGGTGCACATCCAGATGGTTGGGCGCCAGATTGGTGACGACCGCAATGTGCGGACTCTGCGTCATGGTCATCAGCTGGAAGCTGGACAGCTCCAACACCGCAAAATCCGTGCTCAGCATTCCGTCCGCCTCGCACAGCAGCGGGTGGCCGATGTTGCCGCCCACCCACACACGCTTTCCGGCCTTTTTCAGCAGCTCGGCAATGATGGTGGTGGTCGTCGTCTTGCCGTCAGAGCCGGTGACAGCGATGATCGGACACGGGCAGATCCGGAAGAAAACCTCCATTTCACTGGTCAAAACGGCGCCTTTTTGAACACAGGCCGATATCTCCGGCACATCCGGGCGCAGCCCCGGTGTGCGGAAGATCACGTCCGCGTCCAAGTCCTTCAGATAGTCCGCGCCCAGATGCAGCTCACAGCCCAACTGCTCCAGATGCTCCGCCTGCTCGCCCATCTGCTCCCGGCTGCGCTTGTCGCAGGCGGTGACGCGGATGCCCTCCGCCAGCAGCAGCTCCAGCAGCGGCGTGTTGCTGACACCGATACCGATGATTGCTATGCGCTTGCCGCGCATGTCCTCTATATATTCATGCAACGTCATGTTATACTCCTCCATCCGGCACAGTATTGCTCCGTTCATTATACCTCTTTGGCACCGATTGTACAACAAAAAACGCACCCCGGAGGATGCGTTTTTTCAGATCGCGACTGTGATGGGCGCTTCCAGCGCTACCGAGCCGCCGATGGATGCCGCGGTGACGGCGCCTGCCTGTCTTGTAACAGACGCATACACCGTTCCCGCCGGCTGCCGCAGGGCAACGGAGAAGTCTCCGTCACAGCCCCGGCTCAGGGCGATGGCGCTGGCCAGCGTGCCGCTGCCGCAGCTGCCCTCAAACACCAGCGTACCCGCTTCGGGCACCTTTACAAGCGGCGTCATGCGCTCACCCTCGATGAAGCACACACCATAGGCCTCCAACATCGGATCCTCCGCAAAGATCGGCTCTGCTGCCGCAAAGAAATCCCGGCTGGGCGCGACACCCTGAACCACCAGGTGTGCGATACCGCCAAGATGCACGAGCGTTCCCGCCGTGCCGGCAACCTTCACTTGCTCTACGAGCTTCGGAAGCGGCATCTCCGCGGACGCCGTACCGGCATCCATATCCACGGTCACGGCCACCGGATGATCGCACCCGCTGACGGACAGGTGCATGGTATGGCGTCCGGTCAGCCCCTGCTGCTTCGCCAGCAGATAGCCATACGCCCGGGACGCGTTGCCGCAGAACTCGCCGGCCTCCATTTCCATATGTCCGTTAGGAAAAATGAACCCCACCTGCTCCGCCTTCAGTGCTTCGATGGCCAGCAGCTTGGCGGCGACAGCGGCACATTCCGCCTTCTCCACCGGCGTCAGGACAAACAGCGTAATATTCCCGGCCGGGTCTGCCCGGACAACACGCAGCTCCCTCATCTCTGATACCGTCCCAGGAACTGGCGCGTTCTCTCTTCACGGGTGTTCACCATGACCTCCTCCGGGGTGCCCTCCTCCACAATAACGCCGTCGGCCATGAAGATCACGCGGTCCGCCACATCCTGGGCGAAGGACATCTCGTGGGTCACGATGACCATGGTCATGTGTTCCTCCGCCAGATCGCGGATCACCTTCAAAATCTCGCCGGTCAGCTCTGGGTCCAACGCCGATGTCGGTTCATCAAAAAAGAGTATCTCGGGATCCATCGCCAGTGCCCGGGCGATGGCCACGCGCTGCTGCTGTCCGCCGGAAAGCTCACAGGGATAGGCGTTCTCCTTGTCGGACAGGCCCATCTTTTCCAGAAGCTTGCGGGCGCGCTGCTGCGCCTCGCCCTTGTCGCGGCCCAGCACGCGTATCTGGGGATCCATGAGATTTTTCAGCGCCGAATAGTGGGGAAACAGGTTGAAGCTCTGGAACACGAGGCCGAACTTTTCCCGTACCTTCTTCAGCTCGCCCTTATCGGCATAGACCGCCTTGCCGTCCGCGTCGTTGTGTACGGCCTGAATGTCGCCGTAGATCAGCTCGCCGGAGTCCATCTCGGTCAGCAGCGTGGCGCAGCGCAGCAGCGTGGATTTGCCGCTGCCGGATGGGCCGATAATGGCCACCACCTCTCCCTTTTCCACGGAGAGGCTGATGTCCTTCAGCACGTGCAGCGTCTCGTCATTAAAGCTCTTCTTCACGTGGTTCATCTGCAATAATTTCATGGCGCCCCTCCTTACTGGTAGTAGCTCATGCGCTTCTCTACCCGGCCCATGACGAAGTCCACGACCGCGTTGAACACAAAGTAGAATACGCCTGCCACCAAAAACGGTACAAAGCTGGTTTCGGAGTTCGCGATCTGCTTACCGATGGTAAACATCTCCTGATAGGAAACGGTAAAGGCCATAGACGTATCCTTGACCAGAGTCACCACCTCGTTGGTGATACTGGGCATGATACGCTTGAAAACCTGCGGCAGAATGACGTGAATAAACGTCTGGACCTTTGTGTATCCCAGCACCTCCGCAGCTTCATACTGCCCAACTGGCATAGACTCGATACCACCGCGATAGATCTCTGCAAAATACGCCGCATAATTGATGGCGAACGCGATCACCACCGGGATCAGTTTATTGCGGGACACGGGCAGTTCAAAGAGGTAATACGGTCCGTAGGTCACCGCCAGCAGCTGCAGCATCAGCGGGGTTCCTCGGAGAATGGAGATAAAAAAGCGGGTAATGCCGGAGATGATCTTGCTCTTGCTCATACGCAGCAGGGCAACGATCATGCCCAGGGGGAGAGAAAACAGCAGCGTCAGAGAGAAAATGGCGCAGGTTTTGGAAAGTCCCTCGCCCATCTTCACGATCATTGTCAGTAAGGTCATATCGTATCCTCAATTCACGCACACACGCTCCCGGAGGCGAAGCCGCCTCCGGGAGCCGGTATGTTTTTCAGTCAGTCGTCCCGCGGGATCAGCCCAGCAGCGTCAGGTTGTTCTGAATGTCGGGGTACTTGGCAGCGATCTCGGCATAGGTGCCGTTCTCGACCAACTGCGCCACGGCACCCTCGATGGTCTTGCACAGCTCTGCGTCATCGGCGCGGAAGGCGATGCCGTACTGCTCAGCGCCCAGGCCCTCATCCAGGACCGTGAAGCCGGCGTTCTCGGCGGCATAGGAAACGGCCACGGGCTTATCCACGATCACGGCGTCCACGGCGGCACCGCCCAGCTCAGTGAAGCACTTGAGGAAGCTGTCACAGGTCATCAGATTGCCAAAGGTCGCCGCCAGATCGGCCAAATCGCCGCCCTCGGACAGCAGCGCCTCGCCGGAGGTACCCAGCTGGACCGCCACGACCTTACCGGCCAGATCAGCGGAGGACTTGATGTCACTGCCCTCCTTGACCATGATCACCTGCGTGTTGTCATAGTAAGGCGTGGAGAGCACATAGCCGGCCTCCTTCATGGAGTCGAGGATCGTCATGCCGGACCAAACGCAGTCGCACTCCTTGGCGTCCAGCTGCACCAGCTTCTGATCCCAGTTCACAGGGAAGATCTGCAGCTCCCAGCCCAGCAGGTCGCAGGCGGCCTTGCAGACCTCCACGTCAAAGCCGGTGTAGTTGCCGTCCGCATCCAGATAGCTGAAGGGGGGATATTCCGCGTCGATACCCATGATGAAGGTCTTTGCGGAAGTGGAATTGGCATCATCCTTGGATTTGTCATCCTGTGCGGTCTGACCGCAGGCCACCAGCGACAGTGCCATCACCATGGCCAAAATCAATGCGATGATCTTTTTCATTGTCTTTCTCCTTTTCTTGCCGGGATACCGGTCTTTGTCCTTGTTTTCCGCCGGTCTGCCGGCGCTCTGTTTACTACGCTACCAATTTACCACTTTACCGAACTAATGTAAATAGTCTTGTGTTCCAAATTATTCTGTTTTTTCTTGTCTGATTTGTACAAAACATAAAAAAGGCCGCAACGTAAAGCGCTGCGGCCCCCTTATAACCGTGCGAGTATGCCTATAAGCCGGGTTCTGTTTTGATAGTCATCTATCTACGCGTGCCGTCGCCGGTACGCTCAAGCCACCTCGGGAGCAGCCGGGCCGGCCTATGCTCCCATACCGGTGTTGCTCCGGATAGAGTTTACAGCGACGGTCGCTTTCACACGCCGTCGGGTGAGCTCTTACCTCGCCTTTCCACCCTTACCTCATCGACGCAAAGCCGACGGGCGGTATATCTCTGTTGCACTTTTCCTGAAGTCGCCTTCGGCGGGCGTTACCCGCTATCCTTGCCCTGTGGAGCCCGGACTTTCCTCATGGACGGGCTTTCGCCCTGCCCCCGCGACTATCCAGCGTACTCGCAGGATCAATTCTACCCAAACGGCGGCGGAAAGTCAACGAAAATTTACCGAACGCGGGGGATCAGCAGCATTTTATCCGGTACCGTTCCCTCCTCCAACTGGTTCACCGCGCGAATCAGCTCCTCGTCGGTGCGGTACTGCTTTGCCGCATCCCACAGGGTCTCTCCCGGTGCCAGACGGCGCATGACCAGAGATGGCCGGCGGGCATTTTCCTGCTCAGGCAGACACTGCACCGCACTGACGGTTGACAGCGTTTCACGGGGCGCGGCGGCGGGCGATACCGCCACCGCCTGCCGCAGATCACAACCGCTGCCGGTGAAGGCTACCTCCGGTGCGCCGCACAGGGTACAGATCTCGCCCTCTCCCAGCGGCAGCTGCGCCATTTTTTCGGTGACGGCCGGGGCCTCCTCCTCGTCCAGATACAGCAGACGCATACGCACGTCGGCGCAGGGCGTACCGTCTTCTCCGGCGGAGGGCGCGCAGGCGGTATCCGTAACGAACACGAAGGGCCGCTGACGGCCGAAATCCAGATGCTGGACCGCCTCCTGCCGCACGGGGCGCTCCGGCGCCAGTGGCAGGGACCGTTCTGCCGTTTCCAGCTTGGTGCCGCAGTGGGTGCTGTACAGATCCGTAACGCAGGATACCGTCTCCTTACGCGTGATACGCAGCAGCAGCCGAAGCTCCGCCGAGACGGAGAATCCGCTGCTCTCCTCGGTCCGCAGCAGACGCGCCTCGCCGCAGATCAGCTGCACCCGGGCGGCAACATCCCCCTCCTCACCGCCGGCCGGGCTGTCCACGATCTGGGAGAAGGGCACAGCGGCGGTGTATGTATGCAGCTTCTGCTGCTGGCAGCGATACAGGGCACAGAGGGTCAGTTCGCCCTTTACCAGCAGCTTGGCGCCTACCAGCTGGCAGGAGGCGACCTGGGGATACAGGCGGCAGAGGAGCAGGTCCTCCGGTGCCGGCTGTCCGGCCGGCACCGTGACCTCACCGGCGACGGCACACTCACGCTCCGCCATGGCGGCGGTCATGTACAGCTCATGCTCCCGGCGGCGCAGCCGCAGGGCGGGGTCCTCCTCCACGCCGCAGCACAGCTGTACGGTGGTGCAGGTATAGCCGCAGACCGTCCACTCCGGCATCAGACGCAGGGACAAACGGCGGGGCGTCAGTGCCTGGGCCTCGCACAGCAGCAGCCTTCCGGCGGCCCACAGCACCTGGCAGGCCGCCAGGGGACGGTTCTCCGCCGTGCAGACAAAGGGCACCGCCTGGGTCAGACTCCGCAGTCCCACGCTCTCCTCTGAGGTGTACAGCACCGTGACCCGAACAGTGCCCTTCAGCTCCAGATTGCCGCTGCGGGCGGTGATGGACCGCAGACACAGTGTGCCCGAGGCCTCCACCACACGCCCCATGTCCGGGCAGTAATCTGGGATGGCTGCCTCCAGCGTTTCCTCGTGGGTCAGCGTCAGCCGGGGCACCTCATCCCAGCAGGTGATATCCTTCCATTGCAAGCCACATTCCATCGTTCCAGCCCTCACATTCCTATGGTTTGTGACCATTCTATGTGTGAACTCCGACGGTTATGCCGCCACGCCGAACAGTCGGCGCAGCAGTCCTCGCATCCCACGGGGCGCCCGCCAGACGATGATCCTCATGCCTTCACCTCCTGTCCCTCAAGCACGCGATTCCGCAGGCGATCAGCAAAAACGACACCAGGAACATTAAGCAGCCCACCGGGAACACCGCCGCGATCAGGATACCCAGTCCCAATCCCAGCGCACAAATGCCCAACCAGCAGCAGCCGCCCCATCTTCGCACCGTATATCCCTCCCCCTGCTCCAGTATATGAAGCGCAAAAAGCGGAGTGCATCGCACTCCGCTTTTTCACTTCTTCTGCCAGGCCCGCAGGTCCTTCAGTTCATCATAGAGCCGCAGGTAGCTCCTGTGGCGGCTGGCGGGGATATCGCCGTCCTGCACCGCCTGCAGCACGCGGCACCCTTTTTCCTTTGTGTGGGTACAGCCGGTAAAGCGGCATTGGTCCACATAGGGCGCAAATTCGGGGAACGTCTCCGGCAGGTGCGCCTTCAGCTCCAGGTCCATTTCCTCTGTATCAAAGGAGGAAAAACCCGGTGTGTCGATCACATAGGTACCGCCGCCCAAAGCAAACAGCTCCACATGGCGCGTGGTGTGGCGGCCGCGGCCAAGGGCCTTACTGACCTCGCCCACCGGCAAATGCAATTCCGGCAGCAGCCGATTCAGCACGCTGGACTTCCCCACGCCGGAGTTCCCGGTAAAGGCATTCAGCTTTCCGGCGATGGCGGCGCGAAGCGTCTCCAGTCCCTCCCCTGTCTCGGCGCTGATACGCAGCACCGGCAGGGCGGAATGACTATAGATGTCATACAGCTCGTCCGCCGTGTTCAGATCGCACTTGTTCAGACACAGCAGCACCTGACAGCCCTTCAGGGTGGCGATGGCGGCAATGCGGTCAATGAGATACGGCTCCGTCACAGGGATGGCGGCGGAGGCCAGGATGACCAGCTGATCGATATTGGCGGCGGCGGGACGGGAAAACACATTGCGGCGCGGCTCCACAGTCTCCACAAAGCCCTCGCCCACGCCCAGGTCACGGACCTGGACCCAGTCGCCCACCAGCGGGCTCATGCCCTCCCGGCGGAACTTTCCGCGGGCGCGGCATTGCAGCGTCTCGGCTCCGGTATTTACATAGTAGAAACCGCTGAGTGCCTTCTCAATGCGCCCCCGGCTCAAAAGCGTATCTCCTGAATGGCGGAGACCTTGGTGGCCCCGGTGTTCATGCTGGTAAAGACGGCACAGACGTTAGAACTGGTCCCAGTCTTGCCGGTGAAGGTATATGTCACCGTCCCCATGGAGGCGTTGATGTACTGGCTGTCCAGAGTCACGCTGTCCTGCTCGAACTCCACCTTGATCATACCCTCCATATCGCTGGGCATGGTAAACTCCACCACCCGGGCCGCTGTGGCGTCGTCGCTGTTCTTCTGTCCGCTGACAGTGAAGATGATCTTTGTACCGCCGGAAACCTCGCTGGTGGGCTTGATGCTCTGCTCGATCACCTGGCCCTGGGGTGCAAAGCTGAATGCGTCATAGGTGATCTCGCCCACGGTAAGGCCCAGGTCCTGGGCATTCTGCACTGCGTTGGCGATATCCTGACCGGTGAAGGTAGGCACCGTCACCGTTTCCGGTCCGGTGCTGACCCGCAGGATCACCGTCTGTCCGGCCACCAGCGGCTCGTCGGCGGCAGGGACTGTCTCGATCACGGCGTCCGCGCCGTATTTGTCGGAGGACACGGTTTCCGTGGTGATCTTCAGATCCAGACCCATATCGGTCAGAAGCACGCGCGCCTGCCGGTACTCCATGCCCACCAGGTCCTTCATCGGCACCTTCTCCGGCTCGGCGGCCACATAGACCTGAATGACCAGATTGCTCTTTCGGGTGCGGCCGGCGGCGGGATCCTGCTCGACGATCTGCCCCGGCTGGTATTCCTCTGTGGTGCGGGTACCCTGCACCTCGATCAGGAAGATATCCTTTACGCCCTCCATCTCCTGGGCCTCCTCCACAGTCTTGCCGCGGATATCGGGCACGGGGTAGCTCTTGTTGCTGCCGGCAGGACCGAAATCACCCAGTATCAGCTTGAACAGCAGCACAACCAGCAGCACCGCCGCGGCAAAGATCCCGGCGATGATGGCAATAGACTTCTTATCCCGGCGGGGCGGCTCCTCTTCCGCCTCGCGCTCCCGGCGCAGCTCGCCGGTGTGCTTTTTTACGGCGGAGGCCACCTGGGCTGTGGGCAGGGGCATAGTGGGCTCGGTATCCGCGGCAGGGGCAGTCAGCTCCTGCCGGATATAGTCCATATCCACAGAGGGGTCCCGGCGGAACTTCTCCAGATCCTCGATCATGGCGTCCGCCGAGGCGTAGCGCTTGTTGGGGTCGCTGTTCATAGCCTTCATGCAGATCAGCTCCAGCGGCTCGGGGATACTGGGATCGATATCCCGGGGCGCCAGAGGCACGGAGCTCAGGTGCTGGATGGCCACGGATACGGCGCTGTCGCCCTCAAAGGGCAGGCGTCCGGTGAGCATCTCATACAGCACAACACCGGCTGAATAGATATCCGAGCGCGCGTCGATACGGTCGCCCCGGGCCTGCTCCGGCGAGATGTAGTGCACGGAGCCAAGCGCCTCCTGGGTCAGTGTCTGCCCCTGGTTGGCAAGGCAGGCAATGCCAAAATCAGCCACCTTTACGCTGCCGTCCCGCAGGACCATGATGTTCTGGGGCTTGATATCACGGTGGATGATGCCGCGGCTGTGGGCGTGGCTCAGACCCCGCATGATCTGGGTGATGAAATGCAGCGACTCCCGCCAGTCCATGCGGCCACGGCGCTCCATATACTGTTTCAGCGTGATGCCGTCGATCAGCTCCATGACGATGTATTCCCGGTCCGGATTGGTGGACACGTCATACACCGACACGATGTTGGCGTGGCTCAGCTGCGCTACCGCCTGGGACTCATCGTGGAACCGGCGGCGGAAATCCGCGTTGTCCGCCAGGTCGCTTTTCAGTATCTTGATGGCCACAAGGCGATTCAGCCGGTGGCACCGGGCCTTATAGACATTGGCCATACCGCCGGAGCCGATCAGTTCCAGTATTTCATAGCGATCGTCCAGCATTTTTCCGATATACTGATCCATGTGGTCATCTCCCTTCCTCGTTCAGCAGCAGCACTGCCGTGATGTTGTCCGGTGCGCCCCGCTGAAGCGATATTTGCAGCAAATGGTCAAGACATTCATTTACGTCCCCGTCGTGGAGGACCTCAAACAGCATCTCCTGATCCGAGACGGTGTTCACCAGTCCGTCGGAACAGAGCAGCAGGAACTCGTCCTTGTGCCAGGGCAGCTCAAAGGTATCCGCCTTGGCGTGGATGTCCGGGCCCAGCGCCCGGGTGATGAGATTGCGATTGGGGTGTGTTCTGGCCTCCAGCGGCGTCAGATCGCCCTTGGCCACCATATTCTCCACCACCGAGTGGTCGCGGGATATCTGGAAAATTCCCTCCGGCGTGATGTGATAGGCACGGCTGTCGCCGATGTTACCGATAATCGCCATGTCGGACCGGGCCACGGCGCACACCAGCGTGGTACCCATGTGCTGGTACTCCGCGTTCCGCGCCGCCTCCTGCCGGATGGCGTCATTGGCGCAGGCGATAGCGCTGAGCATTGCCTGCCGCAGCTGCGGGATGTCCATATCGTCCCGCAGGCTGTCGCGCAGCTCCTTTTCGAACCGGGCTACGGCGATGGCGCTGGCCACCTGTCCGCCGTTGGTGCCGCCCATACCGTCGCACACCACGGCCGCGTGGAATGCGCCGGCCTCGAACACGGCGTAGGCGTCCTGATTCTCGCTCCGCACCAACCCGGTATTGGTGATCCCCCACATTTTCATAGTCGCTCACATCCTTTATTCCGTAAAGAGTCCATGTCTCACAGTTGGCCGCGTTCCTGCATTTCCTTCCGCCGCAGCTGGCCGCAGGAGGCGTCGATATCGCCGCCCAGGCTTCTGCGGACCGTGGCGGTAACACCCAAACTCTCCAGCTTCTGCTGGAAAGCGCCGATGCGTCTGCTGGGCTTATACGGGCTCTCCACCACGTCGTTCAGGGGTATCAGGTTCACGTGGCCCGGCATACCCTTCAGCTTTTTCGCGATCAGCTCCGCCTGCCAGTCGTGGTCGTTGACGCCGTCGATCATGGCATACTCAAAGCTGATGCGCCGCCCGGTCTTTTGGAAGTATCTGTGGCAGGCGGCAAACAGCGTCTCTACATCATACGCCCGGTTCACCGGCATAATGCGGCTTCGGGTCTCGCTGTCCGGTGCGTGAAGGGAGACAGACAGCGTTAATTGAAGCTGCCGCTCCGCCAGCGCGTCGATCCCCGGCACTACGCCGCAGGTGGACAGGCTGATATGCCGCATACCGATGTTCATCCCATGAGGGCTGTTGACCAGCTCCAAAAAGCGCAGCACATTGTCCATGTTGTCCAACGGCTCGCCGATACCCATGAGCACGATGTTGGAGACAGGCAGGCCGCTGTCCAGCTGGGCAAACAACACCTGGTCCAGCAGCTCAGATGGCCGCAGGTCCCGGACCTTGCCGGCGATGGTGCTGGCGCAAAAGGCGCAGCCCATACGGCAGCCCACCTGAGAGGAGATACACACGGTGTTGCCGTGGTGGTACTGCATGAGGACTGTCTCGATGCAGTTGCCGTCGGCCAGCTCCCACAAATATTTAACGGTCCCGTCCAGCTTCGAGGTCTGCTTCCGGGCCACGGTCGGCGCTGTAATGAAGCACGTCTCGGCCAACCGGGCACGCAGAGGCTTGGACAAGTCGGTCATCTCGTCAAAGGAGCGCACGCCCCGGTGCAGCCAGGTGAATACCTGCTTTGCACGGAAAGCCGGCTGTCCCATATTCTTAAAAAAGTCGGCCAGCTGGCGCTCGGTCATGGATTTGATGTCGGTCATGCGGTTCGCTCCTTGACGTTATCCCCTGCGGCGCATACGGCAGATGTAAAATCCATCGGTGCCGGTCCGCTGGGGCCACAGTGTCACATCACCGGGACAGCTTCCGATACCGGGCAGGGTAAATTCCTCTTTCGCAAAGTCCGAGTGTACGTCCAAAAAGGCCGACACCACGCCGCCGTTTTCCTCCGGCAGGACGGTGCAGGTGGCATACACCAGCACGCCGCCGGGACGGACGTAGGCGGACACGTTGTTCAATATCGACAGCTGGACGGCGGGCAGCTGTGCCAGCTGCGCCGGATCCTTCCAGCGGATATCCGGTTTCTTCCGGATAATGCCCAGGCCGGAGCACGGCACATCGGCCAGAACCACATCGGCCTGCTCCACCCAGCCGGCGTGACGCTCCCGCCCATCGGCCAGCGCTGTGCGGATGATAGTGATCCCCAGCCGTGCCGCACCGTTTTCGATGAGCTTCAGCTTGTGGGGGTGAATGTCACAGGAGAGGATATCGCCCCGGTTCTCCATCTGCATGGCCATGGCGAAGGATTTGCCGCCAGGGGCGGCGCACACATCCAGCACCCGGTCGCCGGGCTTCGGTCCGGCGGCAATGGCCGCCAAACGCGCCGCGGCATCCTGCACCGTGCAGCGTCCCGACGCAAAGGCGGACAGACGCTCCAAATCACCGGTACCGGTGACTTCAAAGCAGCCCTCCAGCCAGGGATGGGGCACCAGACGGACACCGTCCGATCGCAGCTCATTTTCCAATTCCGCCGGCGTGGTCTTCAGCGGATTGGCCTGTATCACCGTGGGAACAGGCTCATTATCCAACCGCAGAAACGCCTCGGCCTCCTGCTCGCCGACCAAAGCCGTCAAGCGCTCCACCAACCACCTGGGATGGCTGTACTGCACCGCTGCTTTGGAAATAAAACTATTCTGCGGCAATGGCGGTAAAGTGTTTTTGCTTGACGCACATTTCCGCAGCACCGCATTGATCATGCCCGCGGCACGAGCCTTGCCCCGGCGTTTTGTCAGCTCTACTGTCTCGTGAACAGCAGCCCGGTCGGGCACCTTGTCCATGAACAGTATCTGATATATACCCAAACGCAGCAGGCAGGCCACCACCGGTTCCAGCCGGGCGGCCTTCTGCGTACACCAATGGTCGATATAGTAGTCCAGCAGTGTCCGGTTCTGCACCACGCCGTAGGTCATCCGGGTACACAGCGCCGCGTCCCGGGCCTCCAGCCCGGACTGGGCCGCGATACGCTTCAGGCTGCCGTCAGACCACGCGCCCCGGCGCTCCATCTGCAGCAGCGCCTCCAGCGCCGCGTCCCGCGCGTCACGGGGCGTCACAGGCCCAGCGGGACCGGATGGCCCCGCAGATAATCCGCCGCTGCCATGCGCTTGCCGCCCTCGCCCTGCAATTCAAGAACACGCAGCAACCTGCCGTCGCCGCAGGCAATGGCCAGGCCGTTTTTGTCCGCCTCCACCACGCTGCCCGCCGGGGCGGAGGTCTCTCCGCCTACTGCGGTGCTGTGGACCTTGACCGGCTTGCCTGCCAGCACCATGGACGCACTGGGCCAGGGCACCAGGCCCCGCACCTGATCGTGCAGCTGCTGCGCCGACCGGGAGAAATCCATCGGCGAGAGGCTTTTATCCAGCATGGGCGCGTAGGTGTGCGCCGCGTGATCCTGCGCCGTCCGGGTAACGGTGCCGCGTTCGATCTGCCCGATGGCCTCATGCAGCGCTTCCGCGCCAAGCTCCGCCAGCCGCGCCGTCAGCGCCACCGCGTCCTCGTCCGGATCGATGGCCGTCTCGCGGCACAGTATCACATCTCCCGCATCCAGCTCCGGCGCCATATACATAATGGATACGCCTGTCACCGCGTCGCCGTTGAGGATCGCCCAGTTGATGGGCGCCGCGCCCCGGTACTTCGGCAGGATGGAGGAGTGTACGTTGATGGCACCGTACTTTGGCGTGTTCAGGATGTCCTCCGGCAGGATACGGCCGTAGGCTGCCACCACGATCAGCTCGGGAGCAAGAGACCGCACCAGCTCCAACGCCGTACCGTCCTTCATTTTCAACGGCTGATATACGTGCAGTCCCTGCGTCAGGGCATATTCCTTCACCGGCGGCGCGATCAGCTTCATGCCGCGGTTCTTCGGCTTGTCCGGCTGGGTGAACACGCCGCAGATGTCGTGTCCGTCGGCCACCAGCCGTTTGAGGGACGCCACGGCAAAATCCGGCGTTCCCATAAACAGAATACGCATTACTTGTCCTCTTCTTCCTCGATCTCGTACTCGTCGGCGTGCGCCTCCAGCCACTTCTGCAGCTCCTCGCCCTCCATGAGCCGGTCGGTATGCTCCACGAACAGATGACCATCCAGGTGCTCGATCTCATGGCAGAAGCATCGGGCCGTCAGGCCCTCGTCCTCGACCTCGAACCACTGACCGTCCCGGTCCTGGGCACGGACACGCACCACCTCAGGCCGCGTTACCACGCCGTATTTCCCGGGAACGCTCAGGCAGCCCTCCAGCCCGGTCTGTTCTCCCTCGGTGTAGATGATCTCCGGGTTCACCAGCTCGATCAGCTGATCCTCCTCGTCCAGCACCACGCACACCCGGCGCAGTACGCCCACCTGGGGCGCGGCCAGGCCCACGCCGCCGGAGTCGGCCAGTGTATCTGCCAGGTCGTCCAGCAGCGTATGCAGCCGGCTGTTAAAATCTGTAACCGGGCGGCACACCTTGCTCAGGCACGCCTCGCCCTCCAACGCGATCTTTCGTAAAGCCATAATCTTACCTCGTATTTCCTGGATCTAATCCATTTTATCGCAGTCCGTATAAATATGCAGTCTTCGGTTTTCGGGCCGCTGCACAAAGGCTCGCATGAACCCCGCCAGCAGCTCCCGCATCGGCGCGATATTCTGCCCCAGCACCAGCAGGCGGTAACGGTATACGCCGTTGACCTTCACCACCGGCGCAGGCGCAGGCCCGATGACCTGTATCCCCAGCGTGTCGTAGGGCGGCTTCTTCGCCGCATTTCCGATCCCCTGCCGCAGCAGCTCGATAGCCCGACGTACCGGCGTCTCCTCCGGCCCCGTCACCGTAACGGTGAACTGATCCGCAAAGGGCGGGTCCTGCCGCAGGCGGCGCAGCGCGATCTCGGCATCGTAAAACCCTTGATAGTCCTGGGCGGCCGCCGCCTGTATCACATCATTCTCCGGTGTGTAGGTCTGTATCACAGCCCGCCCGGCCTTGTCGCCTCGGCCCGCACGGCCAACCACCTGTGTCAAGAGATTGAAGGTCCTCTCCGCCGCCCGGTAGTGATCCACATATAGGGACAGGTCGGCGCTGAGCACACCCACCAGCGTCACATTGGCAAAATCCAGCCCCTTGGCCACCATCTGGGTGCCCAGCAGAATGGGGATCTGCCTCTCCTCAAATTCCTTCAGCAGTGCCTCATGTCCCACGGATACGGTGTCCGCATCCATCCGCAGCACCTCAACTCCCGGGAACAGCTCATGCAGCTCCTCCTCTACCCGCTGGGTACCAAAGCCGATATGCTTCAGTGTGCCGCCGCACTCCGGGCACACCGTCGGCGCAGCGTGTGAATAACCGCAGTAGTGGCACATCAGCCGGTCATTGGCGCTGTGGTATGTCAGGTATACACTGCACCGCGGGCACTCCGGCACATAGCCGCACTGGGGACACAGCAGCTGTCGGCTGCTGCCCCTGCGGTTCAGGAACAGAATACTCTGTTCTCCCGCAGCGATATTTTTTGCCAGTTCCTCCTGCAGTGGGCGGCTGATAACGGTGCTGTTTCCGGCACGCAGCTCCTGCCGCAGATCGGCGATTCGGACCTCGGGCAGCGCACGGCGGTTGTAGCGCTCCGTCAACTCCAGCAGATCGTACTCACCCTGCTGCGCGTGGTAAAACGTCTCCACCGTAGGCGTAGCCGAGCCCAGCAGCAGCCGCGCACCCTCGGCAGCGCAGCGGTATTTTGCCACATCCCGCGCATGATAGCAAGGGGCGTTTTCCGATTGATAGGACCCCTCCTGCTCCTCATCCATGATGATGAGACCCAGATTTTCCAGCGGTGCAAACACCGCCGACCGGGTACCCAGCACGATATGGGCCTCGCCCCGGCGCAGCCGCTTGAACTGATCATAACGTTCCGTCATCCGCAAACCGCTGTGCAGCAGCGCCACCTCGTGGCCGAAATACGCGGTGAACCGCGCCATCATCTGGGGCGTCAGGGCGATCTCCGGCACCAGGATCATCACGGACCTGCCTATTTTCAGCAGCTCCTGCGCCAGCCGGATATACACCACCGTCTTGCCGCTGCCGGTTACGCCGCGCAGCAGCGTGACGCCGGGCGTCTCCGTCCGCACCTGGGCCAGCAGCGTGTCACAGACGCGCTGCTGCTGGTCGTTCAGCGTCAATTCTTCCGCCTTTACAGTATACTGTTTTTCAGATATTCGGTATTCTTCTTGCTCCCGGTATGCCACCGCCCCCAGCTTCTCCAGGGCGTTCAGTGTCTGGCGGGATACGCCGGTGAAATATATCACATCGTGCAGTGCTGTCTCCCCGTTTTGAGCCAGAAACGTCACTGCCTCGCGCCGCCGCTGGGACTTACCGGCCAGAGCCAACGCCTCTTCAGCAGGAACAGCGAGACGGGCGAACAGTACCACCTTGTCGCGTACCTTGCGGCTCTGCTCCTTTTTGCAGTGCAGTGCACCCGATTTGGCCATGCGGCGCAGCAGCGGCTCAACATCGTCGCCCAGCGCCTGACGCAGCTTATCCGTGGTCAGCGGGCCATCCTGCAAAAGGTGGCATACCGCTGCCTCCTGTCGTGTGGGCACCAGCGGCGGCTGTGCCAGGGACCAAGTCTCCCGGTAATGGTACCATACGGCGGCAGGCAACACGGTACGCAGCGCGTCATAAAATGTGCAGAAGTACCGGCGTGTCATCCACAGCGCCAGCCGCAGCTCCCTTTCCGTGATGACCGGCTCTTCATCCAGCAGGGATCGGACCGCCTTCAGCGGCTTGTCCGGCACCGCATGATGCAGGGAGAGGATCATCGCCTCTGTGAGCCGGTTGCCGCGGCCGAAGGGCACCAGCACCCGGCAGCCCGCCTGTCCGCCGACTTCCTCCGGCAGCAGGTAATCATAGGCCTTGTCGATAGCGTAGGTAGCCGCCTGTACGGCCACCTTGGCGATCACCGCCACCTCAGGCCTCGTCTTCCTCGATAACGGGGTCGCTGACGTACTTGCCCTCGGCCACCTCGCCGATGGCCATTGTCACGGGTTTCTCCGGCAGAGGCTCGCCGGTGACCTCGGCCTCGGCGGCGATCTGACGGGCGCGGCGTGCCACCACGTTCACCATCATGTAGCGATTGGGGATGTACTCGGTCAGCTTGTTCATAGCGGGATAAAGCATAGACATAACGATCAATTCCTTTCGTTTTGTATGGCTGCGCCCAGGCGGGGCGGCCCAAATACGCGGACAGGCCGCGTCGGTTCACACACTTACTTTTCGCTGAGGATGGCGCACATACGCTCAGCTGGTTTACAGTGCTCGGCGCACATAATGGCCCGCAGCTCATTCACGGCATTCTCTACCGTATCGTTGACCACAAAATAGTCATAGTCGCCGGCCATCTCCAGTTCCACCTGGGCGCGGATCAGACGCTTCTGTATTTTCTCCGGCGTATCGGTCCCTCGGGCGGTCAGGCGGCGCTCCAGTTCATCCCAGCTGGGCGGAGCGATGAAAATACGCACCGTCTCCGGCCGCTTGGCACACACCTGCACGGCGCCCTGGCGCTCGATATCCAATATCACGTCCTTGCCCCGGGCCATGGCATCGTCCACGTACATCTTGGGCGTACCATAGAAGTTGCCCACATACTCGGCATACTCCAGAAAGGCATCGGCGGCGATCATATCGCGGAAGGCATCCGCCTGGATGAAGTGATAATCCACGCCGTCCTGCTCACCCTCGCGGGGCGCACGGGTAGTGGCGGATACGGAGAAATACAGGTCATCACGGCCCTGAAACAGGGCGTGCAGCACGGTGCTTTTACCCACACCGGAGGGCCCGGAGACAATAAAGGTCTTTCCTATCTTATGCAAGGGTCATTCATCCTCCTCTGTCAATTCTTCTACCGACAATCCCAGGCGCGGTGCCAGACGCTCCGCCGCCAGGGCGGACAGCACCACATGGTCGCTGTCCATAATGAGCACCGAGGCCGTCTTGCGGCCGTAGGTAGCATCAATGAGCATCCCACGGTCACGGGATTCCTGCACCAGGCGCTTTACCGGGGCAGAGTCCGGGCTGACCACGGCGATGAGCCGCTGGACGGACACCAGGTTGCCGAAGCCGATGTTGATAAACTGCATACCGGCCTCCTCACTCCATATTCTGTACCTGCTCGCGGATCTTCTCTACCTCGGCCTTCATGTTCACCACATCCCGTGCCACAGTCAGGTCGTTGCACTTGGAGCCGATGGTGTTGCACTCGCGGTTGACCTCCTGGATCAGGAAATCCAGCTTTCGGCCCACGGGCTCGCCGCTTTGCAGCATGTCCCGCAACTGGGCGATATGGCTCCGCAGGCGCACCGTTTCTTCGTCCACAGCCACCTTATCAGCGAAGATAGCCGCCTCGGTAAGGATACGACTCTCATCGATGGTGGTGGACTGCAGTACCTCCTGCATCTTGGCTTCCAGCCGCTGGCGATAGGCCGCTACCGTCTGGGGCGACTGCGCCTCCACCTTGCTCACGGTCTCCTCAATGGTATCCACCCGGGAGGAAACGTCCAACGCCAGCTTTTCACCCTCCACGGTACGCATGGCGTTATAGGCCGCCAGCGCATCATCCAGCACGGCGCAGATATCGGCGGCGATAGCCTCCACATCATCCTCCGCCTTGGTGACCGTCAGCACATCAGGAAACCTGGCCAGCACCTCCGGCGTCACATCGCCGGGCAGCGCAAAGCTGTTCTTCAGATGCATCAGCGCGTCATAGTACCCTTTCGCCAGCCCTTCGTTCACCTGCACCACCGCCACATCCGCCGCAGAGGTGTCAATGGTGACGAACACATCCACCTTGCCGCGGGAGATCGCTTTCTGTACGCGTGTCTTGATGGCGTCCTCCGCAAAAATATAGGCGCGGGGCAGCTTCACAGTGCAGTCCAGATAGCGGTTGTTGACGGACCGCACCTCCACGGTGATATCTCTGCCGCTTCGCATCTCGCGGGCGCGGCCGTAACCGGTCATACTCTTGACCACGGGATCAACTCCTTTGTTTTAGTAGAACAGGGAAACCCTCCCCTGTTGTGTACAAATTCAGCAGAAGCAAACGGGCACGCCCAGCGCGTTGCAGCACAGCGTGGCGCCGCACAGGCGCAGACAGTCGCTGTTTCCGCAGGTGCCGGTGGTCACATTACCATACCCGTCAGGGCGATAGGCCGTGCCGCGTCCCTCCAGAATATCCAGCGCCCGCTGGTACTCCGGGTTGTCCGGCGCCATAGTAACGGCGGTCTGATAATACCGCCGCGCCTCGTCCAGCCAGCCCCGGCGATAGCAGATCGCGCCCTTGAGGAAATTCCACTCGGCGTCGTGGTTAGTCTGGGCGTTCAGCAGCTCCTCCGCCAGGTTCAAATCGCCGCTGCTGATGGCCATACGCACCCGCTGATAGCGGCTGCTGCCCTGATAGGGCCCCTGATATGCCGACTGATACCCGCCGTATCCGGTGCCGTAGCCCGTACCGGAGGCAGAATACCCGCCGCTGCGCTGGGCCTTCCGCTGGGATTGCACCGCCTCATAGGCCTCGTTGATCTCCTTCATGCGCTCCTGCGCCAGATCAGCCAGCGGGTTGTCGTGATAATTGTCCGGGTGATACTTCCGCGCCAGGTCGCGGTAAGCCTTCTTCACCTCTTCGTCTGTGGCGGTGCTGGGCACCCCCAACACTTGATAGGGATCACGCATAGTCCGTGTCCGCCTTTCGTATAGGTTCTTCTCGTCTCTGCCGCTTACGGAACGTACCGTGCAGCACGGCCGCCCCCACGGCATACAGTCCCTCGTACACCGCAGCACGCAGGACCGGTGTGTACTTTGTCTCCGGCAGCAGCTCAAAGGCCGCCGCCATGGCCCGGACAGAACCATCCAGCGTCAGGGCCAGCACTTCACTGTCGGCCGGTGTCAGCGCGCCGTCCTTCGGCGTAAAGCGCAGGGCCAGCGGGTTGTACCCGCCGCTTTTAATATCTGCCCGCAGGTCGTCCGCCGCGTCTACCAGATAGACCCATCGGCCCAGATGGTACAGCAGCTGCGCTGTCACCCGCCGCCGCACCGGATCGCTGACCTCCTCCGCCGCCAGTGCCAGCAGCTTTGCAAAGGCATCCGCCGGCGCATCCAGGGAGGCACATCTGTCCCGTTCCAGCGCCGCCAGATCCGCCAGATGTGCCTGAGTCCCCGCGTCAAACTGAGGCCGCCGTTCCTGTGCCTTTCGGTACGCCGGACGCAACAGCACCGACGCAATGCGGTACTTCAGCCCGCCCCAGAAGCCGTGGTCGGCCACACCGTCCCGCAGCTGCCAGTAGGTCAGTATCACGCTCATGTCCGCCGCCGCGTCCAGCGCCGGGTCGCCTGCCGTACAGCAGCGCTTCCGCAGCGGATGTACCGCACAGCGCCGCATACAGTCCTCCCCTGCTCCGTCCGACAGCACCATCGCCAAAAAAGTCAGATCATAGTTCAGGATCATCCGCCCCACCAAGCCGTACCGCGCACCCAGCGCGTGGCACAGCCCGCAGTAGGCGGCGCGGAACGTCTCACGGTCCGCCGGCGTCAGCCGGTCATCCGAAGGCCGCACATAGCCGAACATCTCTCAGAACACCCGTAATATGGTGTAGGTCAGCAGCTCTTTCCGCCGTGCGTAGCGGTCATAGGCCACGCTGGGCAAAAATGCCAGCACCGCCGCAGCCACGGCGATCCCGTACCGCCAGCCCTCGAGCAGCCCTTCGCTGAGGAAATACCCCAGCAGGAACCCGACCACAGGCAGCACATACACCAGCGCCACCACACCCAGCAGCTTTTTCGTGCTGCTTTCCACCACGACCTTTTCTCCCGGCTGCGCATTGGGATCGTTCTTGGCACGGGCCTTGATAGCCGCGCCGGTCATGCCGCAGCCGGCGCATTCCTCGCAGTCGTGGCCGCAGGCGGTCTTCCGCGGTACGGATATCTCCGCATACCCGCCGGGCAATAGCTTTTCAACCGTTGCGATCTGTGTCATTATCTCACCTCTCGGGAATACTCATGTCTCCGGCACCTCGGGGACCGTCTGGTCCTCTCCGCCGGCAGGTACCGCCGGCTCCGTCTGCGGCGGCGTGTCGGTAATGGTCAGCGTCAGCTCATAGGTACCACGCACTGTCACATCGCTGAACCCGCTGACCGTCACGGTCACCGGCACGGTGAAGCTCCCCTGTCCGGTCACGGCGCTCATGTCCGCCGTGGCCCGCAGGTTCTCGGCGGTAATGGCCTCGATCTCCTCGCTAAGCCCCCACAGCCGCACCGTCAATCCGCCCTCCGGCACGACGGCATACAGCCCCGCCGACAGATCGGTGAAGGACAGATCCGTCACCGTCAGCGTCGTCTCGCTGATACCGTTCAGGGTGATGTCCGCCGTGGCCACCTCGTTGCCGTTGACCAGCCAGGTGCCGTCCGGCGGCGTGACCACATAGCTATTCTGCTGGTGCAGCCCCAGATCGTCCACATGCAGCGTGGCAAGCACGAGCTTGTCAATAGACGCCAACACGTCGGCTTCTCCGTTCAGCCGCACCGTCTTGGGCGCGATGTCGCAGACGATGCTGTCCGCAGCCGCGCCGGGCACGCCCTCGAACTCTATGGCCAGGGCCACCTCCTTGGTGGTCAGCACCGGCACCTTGGCCTGTATCAGGCTGGCACTGGTGCGTATGTTGCTGTTCTCCACCAGATTGCCGTCGTAGTCGTACAGCTGTACGTCCACCGTCTGCACCACCGATCGGGTCGCACCGCTGATATCCACCGTCAGCTTGGCGCAGCTGACATTCAGCAGATCGTCCCGTTGGGCGCGCAGCGTCAGCACCTCGGGATCCAGCACTACATCGCCGGTAAAATATCCCTCAGCCACCTCGCCGATGACCTGACACTCCACCGGCACTTCCTTCGTATACAACTCGCCCACCGTCACCGTGATCTGGCTCAGGCTGGCCTTCTCCACGCTGACATTCGTGCGTACCACTCCATCAGGGAAGCTGACGGTCCAATCCAACTGGTGTACGCCCACGGAATCGATGCTGGATGTACTGGCAATGACCCGCACATTATCCCGGCTCATCTTTACCAGCTCCCGCTTAGGACCGCGTATCGTCAAATCAATGGTGGTGTCATATCCGGACAGCAGCATCAGATTTTTGTCTGCCAACGTGGTGTTCTCGCCGGAGAACTCCACCGGGACATCCCGGATGGTCTTCGTCCTCTCCGGCGCCTTCTCCACATCTACATATACCCACAGCGCCAGAGCCACCAGGATGGAGATGATGACCTGCACGGTCTTGCTGCGGTTAAAGCGGGGCGTGCGCGCCTCGCTGTTGGCCGTCCCGTTGTTTGTATCAGAGATCCGTTCCGACATGGTCGTCCGCCCCCTTTCTGTTCAGTCCCAGCAGCTCTGCCAGTGTACGGCGGGACTTGTCCTCCGTTTCCTCCTCCGGCGGTATCAGCTCATTACGCAGCAGCTTGCCCAGCGTCTCCGGCTTCAGGTGCCGCTTGAGCATACCGCCGATAGCCACGGAGATGGAACCCGTTTCCTCCGAAACGATGACCACCACCGCGTCGGAGTTCTCGCTCATGCCGATACCGGCCCGGTGCCGCATGCCCAGGTCGCGGCTAAGGTTCACGTTTTTGCTCAAAGGCAGCATGCAACCCGCGCCCAAGATCCGTCCGCGGCGGATGATGACCGCGCCGTCGTGCATGGGCGCCTTGACGAAAAAGATGTTTTTCAGCAGCTCGGAGGACACGGCGGCGTCCAGCGTCGTACCACTTCGCACCATGTCGTCCAGATGGATGTCGCGCTCAAAGACGATCAGCACGCCGGTCTTGCTCTGCGACATCTCGCTGCACGCCGTCACCGTCTGATCGATAGCCGCCTCCAGCTCCGACTGCTGCTTGGGATCGTTGAAGGCCCGCAGCAGTCTGATGTTCCGGCTGCCCACCTTCTCCAGTATCTGGCGGATCTCCGGCTGGAACAGGACGATAATGGACAGGATCCCCACCTGCACCAGGTTCCGCATAAGGTACGATATGGCGTTGAGCTGCAATATATCAACCAACCAAAGCACCAGCAGAAACGCCACCACGCCCTTGAGGATATTCTCGGCGCGGGTACTTTTGACCATACGGAGCAGGTTGTATACCAGAAACGCGATAATGGCGATGTCCAGTATATCCGATATCCGTATCAGCAATAAGTAATTCCCAATATTTTCTAATAACGAAAGTACCTTATCCACGTTACCACCCTTCCTGTTACGGGCATAAAAATAGATACTAACATTATATAAAAAATATTGGGAAAATGCAACAAAAAATTATGTGAACAGTTTTGCAGTTTAACGAACGATTTGCCGCAAAATACGGGCAAAGTGCTCTACCTGTGCGGTGGTGCTAAAGGCCGAAAAGCTACACCGCACAGTGCCCGTCTCCAGCGTTCCCGCCGTGCGGTGCGCCAGAGGCGCACAGTGGAGTCCCGCCCGCACCGCCGCGCCCTGCGCCGCAAGAGCTTCGCCCAGCGCCTCGCAGTCCCAACCGTCCAGGCGAAAGCTCAGCACACCTGTCTGTGCCCCATCCTCCGGGGTATAGAACACCTCCGCACCGGGAATATCCCGCAGCCGTGCCGCCATCTGCCGCGTCAGGTGTCTCTCGTGCCCTGCAATACGTCCCACGCCCTGCTGCTCCACAAACCGCAGCCCTTCCAACAGTCCTGCGATCCCCGGCATATTGTGCGTCCCGGCCTCCAGCCGGTCCGGCAGGTCCTCCGGCATCTCCTGCAGGATCGACTGCGACCCCGTGCCGCCCCGCAGCAGTGGCTCCGGCTCCGCGCCGCACAGCAGCAGCCCCGTGCCCTGCGGCCCGTACAGTCCTTTATGCCCCGGCATGGCGATAAACGCCGCGCCCAGCGCATCCATGTCCACCGGCAGCATCCCCGCAGACTGCGACGCATCCAGCACGAATGGCACACCCTTCTCCCGACACAGCGCCGCGATGCGCTCTACCGGCAGTCGGAAGCCAAACACGTTGGACACGTGTGTGCAGATCACCGCGTCCGCCGGACACGCCAGCGCAGCGGCGAACTGCCGTACCATCTCCTCCCCATCAAACAAAGGCCCATCCGCTACCGTAATCTCCACACCCGGTATGGCGTGCAGCGGCCGGGTAACAGCGTTGTGCTCATATCCCGAAATGATCACACGTCCGCCGGGCTTCACCAGCGTATGCACGGCAATGTTCAGCCCATGTGTAGCGCAGGAGGTGAACACCACTCGCGCCGGATCAGTCACGCCAAACAGCTTTGCTGCCAGTGTGCGGCATTGCAGGTCTGTTTCCTCCGCCGCCCGCGTGGCCGGATAACTCCCCCGCCCCGGCGAGGATAGCTGCCCCACCGCCCGGTACATAGCCCGTGCCACCGTCTCCGGCTTTTGCAGCGTCGTGGCCCCCGCATCAAAATAGATCATAACTCTACCTCACTATACTCGTCATCCTGACGAACAAATACCTGCACGGGTGCAAAGCCCGCCTCCCGCAGCAGCCGCAGGGCCGCTACCGTGCGGGTCTGTCCCCGCAGCCGCAGCACATAGCCGCACCCTTTACCGGTCAGACCCATAGGCGCACGGCCCACCACGGCACGCACACCCCGGCGCTCCAGCAGCTGCGCCATACGCTGCGCCTGGGTCACGGACCGGGCGGTGATGAGATATTCCTCCATGCTGGCACCTCCTTTGTACTCATGCCATCGTATGATACCCCAGCGCAAAACGTGAAAGACCCCGGAGGTCCCTGCCTCCGGGGTCGCTGTCTTTATATTTCCACCTTTGGTCCCGGACGGTATGCCTCCGCCGTTACCATCAGTGCGATGCCGCCTGCTGACAGCTCCGTTAGTCGTTCCCGCAGCGCCGCTGTGTTCTCTGCCGGCAGCGAAATCGTCAGCCGAATGTCCGCGCCGTAATCGGCGCTGTCCACCGTGCCACCCAGGGCCGTTACCTCACCACGCACACGTTCGAACAACGCATAAGGACACGGGATGTCCGCCATGGCCCACAGGCCCACCTCCGACACGCCTGCCGCAGCCAGCGCATCGCGGGCGCTTTTGGAATACGCCCGCGTCAACCCGCCGGCCCCCAGCAAGATCCCGCCGAAGTACCGCGTGACCACGCACACCACGTTGGTGACGTTTTCCCGCTGAAACACGTTCAGCATAGGCTGTCCCGCTGTACCCTGAGGCTCGCCATCGTCACCGTAGCGCATCGTATCGCCGCCGATGAGATAACACCAGCAGTTGTGCCGCGCATCATAGTATTTTTTCTTCATCTGCGTGATAAATTCCCGCGCCTGCTCCTCCGTCTCCACCGGCAGCAGATGGCCGATAAAACGGGATCGTTTTTCGGTGAACTCCGTCTCTGACGGGCCAAAGGGTACGCGGAAATCGCTCATTCCCACTCCTCCTTCGGCTCCGTCCAACCCTCGATATAGTCCTTCAGCTGGCCGATGATTCGGGGCGTACACACCGCCACCACGTCCACCGTCTCGCCGTACTCCACGGACTCCACCTTGGCCTCCCGGTACAGGCTGTCCAGCGCTCCGGCCTTGTCATAGGGCAGGTGCAGCGTCACCCGTTTCGTACCCTTGTCCAACTTTTTGTCAATGGCGGAGAGCAGTCTGTCCAACCCCTCGCCGGTCTTGGCGGACACGGAGACCGCATCCCCCTCCTTGTCCCGCTGGAAGGCAAACGCCAAATCGGACTTATTGTACACCCGAATGCAGGGGATATTCTCCGCCCCCAGCTCCCGGATCAGATCATCCACGATCCGCGCCTGTTCCTGCCACTCCGGATTGCTGGCATCGATGACGTGCAGCAGCAGATCGGCGTACTCCAATTCCTCCAGCGTGGCCTTGAAGGCCTCGACCAGCTGATGGGGCAGCTTACGGATAAATCCCACCGTGTCGGAGATGACCACATCCAGCGTATCGCTGACGGTCAGCAGCCGCGTGGTGGTGTCCAGCGTGTCGAAAAGCCGGTTGTTAGCCGGTATGTCCGATCCGGTGATGGCGTTGAGCAGTGTGGACTTGCCCGCGTTGGTATAGCCCACGATGGCCACCACGGGTATCTCGTTCTTCCGCCGCCGCTGACGTTGGGTGGCGCGGACGCGCCGCACCTCCTCCAGTTCCTCCTTCAGCTTGTCGATCTTCCGCCGGATGTGCCGCCGGTCCGTCTCCAGCTGCGTCTCACCGGGGCCCTTCGTGCCGATGGGCGAGCCGCCGGTGCCGCCCTGCCGTTCCAGATGAGACCACATACCGATCAGCCGGGGCAGCAGATACTGATACTGCGCCAGCTCTACCTGTAGGCAGCCCTCCTTTGTCCGGGCTCGCTGGGCGAAGATATCCAAGATCAGGCCGCTGCGGTCCAGCACCTGCACACCGCACAGCTCCGTGAGCACCCGCACCTGCGACGGGGACAGATCGTTGTCAAAGATCACCATGGTGGCCTCACTGTTCTCCACCATGCGCTTGACCTCCTCCACTTTTCCCTCGCCGATGAAGCTATGGGGGTCTGGTTTCTCCCGGCTCTGCAGGATCATACCCACGGACTCACCGCCCGCCGTCTCCACCAAAGCCGCCAGTTCCGCCAGACTTTCCTCGTCGGCGCTGTCCGCACCAAGTACCGGGGACCGCAGCCCCACCAGCACCGCGTAGTCCCGCGCACCGTTTTTGTTTTCTTCAATGGTTTTTCGTTCCATAGTCGTCCTCGTTATGATGATTTTCCACGATTATACCCCATCCCGGCGCAAAAGTAAAATAAAAAACAAGACCCGCACCATTGGTACGGGTCTTGCAAAGTGGTGTATCCTTACTTGTCCAGGCCGAAACGCTTGTTGAACTTGGCAACGCGTCCGCCGGTATCCACCAGCTTCTGCTTGCCGGTGAAGAAGGGGTGACACTTAGAGCAGACTTCCACGCGAATATCCTTCTTCGTAGAACCTGTCTCAATCACATTACCGCAGGCGCATTTGATAGTAGTCTGCTGATAATTGGGATGGATTCCTTCCTTCATTGCTCTTGTTCACCCCTTTCTGGTTCACTCGTCGCCGCGGCATCGCCGCAAACGCAACTGTGATAATAGCACACTCTTCCCGCAAATGCAAGCATTTTTCGCTATTTTCACAAAGAAATTTCTTCTCCGCAGGCGAAGAAATACAGAATGCGCTCCGTCACCGGCTTTTCCAGTATCCGCGACAGCGCTCCGGCGTAAGCGTCCAGCTGCGGCCGATAGGCCTCCGCCCGCTGGGACGCCTCTGCCGCTGTCACCCGGTCGGTCTTGAAATCCACCACCGTCAAACCCGCCGTCGTCTCAAACACGCAGTCTGCCACGCCCTGCAGGAGTATCTCCTCCCCTGCTGCCGCGACGTCATAAATACCCGCATCGGTGAGCAACGCGAAGCGGTACTCCCGCCACACCTGCGGCGCAGTCCGTATCCTCTCTGCCAGCGACGACGCCAAAAACCGCGCCAGCGCCGGGATATCCAGCGCCGCAGCCTGCTCCGGCGTCAGCAGCCGTCGGGCCGTCAGTCTTTCCGCAAAAGCCGTCACTGCCTCTGGTACCGCAGGAGTATCCAGCGGCAGAAACTGCATCGCCAGGTGCATGGCTGTGCCGCGCTCTGCCCCGGTCAGTCCGCGCTTTTCCTGCAAAAACCGCGGCTTCTCCGGTGCGGCGGTCCGCCGCGCCGGCAGTGTCCCCTCGGCGATCTCCTGGTCAATGGCCCGCCCCTTCAACTGGGTAGCCGTCACCTTGGAGGGCGTCACTGTCGCCGCTCTGTGGCTGTACCGGAACGCCAGCGCCGCCTCGTCCGGCTGCGGATCCGGTGCCCGCGCTTCCGGCTCCTCCGCCGGCATCGCCGAACCGCCGTCCTCCTCACCGCTGATGCGGTGCAGCCGCAGCGCCAAGCCCTCCGGCCCGTCGTACAGTACCGCGGGACGTACCCCGGTGTAATCGTGGAACACCCCTGCCTGATATGTGCTCAGCAGCGCCAGCAGCAGCCAATCACCCGGGCAGTTTACCGCGGCCACCGCCTCCGGCGGCGCCGGCAGTTCTGCCAGTGCACACAGCTCCTTCAGGTGCTTCTCCGGGTTTTTCCGCGAGCATACCATGATGAGCTTCTCCTGTGCACGGGTCATGGCTACATACAGTATCCGCAGCTCCTCCGCCTTGGCTTCCCGTTCCAGCGTCAGCGCCAGCGCCGTTTTGGAGACGGTGTCGTACCGCAGCCGGCGTTCCACCTCCACGCGCTCCGCACCAACGCCCATCTGGGGATGGACCAGCACCGGCCGATCCAGGTCCTGCCGGTTGAAGCTCCTGTTCAAGTCAGCCAGAAACACCACCGGAAACTCCAGTCCCTTGGACTTATGCACGCTCATCAAGCGCACACCGCCCGCCGCACCTGCAGCGGTAATGGCCGGCGCATCGCCGCTTTCCAGCAGCTGCCGAACCTGCCGCACACAGTCGAACAGGCTCGTTCTGCCGCCCTGCACAAGCCGCCGTATATAGTCATACAGTGCCCTCAGACGCGCCTGGCGGGCTGTACCGTCCTCCATGGCACCGAAGATCGCCTGCACCCGGCAGCGGTCATAGATATACCACAGCAGCTTATCGGCGGACAGTTCCCGCGCCACCTGCCGCAGCTCATGCAGCAGCGACAGGAACGCCTGCGCGTCCTCACCCTCATCCTGCCGCAGCGCCTCGTAATAATCCCCCTCACGCTGTACGGCCCGTATCTCCGCCAGCCGGTCGGCGCTCATGCCTACCAGTGGCGAACGCAGCACCGCGATCAGCGGCACATCCTGCCGTGGGTTATCCACCACCTCCAGCAGTGACAATACCACTGCGACCTCCATCGCCGAGAAGAAATCCTCACTTTCCCCGCCGTCGCAGGGGATCCCCTCCCGTGCCAAGGCGGCGGCGAATACCGTCTGCCGGGCGCTGGGTGAGCGCATCAGTATCACGATATCCTCCGGTGCTGCCGGACGCATGGTGCCGTCCTCACCCCGGACAGTGAACCCTTCGTCCAGCATACAGCGAATACGCTTTGCCACAAACCGCGCCTCGGCCTCCGCCCGGTCGAACCGCTGCTCCGGCGTGTCCTCCACAGCCAGATAGTGGAACTCCGTCTCCCGCGGCACCTCCGGATAGTATTCCGCCCCAAAGTGAAGATGCTGCTCCTCTGTATAATCCAGCTCGCCCATTTCCCGGGACATCAGCGCCGCGAACACAAAGTTCGCAGCCGCCAGCACCTCCCGGCGTGACCGGAAGTTCCGGCTCAGTACCCGCCGCCGCGGCGCACCCGGCGCAGCGTGGTCCGCATCGGCATAGGTCCTGTATTTTTCCAGGAATATCCCCGGTTCCGCCAGCCGGAACCGGTAGATGCTCTGCTTCACATCGCCCACGGCAAAGATATTCTCTCCCTGCCGCGATACCGCCCGGAAGATACAGTTCTGCACTTCATTAGTGTCCTGATACTCGTCCACCATGATCTCCCGGTACCGCCGGGACACCTGCTCGCCAAGCTCCGTGGGCGTTCCGTCCTGGCGGCACAGCATCTGCACGGCGTAGTGTTCCTGGTCAGAGAAATCCATAGCGTTCCGCCGCACCTTCTCTGCCCGGAACCGCTTGTCGAAGTCCCCTGTCAGTGCCAGCAGCGCCCGCATAGCGGGCGCGATGACCTGCAGATCGCCCAGCAACTCCGTCTCCGCCGTCTGATACGGTGCGGACAGCTTCTTCAATGCGTCACGGCACTTTTCCAGCACCGCCCGCGCCGCGTCCTTCGCCCCGGCGCACTCGTCCCCCTTCACCACGCCCATCCGCCGGAAGGCCGGCTGCACACGGCCCATGGCATCCCAGCCCTCCCGGGCCGTGGCCGCGTATTCCCGCAGCTGCGCCGCCGTTTCCAAAAACCGATCTCCATAGGCGTTATACACGCTCTCGCAGTCTTCCATATCCTTCACGGCGCGTTCCAGCCGCCCCGCCCAGTAACTGCCGCGGCGCACCGTGTCCTCCATGATCGTCCGGCCGTACACGCTGTCGCCCAGCCGTTCCGGCAGGTTCGCCCAGCTCTCCGCAGCCTTCTCCAACCACTTGTCCGGGTAGGGATGGCTCTGCAATTTTCCGTGCAGCTCCGGCACCAGCGCCGCCAACGCCCGGTCATCCCGGCCGAAGCCCAGCGTCTCTGCCAACGCCCGGCAGCCCTCGTCCCCCTGCTCGATCCGCTGATAGAACGCCTCCAGTGCATCCTCCAGTGCCCGCTGCTTCAGCACGCCGGCCTCCGTCTCATCCAGGATACGGAAGTCCGGCGTCAGACTCCGCCCATCCACCGGCTCCAGCAGATGGATATGCTCCCGCAGCAGCCCTGCACAGAAGCCGTCCACCGTCTTGATGTCCGCCTGATACACCCGGAACATCTGCTGCCGCAGGTGACTGTTCTCCGGGTCCTGTGCCACCCGCTTCGCCAGCTCTGCGGCCAGCTTTGTCCGCAGTTCGGCGGCAGCGGCGCGGGTAAATGTGATAATAAGGAAATCGTCTATGTGGCAGTGTTCCTCCGTCAGATAAGCGAACACACGCTCTATCAGCACCTTCGTCTTGCCGGATCCGGCGGCGGCGGACACCAGCAGGCTGCCGCCCCGGTCCTCCACTGCCCCACGCTGCTGTGCCGTCAGTTGGATGTCAGCCACGGCGCGTCACCTCCTCGTCCACCAGCTGCCAGAATTCTTCCTGCGTGGTCTTTTGCAGATAATGGGGCTTGTCCCGTTTCTCGTCAAACCAGCAAGCCGACGCGAAGGGACACCAGTCGCAGGCACTTTCCTGAGGCCCCCTGCGGCATGGATCTGCGTCAATATTGCCATCGCCCAGCTCCCGGGCTACCTTCCGCAGCAGCTCGTCCACATACCGACCCATTTTGCCCATCTGAGCTGCATCCGCCAACACACTGGCCGCCAAACCGCTGACCGAACCGTCCTTTTTCACTGCAATAGGCAAATAGCAGGGTGACTCCAGCGCGCTGTGCTCCATGGCTGTCAGCACCTCTGGGTCGGACAGCACCATGCCCGTCCGACGCAGCTCGCCCCGCAGCAGCGCGGCCAGCTTGTCCGGCGCGATGGCCCGATCCGCCTTTTTAACGACGTCCCTCGCCGGCAGGTACAGCACTCCCGCCGGCTCCACCGCCGCCCCAAAATAGTCCCCGCCGTACCGCTGCAGTGCGAAAAGATACAGCAGCATCTGAATACCCAGGCCGTAGCGCACATCCGCCAGATCAAAAGCCTTTTTCCCGGTTTTGTAGTCCACTACTCGCAGATATAGCTTCCCGTTCTTCAGCCAGCCGTCCACCCGATCCACCTTACCGGTGACGGACAGCGTGGTATCTCCCGCCGTCACCGTGACGGCAGGCAGCTGTCCGTTTTTGCCGCCGAAGCCCAATTCAAAGGCCACAGGCCGGAAATCCGAATGCTCCAGCTCATCCAGCACGTTCTCAACAATGACCAACGCCGTCTCCCGCAGCCGGGAAAACAGATACCGGAACCGTGCGCTCTTCTCGCCGTAGCCGTCGATGACCGTCCGGACATACTCATCCGTATACCGCCGCACCAACGCCGCCAGCGCCGGTCTTTCCGGCCGCTTCCCCTGCTGCTCCACCTCCCGCAGGACATTCTCCAGCAGATAGTGGATAAACGTCCCCACCTCCGGCGCCTGGAAATCCGCCTTTGTCCGTTCCCTGGCCCGCAGGCCGTACTCCATGAAATAGCCGAAGTGACAGCTCTTCACCTGGTCCAGCCGCGAGGCGGACATGGCCAGCGTACTGCCGTACAGGCTGCGTACCGCCCCGGGCGACAGCCTTCCCCGGCCCATAGCCCGGGCCGCTGCCATCTTCTCCAGCGTACCGCCCTGTCCATGCATCTCAAAATAACGCCACAGCGCACCGCCGGGCCGCTGTCCCGCCAGTGCCAGCGCTGCCGCAGGCAGTCCGCGGCGGTACGCGCCGTCTTCCCGTTGTATTTCCACTTGAGGGAACAGCTTGCGGATACGCTCTACCACAAAGGACGGCAGCAGCTTCGCCCCCGACTCATCGCCGGCGCACCAGGACACGGTCAGTGTCTCCGTTGGCTGGGCCAGGGCGGCATAGATATTCTGCAGCTCATTGCTCAGCGGGTCGAACGTGGCGTCGGACAGCAGTATCCCCTGCTGCTGCAAAAGCTCACGCTCCTGTTCGTCCAATATACCGCCGCCCTTCTCCACCGTGGGCAGCACATGGTCATTGGCGCCCAGCAAGAAAAGATGCTGCACTGTATGGCGGTCATTGCGCGTCAAGGGGCTTACCTTTACCTGGTCCAGCGCAGCGGGTATGGTGGCCACGGCATACTGGCTCAGCGTCAGCCGCAGCAGCCGCGCAAACTCATCGCCGTCCACCTCCGTGTCACCCAAAAGCGACACGAACTGGTCCAGTACATCGCAGAATATCCGCCACAGCTGGGCATACTCCTCTGCCGCCTGCATCTGCCCCTGCTCCAGCAATTCTTTCTCCCGCTGTTCCAACACGGCCGGTGTACCGGCGTCCTCCGCAAATTTATAAAGCGTTTCAGCTTTACCTCTTACCGTTTTATTGACTTTCATCCCATCACTCAGGGTAAGAAACAGTTTTCTGACTTTCCTTCTGACCGCGTTTATCTCGGCCAGCTGTTCCCGGCGATAATCAGTTATCTCTCCGCTGTATCCATCCGGATCCGCCGTCCAGTCGGCGTCCCGCAGCCACATATTACCCCGAATTTCCCAACGGATCACGTAGTTTTCCAAAAGATCGCATTCCGCCGCTGTCAGTGCCGTCATGCCGGTCTTCAGGCAGCGAAACACATCCTCATACTCGAAGCCGCCTGTCACTGCGTCGACGGCGGACAGCAGCAGCGTCAGGACCGGCTGCTCCAAAATGTCGCTCCGGCGGCTGATATAGGCGGGAACATCGTCCCGGCGGAACACGGCCTCCAGCAACGTGCCATATACCTCCATATTCCGCGCCGCCACGGCCATCTCACGCCAGCGAACGCCCTTTTGTGCCAGCGCCCGCAGCTGCGCAGACACATATTCCACCTCAGAATAGGCGGTATTGGCCTGGTACAAGGTGATGGACGGCGCACTGCCCGTCCACGCTTTTTCCGCGCCGAGGAAGTATCGCTCCAGGTGCGAAAACGCTGTGTCACTGTTCCTGACAAGGTTTTCTACTTCACAACTACAACCGGCGTCCTTTGCCAGTCTGCGCAGGCGTTCCCGCTGCTGTATGCCGTTGCGGAAGAGCTGCGGGTCACTGTCATCGCCCAGCAGAGTCACTGTAACAGAGTTGGCCTGTTTCAGCGCGGCGGCAATGATATCCTCCTCCGTTCGGTTGAAATAGGAAAACCCATCAATGTAGATATCTTTTCCGCATAAATAGCCCGAATTCGGCAGTTTATCGCAGAGTTTCTGCACTTTTGACCGGGCATCAAAGTCGCCGCCGTGGAGTCGCGCGTCATAAGCGCCGAACAGCAGCGCCGTAGAGCGCAGCTTATCTCCGGCGGCGCCCGGAATGTCCTGAACCTGTTGCAGCAGAAGGGACGGCGCGATTTTATAGGCATACAACTCATCGGCCAGGGCCACCAGCTCCCGCAGAAAGGCCGGGCGCTGTGACGGCTTGGAAAACACCGTCAAATATGATGAAACTTCCTGCAAGGCGCGGCGCATTATCAGTATTTTACCACCATTATCTAACGTTATATCGGATATGCCTCCGGTTTGTGACAGTACGCGGGTGGCAAGGCTCTGGAAGCTCAGCACCTCCCCGTCACGGCTGGCGGTATCCCCCAGCGCGCGGCAGAGATCCAGCTCCGCCTCGTGGGTGGCGTGCTCCGGTACCAGCAAAATCTGCGGGCGCTCAAACCGTTGTGCCGCAATGGTTTCGAGCACCAGCTTACTTTTTCCCGCACCGGCGCGGCCGGTGATGATACGCAGCTTCACCGCGTCACCTCCCCTGTTTTCTCCCCCATAGTATACCGCAAACCGTCCCTTATGGGAAGTAAAAGTCGAAAAAAGGACGCGGGATCTTCCCGCGCCCTTTGACGGTGCATGTCACTTTCGTTTACTTTAGACTGCTCTTGTTGACCTGCTTCTGTGCTCTTTTATATACCCTTTTGTTATATGCGGTACACCATTTGTTAAAGGGTCATGGTACGGCGCAGCTCGTCCCGGTTTTCCACGGTGACGGTCACCAGACGCACCCGAGGATGACCGGCCACCGCCCGGAGAAATTCCGTATCTGCTTTTTGCAGAACACCCAGAACCGGAAGGTCACCGTCCAGAGCCGCGAGCACCGCTTCGCAGAATTTTTTGGCACCGGACTCCGCCGGGCCCAGCTCGTCCATCAGCAGGACGTCCCCGTCACGGTCACGCAGGGCCGCCGTGCCCAGCGTGTCGAACCTCTCGCAGGAATAAGCGCCGCAGTAGAACAGCAGATTCTCCGCCGACGGTACTCCGCCCACCGCGGGCAGCAGATGCACAGAGGGCCGGTCCAGCACGCCTGTTACCCGCACCGTGCGGAAGCCGCAGGGTGTATGCCCGGCCAGCAGGCAGCGCGCCAGCGTGGACTTGCCCACGCCCTTCTCTCCGGTGAGGAACAGGTGGTCAGTGCATGGGGCAGCCATGGTGTACCTCCCCTGCCGCTTCGCGCCGCGCGGCGCGGACGCAGATCATCTCACCGGCGATGGACACGGCGATCTCCTCCGGCGTCACGGCCTTGATGGGTGTGCCCACCGGCGTGTGGACAAAGGCGATCTTCTCCTCGGGAATGCCCGCCTCCCGCAGGCGCTGGTTCACAAAGGCCGTTTTCTTCCGGGAGCCGATGACGCCCACATAGGCCGTCTCGCCCCGCAGCACCTGCACCTCCGCCTGAAAGTCGTGCTCATGGCCGTTGGTCATGATGACCACATAGTCCTCCGGCGTCAGCGTCAGGTAGTCGCTGATGCGGTCAAAGTCGCCGCAGATGGTCCGGTCCGCCTGGGGAAAATGCTCCGCCGTGGCAAAGCCCGGCCGATCATCCACCACCACGGGACGGAAGCCAATCGTCCGCAGCAGAGGCGTCAGCGCACGAGCGATATGTCCCGCGCCGAAAATGACCGCGCGCTCCCCCACCGGCAGCGGCAGGGAGAACACGCCCTCGCCTGTCTCCGCCGTCTCGGCGATATGGGGTGCGGCGCCGTCCAGCGGCAGCACCAGCCAGCCGGGCACACGGTCACGCACACAGCGCAGCACCTCCGCCGCCAGCGCGTCCCAGACGCGATCCGACAACCGGGCGGGAGTGAACAGCACCGTCACATCGCCGCCGCAGGCCATGCCCAGCTCACCGTCACGGGAGAGCTTGAAGTCATACAGGGCGTCCATGTGCTGACCGGCCAGCAGCGCCCGGGCCAGCTGAATGGACCGCAGCTCCACCGCGCCGCCGCCGATGGTGCCGGAGAGCAGACCCTCCGCCCCCACCAGCATCTGGCTGCCCGCGCCGCGGGGGGCGGAGCCGTCATCCCACACGATGGTGGCCAGCACGGTGTCCTTCTGCTTTTCCCGCTGGTAGAGCAGGGTCTGGAAGATGTTGTTCATACGCTTCTCCTTTCAAGGGCCATAGGGAGCGGCGGTGCCGCTCCCTGTTCGTTTATTCAGCCGGCGGCCTCCACAGCGGGGAGAGAATTTGCCACCAGCGCGTTGTACTGGTCGATGGTCAGGTCGCAGTGGTAGAACAGTTGGAAATAGGTCTGGGTGACCTCATACATATCGTAATCGGCGGCCTCGGGGTACAGGACCTTGGCCATCCACTGCATACCCAGGATGCGCTGGACGCTTGGCGGGAAGCCCATCCAGTTGTAGGGGCCGAAGGGCACCTCGTAATACTTGCCGTCCTTGATGGCAGGTATGGTCTGCCAGTTCTCGTTATCGGCCACGGTGCTGTAAATGCTGCCGGGGGCGAAGAACACGATAGAGGGGTCCCAGTTCAGGATCTGCTCCATGTCCACCTCGTTGCCGGTACCCTTGGAGGAGGGCTCGTCCACCACAGCCAGATTATTGCACAGCATATCGACGACCTCGGCGTGATAGGAGTCCCTGGCGATAACGTTCAGGCCCTCTTCACCGGTGATATACAGGACATCGGCCTTCTCCACGCCGTCCACGATGGCCTTGACGGTGTCATAGGCATTGCGGCAGTAGTCGGCCAGGGCCTGACCCTCGTTGGGCATAGCCAGCAGGTCGCTGAGCATGGCATAGGTATCGTCCATGGAGGCCAGGTAGGCGTCAATGTGGACAAAGGGGATTCCGGTCTGTTCCTGCAGGCCGTCCAGGTCCTCCGCCATGGTGCTCTTGGGCTCGCCCACATCGATGACCACGTCGGGATCGGCCGCCAGCAGCGTCTCCAGGTTCAGTTCGCCCTTGCCGCCGTACAGCTGGCCCAGCAGGGGCAGGTCCAGATACTTCTGGTCAAAGTAATTCTCAGCGGTCTTGTCCCAGGCATTGGCCACACCCACCATCTTGTCCGGGGCGATGGCAAAGACCACCATCTGGGCCAGAGGGCCGGAGACGGCGACCTTCTGGATATCGGTGGGGACGGTGACCTCGCGGCCGCAGGAGTCGGTGAACACGCGGGTGGTGTCCTCCGTCCGGGTGCTGTCGTCGGTCTTGTCGTCCTGGGCCTTCCGGCCGCAGGCAAACAGGGTCAGGCTCATCACCAGCGCCAGGACCAGCGCCAGCAATCGTTTTGTCTTGTTCATATGCGTTCTCCTTCTTCTGTTGAAAATGCAATCATTCCAAAGCGGCGGACGCCGGGCAGCTGCCACGGGAAGTCCGGATCGCCGGTGGAAATAAGTTTGGCGCGGAGATCGTCCTCCGCAGGCGCTCCCCCACCGTAGAGGGCCAGGAACGTCCGGGCATCCTCCAGGGTGCGGAAGGGCTGGGGAAAGTCCAGCGCCGCACGCTGCGCCGTATAGGGGATACCGTGGGCGTCCAGCACACCGCAGGCGGCATCGAAGCTATGGCGGCCCGGCGCACGGGGCGCCCCGGAAAAGCGGTGGCACACGTCGTCACGCACCACGGCCAGCACCGTGCCACGGCATTGGCGGAGGGCAGCGGCCAGTATCTCCTCCATGCTGCCGAAAAAGCAGAACACCATGGCGTCGAAGGGCACCGGCGGCGTATAGGCCAGCACATCGGTGCACAGGGGCGTCACATTGGCAATGCCCCGGGCGTCCAGCTCCTGCCGCAGCACCGCCAGGGCGGCAGCGTCGCGCTCCGCCGCCGTGACACGGGCCGCATGGGGCGACAGGGCCAGGGACAGGTATCCCAGGCCGCAGCCGGCGTCGCAGATATGATCCGTGGGCTTCAGGTACGGCAGCAGCAGCGCCGTCAGCTTTTCGTGGAAGTCGGTGCGGCGGCAGGCATCGGCCATGAAGCGGACAGTGTCCGCTGACCAGCTAAACATGGCGGTCACCTCCCCGCACCGGCAGCAGGGCCGCGCCGTCGGGCGTATCCAGCAGCACGGACTCCACACCGTAGAGCTGCCGAATCAGGTCCGGCGTCAGCACGCTCCGGGTATCGCCCTCCGCCGCCACGCGGCCCCCTTGCAGGGCCAGGACGCGGCGGGAAAAACGCAGGGCGTGCTGGGGATCGTGGGTGGAGAGCAGGACGGTGTAGCCCTGCTTCGACAGGGAACGCACCTGCTCCAGCACACGGAGCTGGTTGCCGTAATCCAGAGAGGCGGTGGGCTCGTCCATGATGAGGAGATCCGACTGCTGGCACAGGGCGCGGGCAATGAGCACCAGCTGCTGCTCGCCGCCGGAGAGGGCGGCGAAGTTCCGCTGCGCCAGGTGAGCCACACCCAGCCGCTCCAGGGTGGTCAGAGCCTGCTGCTCCAGGGCCTTGGAGGGGCTCTGGAACGGGGACAAGTGCCGGGTCAGGCCCATGAGGGCGGTGTCCAGCACGGAATAGCCGAAGGTGGGACGGTGTATCTGCGGGATGTAGGCGATGCGGGCCGCCAGCTCCCGGCGGGAGAAGGTCCGCACGTCGCGGCCGTCCAGCGAGATGGCGCCGGTGTAGCCCTCCAGGCCGCCCAGCAGGCAGCGGAAGAGGGTGCTCTTGCCGGCACCGTTGGCACCCAGCACGGAGAGGAAATCACCGGCGGGCACGGTGAAGGAGACATCCTCCAGCACCGGCGGGGCCTTGGGATAAGCGAAGGTCAGGTGCGATACCGTGAGGGTCACAGGCGGTCGCCTCCCTTCACCATGAGGTAGATAAAGAACGGCGCGCCCACGAAGGCCGTCAGGATACCGATGGGGATCTCCGTCGCCGCAAGGGTGCGGGCCAGGTCGTCCACCAGCAGCAGAAAGGCCGCGCCGAACAGGCAGGCCATGGGCAGGAGCCTGCGGCAGTCGTTACCCACGAGGCGGCGGCTGAGATGGGGGATCACCAGACCCACCCAGCCGATCATGCCGGAGACGGAGACGGCGGAGGCCGTCAGCACCGTGGCGCAGAGGATCACCGCCAGACGCAGGCGGTCCGTGTGGACGCCCATGGCGCGGGCTTCATCCGGCGAGAGGGTCAGCAGGTTCATGCGCCAGCGGAGCAGCAGCAGGGGCGTCAGCCCTGCCGCCATACAGACGGCGGCAAAGGCGACGGTGTGCATACGGGTGCCGGAGAGGCTGCCCATGAGCCAGTAGGTGATCTGGGGCAGTTGGTTGGTGGGATCGGCCACCAGCTTGATATAGGAGGTACAGGCCGAGAACAGCGAGCCTACCATGATACCGGCCAGCAGGAGGCTCACCACACGACTGCCCCGGGATCGGCGGCCCACCAGATAGACCAGGGCCACGGACAGCAGGCTGGCCAGGAAGGCGAAAACGGTGACCATCACGGTGCTCTGGCCCGTCAGGATCGCCAGCGCCGCACCGAAGCAGGCACCGGAGGACGCGCCCAGGATATCCGGTGCGGCCATGGGGTTCTGGAACACGGTCTGGTAGGCGGTGCCGGCGGCGGAGAGGCCGCAGCCCACCAGACAGGCCAGCAGGATGCGGGGCAGGCGGACGTTCCACACGGCGATGGCCATGTTGTCCGTCCAGGTCTGTTCAATAGAAAAGACGCGGGAGAGGAGTATCTTTACCACCTCGCCCAGAGGGACGCCGTAGCGGCCCAGCACGAAGGACAGCAGAAACAGCGCCAGCAGCGCTGACGCCATGATCGTTATGCTGCGTGTGGGGTGCCGGGGCGTATGCATGGACGGGCCTCCCTTTTCAGTCTGTTCCGTTTCCGCGCGTACCGCGCGGAGGTTCGCTGTCTATTTTACAGGATAACGCAGAAAATGCAAGGGGTATTGTTCGGTATTGTCGTATGTTTGTCCGTCTATATCGTTTTTTGTGTTCGGAGCGGCAGACCGGCTGCGGCTGTGGAATTTCCAGTTTCTGGGAGAAAGTGGTTCGTTTTTGTATATTTTGCATAATTCATATAGTGACAGTTTGTGCGTTATGATGACGTTTTTTGTGAAAACATCGTTGACTTTGGAATTTTGCTTTGCTACAATAGGCCCAACATTTCCGAAGCGAAAGGAGGCGGCCGTGATGACCAAGACCACGAAGAAAGCCATGAATACCATGATGACCGCCGCCTGCGCCGGTGCTGCTTTCTGCTGCGCCTGCGCCGCTTCTCATACTGTCATCCTGTCCGTGCTGGGCGCCATTATTATGGCGTCCATTATTATTTGCGCTCTGGTGCTGGTACTGCTGGTACTGGCCGCCTCTGCACATACGCCATTGGCACGGATAACCGCATGACGCGCTGATACCTGATACAGCGAAGCGGCTCCGCCATTGGCGGAGCCGCTTTTTTGTATACCTGCGGCAGACGCCGCCGGTGCATAGTTTCTAAGAAAACCAACGTAAAGGAGAACAAAACCATGAAAAAGAAAGTAGTTGCAATGTTTTTAGCCGCTGTGATGGCGTTGAGCCTGGTGGCCTGCGGCAGCAAGAGCGATAACGGCGGCAGCGACGACGCCAGCGGCACCGAGACCATTAAGCTGGGCGGCGTCGGCCCCCTGACCGGCGGCTATGCCAACTATGGTCTGTCCGTACAGCACGGCGCGGAGCTGGCCGTCAAGGAGATCAACGCCGCCGGCGGCGTGAACGGCAAGCAGCTGGAGGTCAACTTCCAGGATTCTCAGGGTGACCCGGAGAGTGCTGTGGCGGCCTACGGCAAGCTGATGGACTGGGGCATGAATGTGTGCCTGGGCGGTGTGCTGTCCGGTGAGACGGCCTCCGTGGTGGCGGCGGCCAAGGTCGATGACATGTTCATCATGGAGACCACCGGCTCCGCCGACAAGTGCATCGACGGCAACGACAAGGCGTTCCGTATCTGCTTCTACGATTCCTATCAGGGCACCGCGGCAGCACAGACTACCTCACCGACAACGCCCTGGCCACCGAGGTAGGCGTGTTCTATCAGAACGACAACGACTACTCTGTGGGTCTGTACAATGCCTTCGTGGCCGAGTGCCAGAACACCGGCGTGACCATCAAGGAGACGCAGACCTTCACCACCGCCACCAGCACCGACTTCTCCACCCAGGTGAACGCCCTTGCTTCCTCCGGCGTGAAGGTCGTGTTCATCCCCATCTACGCGGAGGAGGCCTCCACCTTCCTGACCCAGGCCAAGGGTAAGTTTGCCGACGATGTGTACTTCTTCGGCGCTGACGGTCTGGACGGCATCCTGGGCAAGGTGAGCCAGGATGTGACCATCGCGGATAACGTGCTGATGATGACCCCCTTCGCCGCGGATTCCGCCGACCCTAAGGTCCAGGCCTTTGTGAAGGCATACCAGGACGCCTACAACGCCACCCCCGACCAGTTCGCCGCGGATGCCTATGACGCGGTGTACGCCGTCAAGGCCGCTGTGGAGGCCGCCAACGGCAGCACCTCCGGCGCTGACCTGGCCGCTGTGATGCCCACCATCACCGTGGAGGGCGTGACCGGCACTATGACCTGGAGTGCCGACGGCAACACCAACAAGGCCGCCAGCGCCATCCTCTACAAGAACGGCGTGGGCACCCTGTTCGGTCAGGACAACGCCAATGACGCCGCCGGCGCGGAGAGTGGGGACGCTGCGGATACCGCGGCCGACGCGGAGGCGTAAGCAAGTAAGCTACCTATCTTCCTCACAATAAGCCCATACGCCCTCCCGGCGCAACGCCGGGAGGGCGGAACGGGCGCCATGCAAAGGAATGACGACTATGACGAATTTGATACAAACATTGATAAGCGGGCTGAGCCTGGGGAGCATCTACGCGCTGATCGCGCTGGGCTACACCATGGTCTACGGTATCGCCAAAATGCTGAACTTCGCCCACGGCGACGTGATCATGGTGGGCGCATACAGCGGCATTGTGGCGGTGGCGCAGCTGGGACTGTCCCCGTGGGTGACGGTAATCGTCAGCATCGTGGTATGCGCGGTGTTGGGCGTGGTCATTGAGTTCTGCGCCTATAAGCCCCTGCGGCAGGCGGCACCGCTGAGTGTGCTCATCACGGCCATCGGCGTCAGCTATCTTTTGCAGAACGCGGCGCTGCTGCTCTTCGGCTCGCAGCAGATGGCCTACCCCACATTGGTAAAGCTGGGCAGCTTCTCCGTGGGCGGCGTGCAGGTGGACGGCATCACCGTGCTGACGCTGGCGGTGACAGCGGTGCTGATGGCAGCGCTGACGCTGTTCATCGACAAAACAAAGCTGGGCAAGGCCATGCGGGCCGTGTCCGAGGACAAGGACGCCGCCACGCTGATGGGCATCAGCGTGGACAGGACCATCACGCTGACGTTTGCCATCGGCTCGGCGCTGGCGGCCTTCGCCAGTATGTTCTACGGCATGACCTATGTGTACATCAAGCCCACCACCGGCGCCATGCCCGGCATCAAGGCCTTTACGGCGGCGGTTTTCGGCGGTATCGGCTCCATCCCCGGCGCCATGCTGGGCGGCATACTGCTGGGCCTGATCGAGCAGATGTCCAAGACATATATCTCTACCCTGTGGGCGGACGCCATCGTGTTCGCCGTGCTGGTGGTCGTGCTGGTGGTCAAGCCCACGGGCCTGCTGGGCAAGCCCATGCAGGAGAAGGTGTGAGGTGAAGGAAATGCAGCTGACACAGAAAAAAAGACAGCGCACGGACCTACTGACGGTGGCGGCGGTGGCCGCACTGTTTGTGGTAATGGCGGCGCTGCTGTATACCGGGCATTTGACCCGGCAGGTAACGAATATGCTGGTGCCCGTTGCGGTGTACATCGTGATGGCGGTGTCGCTGAACCTGGTGGTGGGCCTGCTGGGCGAGCTGAGCCTGGGCCACGCGGGCTTCATGTCCGTGGGACTGTTCTCCGGGTGTCTGGTGGCAATCGCGCTGCACACCACCGCCCTGCCGCTGGGCGTGCGCCTGCCGGTGAGTATGCTGGCGGGCGGCCTGATGGCGGCGGTCTTCGGACTGCTGGTGGGACTGCCGGCCCTGCGGCTGCGGGGCGACTATCTGGCTATCGTGACGCTGGCCTGCGGCGAGATCATCAAGAACATCATCACAAACCTGAACATCACCGGCGGCGCGCTGGGTCTGGACACCTCCTCCATCTACGCCGGGGCGAAGGACCTTCTCCCCTACGGCGCGGTGCTGGTGCTGCTGACGGTGGCGGTGATGCTGAACCTGAAGCGGTCCAAGTACGGCCGGGCCATCATGGCCATCCGGGACAACCGCATCGCGGCGGAGTCCGTGGGATTGAACGTCACATGGTACAAGCTGGCGGTGTTCGTCATCGCAGCTTTCTTCGCAGGCTGTGCCGGCGTGCTGTACGGCCACTCACTGGCCAACATCAAGGCGGCTGCCTTTGATTACAATATGTCCATCGAGATCCTGGTCATCGTGGTGCTGGGCGGCATGGGCAGCGTGCCGGGCTCCGTGATCTCGGCCATCGTGCTGACGGTGCTGCCGGAGGCGCTGCGCGAGGTGGCGGACTACCGTATGCTGGTGTATGCCATCGTGCTGATCCTGGTGATGCAGGCCACGAACAACCCCACGATGAAGCGGTTTTTTGCCTCTGCTAAGGAAAAACTGACCCCCGGGCGAAAGGAGCGTGCGGCGCTGTGACGACGAAAACGAAATTGGTGAAGCGCCAGTCCTCCGTACTGCTGCCGGAACGGGACATCGACAAGTCCCCGGTGCTGGAGTGCGTGGGGCTGGGCGTGACCTTCGGCGGGCTGAAGGCGGTGGAGGACTTCAATCTGACCATCGGCCGGACGGAGATCGCGGGGCTGATCGGCCCCAACGGCGCGGGCAAGACCACGGTGTTCAACCTGCTGACGAAGGTGTATCAGCCCACAGCGGGCGCCATCCTGCTGGATGGCAAGGACACCCACAGCATGACCACCGCACAGGTAAACAAGACCGGTATCGCCCGGACGTTCCAGAACATCCGGCTGTTCAATGATCTGACGGTGGCGGAGAACCTGATGGTGGCCATGAACGACTCGGTGCGCTACGGGCTGGCGGGCAGTATCCTGCATTTCCCCAGGTATGCGCGGGAGGAGCACATCGCCCGGGAACGGACGGAGGAGCTGCTGAGCATCTTCCACATGGAGAGTCATGCCGATGAACGGGCGGGCTCGCTGCCCTACGGCGCGCAGCGGCGGCTGGAGATCCTGCGGGCGCTGGCATCGAACCCGTGTCTGCTGCTGCTGGACGAGCCGGCGGCGGGCATGAACCCGTCGGAGACGGCGGAGCTGATGGAGAACATCCGAAAGATACGGGATACGTTCCAGATCGCGGTGCTGCTGATCGAGCACGACATGAACCTGGTGATGAACATCTGCGAGGGTATCTGCGTGCTGAACTTCGGGCACATCATCGCCAAGGGCACACCGGCGGACATCCAGGCGGACCCGGCGGTCATTGAAGCGTATCTGGGACGGAAGAAGGAGGCGAGCGCATGAGCAGCGTGCTGCAGGTGGAGAACATCAATGTGTACTACGGCAGCATCCACGCGGTGAAGGACGTGTCCTTCCACGTGGAGCAGGGCGAGGTGGTGACGCTGATCGGCGCCAACGGCGCGGGCAAATCCACCACGCTGAACACCGTGGCAGGGCTGCTCCGCAGCCGCACGGGAAGCGTGCGCTTCATGGACGAGGAGCTGCGGCACGTGCCCAGCCACAAGCTGGTGGGGCGCGGCATGGCCCTGGTGCCGGAGGGACGGCGCATTTTCCAGCACATGACGGTGCAGGAAAACCTGGACATGGGCGGCTATTGCCGGAGCGGTGACCTGAACGCGGACATCGAGAGCGTATACGAGCGCTTCCCGCGGCTGAAGGAACGGCGGAAGCAGGTGGCCGGGACGCTGTCCGGCGGCGAGCAGCAGATGCTGGCCATGGGCCGGGCGCTGATGAGCCATCCCAAGCTGCTGATGCTGGACGAGCCGTCTATGGGGCTGGCGCCGCTGCTGGTGGAGCAGATATTCGACATCATTCGACAGCTGCACGCCGACGGCACCACTATTCTTCTGGTGGAGCAGAACGCACAGGCGGCGCTGGCGGTGGCCGACCGGGGCTATGTGCTGGAAACGGGGCGCATCGTCACGGAGGACACCGGCGCGGCGCTTCTGGAGAGCGACGCCATCAAGAAGGCGTATCTGGGCGGATAAGCATATGAAAAAAGACCGGCGGGTGCCGGTCTTTTTTTACGCCGTTGGATATAAGAAAGCTTTATAGGCTAACGGGCATTTACGCTTCGCAGGGGCAAAGCGGGCGGGTATAATGGTATTCGTAAATATACAGCACTTTGAAGGGCTAAAGGAGGGATGGTATGGCACGGTATGCGCCGGACCCGACACAGCGGGTGACAGTATTTCTGGGCGAGGCCGGGTGCGGCAAATCTGAGCTGGCGGTGCAGTGGGCGCTGACGGCGGCGGAGCGTGGACGGGATGTGCATTTCTTCGATCTGGACCAGACAAAGCCACTGCTGCGGTCAAGGGACGCGGCGGCCCTTTTGGAGGGCGCGGGGGTGACGGTGCACTTCGAGCAGCAGTGTGCCGACGCGCCCACGCAGGTGGGCGGACTGGTGCCGCTGCTGCTGGACAAGAGCAAGAGCGTCATTCTGGACGTGGGCGGCAATGACACGGGGGCAAGGCTCATCGGCGGATACGCACACCTGCTGAAGAGTGCGGACGCATACTTCGTGGTAAACCCGTACCGGCCCTGGTCGGGGACGGTGGCGCACATCGACGGGACCCTGAGCGCCGTGCTGAAGGCAGCGCGGCTGGGCCTGCCGCGTTTTTTGCTGAACCCCACGCTGGGCATCGGCACCACGGCGGAGGAATTCTTAGTGGGCGTGGAGCAGGGGCTCCGGCTGCTGACGCCCTATGTAAAGGTGGAGGCGGCGGCGGTGTCGGCGACGCTGCTGCCGGAGGTCGAGGGCCGGACGGAGCTGCCGCTGCTGCCCCTTACACCGCGAATGACTGTCCCGGAGACGGGACTTGATGAAGGATAAGGAGGCATTGAAATGGCGCAAGTCACCATCCGCGCGGAGAGCTGCAAGAGCTGCGGCTACTGCGTGAAGTTCTGTCCCAAGGGCGTGCTGGCCGTGGGACACGAGGTCAACTCCAAAGGCTACCCCTTTGTGGTGGCCGCACACCCGGAAAACTGCATCGGCTGTGCCATCTGCGGACGTATGTGTCCGGACGCGGCCATCGAAGTGTATAAATAAGGAGGCGGGAGCATGGCAAGAGTATTTATGAAGGGCACTGAGGCCATCGCTGAGGCAGCGGTGCGGGCAGGCTGCCGGTTCTTTGCCGGCTATCCCATCACGCCGCAGAACGAGATACCGGAATATCTGGCACGGCGGCTGCCGGAGGTAGGCGGCAGCTTTGTGCAGGGCGAGAGCGAGGTGGCGTCCATCAATATGGTGTACGGCGCCGCCGGTACCGGCACACGGGCCATGACAAGCTCCTCCTCCTGCGGCATCAGCCTGATGAGCGAGGGCATCAGCTTCTGCGCCAGCGCACGGGTGCCCATCGTATACGTCAATGTACAGCGGGGCGGCCCCGGTATCGGCACCATCCAGCCGGCACAGCAGGACTACACCCAGGCCACCAAGGCCAGCGGCAACGGCGGGTTCAGAATGCGGGTGTTCTCTCCCTCTACCGTGCAGGAGGCAGTGGACATGACCTACGCGGCCTTTGACTACGCACAGCAGGACCGGAACCCGGTGCTGATCCTCACCGACGGCGTGATGGGCACCATCATGGAGCCGGTGGCGCTGCCGCCGGAGCGCTCCGCCGAGGAGGTCAAGGCACTGAAGGACCAGTGCCGCCCCTGGGCGGCGGTGGGTCACGATTCCTATAAGGAGCCCCGCGCCACCATCGATGCCGGGCGCTGGGACACCAAGGAGCAGGAGCGCAACTGCAAAAAGGCCGAGGAGCTGTACAAGAGCTGGCCCAGCGAGGCGGAGACCATGTATCTGGACGACGCGGAGATCGTGGTCACCGGCTACGGCATCTGCGGACGCATTGCACGCTCGGCGGTAAAGCTGCTGCGGGCCAAGGGGCACAAGGTGGGCTTCATCCGCCCGAAAACACTGTACCCCTTCCCTGCCGACGTGTACGCGGGGCTGGACTCTGACAGGGTCAAGGCCATTCTGGACGTGGAGATGTGCATCCCCGCCCAGATGGTGGATGACATCCGGCTGGCCATCAACGACCGCTGCCCCATCGAGACGTGCCTGCACGCAGGCGGCGAGATCATGGGACGCGGCGAGGTCATGGACGCGGTCAGGAAACTGCTGGAACGATAAGGAGGCGTCGGACATGGAAAAGGTATATACGAGAACAAAAGGCATTCAGCCCGACATGGTGGACGGCTTCTGCCCCGGCTGTATGCACAGCACCCTCTTCAAGCTCATCGGCGAGGTGCTGGAGGAGATGGATATGCTGGACAAGTGCACCTGCGCCATCGGCGTAGGCTGCTGCGGTCTGGGCATGGGATACTTCACCTACGATTATCTGCTGGCCGCCCACGGGCGGGCCTGCGCCGTGGCCACCGGTGCCAAACGCAGCAATCCCGACACGCTGGTGTTCACCTATCAGGGCGACGGCGACCTGGCCTCCATCGGTCTGGCTGAGACCATGTCCGCCGCCAACCGGGGTGAGAATATCTCCGTGATCTTTGTGAACAACGGCATCTATGGCATGACCGGCGGACAACTGGCCCCCACCACGCTGGTGGGTATGAAGGCCACCACCGCGCCTAAGGGGCGTGATCCCAGGGAGCACGGCTACCCCATGCATGTGTGCGAGATACTGAACCAGCTGACAGCCCCCTACTATCTGGAGCGCACCAGCTGCAACAACCCCGCCAATGTGGCCAGGACGAAGGCGGCCATCCGAAAGGCATTCCAGAACCAGCTGGACGGCAAGGGCTTCTCGCTGGTGGAGATCGTCACCAGCTGTCCCACCAACTGGGGACTGGAGCCGCTGGAGGCGCTGGGCTTTCTGGAGGAAAAAATGTTCAAGGAGTTCCCCCTGGGGGTCATCCGGGACAAGGATAAGGAGGGCGCGTGATGGAACGAAATCTGATGGTCGCCGGGTTCGGCGGACAGGGCGTGATGACGCTGGGCAAGTTCCTGGCGGAGGCCACCTGCGAGAGCACCGACAAAAATGTGACGTTTTTCCCCTCCTACGGCGCGGAGCAGCGGGGCGGCACCGCCAACTGCTATGTGGTCATCTCCGACGACGATATCGGCGCGCCGCTGGGCGATCAGATGGACGACCTGATCGTCATGAACGACCCCAGCCTGAGCAAGTTCCTGTACAAGCTGGTGCCGGGCGGAACGCTGTACATCAACAGCTCCATCGTCAAGAGCGAGATCACGCGCACAGATATCAAGGTGGTAAAGGCTCCGGTGACGGAGCTGGCGCTGGAGATGGGCAGCGCCAAGGTGCTGAACATCATCATGCTGGGCGTGTACGTGGGCTATACCCAGGTGGTGCCGGAGGACGTGGTGTGGCGCACCATAGAGCACAAGCTGGGCAAAAAGCCAGCGCTGCTGCCGCTGAACCGACAGGCCTTTGAGTTGGGATTGAAGCTGGGTCGGGAGCAGCGATAAAAAGGGCTTGATTTTTACCCTTTAAAGCGTTAGAATATGCCATCGGCAAAAACAGGCGGCCTCCCTGCCGGGGAGGCCGCGGACACATACTTCAGGCAAGGAGGAAACGCTGTGTACTACCAGGTATCAAAGGAATTTTTCGATAAGCTGCCCAACGCCTGCTTCGGCGCGGTGGCGGTGCGCGGGCTGGACAACACCCATGACATTCCAGAGCTGGAGAAAATGCTGGCCGGGAATGTGGCGGAGTGCGAGGCCTATTTCACCGGCAAAAAGCCCAAGGAGACGGAGGATATCCTGCCCTACCGGGCGGCGTTCACCGCCCTGGGCATCAACCCCAATAAGTTTATGTGCTCCATCGAGGCACTGCTGACCCGTATCGCCAAGGGCAAGGGCTTCCCCCACATCAATGCGGCGGTGGACCTGGGCAACGCGGTGTCCATCAAGCACAGGCTGCCCATGGGCGCGCACGATCTGGACACCATCGCAGACGGGCTGGACGTCCGGCTGGCGGAGGAGGGCGACACGTTCATCCCCTTCGGCTCCACCGAGGAGGAGGCTCCGGACGTAGGCGAGGCGGTATATGCCTGCGGCCACGAGATACGGACCCGGCGGTGGACCTGGCGGCAGTCCGAACGCGGCAAGATCACCGAGAACACCAAGGCCATCCTGTTCCCCATCGACGGTTTCTCCGACGTGAATACGGCGGAGGTACAGGCGGCGGCGGACGAGCTGGTGGCGCTGCTGAAAAAGTATTTCGGCGAGGGGCTGGAGATCGAGACTGGCACCGTAACGAAGGAGCAGCCGCGGTTCGAATTCTTCAAATAAGCAAAAAAGAAACGCCTATGGGCGTTTCTTTTTTTGCTTATTTGTCCGCGTCGGCGGCAGCACGAAGGGCACGGAGGAAGGAACGGACCACCGCGTCGCCCTTGACGCCGGGGCGCAGGGCCACGCCCAGTTCGCGGCAGCAGGGCGGGTCCATGGCGCGGACGGTCAGATCCTGGCGGGCGTAATAGTCCAGCTCCAGCCGGGAAAAAACGGTGCTGCCCAATCCGGCGGCCACGGCGGCCAGGACAGAACGGTTGTTCATACGGTCATCGGTGTAGACGGGCTCCACGCCGGCACGGGTGAACACGCGGGTGGTGTCGGTGTTGGTGCCGTAGTCGGGGATGATAACGGCACGGCCGGCAAACCAGGTCACGGGCACGGGGTCCGGTACATCGCTGTCCGGCGGCAGAACGGCCAGGAAGGGATCGTCACAGAGCCTGATCCAGTCCATATCCGTGCCGGTGAAGCGCTTGTCGGTAACGCCCAGCTCCACACTGCCGTCGCGGAGCCAGTTGTCCACCTGCATGGGGCTGCCGGAGATGACGCTGACGGTGATCTGGGGATACTCGGACTTCAGCGCCGCCACGGCCCGGGGCACCCAGCGGGTAGAGACGGTGTCCAACGCCGCCAGGCGCAGGGTGGCCTGCTGGGCACACTTGCAGGCGTTGATCTCGCCGTTCAGGGCATCGTAGACCTGCAGCAGCCGGTGGATCTTGGGCATGAGGGTCTTGCCCGTCTCGCTGAGGCGGACGCCGCTGTAGCTGCGGTCCAGCAGACGCAGGCCGATCTCGTTTTCCAGGCTGTTCATCATGTAGGTCAATCCCGCCTGGGAATAGCCCAGCGTCTCTGCGGCGCGGGAGAAGCTGCCGGCCTCCTGAATGACGGCCAGGGCCTGTAATTTCTGGATATCCATGGCGGCACCACCTATAAAGAAAACTGATAGGTATACTATGGCGCAGGGCAGGTGGTTTGTCAAGAGGGACCGCACGGTTTGGGTGGACGAATTCGGTGAGAAATATGAGATATCGACATGATCGGAACCCCCTACCCGGGTTGCGCCGTGGAGAAAATTGAGGTATGATACACCATATATAATCGCGGGAGGCAGGACATGGGCGCTGACGGGGCACGGAAAAGAAAAATAGCGGTGATCGCGGCGCTGGCTGCGGCGGTGTTGCTGCTGGCCCTGCTGGAGCTGCTGGTGGGGTCCTCCGGGATGTCGGTGCGGCAGTGCGTTTCGGCGCTGTTCGGCAGCGGGGACAGCGCCGCGGTGCGGATCATGCAGCACATCCGTCTGCCGCGGCTGCTGGCCGCCGTTATTGCCGGGGCGGGGTTATCCGTATCCGGACTTATCATGCAGACGGTGCTGGGCAATCCTATGGCCTCCCCCGCCACGCTGGGCGTGTCCAACGCGGCGGTGTTCGGCGCGAACCTGTCCATCATCGCGCTCTCGGGCGGATTTCTGTCCACCGGCAACAACCTGACCAGCTATACGGCGGGGGCAGACCCCTTTGCCACGTCGGCGCTGGCCTTTGTGTTTGCGGCGGGCTCTGTGCTGGTGGTGCTGGCGCTGTGCCGGCTGCGGGACTTCTCCCCCAACGTGGTGGTGCTGGCGGGTATCGCGCTGGGCTCCGTGTGGACGGCGGCCACCACGATCTTGCAGTTCTACGCCACGGATGTGGGATTGTCCGCCGCGGTGATCTGGAGCTTCGGCGACCTGGGCCGCGCCACGTATCGGGCCGACTGGATCATGCTGGCGGTGACGGCGGCGGGGATCGCGGTCTTTGCGGCACTGGCCTGGCGGTACAATGCGCTGCTCAGCGGCGGGGATGCCGCGGGCAGCATGGGCGTGAACGTGGCGCTGCTGCGGTGGGTATCCCTGCTGCTGGCATCGCTCATCACGGCGGTGTGCGTGTCATTCCTGGGGATGATCGGCTTTGTGGGTATCATCTGTCCCCACGCGGTCAAACGGCTGGTGGGCCACGACCACCGATGGGCGCTGCCGGCGGCGACTCTGTGCGGCGGCGCGCTGCTGCTGGCGGCGGACGCGGTGAGCCGCAGTATCGGCAGCGGCTCCGCCCTGCCGGTGGGGGCCATCACCTCCCTGTTGGGCGCGCCGTTTTTCCTGACGCTGATCTTTGGAAAAAAGGAGGGCGGTGTATGCTGAAGGTGGAACACGTGACCTTCCGCTATGAACGGCGGGGCGCACCGGTACTGCGGGACGCCAGTCTGTCACTGGAAACAGGACAGGTAGGTGTGCTGCTGGGCCGCAACGGCTGCGGCAAAACCACATTGCTGAAAACAACGCTGGGGCTGTGTACACCGGAGCAGGGGCAGATCCTCTTTGACGGACAGGCGCTGGGCGCCATGAAACGGCAGCAGCGGGCCCAGGTGGCGGCCTACGTGCCCCAGGAGCTGCAATTCGGCGCGCTGCGGGTATACGACGCGGTGCTGGCCGGGCGGGTGAGCCGCTTCGGCATACAGCCCGGTGCGGCGGACCGTACGGCGGCGGAGGCCGCGCTGGCGGACATGGACCTGACGGCGCTGGCGGAACGGAATGTGCAGACGCTGTCCGGCGGCGAGAGGCAGAAGGTGGCCATTGCCCGGGCGCTGGCCCAGGAGCCGAAGCTGCTGGTATTCGACGAGCCCACAGGCAACCTGGACGTGGCCAACGAGCAGCGGATCCTGCGGCAGGCGCGGCGGCTGGCCCGGACACGGGGCATGACGGTGCTGTGCACCCTGCACGACCTGAACCAGGCCATGGCCTATGGTGACAGGCTGTTCCTCATGCGGGACGGACAGGTACGATACGCCGGAAACGGGGACATACTGACCCCGGAGACGGTGTGGGATATATTCGGTGCGCGGGTGCGCGCGGCGGAGATCGACGGACAGAAAATACTGATAGGAGTAAACGAAGATGAATACTAAGAGAGTTTTGGCCCTGGTGCTGGCGCTGATGATGACCCTGACGCTGTTCGGCTGCGGCGAGAAGCCCGCGGAGGATGGCACAGATGACGCACCGAAAACCGTGACGATAACGGATATGATCGGCCGCCAGGTGGAGATCGTGCCGGGCAGCTACCAGCGGGTGGTGTGCATCGGCGCAGGCGCGCTGCGGCTATACAGCTATGTGGGTGACGTGAGCCTGCTGTGCGGTGTGGAGGACATCGACAACACCACGCTGGAGGAGCGTCCCAAGATGTTCGACGGTGTGGCGCGTCCCTATGTGATGGTGTACGGCGATACCTTCGCCGCCCTGCCCTCCTGCGGCGTGGGCGGCCCCAACGCTCAGGCGGCGGAGGCGGAGAAGATCCTGTCCTGTACGCCGGATATCATTGTCTCCGAGTATGAGGACACAGATAAGGCCGAAGCCCTGCAGCAGCAGGTGGGTGTGCCGGTCATCACCCTGCGGACCGGCGTGGACGGCGTGTTCAGCGAGGATTTCAGCGGCTCCATCACCCTGCTGGGTCAGGTGTTCGGCAAGGAGACCCGCGCTTCGGAGCTGCTGTCCTTTGTCAGCGCGGAGACCGCGGACATTCAGGCCCGGACGGCGGGTATCGCCGAGGACAGCAAGCCGGCGGTGTACATCTGCGGGCTGGGCAACTGGGGCACCACCAACCACCTGATGACCATAGAGAGCTACAGCACGTTTACCGTGGCGAACATCAAGAACGCCGTCAGCGGGCTGAGCGCCAAGGGCGTACAGCCCATCGAGGCCGAGAAGTTCACGGCACTGGGACCGGACATGGACATCATGCTCATCGACGCGGCGGCGGTGAAAAACATCAAGCCCCTGTACGCGGAGGACAACGGCCTGTTTGACAGCTGCAAGGCGTGGCAGGAGGGCAAGGTGTATCTGCAGATGGCGTACAACGCCTACTACACCAACTATGAGATCGCGCTGGCCAATGCCTGGTTCTCCGCCAAGTGCGTCTATCCGGAGCAGTTCACAGACATTGACATGACCGAGAAGCTCAACGAGATCACCGGCGCTTTCCTGGGCAAGGGCATTGCGGAGGAGATCTATCGGATGCCCAACAGCTTCGGCGGCTATCAGCAGATCGACACGGCCACGTTCTTCGCGTGAGGGCGGCGGTATGATCGACAAACGAGATGTACAGGCGTTCTTTGACCGGCTGGCACCGGACTGGGACGCGGGCATGGTGCGGAATGAGGCGGTCATCGCCCGGATACTGGATAACGCCGGGGTATGCGAGGGCTGCACGGTGCTGGACGTGGCCTGCGGCACCGGCGTGCTGTTCGGCGACTATGTAAAGCGCGGCGCGGCGCGGGTAACGGCTGTCGACCTGTCGCCGGAGATGGCGGCGCGGGCGGCGGAAAAGGCCGCCGGGACGCAGATCACGGTGGTATGCGGCGATGTGGAGGACAGCGCCGCCGTGCGGGACAGCGGGCCCTATGACGTGGTGATGGTCTATAACGCCTTCCCGCACTTTCCCGATCCGGCGGGGCTGATCCGAACGCTGGCAGAGCTGGTCCGGCCCGGCGGGCGGCTGTCCATCGCCCACGGCATGAGCCGGGCGGCGCTGGACGCCCACCACAGCGGCAGCGCGAAGCCGGTATCCCTGGGTCTGCTGCACGAGGACGAGGTCCGGGCGCTGATGGCGCCGTATCTGGACGTGGACACGGTGATCTCCAATGGGGAGATGTACCAGGTCTGCGGAAGAAAAAGAGCATAAAAAAACAGTCCCGGCGGCGGCCGGGGCTGTTTTTTTACGCCTGCGGGATGTCGGCGAAGCGGCGTGGCTGCTCCTGCCCGTTGAGGACACGGCTTGCGCCGGCAGCCAGAGCCTCCAGCTCAAACTCGCCGGCCATGACCTCCACCGGGGCGATGAAGGAGAGCTTTTGCGTCAGGTAGCCGGTCACATAGCGGGAGTGGGCCAGCCCGCCGGTGAGGATGATGCGGTCCACGCGGCCATCCGCCGCGGCGGCCAGGCCGCCGACGGCCCGGGCACAGCTGTACAGCATACCGTCATAGACCAGCTTGGCGTGCGCGTCGCCGTCGGCGATGCGCTGCTCCACCTCCTGGGCATTGGCGGTGCCCAAGTGGGCCATCAGGCCGCCCTTGCCGCGGATGAGGTCCATGATGTCCTGCTTGGTGTACGCGCCGGAATAACACATAGCCACCAGGGGCTGAAGGCTGACGCCGCCCATGCGCTCCGGGGCGAACATCCACTCGTCATCGCGGACGCCGTCCACCATCTTGCCGCCGATAAACAGGCGGGCGGAGCCGCCGCCGCCCAGGTGCAGGACGATCAGGCGGCAATCGGCCAGGGGCTTATGCAGCACATCTGCGGCGCAGCGCAGGGCCATGGCGCGGCAGTTGAGGGCGTGGCCGGTCATCATACGCGGCAGCACCGGGTGTCCGGATAGCCGGGCCTCATCGGTCATCTCGTCCACGGTGACGGGGTCGCAGATGAAGGCGGGGATACCCAGCGGACGGGCGATACGCAGGGCCAGCACGCAGCCCAGATTGGAGGCATGGGCCGCATCGCGGACCGTGTACATGAAGTCCACCATGTCCTGATCCACCAGGTAGGTACCGGCGGCACAGTAGGGCAGCTGACCGCCCCGGGCACAGACGGCGTCCAGCGTGGTCAGGTCCACATTGTGGGCGGACAGTTCCTTTTCAATGGCGGTCTGGCGGAAATCTGCCTGTTCCATGACCCAGGAGAAAGGGCTCAGGTCCTCTTTGCTGTGGCGCACGGCGGCGTCAAACAGCTTTTGCTCACCCTGAAAGAGGGCCAGCTTGGTAGAGGTGGAGCCGGGGTTGATGACGAGAATGCGCTTATCCATAGGGGCACTCCTTCCCTTTTGTTATTTAAAGTAAGTATACCCTATTCCACAGGGTATCCGCAAGCGGGGAACACTGAATGGATATAAGATTTTCCGATAGGCTCAGACGGCGCTCTTTGTCAGCATACGGACGGCGTATTTCAGGAACATCTTTACGGCCGGCGAGGCGTCCGCCCGGGAGTGGAGTGCCGCGCCCAACGTGATGCTGGCCGGCGGGTCGATGGGGATCATGGCAACATCGCAGATACGCTTTTCGGTGATGAGCTTGTTCATCACGCTGACACCCAGGCCCTGCTCCACCATGGACATGGCGGAAAAGTTCTCGATGGTGGTATAGCGGATGTTGGGATCAACGTGATTGCGTGCAAACAGCGCCTCCACGTCGTCATCACAGCCCAGGGCGGGCATGATGAAGCTGTCCTGCTCGCACCGCTTCAGCGGGTAGCAGTCGGCACCGGCCAGCGGATGATTCCGCGGCAGCAGCGCCAGCATGGGGTCCTCGGCCAGTGGGATCCACTCGAAGGGCATATTCTCCTGGTAGCTTAGGAAGCCGATATCGGCGGTGCGCTCCTCCAGCCACTGGGACACCTCCTGCCAGATGCCCTCCATCAGCTTGATCTCCACGTGGGGGTAGTTTTCCTGAAAATCCCGGATGACAGCGGGCAGCCAATGGGTGGCGATGCTGGAATAGGCGGCGATGGTGACGGTGCCTATGAGAAGGCCGTTCATCTGGGCGGACAGCTCGAAAAGCTTATCCTCCTGGTGAAGTATCTCGCGGATAACGGGCAGCAGCAGCTGGCCGTTGGCCGTGAGCGCCACGCCCTTGGTGCTGCGGCTGAACAAGGAGAAGCCGATCTCCTTCTCCAGTGCGGTGACCAGCTGGTTGACGCCGGAGGGCGTGTAGCGCAGCATCTCGGCGGCGCGGGAAAAGCTGCCGGTCTCGGCAGCGGCCAGAAAGGCGCGGCAGCGGGCGGTCTCCATGGTTTTTCCTCCTTCCAAGCTATTAGTATTTCTAACAAGCACTATAACAAAGTACAGCTTTACTTTTCCTGTGAAATATTCTACTATAGCATCAACAGGAAGGCAAGAGCCTGAAACCAAAAAAACAACAAAACTCACATAAAATTTTTCAAGGAGGATGTTACCATGAAAAACATTTCTACGCACGTCGCTATCGCCGTTGTTTCCCTGGTGCTGGTCATCGCGTCCGCCTTTTTGATGACGGCTCCCGAGGCGGGTATGCGCCTGATCGGCGAGTATGTCACCCTGTTCTGGGCTGTGGTGTTCACCGCTGCCGCCACCCGCGCGCTGCTGCTGGAGCGCAGCCGCGAGGAGAAGCACGAGAACAAGCCCGCACACGCCGCCGCGTAACCGAAAGCGCCGAGAGAACACGCCGTAAGGCGTGTTCTTTTTTTGTGCCGCAGGCGGGGAAAACCGGTTGACGGCCGCCCAAAAATGGGATACAGTAGGGATATAACAAGACCGGGAGGGCTATCGTATGAAGAAGATCGCAGTGATCACAGGCGCGTCCAGCGGCATGGGCAAACGGTTCGCCGAGACGGTGGATCGGTACGGCACCTTTGACGAGGTGTGGGTCATCGCGCGGCATGAGGCACAGCTGGAGGCCCTGCGCGCCACGGTCCCCTTCCCCGTCCGCGTGCTGGCGCTGGACCTGACGGACCGCGGCAGCTTCGATGTATATGCCGCGGCACTGGCCGAGACACCGGTGGAGGTGGGCCTGCTGATGAATTGCAGCGGCTACGGCAAGTTCAGCGCCGTGCTTGACACGCCGCTGGCGGTAAATCTGAACATGACGGACCTGAACTGCCAGGCGGTGGTGGCCATGTGCCAGATCACCGCACCCTATATGCCCCGGGGCAGCCAGATCATCAACATCGCCTCCGTGGCGGCCTTTCAGCCCATCCCCTATATCGATATCTACGGTGCCACAAAGGCCTTTGTGCTGAGCTTCAGCCGGGCGCTGAACCGGGAGCTGAAAAGCCGCGGCATCGGCGTTATGGCGGTGTGCCCCTTCTGGACAAAGACGGCGTTCTTTGACCGGGCCATCAAGTCGGATGAGACGCCCATTGTGAAGAAATACGCGGCCATGTACGATCCGGACAACATTGTAGCACGCACCTGGCGGGACGCCAAGCGGGGCAAGGACGTGTGCAAGTACGGCTTTGTGGCCCGGGTACAGGCAGGACTGACGAAGCTGCTGCCCCACAGCGTGGTCATGGATGTATGGATGAAGCAGCAGGACCTGCATTGACGCAAAAAACGACCTTCGGTATTGTACCGAAGGTCGTTTTTTATGCCTGCATGAGCGACCGGGCAAAGGCGCGGGCGCGGTTTTTCTTTTCCGCGTCCATGAACGTGTGATCGTAGCCCAGGTGGCGCTCGGTCAATGCGTCCATATAGCGCATATCGGTGTGCCCGCACCAGCGGCGCATCCCCTCGATGAACAGGTCTGCGCCCTTCTCCGGCCGGTAGCCGCAGGTGGTCAGAATGGCCAGAGACTTGCCGGAGAGCAGAGACGGACCGCGGCCGCGGGGACCGTAGTACTTATTCAGCGCATAGACGAAGCGGTCCAGCGCGGCCTTCATGGGCGCGGGGCAGAACCAGGAGTGGATGGGCGCGGCCAGCAGCAGGATATCGCTGCAGAGGACGGCGTCAAATATGGCGGGCATATCATCCGCCAGAACGCAGGCAGGATGCTCCCAGTCCATCTGACAGCCGCGGCAGGCGCGGCAGGGCTCAATGTGCAGATCAAAGAGCGAAAACACCTCCGCCGTGTGGCCGGCGGCACGCCACGTCTCCAGAAAAGGCACCAACAGGGCGCGGGTATTGCTGTGCGCCGCACGGGGACTTGCAAACAAGACAGTCATGTGCATACGGCAGCCTCCTGTAAAGCAATATCACTTGCGGCGTCTTTCCTCCCAAGTCTCCTGCGCCTCGCGCAGATGCTCCAGCAGCTCGCTGCGGGAGCGGTAGGCAAAGAGGAAGCTGTACTTCTCGCGGCGCTCCTCCTGCCGCTGGCGGATGTGGGCCTTCAGGTTCTCCACCTTGATGACCACATCGTGCTCGTCGGCGAACTTACGGATACGGGACACCAGCTTGGCGGAATAGACCAGGTCGATGGTAAACACGCCAAAGAAAAAGCCGATGACAAATGAGAAGGCCAGGTTGCGGGACAGCCAATCCAACGCGTCCAGGATATAAGGATGGACGCAGAAGTAGTACACGGCACTGACCGCCGCCCAAAGGACGGAGAAGGCCGGGCAGATCAGGCCCTGGATATTGCCCCACTGCTTGCTGTAATCCCAAAGGCGGATGTGCATGAACTTCAGGCTGACGATACCGGCGATATATTCGATAGCTGTCATGCTCAGGGCCATGCCCGCAAAGAGCAGCAGCTTCTCCCCCACCGTATCCACACCGTTTTTTTCACCGATGGAGGCCAACAGATAAAGAATACAGAGGCCCGAACCGTACAGGGGCACATAGGGCCCCACGCAGAAGCCAGGGTTGATCCACTTGCGCTCCGGGTTGGCGCCGGAGAGAAACCGGCGGTACAGCAGCTCGGCGACCCATCCCAGGGTGGAGCCGATGAAGAACAGATATGCCAGGGTCAAAAACATATTCATGGAACGTTATCCTTTCTTGCGGAGATAGCAGTACCAGGCCGCAAGGCCCACCAGCCCGCCGCCCGCCGTGTTTCCCAGCGTGACGGGGAGCATATTCCCCAGGAAATAGCGGCCCCAGGTCAGGGCGGAGAGGTCCGTACCGGCGGCCTGTGCCGCGGCGGCGCAGGCCGGTGCGGACTTGCCGAACAGGGCCAGCGCGCAGTAGGTCATGTCGGCGATGGAGTGGCTGAAGCCGGCCACCACAAAGAACATCACTGGCGCCCACGCGCCCAGAATACGGCCGGCGGCATCCTTTGCGGACAGGCTCGCCAGCACGGCGACCGTGACGAGAATGTTGCACAGCACACCCATGAAGAAGGCCTTGCCGAAGGGCATGGTCATCTTCCCTACCGCCAGCTGCATGGTATAGACACCCAGCGCACCGTCTCCCGCGTCCAGCCAGCCAAAGCGGGCGCAGATCCAGCTCAGGGTCAGCGCACCCAAAAAGTTGCCCAGATACACAACGCCCCAGTTGCGGAGCATGGCGCACCAGGTCACGCGCCTGTCCAGCAGGCTGATGACCAGGAGGGTATTTCCGGTAAACAGCTCGGCACCGGTGAGCACCACGATGCCCAGGCCGAAGGCAAACAGGACGCCGGCGATGATACGGACCGCGCTGGCGTTGGTGATGGCATAGGTAGCCATGTTGGTGACGCAGACCGGAAACCCGATCAACGCACCGGCGGCAATGCCCAGAATCAACAGCTTCAAAAAGGGCTGCCGGGTCTTGAGGACACCGGCGGCAGCATAGTTGGCCGCTGTCTCGGCGGGAGTAAAGACGTTCATGCGCCGCCCTCCCCTGTCAGATATTCCGCCGCGCGGACGGTATGGGCCATCAGCACCGCGGAGGTGACAGCCCCTACGCCGCCGGGCACAGGCGTGATGGCATCCACGATGGACGACACCGCCGGAAAGTCCGCATCGCCGCAGAGGCCGGTGCCGTTCCAGTTCATGGACACATCCAGCACGATCTGGCCGGGTCGGACATGGGCGGCGGTCAGGCTGTTGACCGCGCCGGCGGCGGTGATGATAATATCCGCCTGGCGGGTCAGCGCCGCCGTATCCGGTGTCTTTGTATGGCAAACGGTGACGGTGGCGTTCTCCCGCAGGAGCAGCATGGACACCGGACGGCCTACCACCGGGGAACGGCCGATGACCACTGCGTGCCTGCCGCAGGAGTCAATGCCGTAGTGGCGCAGCAGCGCCATACAGGCCTGGGCGGTGCAGGGGGCAAAGCCCCTTCCCTGTCCGGTGAACACGGCGGCAGCGCTCTCGGGCGTCATACCGTCCACGTCCTTGTCCGGCGCCAGGCGGGCACAGAGATCGCTCTCCTCCCCACGCAGATGGGGCGGCAGAGGCCGCAGCAGCAGGCAGCCGTGAACGGCAGGGTCACGGTTGACGGCGTCGATAGCTGCCGCCACCACATCGGCGGAGGCATCCGCGGGCAGGGTGCGTAGCTCCGCGGCCACACCGCAAAGCGCAGCGCGCTTCACGGCGCCGCGTATGTACGCACCGTCGGCCTCGGTATCGCCGCAGCGCAGGAGGACCAAACGGGGCTGCACGCCCCTTGACAGCAGCGCCTCGGCACGGGTGCGGGTGTCGGCGGACAGCGCATCCGCCACAGGCTTTCCGGTCAGCAGAACGGCCATGCACGTCCCTCCTTATCAGACAAGTTGATCGCGCACCGCGCAGAAAATACGTTCGCCGTCGGTCCTGCCCTGATCCAGCAGAGCGAAGCACCGAGCGTTCAGATGGTCGGCCGCCGGCCGATCAGTCATAGTCTTTGTATTGACCAGCACGTTCAGGGCCGCAGCCTCCAGCGCACCGCGCAGTATGGCGGCGGCACAGCCGGCATCGGACACCGCCAGCCGGGATCCGATCTCCGCCAGACGTCCGGCGGCGGACAGGGCCGCGGCACACAGAGCCATGATCTCCAGCGGCGCGGTGCAGGCCGTCTCAGCAGCGCTTTGCAGCACCGCCGCACGGGTGGGATCCTCCCTGGGAATGGCGTAGGCGCGGCTGAGAGGCTGAAAGCCCTCCGCGTCCGCGCGGACCTGATCCAGCAGTTTATCATATAAAGTGTTTGTGCTTTTCAGCAATTGCTGTATCTCGCTTTCCACGTCGGCGTACTTCTTTTTTCCTGTGGTCAGGCTGGCCACCATGCCGCACAGGGCCGCGCCGACAGCGCCGCACAGTGCGGCGGCACCGCCGCCGCCGGGCGTCGGTGCTGACGAGGCAAGCGCCGACACAAATTCGCGGCAGGTCTTGTTGGTGTCGTCCATAGCGCCCTCCTTAAAACAGGCCGCGGACCGCGCCGGTGGCGGTGTCCACGTCGATGCGGCGGTAGGCCGGGTCGGACCCTGTACCGGGCATCATAGAGATGCTGCCGGCCACGGGGCACAAAAACCGTGCGCCGCTGTACTCCAGCACATCCCGCACCGGCAGACGCCATCCGGTAGGCACGCCCTTTCGGGCCGGGTCGTGGGACAGGGACAGGTGCGTCTTGACCATCATGGTGCAGTAGTCCGCATATTTCGGGTCGGACTCGAACCGCTGCGCCTTCTCCAGCGCCAGCGGCGACCAGTCCACCCCGTCGGCGCCATAGACCTCCCGGGCGATGCGCTCCACCCTCTCACGCAGAGGCATATCGTCCGGGTAGAGGAATTGCAGCGCCGAGGGCTCGTCGCAGGCAGCCATGACCGCGCGGGCCAGCTCTTCGGCACCCGCGCCGCCATAGCGCCAGTGATCGGACACGGCGCAGCGCAGGCCGTTCTCCGCGCAGATACGGCGCACCAGCTCCAGCTCCGCGTCGGTATCGGTATAGAACTTGTTGATGCACACCACAGGGGTGACGCCGGATTTGCGGATGGTGGCCGCGTGGTGCAGCAGATTGGCGCAGCCTGCCTCCAGCAGGGTGAGATCCTCCCGTGTATACGCCTCCGGCAGAGGTCGTCCAGGGATGACCTCCGGGCCGCCGCCGTGCATCTTCAGGGCGCGGACGGTGGCCACCAGCACCGACACGTCCGGCTTCAGCCCGGACAGGCGGCACTTGACATTCCAGAACTTTTCGAAGCCGATGTCGGCGGCGAAGCCGGACTCGGTGACATGGTAATCAAACAGCTTCAGCCCCAGGCGGTCGCCGATGACCGAGGACTGGCCAATGGCGATGTTGGCAAAAGGCCCCGCGTGTACCAGCACCGGCTGGTGCTCCACCGTGTAGCACAGCGTGGGGTTGATTGTGTTCCGCATCCAGGCAGTCATGGCCCCGGCCACCTCCAGGTCCTCGGTGGTAACGGGTTTTCCCTGCTTGTCATAGGCCAGCACGATGCTGCCGATGCGCCGACGCAGGTCCTCCAGATCCCGGGCCACGGAGAGGATAGCCATCAGCTCAGAGCTGACCGCGATGTTGGCGCAAGTGTCCATGGGATAGCCGTCCATCTTCCCCTCACCAAGGCCGATACGCATCTTTCGTAGGGCCTGGCAGCAGAAATCCAGCACAAAGCTCCACTGCACGCGCTCCGGATCGATATCCAGCCGCCGCAGGCCGCGTTTGGCCAACGTCTCATCGTCATAATTGCGCTCATGCTGCATACGGGCATTCAGGGCGGTCATAGCCAGATTGTGGGCGTTCATGATGTCGTTGATATCGCCGGTCAGGCCCAGGGAGAACTCCGTCATGGGAATGAGCAGGGCGTTGCCGCCGCCGGCGGCGGTGCCCTTTACGTTCATGGTGGGGCCGCCGGAAGGCTGGCGCAGACAGCCGCCCACGTTGGCGCCCAGACGTCCCAGTCCTTCGATCAGGCCCAAAGACGTAGTAGACTTCCCCTCGCCCAGGGGCGTTGGGGTAATGGCCGTTACTTCAATATACTTGCCGTCCGGCCGGTCCTTCAGGCGCTCCATGATCCGCAGAAAATCCAGCTTGGGGGTCTTGCCATAGGGCAGCAGCTCCTCTGGCAGCAGACCCAGCTTCTGGCGGAACCAGTCCACCGGGGGCAGGGCCTGCTCCGCCGCCGCACCGATCTGCCAGTCCTTGTAAACAGCAGGATCAAGGACCGTGCGCCCGGCAGCGTCGGTGTAGGAACCGTTTTCAAAGTCAAAAGCCATGCTGTGCCCTCCTTGCCGCATCTCGGTATGTACTCACGACCATTATACATCATCCTGTGGAATGTAGTCAACTGTCGGGTCTATATCTTGTGGGATTATTTTTCTTGCATTTTCGTGGGAATGCGTATATACTGTGAGCAGTTCCGTGTAGGGATGGTGCGTTAAGTGCCGGACGGATGGGAGGCTGCCGCCGGACGAAGGTGCATCTGCGCCGCGATACCATTCCAGCTTCCACGGGCAGTTTGTGTCGTTATCTATATGGTGATACCTCCCATCCCAAGGATAAGGAGGTATTTTTTTATGCAGAAAAAAGAACTATGCGCCGTTCCCGCACCGGTCCTCGATACCTATGCCCTGACGGTCTGCGCTCTGCTGACCGCGCTGAGCGTGGTGCTGGCCCGATTGCTGACCATCATTCCCAGCGAAGTGAGCCGCTTCTCTCTGGAGGCGGTGCCCATTCTCCTGGCCGGACTGCTGTTCGGGCCGCTGCCCGGCGCCGCGGTGGGCTTTGCCGCCGACTTTATCGGCTGCCTGTTTTCCCCCTTTGGCTACAACCCGATCTTTTGCCTGCCGCCCATTCTGTACGGCCTGTGGGCGGGGCTGGTGCGCCGGTATGTCTGGCGCAGGCCTACCCTCTGGCGGGCGGCGCTGGCGGTATTTCCTGCGGCGGTATGCGGCTCTGTGCTCTGGCAGAGCATGGCTCTGGCGCTGGTGTACGGTGGTGCGGCCAAATGGCCCTATTTCCTCACCCGGCTGGCGGCCCGCAGCGTTCAGTTCGCCATCACCGGCTGTATCGACGCGCTGCTGGTGTGGCTGCTGATGCGGCGGAACGCACTCTCCCCGGTGCTGCGGCGGATAAAGACGAAGGGCGGTGATGGCCATGATGCTGGATGAGGCGCTGGCATACATCCACAAGGTGGACTGGCGGGGCAGCGTACCCGGGCTCAGCCGTATTGATACACTGCTGGGTATGCTTGGCCATCCGGAACGGCACGTAAAGTATATCCACGTCACCGGCACCAACGGCAAGGGCAGCACCTGCGCCATGCTGGCCTCCGTGCTGCGTGCCGCCGGGTATAAGACAGGGCTGTACACCTCCCCCTACATCTTCCGCTTCAATGAACGTATGCAGATCAACGGCGCACCTATCCCGGACGATACCCTGTGCGCCTTGGTGGAGGAGCTGCGCCCGCTGGCCGACCGCATGGCGGATCCCCCCACGGAGTTTGAGCTGGTAACAGCCATCGGTCTGACCTGGTTTGCCCGGGAGGCGTGCGATATTGTGGTATGCGAGGTAGGCATGGGCGGCGAATTCGACGCCACCAACGTGATCCCCGCGCCGGAGGTGGCCGTGCTCACCAACATCGGTCTGGACCACACCAAAGTGCTGGGGAATACGGTGGAGACCATCGCCGCCACCAAGGCGGGCATCATCAAGTCCGGCTGTCATGCCGTCCTGTACCCCTGTGCCCCCTCCGTGCAGGAGGTGGTGGCCGCGCGCTGCCGCGCGGCAGGCGCACCGCTGACTGTGGCGGACTTCGATGCCCTCTCCTCAGTCTGCGACACGCTGGAGGGGCAGATATTCAACTACGGCCCATATAAGGGCCTGCGGCTGCCCCTGCTGGGCGGCCACCAGCTGCGAAACGCCGCCGTTGCGCTGACGACCATTGATGTTCTGCGGCAGCGTGGCTGGCACATTGATGAAAGTGCCGTCCGTCAGGGCTTGGCCCAGACCGCGTGGCCGGGACGGTTTCAGGTGGTGCGGCGGCAGCCCACGATCATTCTGGACGGAGGGCACAACCCCCAGTGCATGGTCTCGCTGGCGGCGGCCATCCGGGAGTATCTGCCGGGCCAGCCGGTAACGGTGCTGACCGGTGTGCTGGCGGACAAGGACTATGGAAAAATGTACGACCAGCTGGCTCCGCTGGCCGCGCGGTTTATCACTGTAACCCCCCACAATCCCCGTGCGCTGGACGCCGGAGAGCTGGCGGCCTTCCTGCGGCGATATGGCAAGCCGGTAACGGCCTGCGGCACCATCCGGGAGGGTGTGTCCCGAATGCTGGCGGACACGCCGCCCGATGGCACAGCCGTCTGCTGCGGCTCCCTGTATCTGCTGGGCGATGTGGTGCAGTCACTGGAAAAGGTATAAAAAAGAGACGGCTGCGCCGTCTCTTTTTATACCTGTCAGCCCTCGACCTTCTCCACACGGAAAGCGTAGGTCGCGCCGGCCTCCAGCGTAGTGGCGTCCACACCGGTCATGGCGTACTCGCCGTTGATGTAGAGGCCCCAGTAGGTGCCATCGGCATCGTAGTCGGCAGTCTCGCCGTTGACGGTCTTGACGTACAGGCCGTACTCGGAGTCATCGCCGGCGATAACGCCCAGCTTCAGCAGCGCTGCGCCCACCGTCTCCTCATCGGTGTTGACGGTAAAGGTGACGGTCTTGCCGTCCGCACCCTGCACCTCCACAGTGAAGGCCACGGCACCCTGACCGATGACCGCGCCGTCCGCCACAGGCAGCGTCACCTTTTCATCAGCGGCGTTGTCCTGATCGGTGATCGCGGGGTCGTTGGTCTGGTCATCAGTTTTGTTTTCCTCCTTCTGGCCGCAGGCCGCCAGGGCCAGGGTCAGCACCAGTGCCAACAACAGCGCCAGCAGCTTTTTCATGGTGTTTTTCATGTTTCGTTACTCCTTATCTGTTATCCCTATAAGCAGGCAGCCACGCCGCACCGCGACGCGCACCGCCTGTCCTATAAAATGATTGCTGACCCCCAGAGGGAAATCCGCCGTCAGCACGGCGTCGGTCAGCGGATACTTGGCGTTCCCGATGGTAACGCCCTCCGCGTCTGCGCCCAGGCAGAACACGGAGAAAACGCTGTTCTGCCCTGCGGTGAGTGTGATCTCGCCCCCGTCGCAGATGGCGGTGAAGCGCTCACCGTTTCCGTACAGCCAGCCCTGCCCGCCCCGGCGGGCAATGTAGGCCAGCGTTTGCATATTGGCCACCGTGTGGTCTGTCCGGTGGCCGCCCATACCGCCCAGGAGATGGAACTCCCTCTCACCACGGTCGAAGCCCTCCTTGACTGCCCGGATCATGTCGGTGTCATCCTTCTCCACCGGCAAGCGGAGGATGTGGTCAAACGCCGGCGCGGCGTCCAGCGAGTCGAAATCCGCCACCAGCAGCGTGGGCGTTATGCCATTTTCCCGGCAGGTATACCAGCCGCCGTCGGCGGCGATGACCATATCGGTCCTTTGAACAGACACAGGCAGGCCGTAAAAGCTGCCCGCGCCGATGATAAAGCAGGCCATGGGTAATTCCTTTCTTGGATATTCGACGTAGCCGGGGCGGAAATATACCAGACGGGGGGTTACATCCACATGGCGAAGAGCCGTAATACCGTCCCCATCGCCCGCCGCCAAAACGGGCGCTCCGCCATACGCTCCGGCGTCATGAGCGCACAGCGGGCCATGGTGGTGTCCATATCCTCCAGCAGCGTCTCGATGGCGGGCGTGCCATAGAACACCTCGCCGCATTCGAAGTGCAGCTGGAAGCTGCGGTAGTCCATATTGACGGAGCCTACAAAGGCCGTCTCGCGGTCAGTCAGGACGGTTTTTCCATGGACAAGGCCAGGTGTAAAGGTATATATCTTAACATCATGCGCCATGAGCTGGTCGAAGTAGCTCTCCGCCACCAGATAGGCAAACTTGTGGTCCGGGATGCCGGGCATGATGAGGCGGACATCCACACCGCTTTCCGCGGCCAGACACAGCGCCTTGAGCATGGGTTCGTCGATAGCCAGGTAGGGTGTGGTGATATACACCTCCCGCCGGGCACGGCTGATCATCTGGAGGAACAGATCCTCCGCCGCGTTGTCAGGGTTGTCATCGGGGCCGTCCACCACAGTCTGGCAGAAGCCCTGCTCCAGGGGGTGGTGCAGGGGGCGATAATAGTCGTACTCATGGTACAGCTGACCGTCCATCCGCTGCCACATCTGCAGGAACTCCCGGGTCAGGCCCCAGGCGCCCTCGCCCTCCAGCCGGAGACCGCAGTCCTTCCAATAGCCGAAGCGTTCGATCAGGTTGGCGTACTCGTCGGCGATATTGGCGCCGCCGGTGTAGGCAATATCTCCATCCACGCAGGTGATCTTCCGGTGGTCGCGGTAGTTAAAGTACAGCCGGTTGACGTAGTGGTGCACGGGGTTGAATACCCTGACCTCCACCCCGGCGTCCTGCAGCGCGTCTATTTTTTCGTTGGGCATACGCATCATGCTGCCGAAATCGTCAAAGATCAGCTTGACCTCTACACCCTGACGGCTCTTGCGGCAGAGGATATCAGACAACCGATCCCATATCTCGCCTTCGGCCATGATAAAGTACTCCAGGAAGATGAACCGCTGGGCCGTATCCAGTGTGGTGAGCATATCCTCCAGATACGCCTCGCCGGTGGGCAGATAGCGCAGCGCCGTGTTGCGGTACAGGTCAAAGCCCTTGCCGCTGAGATACGCTGCCAGCGGATACCACTGGGGCGCGGTCTGGCGCAGCTTTTCCAGATTGGTGCGGGCGAGCTCCTGCTGCGCCAGCGGCTCCTCGATGGGCACCGGCTTCTTCAGGCTCAGGCGCTTGGACGGCCGGTCGCCATTCCACAGCAGATAGAGGATCAGTCCCACCACCGGCACGAACAGCACCAGGATGATCCAGCCCATCTTATAGCTGGTGGCCCCGGGGCGGGACCAGATACGCATGGCCACCACACCGGCCAGCAGCTGCAATACCGTATAGGCCAGCGCCATGCGCTGCTTCAGAAGGTCGCTGAGGACGATCACCAGCGCGATCTGTGCCAACAGCAATACCGCCACCATCACCAGCCGCAGCGCAGCGGATATCCGTCGCTCTGTCCGCTGCTGGACTCTCGGCTTTTTCACTGTTGATCCTCCTCCCTTTTCTTTTATTTCAGATGGTCATCACAGCTGCGAGGTCCGCAGTAGGCACTGCTGGATATCCCACAGCTTGTCCGACAGGTCCACATAGTACTTGTGGGGATAGTCAAAGCGCTTGACCTCGTCCCACAGGGTATCCACCTGCTGGGCGCAGTATGCCTTGATCTCCTCCAGCGGCGGGCAATCGTACACCCGCTTGCCGTTCTTGAAGATCGGCACCAGCAGCTCCCGGGCCTCGAAGTTATACACGTCCTTTCGCTTCCAGGTGGCCATGGGGTCAAAGATGGTCAGGCCCTTCGTGTCGTCCACCGTCTCGTCATAGACCGTGATATAGTCGGCGATGGCCTTGCCGGTGTCCCGTCCGAAAAGGCGATAGACCTTCTTGAAGTGGGGAATAGTGATCTTCTCCACGTTCTCGCTGACCTTGATCTTGGGGATCACGGTGCCGTCCGGCTCCTCGATGGCCACCAGCTTGTACACGCCGCCGAACACCGGCTCGGACTTGGCGGTGATCATGCGCTCGCCCACACCGAACAGGTCGATCTGCGCGCCCTGCAGCAGCATGTCCTGAATGAGGTACTCGTCCAGCGAGTTGGACACGGAGATCTTGCACTCGGTCCAGCCGGCCTCATCCAGCATCTCCCGCGCCTTGCGGGTCAGATACGCCAGGTCGCCGGAGTCCAGACGGATACCGCATTTGGTGATACCCAGAGGCTTGAGCACCTCGTTGAACGCTTTGATGGCGTTGGGGATACCGGACTTCAGCGTGTTATAGGTGTCCACCAGCAGGGTCGCGTTGGTGGGATATGTCTGGCAGTAGGTCTTGAAGGCATCATACTCGCTGTCGAACATCTGCACCCAGGCGTGGGCCATGGTGCCGCCGGCGGGCACGCCGTACACCTCGTCAGAGATGGTGCAGGCCGTACCGGCACAGCCGCCGATATAGGCCGCCCGCGCACCGACAATGGCCGCGTCGGCCCCCTGGGCACGGCGGGAGCCGAACTCCAGCACCGTGCGGCCCTTGGCGGCCCGGACGATACGGTTGGCCTTGGTGGCGATCAGACTTTGGTGGTTAATGGTCAGCAGGGTGAACGTCTCGATCAGCTGCGCCTCGATGGCCGGTGCGCGGACCACCACCAGCGGCTCCTTGGGGAACACAGGCGTACCCTCCGGAATGGCGTAGATATCGCCGGTGAAGCGGAAGTCCCGCAGATAGTCCAGAAACTCCTCGCAGAACAGGTTTCGGCCACGGAGATAGGCGATGTCCTCCTCGGTGAAGTGCAGGTTCTCGATGTAGTCGATCAGCTGCTCCAGACCTGCCGCGATGGCGAAGCCGCCGCCATCGGGCACCTTGCGGAAAAACACGTCGAAATAGGTGATGCGCTCCTTGCAGCCGGCCTCAAAGTAGCCGTTGCCCATGGTCAGCTCATAGAAGTCACAGAGCATGGTCATGTTCAGCTTTTCCTGAGTTTTCATTCGTATACCTCAAATCGGTCTTTGCGCGTGGCGCAAAGTGTAGTATTTTTTATTATACCGCTTTTCTCCCGTTAAGGCAAGCCCCGCCGCCATTTCCCGGCATTTTTGAGCAAATGCGTAAATAGAAAGAAATATCCCCCGGCAATGCCGGGGGATATGCTTATATATGGGAATTACTCCTCGTCCTCGCCGTCCTCAGCGGCGGCGGCCAGATCGCTCAGATCAAACTCCAGCTTGGCGCCGCAGTTGGGGCAGACGACCTCGCCGTCCTCCAGAACAGTCTCGTCGAAGTAGACCTCCTCCTCGCACTCGGGGCAGGTGGTCACGAAGCACTCCTCTTCCTCGTCGTCTTCGTCGTCATCCTCATCGTCGTCAAGAGCAAAGTACAGCGTCTCCTCCACATCGCTCAGGTCGTCGCTGACGGCATCCAGGCCGTCCTCCACATCGCACAGCTCATCGTCCACTTCCGCGAACTTCTCGGCCATGTCGTCCAGCACATCGATGATGGCGGCGATCAGCTTGCCTTCCTTGCTGTCGGTGTCCAGGTTCAGGCCCTCGGCCAGACCCTTCAGATACGCTACCTTTTCAGAAATCTCCATGTTCGGCTCCTTTCTGTACGGTCGGTTGGTTGTCAAATTACTTGCAGCGGCTCAGATACTCACCGGTACGAGTGTCAATAGTGATCTTGTCGCCGATGTTGATGAACAGGGGCACCTTCACCTCGGCACCGGTCTCCACGGTGGCGGGCTTCAGGGTGTTGGTGGCGGTATTGCCGGCCAGACCGGGCTCAGTCTCGGTGACCTCCAGATCCATGAAGTTGGGGCACTCCAGGCCAAAGACGCTGCCCTTATAGCTCAGCACCTTGCACACGGTGTTCTCAGTGATGAAGCGGAACGCATCGCCCAGCAGCTCCTTGTTCAGGGGTACCATGTCAAAGGTCTCCTGATCCATGAAGTAGTACAAATCACCGTCGTTGTAGCTGTAGGCCATATCGCGGCGGTCCACAAAGGCCTCTTCAAACTTGGCGGTGGGGTTGAAGGACGTCTCGGTCACAGCACCGGTCACCACGTTACGCATCTTGGTGCGGACGAAAGCCGCGCCCTTGCCGGGCTTGACGTGCTGGAACTCCACGACCTGCATGACCTTGCCGTCCATCTCGAAGGTCTTGCCGTTTCTGAAATCACCGGCGGTAATAGTTGCCATATTGATATTCCTCCCATTGTGTATGAGGGAATATCTCCATTCCCTCTGAATAAATAATACCAGCCAAAATCGGCCTCATATATTTTACATGATAACCTGCTGTTTGGCAAGTGTTTCCGCGTAAAAAAGTCACCGTTCCGGATGTTTTTTCAAACTGGCGGCCTTCCACGGCCTCTGCAGGCCATGCAGCACCTTATTCCACGCGCCGCGCGGCCCGCCCAGCGGCTCCACCATCAGCGGCAGCACGCCAGCCCGGTTGGCACCCAGCATATCCGTCAGCAGTTTGTCGCCCAGCATGGCCGTCTCCCGCGGGGTGACGCCGCAGCGTACCATGGCCCGGCGAAAGCCCTTTACGGACGGCTTGCCCGCATGGCCCTCGTAGGTGATCCCCAGATCGCGGCAGAATCGCTCCACTCGCACGGGGCTGCGGTTGTTGGACAGGATCATGACCTCCACACCCGCCGCCCGCACATCGGAGAGCCAGCGGCGCAGGTCCGCGTCCGGCTCCGGCTGGGACTTGGGTGCCAGGGTATAGTCCAGATCGCACAGCAGCAGCCGGATGCCGTGCCGCATAAAAAACGCGGGCGTGATGCTGCGGTAGCTGTCAAACACCCGGTAGGGCGTCATGGAAATGGGCATAGGTATCCGACTCCTCTCATAAAGTACAGCAGTATTGTACCACGGACATCGTGGTCTCGCAAGGGGGTACGCCTATGCAGCTGATGATCGCCGCCGCACCGCCGCTTCGCCAGATGGCCTGCGGCGCACAGCTGCCCATCGCCAACGCGGCCTACCGGATAGAAAACGGAGTGCTGTGTGCCCTGCCCATGCCGCCTGCCCTGCGGGGCGGTGCCATGCTGCTCACCGGCGCGACGGGACCCTTCAGCCCGGAAACGGCAGCCGGCGTGGTGCAGGAGTGCCGCCGCCGGAGATACGGCACAGTGATCGTCCCCTTCCCCGCCGCAGAACTGACGGAGGCGCTGGCCCAGCCCCTGCACCGGTCCGGCATCGCCCTGTGGGTCCACGAGAAATGCGCCCACACGGCTCCCGGCGCGCGGGTACTGGTATGCACCGCCCTGTCCGGCGGGGATATCGAAAACCGGTTGTCCACCTGCTGCCGTGCCTTCGGGCCGGACCGTATCGTGCTGGACCTCCAGCGCCTGCGGATGGACTTCCCTCTCCCCTGTCCCACTGGTGAGGGCATACCGCTGACAGATGAGCAGCTAGCCGCCCTGCAAACAGGCCGCCAGATATTCTTTTCCCGGGAGCTGGGCGCCCGGTATTTCACGTACCGCCGGGGCGGCGAGACACGGTTCGTCCTGCTGGACGACGGTGACACCCTGCATAGAAAAATCGCTCTGGGCGAGCGCCTGGGCATACACCGGGGTCTGCTGACCCTGCCGGAGTGCGCCGACATACTGCGGGACCTGACAGGATAGATAAAAGAGAAGCCTGAGAACCTATGTTCTCAGGCTTCTTTGTCACTTAATAGTAACGCTTGTTGCGGTTCTTGCGCGCAGCCTCGGACTTCTTGCGGCGCTTAACGCTGGGGCTTTCGTAGCACTCTCTGCGGCGCACCTCGGCCAGGACGCCCGCCTTGGCGCAGCTTCTCTTAAAACGCTTCAGAGCGCTGTCCAGGGACTCGCCTTCCTTAACATGGACTTCGGACATTTATGTTTCCCTCCCTCCGATACACCCGGCTCGATCCTGGGTGCTCTTTAAGAGCCATTTACATGACTAACGGGTGTATTATACCGGGGATAACACAGCTTGTCAAGTCGTTTTTTTACAAAAACGGCAAAAAAGTGTGCGTCCCGGCGGTCCGCCCTCCAGAAAAAGTATCCCCCGGCTGCACCGGGGGATACAACGCTTTATTTCGCGGGCTTCACGATCAGGTTCACCAGCTTGTTCCTGACCAAAATGGTCTTGATGACGCTCATGCCCTCCGTGGCCTTTTTCACCTTGTCGCTCTCCATAGCGGCGGCCACCACAGCAGCCTCGTCGCTGTCCACGGGGACGGTGACGGTACCCTTCAGCTTGCCGTTGACCTGCACGGCCATCTCCACGTGGCTGTCCACAGTCTTGGCCTCGTCGTGCTCGGGCCAATCCATCTGCATGGCCATCTTGCCGTACTTGGCGGCAAAGCCCATATTCTCCCACATCTCCTCCACCATGTGGGGGGCAAAGGGGCTGAGCAGCAGGCAGAGCATCTCCACATCGCCCTTGGAGCAGCCATTGGCGTAGAACTCGTTGACCATGGTCATCATGGCGGCGATAGCGGTGTTCATCTTCAGCTCGTCGATATCCTGGCTGACCTTCTTGATGGTCTTGTGGACGATGGACTCGTTCTTGGCGGAGATGGACTCCTCAGCGGTGGCGATATCCTGCAGATTGAAGCAGCGGTCCAGGAAGCGCTTGCTGCCCTTGACAGCCTCGTTGCTCCAGCTGACGGCCTTCTCGAAGTCGCCGATGAACATGATGTGCAGGCGCATGGTGTCCGCGCCGTACTGGGCTACGATGTCGTTGGGGTTGACCACGTTGCCGCGGGACTTGGACATCTTCTCGCCGCCCTCGCCCAGGATCATGCCGTGGCTGGTGCGCTTGGCGTAGGGCTCCTTGGTGGGCACCACGCCGATGTCGTACAGGAACTTATGCCAGAAGCGGGAGTACAGCAGGTGCAGCGTGGTGTGCTCCATGCCGCCGTTGTACCAGTCCACGGGGGACCAGTAGTCCAACGCCTCCTTGCTGGCCAGTGCCTTGTCGTTGTGGGGATCCATATACCGCAGGAAGTACCAGCTGGAGCCGGCCCACTGGGGCATGGTGTCCGTCTCGCGCTTGGCCGGGCCGCCGCAGCAGGGGCAGGTGGTGTTGACCCAGTCTGTCATCTTGCTCAGGGGGCTCTCACCGTCATCGGTGGGCTCATAGCTCTCCACCTGGGGCAGCACCAGGGGCAGCTGCTCCTCCGGCAGGGCCACCCAGCCGCACTTCTCGCAGTTCACCAGGGGGATAGGCTCGCCCCAGTAGCGCTGGCGGGAGAACACCCAGTCGCGCAGCTTGTAGTTGACCTTCTCCTTGCCAAAGCCCTGCTCCACCACATATTTCTTCATGGCAGGGATGGCCTCCTTGACGGTCAGGCCGTTCAGGAAGCCGGAGTTGACCATGACAGCGCTGTCATCCTTGGCCACAAAGGCCTCCTTGGTCACGTCGCCGCCGGCCACCACCTCGATGATGGGGAGGCCGAACTTCTTGGCGAACTCCCAGTCGCGCTGGTCGTGGCCGGGCACGCCCATGACGATGCCGGTGCCGTAGCCCATGAGGACATAGTCGGAGACGAACATGGGCAGGGGCTTGTGGGTCACCGGGTTCATGACCTCGATACCCTCCAGCCGCACGCCGGTTTTTTCCTTGTTCAGCTCGCCGCGCTCAAAGTCGGACTTGTGTGCCGCCTCGTCCTGATACGCCGCCACGGCGTCCCAGTTCTTGATAAGGGGCTGCCACTTCTTCAGCAGGGGATGCTCCGGGGAGATGACCATATACGTGGTGCCGAACAGGGTGTCGGCACGAGTGGTATAAACCGTCACCTGGTCGCCCACATTGGTGTCGAAGGTGATCTCTGCGCCGGTGGAACGGCCGATCCAGTTGCGCTGCTGGATCTTCACGCGCTCAATATAGTCCACATCATCCAGATCGTCGATCAGCCGCTGGGCATACTCGGTGATCTTCAGCATCCACTGGCTCTTCTCCTTGCGGATGACCTCGCTGCCGCAGCGCTCGCACACGCCGTTGACCACTTCCTCGTTAGCCAGCACGCACTTGCAGCTTGTGCACCAGTTGACGGGCATGGTGGACTTGTAGGCCAAGCCGTGCTTGAACATCTGCAGGAATATCCACTGCGTCCACTTGTAGTACTTGGGGTCGGTGGTGTCCACGCAGCGGTCCCAGTCAAAGCCGTATCCCAGCATCTTCAGCTGCTTGGTGAAATTCTCGATGTTGTTCTTCGTGACGATGGCAGGGTGGATGTGGTTCTTGATGGCATAGTTCTCCGTGGGCAGGCCGAAAGCATCGAAGCCGATGGGGAACAATACATTGTAGCCCTGCATCCGCTTTTTGCGGGTGACGATATCCATAGCCGTAAAGGGGCGGGGATGCCCCACGTGCAGGCCCTGGCCGGAGGGATACGGAAACTCGATCAGCCCGTAGAACTTGGGTCGTTTGTCGCCGGTGATGGCGGCATAGGGCTTTGTCTTCTCCCAGTTGGCTTGCCACTTCTTTTCAATGGCCGCAAAATCGTAATTCATGCTCGCTTCTCCTTGTATGTGAATTTTGTTTTCGCAAATAAAAATCCCCGGCTGCCTTACAGCAGCCAGGGACGTTATAGACGTGTTACCACCCTGCTTCCGCCGCAGATCGCTCCGCGGCGCTCCGTGTCTTTCTTACGAGAGACGACGCTGTAACGGCGCGCACCCGTCCCGCCCTGTTCAGGCGGAAAGCTCCGGGACCAGTACAACAGAGCGTCCCCGCCGGCTCGCACCATACGCCGGCTCTCTTCGGGTGGATGATCTCTGTCTTTTTCCCTTCATCGCTTCTGACAATATCGAAGTCTATTTTAGCGCATTTTTGCCGAATGTCAACCCCGTTTTCCGGGAAAAACACCTGTACGCGCCACTCGGCGCGGAAACTCAGTCGTGCTCCTCCACAATGCCGCTGATGTCCACGCTCTTGCCGTCCTGCCACAGACGCTCCAGGCCGTAGAAGGCCCGGGCCTCTTGATTGAACACATGGATGGCGATGCAGCCGTAGTCCAGCAGGACCCACGTGCCGCCGCGATAGCCCTCCCGGTGCAGGGGCTGCTCACCAGCCTCCTCTGCCAGCAGCTTTTCCACATTGTCTACCAGTGCGTTGATCTGGGTATTGCTGGCGCCAGTGGCCAGAACGAAATAGTCCGCCAGCGTGGTCAGCTCGGCGATCTCCATCACGCGGATCTCCTTGCCCTTCTTGTCGGACAGGGCACGGGCAGCCAGCAGCGCCAGTTCTTTCGGTGTTTTCATGATATCCCTCTTTTCATCAGATAGTCCCGCGCGTCGCGGGTCATGTGGTGGACGGGGTTACCCATCTCCTCCATCTCATCAATGGTCATGGTCAGACCCATGAGCAGGCCCCGGTCCAGGTCCTCGTATACCGTCCTTCGCAGCGCCTCCACCCCGGGAAAGTCCCGGGTGGGCTCGATATAATCCGCCAGATAGATGATCTTCTCCAGCAGCGTCATATCCGGCTTGCCGGTGGTGTGGTACAGAATCGCGCTATACACATCGTCATCCACGGCAAACACATCCCGTGCGATGGCCGCGCCAGTCTTACTGTGCAGCAGCTTCAGCGCCTTCTGCTCCAGCTCGTCCAGCGGAATGCCATAGTGTCTGCACAGCGCCAGCTGCTCGTCCATATCCAGCTTCTTGGTACAGTCGTGCAGCAGCGCGGCGATGCGCGCCTTTGTCACGTCCGCGCCGTATCGCTCTGCCAGGCGCACCGCCTCCTGTTCCGTGCCCAGCACATGGGGCATACGCTTGGGCTTGAGATAGCTCAGCGCGATTGGCCGCAGCTCCTCCGGCGTCAGGTGCGTCAGGTCCGTATGGGTACCGTACAGGTGCTCCCGCCGGATATAGCCCCACACCGGCGGCGGCAGCAGGTCCTCTCCCCCGCCCTGTGCCAGCGCGGCGCGGACCTCGGTGGAGGAAAGCTCCACCACCTGCGGATTGGGCACCACGGTCACCTGCGCACCGAACTCCCGTTCCAGGCGCGCGCTCTGCGCGGCAAAGGCGGCGGACTCATCCTCCGCCTCCCGGCTGAAGGGCGCGATGTGGGCCATGGCCATGATCGCCTCCGGCCTGCGCCAGTTGTGCAGGCTCAGAAACATATCCGACCCCATCAGCAGATACAGCGTGTCATCCGGATACTGCTCCCGCAGCGCCGCCAGCGTGTCCGCGGTATAGCTGACGCCGCTGCGCCGCAGCTCCATGTCGCTGACCTCCGCCCGCTTCCCCAGCGCCGCTGTGGCCAGCACCGCCATGTCGTACCGCTGCCGCGGCGCGGCGCCGCCCTCCGGCAGCGCCTTGTGGGGTGGCTGCGCGTCCGGGACCAGCACCAGCTTGTCCAGCCCCAGGACCTCCATGGCGGCCCTGGCCGCCGTCACATGGCCGATATGGGGCGGATCAAAGGTGCCGCCGTAAATACCGATGTTCATACGCTTCTCTTCGCCTTGACCAGTTCGATCTTCCGCTTGCTCTTGTCGTGCTGCATCCGGTAGAGCACGAACTTGCTGCCGATGACCTGTACCACCTCGCAGCGGGCAGCCACCGCCAGTTCCTCCGCCGCCTCCCGGGCGGTCAGCAGCGAGTTCTCCAGCACCCGGCCCTTGATGAGTTCCCGGGCCTCCAGCGCATCGTTGACCTGCTTGACCAGATTGTCGCCGATGCCGTCCTTGCCCACGTGGACGATGGTGTCCAGATTGGTGGCCAGGGACCGCAGCTGCGCGCGTTGTTTGCTTGTCAGTTCCATATCATTGCTTCTCCAAATACGTTTTCAGTTCCGCGGCAAAGGCCCGCAGGGCACTGCCCCGGTGGGAAATGGCATTTTTCTCCTCTGCCGTCAGCTGGGCGAAGGTCTTTCGCAGGGACGGCACGAAGAACACAGGATCGTACCCGAACCCGCCGTCGCCCATAGGCGCAAAGGCAATGGTCCCGGCGCAGTCCCCCTCCGCCGTCAGCGTGTCCCCGTTGGGGAAGGCGCAGACGATGGCCGTGTGGAAATGCGCCGCCCGATTCGTGGCGCCGCGCATATTGCTCAGCAGCAGCCGACAGCGCTCCGGGTCGCTGTCCAGCCCGCCGTACCGGGCGGAATACACCCCCGGCGCGCCCTGAAGCCAGTCCACGCACAGTCCCGAGTCATCCGCGATAGCCGGCAGGCCGCTGGCCGCCATGATGGCGTTGGCCTTCAGCGCTGCGTTCTCCGCGAAGGTGGTCCCCGTCTCCTCCACGTCGACGTCCACGCCCACGTCGGAGGGCATGACCACCTCCACGCCCAGCTCGCCCAGAATGGCCTGCATCTCGGCCAGCTTTCCCTTGTTGTGGGATGCCAGTACAAATCTCATAGTATCTCTCCCAGTATCTCCTTCTGCTTCGCCAGCAGCTCGCCGCACCCCTTGGCGCACAGCGCCACCAGTGCCTGCTGCTCGGCCACGGTAAAGGGCCGGCCCTCACCTGTGCCCTGAATTTCGATCAGCTGTCCCTGCTCCGTCATCATGCAGTTCAGGTCCACCTGCGCCCGGCTGTCCTCGCTGTACTGCAGGTCCAGCAGGAGCACATCCTCCACGATGCCCGCCGACACACCGGTGACATAGTGCAGCAGTGGCAGCCTCTCGATCACGCCGTCGGTCACCAGCTTTTTGCAGGCCAGCGCCAGCGCCGCGACCCCGCCGGTCACGGATGCCGTCCGCGTTCCGCCGTCGCCCTGCAATACGTCGCAGTCCACGGTGATGGTCCGGGGCCCCAGGGCTGCCATATCCACCGCCGCACGCAGGCTGCGGCCGATGAGCCGCTGTATCTCTGCGCTGCGGCCAGACAGCTTCAGCTTGTCCACGTCCCGGCGGCTGCGCTCCCGGTTGGCCCGGGGCAGCATGGAATACTCCGCCGTCACCCAGCCGCAGCCCTCCGCCACATGGGGCGGCGTCTTCTCCTCCACCGAGGCGTTGCACAGCACCACCGTCTCGCCGCAGCGGATCAGCACGCTGCCCTCGGCGAATTTCGTAAAGCCGGGTGTCATCTCCACCGGGCGCAGCTGGTCAAATGCCCGTCCGTCTGCTCTCGTCATGCTGCGCCCTCCTTATATCATGTCCTGCACGAAGGCAGTCGGGTCAAAGGGCTTCAGGTCGTCGATGCCCTCGCCCACACCCACGAACTTCACCGGCACACCCAGATCCTGGGCGATGGCGATGACGATGCCGCCCTTGGCGGTACCATCCAGCTTCGTCAGGATAATACCCGTCAACCCTGCCGTCTCCTTGAAGGTCCGTGCCTGGATCAGTCCGTTCTGCCCGGTGGTGGCGTCCAGCACCAGCAGCGTCTCGCAGCTGGAATTGGGGCACTCCCGGTCGATGATCTTCCGCAGCTTGGCCAGTTCGTTCATCAGGTTCTGTTTGTTGTGCAGCCGTCCGGCGGTGTCGCACAGCACCACGTCCACGCTCCGTGCCTTGGCCGCCTGCAAAGCATCAAACAGTACCGCGCCGGGATCCGCGCCCTCATGCTGCCGCACGATATCCACACCGGCGCGGCCCGCCCAGATCTCCAGCTGGTCGGCGGCCGCCGCACGGAACGTATCGCCGGCGCACAGCAGGACCTTCTTGCCCTGGTCCTTCAGCTGCTTGGCCAGCTTGCCGATAGACGTGGTCTTGCCCACGCCGTTGACGCCGATGACCAGCACCACGGCGGGCTTGCCCTCCAGCACCAGCGCGCTGTCACCCACCTCCAGCTTGCTCTTCAGGATGTCCCGCAGGGCGTCCTTTACCTCGTCCATCCGGCCGATAAAGCGTTCCTTCACCCGCTTCCGCAGCTGGGCCACGGTATCAGCGGCGGTATCAGCGCCTACATCGGCCAGGATCAGCGCTTCCTCCAGTCCGTCGTAGAACTCGTCATTCAGGTCGTCGAAGGTGGGGACGGCGGTGAACGCCTCCTTAAGTATTTGAAATAAGCCCATTGCCATAACAAGCCCTCCTTATTTGATGTGCAGCTCCTTGGCCATATCGTTGAGATTGATGGTCAGTATCCGGCTGACGCCCTTTTCCTGCATGGTCACGCCATACAGCACGTCCGCCTCCTCCATGGTGCCCCGCCGGTGGGTGATGACGATAAACTGCGTCTTTCCGGCGATCCGCCGCATATACCGGGCGTAGCGCACCACATTGGCCTCGTCCAGCGCCGCCTCGATCTCGTCCATCACGCAGAACGGCGTGGGATGTACCTTCAGAATGGCGAAGTACAGCGCAATGGCCACAAATGCCTTCTCACCGCCGGATAGCAGCGTGATGGTCTTCAGCTGTTTGCCGGGGGGCTGTACCTTGATCTCGATGCCGCAGTTGAGGATATCGCTCTCGTCCTCCAGCTCCAGCCGCGCCTTGCCGCCGCCGAACAGCTCCAAAAACGTCTCCTGGAAGCTCTCGTTCAGCAGCTGGAACTGCTCGGCAAAAATGCTGGTCATCTGCTGGGTGATCTGGTCGATAATGCCCAGCAGCTCCTCCTTGGCCTGCTCCACATCGCTGCGCTGCTCGGACAGATAGGTGTACCGGGTGTTCACCCGGTCGAACTCCTCGATGGCGCCGATGTTGGGCGTACCCAGCGCCTTGATCTCCCGGTTCAGTTCGGCAATGCGCCGCGTGGCCTTGGGCACGCTCTCCAGCTCGATACGCTGCTCCATGGCGTCGCTGTGGCTCAGTTCGTAGCGCTCCCACAGCTTCTCCAGGATCTGCCCCTCCTCCATGCCGCTGTTTTCCAGCTTCTGCTGCAATTTGTTGTACGCCTGCATGGTCTGCAAAAGCGTATCGTTGCAGGCGCGGCTGTCACGGCTATGCTGGTCACGCTGCTGCTCCAGCGCCAGTTTGGCCTGGGCCAGATCCTCCAGCCGCTGCCGCAGCTGTATCACACGGGCGTTCTTCTCCTCCAGCGCCGCCTGATGGCCCGCCATATCGGCCAGCGCCTTCTCGTTGGCCTGCCGGTACTCCTGCACCCGCCGGTCGCGCTCAGCGCGGTCGGATACCATATCCGCCTGCAAGCCCCGCAGGTCCTCCACGCTCCGCAGAACGCTGTCCTTCTCCGCGCTCAGTGCCGCCTGATCGGCCTTCTTGTCGCTGACGGCCTGGGCCAGTTGGTTGGTCTGCTCCGTCAGATCGGTCTGGCCGGCCAGCTTGTCCCGCATCTCCTGCCGCAGCGCGGCCGCGCGGTCCTCTGCCGCAGTGATGTCCGCCTGTATCCCGGCCATGCGCCCGCGGCCGTCCGTCTCCCGGCGGTCCAGGCCGGACAACTCCTGCTCCATAGTCTCGCAGCTCAGGCGCAGGCTCTCCAGCAGGAGGTCATAGTGGTCCTGCCGTCCCTGTAAGGTCAGCACCTCGTCCGCCGCCTTGCGCTGCTGGTCCTTGGCCACCTGCAATTCATACTCAGCCTTCTGCAGCTCCCTCTGGGCCGCCTCGGCCTGCTGCGCGGCCTCGTTCAGCTTACCGTGCAGGGCGCCCTGTGCCGCCTTCAGCCGTTCCAGCTCATTGGCCCGGGACAGCACGCCGGAGGATCGGCTGGCGGAGCCGCCGGTCATGGAGCCGCCCCGGTTGATGATCTGTCCGTCCAGCGTCACGATGCGGAAGGCATTGCGGAACTTACGCGCCATGGCGATACCGCTGTCCAGGTCCTCCACTACCACCGTCCGGCCCAGCAGATTTTTAAAAATATGGTCGTATCGCGCGTCGTACCGCACCAGACGGCTGGCGATGCCTACAAAACCATACTCTCCCGCAGCGTTCTCCCGCAGCTCGTCGCCCCGGATGGCCGTCAGCGGAAGGAAGGTAGCGCGGCCGCCGTCCCGCTGCTTCAGGAACTGGATGGCCGCCTTGGCGTCCTCCTCCCGTTCCACCACAATGTTCTGCAGTGCCGCGCCCAGCGCCGTCTCCAGCGCCACGGCATAGGTCTGCTCTGTGGTCATCAGTCCGGCCACCGGCCCGTGAATGCCCCGCAGCGTGTTCTTCTCCGCTGCCTGCATCACGGTCTTTACCGCCTTGTTGAAGCCCTCGTACTCCTTCTCCATCTCCGTCAGCAGACGGATGCGGTCCTCCTGGGCGTTCACCTGCCGGGTCAGCTCCTGTTTTGCGTCCTGGGCGCTCTGCGCCTTCTGGCGGCGGCTGTCCATCCGCAGGCTGTGACCCTGAATGATATTCTCCGCCGCCTGGGCCTCCTCCCTGGCATCGTTCAGCGCCCGGCGATTGGTCTTTGCGTCCTTTTCGCTCTCCTCCAGCTTACGCTGTGCCTCGGACAGCTCCTGCCGCACCGTAATCCGCCGCTGTCCGGCCTCGTCCAGGCCCGCCTGCAGGGCGGACAGCGCGGCGCGCCCGTCTGCGGCCTCGGCCACAGCAATGGCCTCCTGCGCCCGCAGGGCCTCGGCCTCGTCCGCCGCGCCCTTTGCGCTGTCAGCCAGCGCCTGCGCCCGAGAGAGCAACTCACTCAGCGCCGTCTCCAATACCGCCGCGTCGCGGTCGATGTCCGCGATACGCGCCAGCTGTCCGTCGATCTGTCCCTGTAAATTCTCCCGCCGCTGGTCTGTGCTGGTCAGTTCCTGTTCCAGCCGGCGCAGAGACTCGTTGTTGTGCTCCACAGAGGTCTGCAGCACCGCGATGGCCGCAGACTCCTCGCCGGCGGCGGACTCCGCCTCGGTCACCTGACCGCGCAGCGCGTCAGCCGCCACGTCGTTCTGCCGCATCTCCTCGGTAAAACGCTCTCCCTGGGCGTAGGCCTCGTCCAGCGCCGCCTGGGCCTGGTCACAGGCCTCCTTGGCCTGAGCCGTATCGCTCTCCAGCTTCAGCTTGGCAGTCCGCAGGTTTTGCAGCTGCTCCAGCCACACGGAGATCTCCAGCACCCGCAGCTCATCCCGCAGCACCAGATACTTCTTCGCCGTCTCCGCCTGCGCCCGCAGCGGCTCCACCTGCAATTCCAGCTCGGCGATCTTGTCGTTGATACGCACCAGGTTTTCCTCGGTGCGCTCCAGCTTGCGCTCGGACTCCTCCTTGCGGTGCCGGTATTTGCTGATACCGGCGGCCTCCTCGAAGATCTCCCGGCGCTCGCCGCTTTTCACAGACAGTATCTCGTCGATCTTGCCCTGTCCGATAATGGAATAGCCCTCCCGGCCCATACCGGTGTCCATGAACAGCTCGTTCACGTCCTTCAGCCGCACGGACTGCTTATTGATATAGTACTCCGACTCACCGCTGCGGTAATACCGCCGTGTCACGGCCACCTCTGCCTCCTCCCGGGTAGGGAAGATATGCTCGGTGTTGTCGATGACCAGCGTCACCTGGGCAAAGCCCATCTGGTTCCGCTTCTCCGTACCGCCGAAGATCACGTCCTCCATCTTGGCGCCGCGGAGCTGGCGGCTGTTCTGCTCGCCCATGACCCAGCGGATGGCGTCGGAGATGTTGGACTTGCCGGACCCGTTTGGTCCCACGATAGCGGTGATGTCCTCGCCGAAATTCAATACCGTCTTGTCGGGGAAACTCTTGAACCCCTGTATCTCAAGTGCTTTTAAGTACAACTGCGTCACCTCTTATACTTTGGCATACCTTAACTAAGATAGTATACTATGGAAGTCCCCGTTTTTCAAGAAAAACCGCGCGCCGGCATGAAAAAAGCGGAGAGCCCCCGCCCTCCGCCAATGTCTATCCATGCCGCCGTTCGATCTGTCCGTACAGTGCCTCCAGCGCATCGCCCAGTGTACCGATCCGATCGATGATTCCCTCTGCCACCGCCTGCTCGCCGTACAGCACCGTCCCCACGTCGTTGGCCATGTCGCCGCTGGAGAGCATCAGCTCCCGGAACCGTTCCGCGGTCACGCGGCTGTTGGCCGCCACGAACTGAATAATGCGCTCCTGGAGGCGTTCAAAATACCTGTACGTCTCCGGCGCGGCAATGACCGTCCCGGACATCCGCACCGGATGCACTGTCATGGATGCCGTGGGCGCGATGAATGTCTCCTTTCCGCACACCGCCAGCGGTACGCCGATGGAGTGCCCGCCGCCCAGCACCAGCGTCACCACCGGCTTCGTCATGCCCGCCGCCAGCTCCGCGATGGCCAGTCCCGCCTCGATGTCGCCGCCCACGGTGTTCAGAAGCAGCAGTACGCCGTCCACCTGTTCGCTCTGCTCCAGCGCCGCCAGCAGCGGCAGTACGTGCTCGTACTTCGTGCTCTTCAGATTGTCCGGCAGCAGCGTGTGTCCCTCCACCTGCCCCACGATGGTCAGGCAGTGCACCGTCCCCCGGCTGTTTTTCACCACAGTGCTGCCCATATCGATGATCGGCTGTACCGGCACCGCCGCTTTTTCCTCGTTCTTTTCCCGGTTTTCGTCGTTGCTCATATCCGCGCCTCCTTTTTGCCGTAGCTTGCGCGGATACCGCCTCTTTCATGCAAAAAGAGCGCCTCCCGGCGCTCTTTTTCGTTATTCGTTATCTTCTGTTGTGGGGATACCAGATCTTCTGCTTCTCCGCCTCGCGGATCAGTTCCTCCCGGAAGTCCGGGTGCGCGATGGAGATCAGCTTCTCCGCGCGCTCCCACACCGTCAGTCCCTTCAGGCACACGCAGCCGTACTCCGTCACCACGTACATGGTGTTCACGCGGGTATCCGTCACCACGGAACCGTTCTGCAGGGTAGGCCGTATGCGGGAATGCAGCGTGCCGTCCTTGTCTGCGTGAGTGGAGCTGAGACAGATAAAGCTCTTACCGCCCTTGGACAGATACGCACCCAGCACAAAGTCCTGCTGTCCGCCGGCGCCGCTGATCTGCTTGGTGCCCGCCGTCTCACCGTTCACCTGCCCGTACAGGTCCACATCCACCGCGTTGTTGATGGAGACAAAGTTGTCGATGGCCGCGATGGTGCGGATGTCGTTGGTGTAGCTGATGGGCGCGGCCATGCACGCCGGGTTGTCGTCCAGATAGTCGTACAGCTTCTGGGTACCGGCGGCAAAGGCGAACACCTGCCGGCCGCGGTCGATGTTCTTCTTCATGCACGTGACCTTCCCCGCCATCGCCAGATCCACATAGGCGTCCACATACATCTCCGTGTGTACGCCCAAATCCTTCAGGTCGGACTCGCACAGCATAGCGCCCACGGTGTTGGGCATACCGCCGATGCCCAGCTGCAAACAGGCCCCGTCGGGTATCTGCTCCACGATCAGCTTCGCCACCGCCCGGTCCACCTCCGTAGCCGTGCCGCTGGGCTGGATGCCCATGGGGTCGTTGCGCCCCTCCACGATCATGTCCACCTCGCTGACATGGATGCAGTTGTCAAAGCCGCCCAGGCACCGGGGCATATTTTCGTTGACCTCCACGATGACCACCTTGGCCATCTCGCACACCGCCTTCACATGCGAAGCCGACAGTCCGAAGTTGAAGTACCCGTGCTTGTCCATCGGGGCCACCTGGAACATGGCCACGTCCGGCGGCGTGATGTGGTCGTAGTAGTACCGGGGCAGCTCGGAGTACCGCATGGGCTCGTGGAACCCGGCGCCGCTGGCGATATGATGGCGCTCCACGCTGCTCATGTGGTGAGAGTTGAAGATGATATGGTGTACCGGATCCTCGATGTCGAAGATCGCCGGCTTCCACAGGCTAATACCGCCCCGGACCTTCACATCCTCCAGCTCCGGTGCACGGCGGGCCAGCGCCTCGTCCAGCACCCGGGGGTGGATGGCGCAGAAGCCGTAGTCCACCCAATCACCGGACTTGATGACCTTCACCGCCTCGTCCGCGGTGGTCAGTTTCTGCTTGTACAGCGCCTGAAAATCAGCAAAAGCCATGTCCTGTTCCTCCCTGTTCTTTCCTATCCCTTCCGACGAAGGCTGAATTTTCTAATTGTTAATTTTACCACAATGCAGCCCGCGGGGAAATTGGCGAAACCTACAAGAATTCTCGGGAATGCTTGTGCAAAAATGAACAGGTCCGGCATGGATATCATCCGCTCAGCGCCTCTACCTCCTCCGACATGATCACCCGTATCTCGTTGACCGCCGTGTCGTTGTTCTTTTCGCTCTGGCACATCTTTGCCGCTGTCCCCACCAGCGCCTGCAGGATACCTCCCAGCTCCTTGACCTCCTTCAGGCTGCCCTCTCCGCTTTCCAGCCGTTCCGTAGCCCCGGCAGCCGCCGTCTCCAGCAGCTTTGCCGTGGCCATCAGGCATCGCCGGAGTATCTGCTTTTCCGCCTCCTCCCGACCGATCTGCCACTGCCCCTTGATCGCATGTCGCCACACCGTCTGCGTACACACATGGTACTCCCTTGCCAATCGCTGATAGGTATACATTCCCGACTCATACTTACGCCTTACCTCTCCCCAGTTCACGTCTGCTCTTTTCATATGCGCTCCCCCCTTCCTGCGATCCGGTTCTGCCCCTATGCCAAAAAACCGGGAGAGTTGCCCATAAACAGGCAACTCTCCCAAAATTATTTTTCTTTTCCCCCGCTTCATCCCCCGTCCCTTTCGTACGGCACGCTTCTCCCATCGTCCCGCTCTTTCGCGACCCGAGATCGCTCTTACTTTGCCTTGAACTCTATCCACTCATTGTCCATAAGGACAACTACCAAGTCTTCCTCAATAACAGCATACGGAGTCCCCAGGTCTCTGTTGAAGTTTGCCTCACCATCTTTTCGGGGAACGCCATCCTCCGCATACGACGTGGTGTACTGAATAACACTCTCGTCTACTTCAACGGGAACAGCATTATCGGTCGAATAGTAATTTATCCCATTTACCATTATCGTCGCAGGATAGTCCCCAACATTCGACTTTCCGCAGCCCGCCATAGCAACAACGCAAACCAACGCTAACACTGATGCCATCAACTTTTTCATACAATCACGCTCCCCCTGTCAAATTCCAATTGATCCGTTCTATCTTCAGCACAATGCTCTTAAATTCTCTTGCCCACCTCGATTGTACCATGCCTCTCCGCAAGGTCGCAAGATATTTTCCCCTGCACGCCATTGTGAAAACAACCAAAAACACCTCCGCTGCCTGTGGGGCAGCGGAGGTGTTTTACGATCTAATTACTCTTCGTCGGCGTCCTCGTCAGCGGCGGGAGCCAGCAGCGCGCGGATGGACAGGGAGATCTTCTGCTTCTCCTCGTCGATGGCGGTGATCTTGGCATCCACCATCTCGCCCTCGGTCAGCACGTCGCCGGGCTTCTCGATGCGGCGATCCGCGATCTGGGAGATGTGGATCAGGCCGTCCACACCGGGCACGACCTCGGCGAACGCGCCGAAGGTCATCAGCTTCACGATACGCACGTTGGCCACATCGCCCACATGGTAGGTAGCCATGAACTTATCCCAGGGATTCATGCTGCGATCCTTCACGCCCAGGGAGATCTTGTGCTTCTCGGGATCGAAGGAGATAACGTACACGTCCAGGGTATCGCCCACGGAGACGACCTCGGCGGGGTTCTTGATACGGCTCCAGGACAGCTCGGAGATATGTACCATACCATCCACGCCGCCGATGTCCACGAACACACCGTAGGAAGTCATGGACTTCACGGTGCCGGTGTAGCGCTTGCCGACCTCGATGTTGTTCCAGATCTCCGCCTGGGCGGCCTGACGGGCCTCATAGGTCACGGCCTTGATGGAGCCGACGACGCGGCGGCGGGCACGGTTGACCTCGGTGATCCGCAGGGACACGGTCTGGCCGATCATGGTGCTCAGCTCAGCGCCGCGGGGCAGACCGGACTGGGAAGCGGGCACAAACACGCGCACGCCCTTGACATTAACGACGATACCGCCCTTGTTCTCCTCGGTGACTTTACCTTCGAGAGTGGTCTTGTCCTCGCGGGCCTTCTCGATATCCTCCCAGACCTTGACAGCGTCCAGACGCTTCTTGGACAGCATGGCATAACCCTCCACGTCGTTGACGCGGATGATATAGGTCTCGATCTCGTCGCCGACCTTGACGACGTCCTCAGGCTTCACATTGGGATCTGCGGACAGCTCGTCCACAGAGATATAGCCCGCCTGCTTGCAGCCCAGATCGACCTGCACCTCGGTGGGGCCGATCGCCGTTACAATACCGGTTACCTTCTCTCCTGTATTCAAAGTCTTAAAAGATTTTTCCAGCATTTCCTCGAAGCTCTCTTCCGTAGCTTCCATGTTCTTGATCTCTTCGCTCATCGTTGCATATACCTCCTTAATGATGCCCGCAGGCGTGGACGCGCCGGCTGTAAGCCCCGCCACAGAACATCCGTTAAGGGACCCGACCCGCAGCTCCTCCGGCCCTTCGATCTGATAGACCCGGGCGCAGCGTGTGCTGCAGATCTCCGCTAAATGTCTGGTGTTGGCACTTCTACGATCTCCGACCACGACCATAACGTCCGCCCGTCCGGCGATATTCGCCGCCTCGGATTGACGTTTTTGCGTAGCATCACATATTGTATCAAAGATTTCGGCGTTTGTACACTGTTTTTTTAAAAATTTTACACACTCTTCCCATATCGAACGAATACAGGTCGTCTGTGCGGTAACCAGCAAATCCATGTCCTTCCGCGCCGGGTCCGCCGCCACCCAATCAGCCAGCTCTGCCGTGTTTTCCAGCACCACGCTGCGCTCACAGCGGCTTGCGGCGGCCATCACCTCCGGATGGTGCGCTTCTCCGATAATGATGGGTGTCCGGCCCGCACGGGCTGCCTGTTCCACCAGCCGGTGGATCCGCAGCACGTGTGGGCAGGTAGCGTCCACGATGCGTACACCCCGTTCTTCCAACAGCCGTAAAGCCTCCCGTGTCTCGCCGTGGGCACGGATGATCACCGTCTCTCCCGGCCGCACCTGCTGAGGGCTGTCCGCCTGCCGCGCGCCCAACGCCTCCAGTGCCGCGATGACCCGGTCATTGTGTATGATACTGCCCAGCATAACGCAGCCGCCCTCCCGGGCAGCCACCTCCGCCACGTGCACGGCCCGTTCCACGCCGTAGCAGAACCCCGCCGTCTTCGCCAGTATCACCTGCATTCGATCCCTCCCAGGGCATAGGCCCGCCGCATGACCTCATGGGCGTTGGCAGTATATTCCTCCGCCGTACCCTTGCGGCCGGTGTACTCCGGCTCGAAGGGCTCGCCGATTATGATGGGCGTCTTGCGGAATATGCGCTTCTTCGTGCCGATATATACCGGCGCCAGCTTCACACCGGCACGGATGGCCATCATGCCCGCGCCGGACTTGACATCCGCCTGTCCCGGTGTCTTCACCCGTGTTCCCTCCGGAAACAGGAACAGGTTCCACCCGTCCCGCAGGCTCTGTATGGCGGTCTTCACCGCCCCAATATCACTGTTGCCCCGATCCACCGGAAACACGCCGATCGCCCGCAGGAACCCGCCCACGATGGGGATGGAGAACAACTGCTTCTTAGCCATGATCCGCACGTTGAACCGCTGGGGCATGGACAGCACGAATAGGATGGGGTCCCAGGCGCTGGAGTGATTGGCGCACAGCAGCACCGGTTCTCCGCCCTCCAGATGCTCCGTTCCCCGCAGGTCCACCGGCAGAAAAAACAGCACCAGCGGGCGCAGCACCCGCCACGCCGCCGCATAAAACTTATTTCTCACGATGCCACACGCCCCCGTATCACATCCAGCAGCAGCTCCAGGCTGGCCGCGAAGTCCATGTCCGTGTTGTCGATCATAATGGCATCATCCGCCGGCCGCAGCGGCGCCGCCGCCCGGTGGGTATCGTTATAATCCCGCTGCTCCATATCACGCAACACCTCGTCAAAGGGCTTCGGCGTGCCCCGCTGCTCCAGCTCCAAAAACCGCCGCCGCGCCCGCGTCTCCACATCCGCGCACAGAAACACCTTCACCTCCGCGTCCGGCAGCACCACGGTCCCGATGTCACGTCCGTCCATGATGACGCTGTGCTCCCGCGCCAGAGACCGCTGCAGCTCCATCAGGAATGCCCGCACCTCCGGTATGGCCGACACGTCTGAGGCGTACTTCGATATCATCGGCAGGCGTATCTCCTTCGTCACGTCCTCGCCGTTGAGATACATCCGCTGCAGACCCTCCTCGTCGTACCGCAGGGCCACAGTGATCTCCGGCAGCGCCGCAATCACCGCCGGCGCGTCCGTTGGCGCGATGTCATGCCGATACATATACACGCCGATGGTCCGATAGATGGCCCCGGTGTCCACATATAGGATATGCAGCGCCTCCGCCGCCGCCCGGGCCAACGTGCTCTTACCCGCGCCGGACGGCCCATCGATGGCCACTGCGTACTGTCTCTCCGTCATGTCGTCTCCTCGCTTTCCGCGGCGCTCAGCCCCGCCAGATACCCCGTCGCCCACGCGATCTGTAAATTAAAGCCCCCCGTATAGGCGTCCACATCCAGCACCTCGCCGGCAAAATACAATCCCCCCACCCGCTTCGACGCCATGGTGTTTGGCGTTACCTCTCCCACCTTCACGCCGCCGGCGGTGACGATCGCCTCACTGACGGGCCGCGGCCCGGTAAGCTCCAGCGTAAAGTGCTTCAGCACCTGCACCAGTGCCCGGCGCTGTTCCTTTGTCAGGCTGTTGGCCTTTTCGCTTCCGGTCAGCCCCGCCCGGCGCAGCACCACCGGCGCCATGCTGTGGGGCACCAGCCCCGCGGCGATGGTCCCCATCTCCCGGTTGGGATTTTCTCCGATATCCCGCAGCACCCGCGCGTCCAGCTTCTGCTCGTCCAGCGCCGGCTTCAGGTCGATCTCTATCGTATAGTGCTCCCCCTCCCAGCGCCGCAGATGGGCGCTGGCGGACAGCACCAGCGGTCCGGACACCCCGAAGTGGGTAAACAGCAGCTCGCCGAAATCCCGGAACACTGCCTTTTTCTTCCCGTTGTATACCGTCACTGCCACGTTCCGTAGGCTCAGGCCCTGCATAGCCGGACAGTCCTCGCCCGCGCACACCAGCGGCACCAGAGAGCCCCGCGGCGGCACAATGGTGTGTCCCAGTGCCTCCGCTATGCGGTAGCCATCCCCCGTGGACCCGGTGCCGGGATAGGACACCCCGCCTGTGGCCAGAATGACCGCCTGCGCGGGGTACGTTTCCTTCTCCCCTTTTACGGCGCATACCGCGCCATCCGCCGTCTCCACTGATACGGCCCGGTCACGGACCCACCGCACCTTCCGGCGCTTCAGCTCCCGTTCCAGCGCGTTGGTGATGTCGAAGGCACTGTCAGACACCGGAAACACCCGGTTCCCCCGTTCCACCTTCAGCGACACGCCCAGCGCCTCGAAAAACGCCATGGTGTCCCGCGGCGTGAACCGTGTCAGCGCACCGTACAAAAATCGCCCATTACCGGGAATGCTGGCAAGCAGCGTCTCCCGGTCACAGTCATTGGTCACATTGCACCGGCCCTTGCCGGTGATATTCACCTTCTTGCCCAGCCGTTCGTTGGGCTCCAGCAGCGTCACCGCCGCGCCCTGCCGGGCCGCGGTGATGGCCGCCATCAGACCGGCGGCGCCGCCGCCGATCACCACGATTTCCTTCGCCATGTCACTCGTCATCTTTCCCGAAAATACTGTACCTGGACCACACCTGCTCCATATCCGCCAGCGTGGCGGACAGGTCATCCCGCCGCTGCTGCCCCACCGCCAGGATCAGCGCGTTCAGCAGGCTCAGCGGCGCAGCCATGGAGTCCACGAAGGAGATCATGTCGCAGGGCGCCAGCAGCGATACCGCCGCCATGCCGTACAGCGGAGACAGTGCCGAATCGGTGATCGCCACCACCTCCGCGCCCCGCCGACAGGCAAACTCCACCGCGTGGATAGCCATCTTGGAGTACCGCGGGAAGGATATTCCCACCAGCACGTCGCCCCTGCCGATGTGGGCCAGCTGCTCATAGATCTCACCAGCGGCGCTGGACTGCACCAGCGTCACGTTCTTGAAGATCAGGTGCAGGTAGAAGTTCAGATACCCCGCCAGAAATGAGGAGGACCGCACACCCAGGATATAGATGTGCTCCGCCCCCAGCAGCTTGTCCACCGCCCGGCTGAAGGCATCCCGGTCCAACTGCTCGATGACATTGTGTATGCTGTTCATATCCCGCTGCATCACACTGCCCAGAATGTCCGCGCCGGACATCTGATCCCGCGATACCTGTATCCGCTGGATGGAGGTCAGCTTACCCCGTATCAGCTCCTGCAGGGCCTTCTGCATCTCCGGATAGCCGTCGTAGCCCAGCTGCGCGGCAAAGCGCACCACCGTGGACTCACTGACGGAGGCCGTCTCGCCCAGCCGCGCGGCGGTCATAAACGCCGCGCGGTCATAATTGTCCAGTATAAACGCTGCGATGCGCTTCTGTCCCTTCGAAAAGGTATCCATCCCGGCCCGGATGGTCTGTAGCACGTTTTCATTCATGTTGATGGCTTCCTTTGATAGATTGCAGCTCCTCCGCTGTCAGATACCGCCACTTTCCCGGCGGCAGGTCACCCAGGGCGATACTGCCCTCCGCCACCCGGCACAGCCGGGTCACAGTCAGTCCTGCGGCGGCACACATCCGCCGGATCTGCCGCTTCTTACCCTGGTGGATCACCACCCGGTATTTCGCCGTACCATCCTTCCGATACAGCTCCGTCACCGCCGCCGGCACGATGGGCTGTCCGTCCAGTCTGTCCACCGCCGACAGCTGCCGTGCGCTGTCCGCCGCCGCGCCAGTGACCGTAACGATATACGTCTTGTCCACCTGGTGGCTGGGGTGCAGCAGCGCATGGGTCAGCGCCCCGTCGTTGGTAAACAGCAGTAATCCCTCCGAGTCCAGGTCCAGCCGTCCCACGGGATACACCCGTGCGCCGCAGCCCCTGACCAGCGATGCCGCCGTAGGGCGGCCCCGTTCGTCAGAGAGGGTGGTCACATAGCCCCGCGGCTTGTGCAGCATCAGATACACGTGCTGTGCCGCGCCCCGCAGGGGCCGTCCATCCACCCGGATATCGTCCGTCTCCGGATCCGCCTTGTCGCCTACACGGACCCGCCGTCCGTTGACGGTCACGCGTCCGGCGGCGATCCACTCTTCCGCCGTCCGGCGGGAGCACAGCCCCGCGGCGGCCAGCAGCTTCTGTATGCGCTCGGTCATGGCGTTACCTCTCTCCCGTTTCCCAGTGCGCCGAGCAGGCGCGTCTCCAGCGTCTCCTGTATGCCTGTCAGCAGGAACCCCCAGCGGTACAGTGCCTCGTGGTCGTTCCAATCGTCCCCGTCCCGCAGTGTCACCGCCACCAGCCGATGTCCCGCCTGCTCCGCGCAGGACACCAGCGTCCGCCCCGCTGCCTTCGTGTACCCGGTCTTCAGCCCCACGCACCCGTCCAGGCGGCTCAGCAGCTTGTTGTGGTTGGTCAGCGTCCGTCCGCCGATGACCGCCGTCCGTGTGGAGGCCGTCCGCCGCAGCGTCGGCTCGTTCACCGCCGCGCACCCCAGCAGCGCCATGTCATAGGCGGTGGAATAGTGTGCCTCGTCGTCCAGTCCGTTGGGGTTGGCAAAATGGCTGTTCCTCATGCCCAGCGCGGCGGCCTTTTCGTTCATCCGTTCCACAAAGGGCGCCACACCCCCGGCACATTCCGTCAGCGCCAGCGCCGCGTCGTTGCCCGAACACAGCAGCAGCCCGTACAGCAGCTCCTCCAGCGTCAGCCTCTCCCCCGGCCGCAGGTACATGGAGGACCCCTCCGCCATGTGGGCGGCAGTTACGGTGATGACCTGCGACGGCTCCCCCAGCTCCAGAGCCACCAGCGCCGTCATCAGCTTGGTGGTGCTGGCGATGAGCATCCGCTTGTCCCCGTTCTTTTCATACAGCACCTGCCCCGTGTCCGCGTCCATCAGGACGCAAGCCGTGGCGGAGACCTCCACAGCCTCCGCCACAGCGGGTATGCATGTCAGCACGGCCAGTGCGGCGCACAGCGCCGCCAAGATCCCTCGGGTCACAGAAAGCCCCCCTCATCACAGGATGCTCTCAGTCTATTCCCGCGCTGCTTGTCTTCTTGTCTGGTATCAGAAATCCTTGTTCCGCTTCTTATCCACGAAGCCCTCGACACGATCCAGCAGCTCCGGCACCATCTCGATGACCCGGTCCACGGTGGTGATGGCCGGCGCACCCACCGGCAGCATACGGGTCACGCCGCCCTTGACCACCAGAAAGGCCATGGGCTCCACCCGCACGCCCGCGCCGCAGCCGGCGCCGGAATGCTCCTTGTTCTTGCCGTAGTCACCGCCCCCGCAGCCAAAGCCGTAGCTCAGCCGGGAGATAGGGATCAGCGTCACGCCGTCCGGCGTGGTGATAGGCTCGCCCACGATATTGTTGGCGTCCACCATCTCCTTGACCTTCTCCATAGACTCCACCATCATGCTCTTGAGGTCATTTTTCTTCTCGGTCATTTCCATTGTCAGCTCTCCTTTGTCGAAGTTGATGTGGTCGTATGTCCCGCGCCGTCCGGCGCTGTGTGTACTGTTTCGCGCTGCTTTGCAGCGTTCTGCGCCGCCTTCGCCTTCTCCGCGGCGCTCTGCCGCTTCCGCATGGCCAGGAGCCACCGTATCACCGGCTTGGCGAAGGCCCAGCCGATGGCGAACAGGTCCCGTATCTGCAAACTCACGCCCAGCCGGCCCGTGAGCCGCAGCTGCTCGCTGTCAAAGTCCACCTCCACATGGAGGCCGGGGTCCGGTATCCTCGTCAGCTGCTCCAGCTGCGGCATCACCGTCCACATTCCGGCGTTGATATAGCCGTACAGCTCCGCCGCCCCCGCCGGGTCCATCGCCCCCGGCAGCACCGCCGACAGCTCCAGCGGGTCGATCAGCAGCCGCTGCCGCGTCTTTCGCAGTCCGCCCTTCAGGGACGCCCACACCGCCGGCAGAAGCGTCTTGATATCCTGCGCCGACAGAGATGGCTTCTTCTTTTCCTTCCCCTTGGTGTTCTCCTCCTGCGGCGTCTTTTTCTTCTTTTCTTTCTTGGGCTTTTTGGGCTTCTCCGGTTTATCCGGTTTGGGAAGCATCTGTATCCGCGCCGGCCCCGCAATCACCGTGACGCTTGTGTCCGCAAGGTCGCCCGCGAAGTCTGCCCGCACGCCGATACGCAGCAGTGATAGCAGGAAGAAAAACAGCAGAATGCCCAGTATGATGTACACCGCCGTCATCGTGCTCCCTCCTCCCGCGTTATCTCTCCTGTATGCTTACAGCGCCTCCGCGCCGTTCTCCCCGTCCGCCGGTACCGTATCGTCGTCCAGCCGCAGCTGTCCGTCCGCCTCCATTCCCGGCAACTGGGGCAGCTCCTCCAGCGAATTCAGATGAAACGCCCGCAAAAATGCCTGTGTCGTCCGGTACAGCCGCGGCCGCCCCGGCACCTGCAGCCGTCCGCACTCCTCGATCAGGTGACGGTCCAGCAGCAGGCCCACCGTGTACGAGCTGTCCACGCCCCGTATCTGGTCCACATAGGCCCGGGTGGTGGGCTGATAGTACGCGATGATGGTCAGCACCTCCAGCGCCGGCTGGCTGAGCTTGGCGGGCTTACGAATCTCAAACGCCTTGCGGATCTGGTCGCCGTACTCCGGCGCGGAGCACAGCTGCCAGCTGTCCTCCATCCGCAGCAGCCGCACGCCCCGTCGCTCATAGCTGTAATAGTCCTGCAAATGCTGCAGTACCAGCTCCACCGTGGGGCGGTCCATGTTCAGCGCCACGCAGATGCGATCCACCGCCACCGGCTCACCGGAGGCAAACAGTATGCCCTCTACGGCGGCCTCGATATCCTTCATTTCCAGTGTATCCATAGGTCTCCCCTTACATCAGTTCTTCGGGCGCGTCGCCCTCTGCGGTGACGGTGCAGTCGCTGGCCGCGCCGGCCAGCTTGATCAGATTGTTCCGGCACAGCTCCAGAACCGCCATGAACGTGGCCACCAGCTCACTGCGTGTCTTGCTGCCGCGGAACAGCAGCAAAAAGCGCGTAATGCCCACACCCCGCAGCCGCCGCAGGATCTCCTTCGCCTTTGTCTCCACAGGATACGGCTCCCGCTTCACGATCTCGTCAAAGGCCCGGATGGGCGGTGCCTCCGGCGCGCCCTGCCGGTCCGTGACCTCCTGCATGGTCAGCACCAGATCCGCCGGCTCCTGGTCGTACTCATAGATCTTTCCGCGCTCCATGGGCTCCGGCGGCCGGGTCAGAATGTTCCGTCCGAACTCGCTCAGGGGTGCCAGCCGTTCCGACAACATACGCACCCGGGCATAGGCCTCGCCCCGCTTGCGCTCCTCCAGCGACTTGATGAGGGCATCCATCTCGCTCTGGGCTTCCTCGTCCTCCAGGTTCAGCAGCATACGGGTCTTGATGAACATCAGCTGGGCGGCCATGGTGATAAACTCGCTGGCCACCTCCAGATCCATCCGCTTGCGCTTTTCCAGATAATCCTGGTACTGCTCCAGTATCAGTGCGATGGGGATATCCTGTATCTCTATCTTATTTTTTCCCAGCAGGTACAGTATCAGATCCAGCGGCCCCTCGAAGTCTTCCAGCGGCTCGTCGCCCCGCGTCTGTACCACCTTTTCCAGTTTAAAAATAGGATCGTCCAAATTTACACCTCAAAACCGACCAGCCTGCACAGCAGGGTAAATGTCCAGCGTATGGCGCTGTTCAGTGCGTTGCTGCCGACACCCACGGAGATGACCACCAGCAGCACCAGCATACCGAAGCGCTCATAGCGCATGAGCCAGTTGTACGCCCGGTCCGGCAGCAGCACCGCCAGCACCTTTGAGCCGTCCAGCGGTGGGATAGGCACCAGGTTGAACAGTCCCAGGCCCACCGACAGTGATGCCGTATCCACCAGGAAGGAAAACCATGTGCCGCTGAAGCTCCCCGTGGTCACCGCCCGCAGGAACTCGCCCCGGGCGATCAGCAGCAGCAAAAGCGCCAGCAGGAAGTTGGATACCGGCCCGGCCAGTGCCGTCAGCGCCATGCCCTGCTTTGGTTTTTTGAAATAATGCGGATCCACCGGCACCGGCTTGGCCCAGCCAAAGCCAGCCGCGACCATCATAATAAGACCCAGCCAGTCGATGTGCCGCAGTGGGTTCAGGCTCAGCCGGTGCGCCCGCTTGGCCGTAGGGTCACCCAGCGCATAGGCTGCCAGGCCGTGGCACGTCTCGTGTATGGTCAGGCACAGGAACACGGACGCCACGCGGAGCAGTATGCTCTCCAGCGAGCCGAAGTCCAGCGCGTTCCAAAGATTTGTCAAATATTGCAACAGCAGCGCCTCCGAGAGATAAAATGACAGCTTTCCTGCATTATAGCAGAAACCGGCCGGAAAGTCTACACCCATTGTCACCGTTCCGACCACTTTGTAACCATTTTGTATCCGTCTTTCCACCGGTTCGTAGCTTTTCTGTAAAGATACGTACCACTATATATGGTATGCTGTAAGCACAAAAGGAAACGAACATTCCCACACCATGAAAGGAGAACAACTACTATGGATAGAACGAAGCTCATCACCTCTCTGGTCATCCTGTGCCTCGCCTCCGCTGTGGCCGCATTCCTGATGCCGCCCGCCCACGGTGCGCTGCTCTCCTTCGTGAGCATCGCGTCGGCGGCTGTCATCGCTGTCCTCGCCGTTGTCACGCTGGTGCGGATGCTGATGCAGCGTCGCGCGTTTTGACATAGAGGGCGCAAGTCAACTGTGTTTATTGAAAGCAGGCAGTCAACCGGACCGTATGTAGGAAGCTGTCCATCATAGCCATGTGATCTCCCCCCTACCGCACATATCTGTTCCGTACCATATTATTTTCTCCCCAACTACGACCAACAAAGCGGCAGACCCGTAGGCAATGCCTGCGGGTCTGTCGCTTTTTATGACTGCCGATTTATCCCTTCAGCGCCGATACCGCCGCCCGTGCGGCTGCCGCCGCATCCTCGGTGTATACGTCCGCACCGATCTCATCGCAGAAGCTCTGGCTGATAGGCGCGCCGCCCACAAATATCTTCACCTGATCTCGGATACCTGCCTCCCGGGCCAGCGTCACCACCCGGCGCATCTCGCCCATGGTGGTGGTCAGCAGGGATGAGCAGGCGATCACGCCGCAGCGCTGCCGCTTCGCCGTCTCCACGAACTGCTCCGGCGTCACGTCCACGCCCAGGTCGATGACCTCCACACCGCTGCCCTCCAGCATGATCTTCACCAGGTTCTTGCCGATGTCGTGCATATCTCCCCGGACGGTGCCGATACACGCCCGGCCCACCGTCTTGGCATTTCCGCCGGTCATCAGCGGCTTCAGCTCCCCCAGCGCCGCCGTCATGCACCGGGCGGCCATCAGCATCTCCGGCACGAAGGCCCGATTGGCGGAGAATGCCTCACCCAGATCGTTCATGCCGCGGATCAGCCCGCCGGACAGGATCTCCTGCGGCGTCCGACCCTGGTCCAGCGCCTCCCGGCACAGCGCCAGCACCTTTTTCTGCTGTCCCTTTTCCAGCGCTGCGGCCAGGCGGGCCAGTACGTCGCCGTTCTCGACAGCGGCGTCCGCCGTCTCCTGCCGCACAGCGACAGCCCGCACCCGGCGTGGCACCGGCGGCAGATCGAACCGCGGCACGTGCAGCGCCCGGTTGTAGTCCGCTATGGCCCGGTCGATGTACTCGTCCACATGGGGATACACCGCCCCCGGCAGGCCATAGGTGATGGAGGGGATATAGTGCCCACCCGGGCAGCACCGCCGCAGCGTATCCATGGCATAGCCGTAGATCTCCTCCGGCGCGGCATCCGTCCGGTCGATGGCGGCGCCCATACCGCCCATCAGCACCAGCCGCCCGTGCAGCTTCTGCTGGAGGGCCGGTATATCGTTCTCCGGCAGTACGCCCTGCCACACCTGAATGCCGATCTCCGCCATGTCCTCCACGATCGGGGCCAGATAGGAGTCCGCGTGATGTATGGCGATCACGCCCCGGGACCGGATATAGCCGTAAAACCGCCGGTACGGCTCCTTGAAGAATTCCCGCCACATCTCCGGCTTCATGAACAGCGCATCCTTGGTGCCCCAGTCGTCGTGAGAGAAGATCACATCCGGCTGCAGATTGTCGATGAGCAGCTTCACGTACAGCAGCCGGTACGTGGTGATGCAGTCAATGAGCGCGTGCATCTCCTGTGGGCGCTCATAAAGGTTCGTCAGCGTGTCCTCAAAGCCCATCAGGAAGTGGCACTGCTCGAAGATACCGGTACCCATAAAGCCCGCCAGCAGCTTCTCCTCCCCGCAGGCCGCCCGTGCCGTGGCGCGGCACGTCTCCCAGCCCTCCGTGCAGGCGGCGATGTCCGGCGCGTGCACTGTCTCCCGCCAACGGGTGATGTCCGGGCACACCGCCAGGCCGTCCGTGGTGACGGGCATAGGCCCCGGCGCGTCGGCAGGAAAGCTGATGGTGGTGCCCCAGCGGTCTTTGCTGACGGTCCCCCGCTTCCGGTTGCCCCGCAGATAGGTGTTGATGGGATCGTTCAGGCACATGTGCAGCGCCTCGTACTGGCACAGCTGGCGATCCGGCTGGCCATTGGGCTTCAGCAGCTCCAGAAAGTTCTCCTTGGGTGTCATCATATCACTTCACCTCTTCGGTATAGAGTAGGCACGATGTATACGTCATGGTCCGCGGTCCGTAGTTATACGACAGCCCGGACCGCAGACACACGTCCCCCACCAGCAGGCCATAGGCCTCCATGGAGGACATCCGCTTGTCCGGGAACCGGCAGGGTCGGTCCGGATAGGTACACCGTCGGCACACGGTGCATGCTCCCGCTGACAGGGGCAGGCAGTCCGGCAGCAACAGCCGCGCCTGCCGCGCAAAGTCCGCAAAGGCCCGCTTGTGCCGCCGCTGGATCGCCTCCATCCCCTCGTAGTCGAAGTCGTCCGTCAGTGTACCGGTGGTCTGCACCAGCACCCCGGCGTCAAAGCATCCCATGGCCGCCGCGGCATCCTCCAGCGTCCCGCAGCCTGGCGGGCAGGCCCAGTTGGCGTTCCACTTCCCGCATCGGTCCGCCCGGCACATCTCCCGCACCTCCCGCCGGGGCGTCAGCGCGTTCATGTCCACCGGCGCGGCGTGGGAGAACCCGTTTTCCGCCGCCAGCGTCATCAGTTTTGTTCTCATGGCAAATCCTCTTGACAAAGCCGCCCCGGGCTGATAAAAGTAGTAGTGGAATTATTATAAAAAGGGGTGTTGCCCGTGTCAAGTATCCGCGTGACCCGCGGCGGAGATGTTTTTCGCCTCCCCTGCAATGATACCGATACCCTGCTGGCTCTGCTGCGCCGCGCCGGCTGTACCCTGCCCGCCGCCTGCGGCGGCCACGGCCGCTGCGGCAAATGCCGCGTCAGCGTCAACGGCGTGCCGCGTCTGGCCTGCCGTGTGGTGCCGGAGGACGGCGACGAGATCGTCCTCCCTCCCGCCGCCGGCGGGCGCATCCTCACCGAGACGCTGGATCCCCCCGCCGTCCCCACCGGCGAGACAGGCTGCGCCGCCGCCATCGACCTGGGCACCACCACCACGGCGCTGCGGCTGTACGACCTGGCCACCGGCCACGCCCTGGCTACCTGCGCCGACTGGACGGCTCTGGCCCCCTACGGCGCGGATGTCATCACACGCATCCAGTATACCATCGACCACCAGGACGGGCTCACCCGCCTGTCCTCCCTACTCTGCCAGCAGCTGAAGGCCCTGCTCACCCGGGCACTCTCCCAGGCCGGGCGGCAGCCCGCCGAGCTGAAGCGCACCGTGACCGCCGGCAACACCGTCATGCAAAGCCTGCTCGCCGGCGTGTCCGTCCGCCCGCTGGCCGTCGCCCCCTTCTGCCCGGAGACCTTCTTCCGTCAGAGTTCCGGCCTCACGCTGCTGGACGCGCCGCTGTACTGCGTCCCCTGCGCGGCGGGCTTCGTGGGCGGCGATATCACCGCCGGCCTGCTGGCCTCCGGCCTTGCCCGACGCGCGGGCCATTTCCTGTTTCTGGACATCGGCACCAACGGCGAGATGGCCCTGGGCGGCATGGATGGCTTCACCTGCTGCGCCGTGGCTGCCGGCCCCGCCTTCGAGGGCGCGGGCATCGCCTGCGGTATGCTGGGCGTGGACGGTGCGGTCAGCCGCGTCCGGTACAGCGGCGCCTTCAAGATGAACGTCATCGGCGGCGGCGAGGCAGTCGGTCTCTGCGGCTCTGGTCTCATCGACCTGACGGCCCTCCTGCTGCGCCTGGGCGTCATTGACGAAGGCGGCCGTCTCCTACCGCCGGAAGACGCGCCTGAGGCGTTCCGCCGCTATTTGACCCGTGACGAAAACGGCTGCGGCGTCTTCCACCTGACCGACCGGGTGTATCTCACCGCCGCTGATGTCCGGGCGCTGCAGCTGGCCAAGGCGGCGGTGGCCGCCGGCGTGCAGATACTGCTGGCGCAGCAGGGGCTGACCCTTTCCGCGCTGGACGGTCTGTACCTATCCGGCGGCTTCGGGATGTACCTTGACCCCGCCAGCGCCGCGGCCATCGGTATGCTCCCCCGTCTCCCCGCCGCCAAGCTCCACAGCGTAGGCAACGCCGCCCTCTCCGGCGCGGCACAGCTGGCCCTGCGGGGTGATATGTCCGCCGCGGACGGCATCGTCAACCGTCTCACCTATCTCGAGCTCTCCGGGCGTCCCGACTTCGCCGACGCCTTTGCCAAAAACATTCCCCTAAGACCCATGCAATGGAGGTAACACCTATGGAGCTTCGTTTCCCTCTGATTCTGGACGGTGCCACCGGCACCGAGCTGCAAAAGCGCGGCTATACAGGCGACGTCTGCGCCGAGCAGTGGACACTGGACCATCCGGACGCCATCATCGACATCCAGCGCGGCTATGTGGCCGCCGGCAGCCAGGTGGTCTACACCCCCACCTTCGGTGCCAACCGCCGCAAGCTGGAGGAGTCCGGCCTATTCAACTGCACCGCCGACTACAACCGCCGTCTGGCGGAACTGTCCGCCCAGGCGGTGCAGGGCAAGGCCCTGCGGGCAGGCGATATGTCCCCCACCGGCGCGTTCCTCGCCCCGCTGGGCGACGTGTCCTTCGAGGAGCTGGTGGACATCTACACCGAGCAGGCCGCCGGTCTGGAACGCGCCGGCGTGGACCTGTTCGTCATCGAGACCATGATGACCCTCTCCGACGCCCGTGCGGCGGTGCTGGCCGTCCGCAGCGTCAGCGACAAGCCTATCTTCGTCACCTTCACCTGTGACGAAAACGGCCGCAGCGTCTCCGGCACCGACATCACCGCGGCGCTGGTAGTCCTGCAGGGCATGGGCATCGACGCCTTTGGTCTGAACTGCTCCGCCGGCCCGGAGCAGATGCTTCTCCAGCTGAAGCGCCTGCGGGAATATGCCCGGGTCCCCCTGATCGCCAAGCCCAATGCCGGTATGCCCATTATCGAGAACGGCGAGACGGTCTACCGCTGCACCGGCGAGGAATTCACCGCCCTGGTGCCGGAATTTCTGGCCGCCGGCGTGGCCGTGTTCGGCGGCTGCTGCGGCACCACCGCCGCGCATATCGCCGCCCTGGCCCGGGCACTGGACGGCGCGGTCATCACGCCGCCGGCGCCGCAGCACACGAACGAGCTGCCCGCCGCCACGGAAAAGCTGCCCTTCCCCCTGCCCGCCGATATCACCTGGCACACCGTCGTCGACCTGACCGGCGATGCGGAGGATACGCTCACCGCCGCGCTGGACAGCGGTGAGACGGTCCTGGCCCTGCGTATCGCCTCCTGGGACGATGTACAGGCCCTGGCGGACTACCAGTATATGCTCACCAAGCCGGTGTGCTTCGTCTGCAACGACACCCAGCTGCTGGAGGCCGCCCTCCGGGCCTATCAGGGCCGCGCCCTGTACGACGGCACCCTGCCGGAGGACACGCTCCTGCCCCTGTGCGCCAAATATGGTCTCCTGCTGTAAAAAAACAAGGCCCCCGCGGGCCTTGTTTTTTATTCCTTTTTCCCGGTACAGCCGCCGCAACTCCCGCTGCAGCCAGAACAGCCGGCGCATCCGCCGTTTTTCCGCGCCCGCCGCGCACTACGCAGGGCCAGCACACCGCACAGCGCCACCAGTGCCAGCAGCACCCAGTCCATCCAGCTCACAGCAGCAGCCCTCCCACAGCGTAAGCGATGTACGCCGCCAGCCACGCCACTACGCATTGCAGCAGCACCACGCCCACCGTTTTGATGCGGGATCCCAGTTCACGCCGTATGGTGGCCACCGCCGCTATACAAGGGGTATACAGCAGCGTGAACACCAGAAAGCTGATGGCGCTGCGCGTGGTGAACAGCGACGTGATGGCCGCGTTCCCCAGCAGCACCTGCAGCGTGCTGACCACCGACTCCTTGGCGATAAAGCCGGAGATCAGCGCCGTGGCACAGCGCCAGTCACCAAAGCCCAGCGGCCTGAACAGCACCGCCAGCCATTGGCCGATCAGCGCCAGCAGACTGTCCGCGCTGTCCGTGACCACATTGAGCCGCGTGTCGAAGCTCTGTAGGAACCAGATGACCACCGTGGCCAGGAAGATCACGGTGAAGGCCCGCTGCAAAAAGTCCTTGGCCTTCTCCCACAGCAGCAGCCCCACGCTTTTAGCGGAGGGCATACGGTAGTTGGGCAGCTCCATGACAAAGGGCACAGGCTTGCCCCTGAAGGCGGTCCCCTTCATCACCAGCGCTGCCAGAATACCCACCACGATACCCAGCACATACAGGGAGATCATCACCAGCGCCTTGTGGTCGGTGAAGAACGCGGCGGTAAAAAAGCCATAGATGGGGATCTTGGCCGAGCAGCTCATATAGGGCGTCAGCAGAATGGTCATCTTCCGATCCCGGTCCGAGGACACCGTGCGGGTGGCCATGATAGCCGGCACCGAGCAGCCGAAGCCGATCAGCAGCGGTACGATGCTCCGTCCGGACAGACCGATCTTCCGCAGCAGCTTGTCCATGACAAAGGCCACCCGGGCCATATAGCCGGTATCCTCCAGAATGGACAGAAAGAAAAACAGCGTCACGATAATGGGCAGGAATGACAGCACGCTGCCCACACCGGCGAAGATACCGTCAATAATAAGGCTGTGCACCACCGGGTTGATGCCGTAGGCGGTCAGCGCCCCGTCCACGCCGGCGGTCACGTAGTCGATACCCAGCGCCAGCAGATCGCTTAGCCCCTGGCCAATAACATCGAACGTCAGCCAGAAGATCAGCAGCATCACGCCGAAGAATACCGGCAGCGCCGTGTATTTCCCCGTCAGTACCCTGTCCCAGGCCACGCTGCGCTTGTGCTCCTTGCTCTCATGGCACTTGACCACCGCGTCGGCGGTGACCTGCTCGATGAACGTATACCGCATATCCGCCAGCGAGGCGTTGCGGTCCAATCCGTTCTCCGTCTCCATCTGCACGATGCAGTGCTCCAGCAGCTCCCTCTCGTTCTGATCCAGCACCAGCCGGTCCGCCATATCCCTGTCGCCCTCAATGAGCTTCGTGGCGCAGAACCGGGGCGGCAGACCCAGCCGCTCAGCGTGGTCCTCGATCAGATGCACCACCGCATGGACGCACCGGTGCACCGGCGAATTCGCCGCGCAGAAGTCATAGACCTTGGGCAGCACCCGGTTTTTCGCCGTCTCCACCGCCCGGTCCATCAGCTCGGACACACCCTCGCCCTTGGCGGCGGTAATGGGCACCACGGGAATGCCCAGGTCGTCGGACAGCTTCTGCACGTCGATGGTGCCGCCGTTGGCGCGCACCTCGTCCATCATGTTCAATGCCAGCACCATAGGCACCCGCAGCTCCAGCAGCTGCAGTGTCAGGTACAGGTTGCGCTCGATGTTGGTGGCATCCACGATGTTGATGATGCCGTCCGGCTTCTGGTTCAGTATGTAGTCCCGCGTGACGATCTCCTCCTGAGTATAGGTACGCAGGGAGTAGATACCCGGCAGGTCCACTACGGTGCACTCCTTGTGCTCCCGTACCTCTCCGGACTTCTGGTCCACCGTCACGCCGGGGAAATTCCCCACGTGCTGGTTGGAGCCGGTCAAAGCATTGAACAGCGTAGTCTTGCCGCAGTTCTGGTTGCCCGCCAATGCAAAGATCATACGCGATCCCTCTTTTCCACGGTGATCTGTCGGGCGTCCTCCACCCGCAGCGTCAACTCATAGCCCCGCACGTGTATCTCAATGGGGTCCCCCATAGGTGCCACCTTCCGCAGTGTCACCAGCGTCCGGGGCGTCAGCCCCATATCCAGCAGACGGCAGCGCAGTGCGCCCTCCCCGCCCACAGCGGTGATGACGCCGCTGTCGCCGATCTTCAGTTCATTCAGTGTCATAGTGCGTTACCTCAACAGCCTATCTGTATTGTGTGGTATGATGTTAGCACAGGCTAACCGCTCTGTCAAGAAACACCCGCCATTGTAACGACAGTTAAATATATTTAACTGTCACTTGCTTTTACGCCAGTCGTGTGTTATACTTCAGTTAGAGTACTCTAAGTGTCAAGGGAGGTGCCGCCGTGGTATTACAGGAATCCGGCGAGATGTATCTGGAGAGCATCCTGGTCCTGATTCGTCAGGGGAAGGCCGTCCGTTCCATCGACATCGTGGACTATATGGGCTACTCCAAGCCCAGCGTCAGCCGCGCCGTTGGCCTGCTGAAGGCCGGGCAGTATATCGACGTAGACAACGGCGGCTACATCACCCTCACCGCCGCCGGGCGCGAGGTAGCCGAAAAGATCTACGAGCGCCACACGGTCCTCACGGACTTTCTCCGCCGCCTGGGTGTGGACGAGGCCACCGCTGCCGAGGACGCCTGCCGCATGGAGCACGTCATCAGTGACGCTACCTTCCAGGCCCTGAAGCGTCATCTTGCATCCCCCCCATAACCGCTGAACAAGCCGCCCCCCGGCGGTTCCTTTCACACAAAAGCCTCCCCCGGTTTCGCCGGGGGAGGCTCATTCTCCGCCTCCGGCCAAGCCGGGGGCCTTGCTTTTCAGTTGCTGTTGGCGCTGTACAGCCCCGCTGCGTCGTCCAGCGGCACGGAGAACGTCACCGTCTGCGCCTCAGTGTGGGCGCCGGCCTTCTCCATGATGGACTGCATGATGGCCGCCCGCTTATCGGCGGAGGTCACCAGGAAGATCATCTCCCGTTCCTCCGAGATGGCCATGCCGAAGAACTTGTTGGTGTTCCCCGCGTCGGTAGCCCGGGCGTGAATGACCGTACCGCCCCGCGCGCCGGCGGCGGAGGCCGCCTCCATCACCGCGTCGGTGTACCCGGTATTGGTGATCGCCACGATCAGCTGATACGCGTTCTCGTTCATCTGCTCTTCCTCCTTCACAGTCATATCCGGCTGCGCGTCGCTTTTGCCGGAGATCAGATAGTTCAGCGCCGTCCTTCCGCCCACGCTGCTCAGGTGCAGGCACACGGCGATACCGCTGCCGGGCCGGTCGATCCGCATGGTGTCCACCAGCTCCCGCATCAGCACCTCCTTGACAGCCGGCGTCACCACGGAGAACATCACGGACTTCTCCGTAGCCTCCAGACCCAGATAGCTCAGCACGTCGTTGCTGGCGGTGCCCCGTCCCAGGGCGGTGAACACCACCGGCGCGCCGAAGGCCCGGTAGAAATCCAGAAAATGCGTGGCGCCCATGACTCGGTTGGTGATGGTGATCATCAGATACAGACGGTTCTTGGTTGTTTCAGGCATATCTCCACCTCCTCAGCACAGCTCGATAAGCTCCTCCACCGCCACAGGCGCGGCAGGAGCAGGTGCGCGGCGCAGCTTTCTCTGATAGCTCAGGCCCAGCAGCTGTATGGTCACCAGCGGCGTCATGGCCACCATCGCCACCACACCGAAAGCGTCCGTCACCAGATTGCTGCCCACAGCGTCGCAGGCGCCCAGGGCGAAGGGCAGCAGGAACGTAGCCGTCATGGGTCCGGAGGCCACGCCGCCGGAGTCGAAGGCCACGGACGTAAAGATCTGCGGCACCACGAAGCTCAGCGCCAGACTCAGCACATAGCCCGGCACCAGGAACCACATGATGGAGATACCCGTCAGCACCCGGATCATAGCCAGCCCCAGCGAGATGGCCACGCCCACAGACAGCGCCAGGTTCATGGCGTGAGCCGGGATGGAACCGGCGGTGATCTCCTCCACCTGCTTGTTCAGCACATGGACAGCCGGCTCCGCCTGTACGATGAAATAACCGATGACCATAGCAATGGGGATAAGTATCCAATTATAGGTATGGCTGGCGATGCTGCCGCCCAAAAAGCTGCCCACGGGCATAAATCCCACGTTCACGCCCATCAGGAAGATGGTCAATCCTATGTACACATACACCAGACCGATGACCATGTGCAGTATCTCCTTGCGCTTGAGTCTGCGGGTCACCAGCTGGAACAGGATCAGGAAAGCGCCGATAGGCAGCAGCGCCGATGCCGTCTCCTTCAGATAGTGAGGTATCTCGCTGAGATACAGATCGAACATCTCCACCGTGTCCTTGGCATCCGGCATGACCGCCGCAGTGTAGGCGCTTCCGTCCGGCTTATACAGCAATCCAAGGATCAGCACCGTGATGATCGGCCCGATAGAGCACAGCGCCACCAGGCCGAAGCTGTCGCCCCCTGCCTGCTTGTCGCTTCGCACGGCACACACGCCCACGCCCAGTGCCATGATGAACGGCACCGTCATGGGTCCGGTGGTCACGCCTCCGGAGTCAAAAGCCACCGCCCAGAAATCCGGCGACACGAACATCGCCAGACCGAATACGATGGCGTAAAACCCGATCAGCAGCCACCGCAGCTGGATACCCAGCACGATACGCAGCAGGGCGATGACCAGGAACACACCCACGCCCACCGCCACGGACCAGATGATCACGTTGTTCTCGATGGCCGGTACCTGGTTGGCCAGCACCTGCAGATCCGGCTCCGCCACGGTAATGATCATGCCGATGAGGAAGCCCACCACCGTGATGATCCACACCTTCTTTCGCCGTGTGATCTCGGAGCCTACCGCCTGTCCCAGCGGGATCATGGACATCTCCGACCCCAGCGTGAACAGTCCCATGCCGGCGATCAGCATCACGCCGCCCAGCAGGAACGCCACCATGGCGTTGTTGGGCACCGGCGCGATGGTGAAGCACAGCACCAGCACGATCAGCATTACCGGCAATACCGATGTCAGCGACTCGTGCAGCGGTTTTTTGAATACAGCAAAGACGTTTTCCGCCTTCTGCCGTTTTTTACGCAGTCTCGCCTGCTCGTCCTGAATAGTCCTGTGGCTCAAGTCTACCTTCCTTTCCTCGTCCTCCATAGCCTATACCAAAAAGCGGCGCATCTGTCCGTATCGGGCAGACACGCCTCCGCATCTTAACAGGTATATTGTACCATATGTTCACTTTTGGCACAACCCCACCGCTGTTAATAATGTGTGAAGATTGCACCGGGTTTTTTACGCCGTTTTCTCCACCAGCGCCGCCGCGTGGGCCGCTATGCCCTCGCCGCTGCCGGTAAAACCCAGCCCCTCCTCGGTCGTCGCCTTCACAGAAACGCGTCCCGCGTCCAGTCCCATGGCCGCCGCCAGTCTCTCCCGCATCTCCGGGATATAGGATGCCAGCTTCGGCGCCTGCGCCGCCACCGTAGCGTCCACATTCACAATGGTCCAGCCCGCCTCCGCCAGCACCGCCGTCACCTGCCGCAGCAGCGCCGTGCTGTCCGCCCCGGCGTAGCGCGCATCGCTGTCCGGAAACAGCTTGCCGATGTCCCCCAGCGCCGCCGCACCCAGCAGGGCATCCATCACCGCGTGGGTCAGCACGTCCGCGTCGGAGTGCCCCAGCAGCCCCTTCTCAAAGGGCACCGTCACCCCGCCCAGCACCAGGGCGCGGCCCGGTACCAGCCGGTGTACGTCATAGCCGTATCCAATGCGCAGATCCGTCATGCTCTGTTCTCCCTCTCCCGCAGGAATGCCTCCGCCATGGTCAGGTCCTCCCGCGTGGTGATCTTGATGTTCTCCCGCCAGCCGGGGGCCAGCCATACCTCCTTGCCCAGCCGTTCCACGGCGGAGCAGTCGTCCGTGATGTCCGCCCCGGCCTGAATAGCCGACTGCAGAGCAGCCTTCAGGATGTTCGCCTGAAACACCTGTGGCGTCTGTACGGCGTACAGCGTTTTCCGGTCCGGCGTGGACTGCACCAGCCCTGCCATATCCGCCACCTTCACCGTGTCCGTCACCGGCAGCGCCGGCGCGGCGGCATAGGTCCGCTGTCCCAGCCGCACCATGTCGTCCACCTGCTCCGGCAGGATCAGCGGCCGCGCGCCGTCATGCACCGCCAGCAGCTCGCAGCTGTCGCCGGCCGCCAGCGCCGCCAGCAGCACCGACTGAGCGCGGCTCCCGCCGCCCTCCACCACGCGCAGCGGCGTTTTGACATTCGCCCCGGCACACAGGGCCGCGATCTCCTCCAGGCGCTCCGGGCTTACCGCCACCACGATCTCGTCGATCAGCGCCGCCTCATCCAGCGCCCGCAGCGTCCGCAGCAGCACCGGCACGCCGCACAGCGGCGCCGTCAGCTTATCCGTGCCGCCCATGCGCTCAGAGTGCCCCGCGGCAGGCACCAGCGCCGCGCAGCGGGGGTGCCGTTCCTTTTTCCGGTTTAACAGCTTGTCAAAGAGCTTCCCCATCGTCATTCGCACGCTCCCGTCATCACCGCGCCATCCAGCAGACGCTCCGCCTCTTGGTATCCGATCTCCCGCACCATCGCCAGCTCCGACAGCAGTATCTCCTTGGCACTGTGCAGCATTTTTCTCTCTCCGGTGGACAGTCCCCGCGCCGCCTCCCGCCGCATCAGGGACTTGACCACCCGTGCCACCTCCGTCAGGTCGCCGCTTTTCAGCCGCGCCATGTTCTCCCTGTAGCGGCGGTTCCAGTTGCGCTCCTCCTCCACCGTCAGCGATGGGATGGCCGAGAGCACCGCGTCCATTCTCTCCCGATCATACAGCAGCCGCACACCGATGGCCTCGCAGTTATCAGTGGGCAGCTTCAGTACCAGTCCGCTGACGGCCTGGCGAAATACATAATACGTCCGCGCCGCGCCGTACAGCAGCTCCTCCGTCACGTTCTCGATAACGCCCGCCCCGTGCATGGGGTGCACCACCCGCTGACCGATGCCGTACATACCGCCGCCTCCCTTCCTGCTGTTCTTGTAGAAAATTATACCGTATTCCCCCACTTTTTACAAGGGATTTCCGTATCTTTCCCGCAAAAAGCACGGTCCCCGGCATTGCCTGGGACCGTGCTTTTCCGTTATCTCGCCTCGTACAGTGCCTTGCAGGCCCGGTACATCTCGTAGCAGTCCACCTTGGCCACCACCTCGAAGGGCGCGTGCATGCTCAGCACCGGCACGCCGGCGTCCAGCGTGGCGATGTTCCGGTTGGCCATATACTGTGCCACCGTCCCGCCGCCGCCGGCATCGATCTTGCCCAGCTCGCAGATCTGCCACCGCACGCCCGCACCGTCCAGCACCGCGCGCACATAGGCCACCGTCTCCGCGTTGGCGTCCGAGGAACCGGACTTGCCCCGCGCGCCGGTGTACTTGCAGATACCCACGCCGTAGTTGACGAAGGCCGCGTTCTTCTTCTCGTACACATCGGCAAAGTTGGGGTCATAGGCCGCCGTCACGTCGGCGGACAGGCAAAAGGCGTTCTCAAAGCACGCCTTCAGCGGCACGTTCTGGCCGTCGCACAGGTCAGACATAAAGGCGTCAAAGGCCGCGGACTGCATACCTGTCACACCCATGGAGCCGATCTCCTCCTTGTCCGCCAGCACGCATACCGCCGTCTTGTCCGGCGTTTCGATATCCAGCACCGCCCGCAGCGCCGCGTAGCCACACACCCGGTCATCGTGACCGTAGGACCCGATAAGGCTGCCGTCGATACCGATGTCCACCGCCTCCACGGCGGGAACAGCCTCCAGCTCCGCGGAGGCAAAGTCGCTCTCCGTGATGCCGTACTTGTCGTGCAGCCGCTTCATCACGTGCAGCTTCACCCGGTCCTTGTCCTCGCTGTCCCCGATGGGCCGGCTGCCCACCAGCAGGTTCAGCGTCTCGCCGGGCACCGCCTCGTTCAGGGGCTTCCGGCCCTGTTCGCCGCCCAGATGGGGCAGCAGGTCCGTGATGACCAGCTGGGGCTCACCCGCCTCGCCGATGCACACGTCTACCACGCTGCCGTCCTTCTTGGCCACCACGCCCCGCAGCTGCAGGGGGATAGTCACCCACTGGTACTTGCGGATACCGCCGTAGTAGTGGGTCTTGAAATATGCCATCTCGCTGTCCTCATACAGCGGCGTGGGCTTCAGATCCAGCCGCGGCGAGTCGATATGCGCCGCCGCGATCTGTGCGCCCTCGGCCAGGCTCTCCTTACCGATGACCGCCAGCATCAGCCCCTTGCCCCGGTTGCAGGTGTACACCTTATCCCCGGCCTTCAGTGCCATGCCGCGCTTATACTGCACAAAGCCCTTCGCCTCTGCCGCGGCGATAGCCGCCCGGGCGCTGAGCCGTTCAGTCTTTCCCGCGTTCAGGAAGGCCTTGTAGTCCGTGCAGTACGCCTCCATCTCCCGAAGCTGCGCCTCGTCCAGCGTATCATACCCGTTCTTGTCGTTCCGCAGCAGCTGCTCCCGCAGCGCCTTCATTTCCTCGCTCATGCTCGTTCCTCCTTCAATATCGTCTCCAGCGCCTGCCGTGCCTTTTCCGTAAAGGCCGCCGCGCTGCCGCAGTCGTTCACCAGCACGTCCGTGCAATGGGCCCGGTAGAACGCTTCGTCCTTCTGTGCCCGCACCCGCAGCCGCGCGTATGTCTCCGGTATGCCGTCCCGCGCCATGATGCGCGCCACCCGCGTCTCCGCCGGCGCGATCACCGCCACCGTCCGCCGACACATTCCGTCCAGCCCGCTTTCGATCAGGTTGATGGCGTCAATGCCCACCACCGCCGCGTCGCTCGCGTCCATCCGCCGCCGCAGCTCCCGGGGCAGTCGCGCATAGATGATCCCGTTCAGCGTCTCCAGCGCCGCCGGATCGCCGAATACGAGGTTCCCCAGCTTCTGCCGGTCCAGACCGCCGTCCGCCGCGAACACCGGGCCGAACGCCCCGGCGATGGCCCCCCGCAGCGCTCCGTCCGTCCGCAGCAGCTCATGGTAGATGGCGTCGCAGTCCATCACCAGCCCGCCCAGCTGCTCCAGCGCCCGCAGGGCGCTGGTCTTGCCCGCGCCGGTAGGCCCCGTGAAGCCGATGACCAGCGGCGACGCGTCCACCGTGTGGAACCCCGCCGCCTTTTTCAGCCGGTTGCTCACCGCCAGTCCCAGCCCCGTCTCGTCCGGGCACTGGGCATAGATGGCCGTCACCTCCGTCTCGTCGAAGGTCCGCAGCGCGTCGAACACGCGCTGTGCCTGGGCCAGCTTGTCTCCTGCCGGTCCCAACCGATGTACAATGTGCCCCGCGAACAGCGGCGCGTACTCGTCAAAGCAGATGACCCCGGCTCCCGCCGGCAGGTGCGCCGCGATGTACGCCGCGCTTCGCCGCGGCGCGCCCGTCACCACCGTCACGGCAGCCCGGGGCGCGTAGTGCCGGTACTTCATTCCCGGTGCCTTGGCCTTCTCCCCGTCGGACAGCTTCTGCCGCACGGCCTTGTCCACGGCCACCTCCCCCAGCACCGCCTCCAGTGCCTCCAGCGGCAGTCCGCCGGGCCGCAGCAGCCGGGGTGGCTGCACCGTCAGATCGATAATGGTGCTCTCTACGCCTACGGCGCAGGGCCCGCCATCCACGATGCCGTCGATCTTGCCCATCATGTCCTCCATCATGTGCCGCGCACAGGTGGGGCTGGGCCGTCCGGAGGTATTCCCGCTGGGCGCCGCCACCGGCGTATCCGCCGCCGCGATAATGGCCCGCGTCACCGGATGGTCCGGGCAGCGGACACCCACGGTGTCCAGCCCGCCGGTGGTCCGCAGGGGCACGCAGTCCCGCCGGGGCAGGATCATGGTCAGCGGCCCCGGCCAGAACCGTTCCGCCAGCGCATAGGCCGTGTCGGGGATATCCACACAGCAGCGTTCCAGCCAGCCCGCGTCCGGCACGTGCAGGATCAGCGGGTTGTCCTGTGGCCGTCCCTTGGCCTCGAAAATACGGCGCACTGCGTCCTCGTTGAGCCCGTCGGCCCCCAGCCCGTATACCGTCTCCGTGGGGATACCCAGCAGGCCGCCCCGGCGAAGGATCGCCGCCGCCTCCGCGATGGCGTTTTTGTCCGTTTCCGGATGGAATATGATGGTCTCCATCACCCGAACCTCGTTTCTTCTGCTCTTTTATTCCGCCGCAGCGGCAAAACTCCTCTTTTTACAGTCCCAGATCCTCGCCCACGAGAATAACCTTGATGCGCTCATGCACCATGGAGTACCGCGTCACCACCACATAGGAACAGATGCAGTCCGGACTGGTGCAGTCGCCGCACTGTCCGGTCAGGCCGCAGGGCGTCTTGATACCGAACCGCTGTGCGTTGGCCGGCGCGGCGATGTTCCGGGCGCGGGCAATGGCGTCGTCCAGCGTGCCCAGCACCTTGTTCATACCGGCGATGACCACCACCTGCCGGGGGCCGTAGCACATGGCCGCCACCCGGTTGCCCATGCCGTCGATGTTCACCAGCTGCCCGTCCTTGGAGATGGCGTTGCTGCTCATCAGGAACGTGCCGCAGCTCAACGCCTGGTGCATCAGCGCCTGCTTCTCCGCCGGGTCCTTAGCGGTATCCCGGTCGATGAGGGTATAGCCCTCCTGCGCCAGCCGCTGCTTCAGCCCCAGCTCGTCCACCGTCATCACGCCGCCCCAGGATACACTGTCCGTCTTGGGGATCAGCTCCAGCGCCTTCTCCACGGCCTCGGCAGCGGTGGAACAGTAATAGGCGTCAAAGTGCCGCTTCTTCATAGCCTCCACCGTCTTGGGGCCGGACAGGTCATACATTTTCTTCTTATTCTCGTTCATGGTCAACTCTCCTTTCCCTCCTGCAGCCGTTGGGCCTGGTCGTTCAGGGTCAGCGCGTCGATCATGTCATCCAGATCGCCGTTGATGATGGCCGCAATGTTGAAATTTTTATTGTCTCCCGTCAGCCGATGATCCGTGACCCGGTTCTGCGGGAAATTATACGTTCTGATCTTGCCGCTTCTGTCGCCGGTGCCCACCTGGCTCTTCCGTGTGGCGGCGATGGCAGCGTTCTGCTTCTCCTGCTCCGCCTCGTACAGCTTCGAGCGCAGGATCTTCATAGCGCGGTCCTTGTTCTTGTACTGGCTGCGCTCATCCTGGCACTCCACCACCACGCCCGTGGGCAGATGGGTGATGCGTATGGCGCTCTCCGTCTTGTTCACGTGCTGTCCCCCCGCGCCGGAGGAACGGAACGTGTCGATCTGCAGGTCCTTGGGGTCGATGGAGAACTCCACCTCCTCCGTCTCGGGCATCACCGCCACCGTGGCGGCGGAGGTCTGGATACGCCCGGAGGACTCCGTCTCCGGCACCCGCTGTACCCGGTGTGTCCCAGCCTCGAATTTCAGCCGCGACCAGGCGCCCGCGCCCTCGATCTCGGCGCTGACCTCCTTCACGCCGCCCAGCTCCGTCATGTTCTCACTGACGATGCTCAGCGTCCAGCCCCGGCGCTCGGCGTACATGGTGTACATCCGCAGCAGGTCGGCGGCGAATAGTGCACCCTCCTCCCCGCCGATACCGGCCCGTATCTCCAGTATCACGTTCTTCTCGTCATTGGGGTCCCGCGGCAGCAGCAGCCGCTTCAGCTCCTCCTGCAAGCGCTCCATATCCCCCTTCGCCCCAGCCAGCTCCTCCTGTGCCAAAGCCCGCAGTTCCGGGTCAGACAGCATCTCCTCCGCCTCCCGGGCGGTATCCTGCGCCCGCAGATACGCCTGCCAGCATTCCACCACCGGCGCCAGCTCCTTCTGCTCCCGGCGCAGCGCCGTCAGCTTCTCCCGGTCCGTATACATCGCCGGGTCTGCCAGCTGCTGCTCCACCTCTGTCAAATGCGCCGCAAGGGCGCTCAGCTTCTCCTGCATGGCCCGTCCTCAGCCGTTCTCCAGCAGGCGGCGCACGTTCTGGACAAAGTCATTTCGCCAGAACTCATACCCCTCGCTGTCCGGCCGCAGCGACACCGCTAACCGATGGGGCTGCCCGGTGTACATATCCATCTGGTCATAGACCTCCTCGCTGCGCTGGGTGGTGCTCCGCGTGACCACGTAGGCCACGTTTTCCATCTCCAGTCCCCGCCGCTTCAGCAGCGCGCGAATGGGGCTGGCGCACCGCCCCGCCCACACCGGGCTGCCCACGATCACCAGCTTGTACGCGCCCAGCGGCTTCTCCGTCTCAAAGGGCTGCAGGGGCCGGGTGGACGTCTTCATGGCGTCCATACCGCAGCGCATATATCCCCGCCAGCCGCTGCGGTCGCAGTCGTCGGTGATCGCCGTGATCTCCGCGCCCAGCGCCTCGGCGATCTCCTTGACCGCCCGGCGGGTATGCCCGGTCCGGGAATAGTAAATGCACAAAATATCACTCATGTTATCGCTCCTCCTGTTCCTCGGCCTGCAGGCTCAGTTCTTCCCAGCGCTCCATCTCCTGCTCCAGCCGCTTCTGCACGTCCTGCTGTTCCTGATACAGCGCGTTCAGCTTCTCCGCGTCGCAGGCGTTCTCCGCCATCTCCGCCTCCAGCCGCGCGCTGTCCGCCTCCAGCCTGGCGATAGCCGTCTCGCAGATGGTCAGCTGCTTTTTCGCCGCCTGCTGGGCCCGGTTGCCCCGGCTGCCGTTCTTTTTCGGCGCAGCGGACTGTACCTGTACCGCGGCCGCCGCGGCGGCGTGCTCCTCCTCCTTGGCCTGCCGGTACTGTGCAAAGCCCATGGGATAGTCCGTGATGACGCCCCCGGCCAGCTCCCACACGCGGGTGGCGAACCGGTTGATGAAATACCGGTCGTGGCTCACGAACAGCAGCGTCCCGTCGAAGGCCTCCACCGCCTGCTCCAGCCACTCCCGCGAGTCGATATCCAGATGGTTCGTCGGCTCGTCCAGTATCAGCAGATTGATGCTCTCGTCCATCAGCATACACAGCCGCAGGCGGCTCAGCTCGCCGCCGGACAGCACGCTGACGCTCTTGAACACATCCTCTCCGGTGAACTGATACGCCGCCAGCCGGTTCCGCGCCGACTGCGGCGTGATGTCCAGCTCATAGAGCATCGTGTCCAGTATGGACCTCTCCGGGTGCTCGAAGTGTATCACCTGCGGCAGATACGCCGCCTTCACCGCCGGCCCCAGCCGTATAACGCCGCTGTCCGGGCGTTCGCTGCCGGTCAGCATATTCAGCAGCGTGGTCTTTCCCGTGCCGTTCTCGCCCAGCAGAGCGATGCGCTCGCCCCCCTCGCACCGCAGATACACATCCTCAAACAGCCGCTTCTCGCCGAAGGCCTTACTGACGCCCTTGATCTGCAATACCTCGTCGCCCTTGAACTCCCGGCTCTGGAAGCGCGCCTCCAGCTTCCGCGCCTTCGTGGGCTTCTCCGTGGTCCGCATACGCTCGATGCGCTTCTCCATGCTGAAGGCCCGCTTGTGCAGCGCGTCGTTGCCCATGAAGGCCCACAGGTGCATCTGCTCCGCCGCCTTTTCCAGCTGCGCGATCTTCGCCTGCTCCTTCAGGTACTGCTTCATGCGCTCCTGATACCGCCGTTCCTTCTCGATGGCATAAAAGCTGTAATTTCCGCTGTAAAACTCCGCTTTTCCGTCCTGTATCTCGATGATCCGCGTCACGGTCCGGTCCAGGAAATACCGGTCATGACTGATGGTCAGCACCGTGCCCCGGAACCTCCGCAGATACCCCTCCAGCCACTCCGTGGCCTGCAGGTCCAGATGGTTCGTGGGCTCGTCCAGCAGCAGGATGTCCGTATCCTCCAGAATGAGCCGTCCCAGGTTCACCCGGGTCTTCTCTCCGCCGGACAAACACGCGAATTCCCGCTGCCGCATTTCCCTCGGGATGCTCAGGCCGTTGGCCACCTTGTTCACCGCCGTCTCCGTGTCCCAGCCGCCCAGTCCCTCGAATTTGGCGTTCAGCTCGCCGTACCGCCGCAGCGTATCCGCGCCGCTGTCCCCCTGCTCCATCCGCAGGGCCAGCGCATCCATCTCGTCCTTCATCCGAAACATCCGCGCGAAGGCCGTCTGCAAAACGTCCTCCACCGTGTACCCCTCCGGATACACGGGGATCTGCGAGATCAGTCCCACCCGCCGTCCGGCGGCGATCTGTACCTCTCCCTCGTCCGGCTCCAGCTCCCCGGTGAGCATACGGAACACCGTGGTCTTTCCGGCACCGTTCCGCCCCAGCAGTCCCACGCGCTCCCCGCTGTCCACCTGAAAGCTCAGTCCGTCCAGTATTCTCTTTTCCAGATCAAAGGACTTCACCAGCCCTGTAACGCGAATGTCGACCATTTACTCTTTCTCTAATTCCTTTACGATGTTCTCAAAATGCATGGCGCGGGACGCCTTCACCAGCACCGCCGTCCCCGGCGTGAACCGCGCCCGTACAGCGGGCATGGCCTCCTCCACACCGGCGAACCACTGCGCCTCCGGATCCGTTTCGGTCAGGGCCTTCATCTTCTCCCCCACCGCCACGGTCTCGATGCCCAACTCCCGGCACAGCGTCCCCATATCCCGGTGGGCCTGGGCCGTCAACGCGCCCAACTCACCCATGTCGCCCAGCACCGCCAGGCGCTTTTTCTGCCGGCTGGCAGCCAGCATACGGATGCCCTCCGCCATGGACTGCGGATTGGCGTTGTAGCAGTCGTCGATGACCAGCCGATCCCCGTCCATACGGATCAGGTGCATCCGGCTCCCCACCGGCGCATAGGCCGCCGTCCCCGCGGTGATCTCCGCCGCCGTCAGGCCCAGCCGTTCGCCGATGGCTGCCGCCATGGCCATGGGATAGACCATGTGCCGCCCCGGCGCCGCCGTCTCCAGCCGATAGGCCGCCTGTCCCGTGGTCACGGTGCAGGCCATGCCCTCCAGCCCCCGGTCGTCGATGTCCGTAACACGGACATCGCAGTGCTCGCCCTCGCCGCAGCGCAGGATGATCTGTGGCAGCGTCACCGTGTTCAGCAGCTCGTCGTCGCCGTTGAGCACCGCGACGCCCTCCGGGGTCAGATTGTCAAATATCTCACACTTGGCCTGCAAAATGCCCTGCCGTGTGTTGCCCAGATTTTCGATGTGGGCGTCGCCCACGTTGGTGATAACGGCGATATCCGGCCGTACCATCTCGCCCAGATACCGTATCTCCCCAAAGTGGTTCATGCCCGTCTCGATCACCGCCGCCTCGTACTCCGGCATGAGCCGCAGCAGCGTCAGCGGCGCGCCGATGTCGTTGTTGAGGTTCCCCTCCGTCCGCAGCGTCTCGTATTTCTGCGTCAGCACTGCGGCGATCATCTCCTTGGTGGTAGTCTTGCCCACGGAGCCGGTCACCTGTACCACCGGCAGCCGGAACTGCCCCCGGTACCAGGCGGCCAGCGCCTTCAGCGCCAGCCGCGTGTCGGGCACCTGAATGTAAAACTTCCCCGGCAGCAGTGCCTCCGGCGTCTTTGCCGTCAGGCATCCCGCCGCCCCGGCCTCCAGTGCCTTTTCGATATAGGCGTGGCCGTCGAAGCGTTCCCCTACCAGAGGGATGAACAGCGCTTCCTGCGGCACGCGGCGGCTGTCGGTGGTCACGTCGCGCACCGCCGCGCCGCTGCTCTGCAACACCGTGCCGCCCACCGCGGCGCAGATGGTCTGTACCGTCAGCGGCATCATGCCCGCGCCGCCTTTCGCGCCGCCAGCGACAGCTCCACGATCTTCTCGCACAATTCGCCGTAGTTCAGTCCCACCTGCGCCGCCTCCTGGGGCACCAGACTGGTAGGCGTCATGCCCGGCAAGGTGTTGATCTCCAGGCACCAGGCCTGACCGTTCTCGTCCAGAATGAAGTCCGAACGGGAGTACACGCTCAGCCCCAGCCCCTTGTGCAGCTTCAGGGCCATCTCGCCCACCTGCTTCCACGCCGCGTCCGTGATAGGCGCGGGGCACAGCTCCACCGCGCCGCCGGCCTGGTACTTGCTCTCATAGTCGAAATAGGCGCCCTTGGGGATGATCTCCACCGCCGGCAGATAGCCGTCGCCCAGCACGGCGATCTGTATCTCCCGACCCTTGATCTTCTGCTCCACCACCACATGGTCGCCGTAGCGCAGCAGGTCGCGCAGGGCCTTCTCCAGCTGTTCCTTCGTGTCCGGCAGCGCCACACCGATGGAGCTGCCGCCGTTGACGATCTTCACGGCACAGGGCACCGGCAGCTCCTCCGCCAGCCGGGGGATATCGCTCTCGGTATAGTGGATGTCGTGCCACGGAGCCGTGCGAATACCGAGAGAGTCCATCATCCGCTTCGTCACGGATTTATCCATGGCCATGCCGCTGCCCAGATACCCGGATCCGGTGTAGGGCACGCCCAGCAGATCCAGCGTGGCCTGTATGCGGCCGTCCTCGCCGCAGCTTCCGTGCAGCGCCAGAAATACCACGTCCGCCATGCGGCACACGGCCAGCACGTCCTTGCCCAGCAGGCTGGGGCTCTGGTCCCTCCGGCTGCGGCGCACCGCCTCCAGGTCCGGCTCCACGCGCTCCACCCGGCTCTGGCCGCACAGGCCGTCCGGCGCGTCAAAGATATCCTCCAACGCGCCCTCGTAGTCCTCCAACCCCAAAAACATATCCACCAGAATGGCCTTGTGTCCCCTCTCCCTCAGCGCCCTGCACACGCCGGTGCCGCTGGTCAGCGCCACCTGGCGCTCTGTGGACAGTCCGCCCGCCAATACCACGATCTTCATAAGCGTACCCTCACTTTTAGGCGGCACAGCGAAAAACGGCCCTGTGCCCCCATGATTTGATATATTATTATAGCACAGCGCCCCGCTGATTACAACCGATTTTGCCCGCCGGTGTGTAAACAAACAAAGAACGCCCCGGCACAGCCGCGGCGTTCTTTTGTTGTCTTTCCTATCGCAGCCAGTCGGGCTTTGCCCGCCCGTGTACGCCGGACACCAGCCCCATACAGGCAAACAGCATCACCAGCGATGAGCCGCCGTAGCTGATGAAGGGCAGCGTCAGTCCGATGACCGGCATCACGAACAGGCACATACCCACATTGATGATGACCTGAAAGATAATGACACTGGCCACACCGATGCAGGCATAGCCCTCCAGCCGGGTCTTGGCGTGCCGCGCCACATACAGGCACCGCAGTATAATGGCCGTCAGCAGCGCCAGCGTCAGCAGGCAGCCCACCAGCCCCAGCTCCTCACCGATCACGGAGAAAATAAAATCCGTGTGCCGGTGCGGCAGGCTGGACGCCGCCTCGCTTTGGGTCTGCGTGCCGCGAAACAGCCCCTGCCCGAATATCCTTCCGCCGCCCAGTGTCAGCAGGCTCCGGGTCTGCTGCCAGCCGGTGTTCAGCGGGTCATAGCTGTGGTCGAACAGGACGATGAACCGGTTTTTCATGTAGGTATCCAGCAGGTCCAGGTCCCACATGGCGTAGAACAGCAGTCCCGCCGCGCCGCCGCCGATCAGGAACCACCGCAGCGCCACCCCCGCCACAAAACACATACACGCGAAGATGAACAGGAACACCAGCGCACTGCCCATGTCGGAGGATATCTTGTAGTACAGCGCAAAGATCACGCCGAAGTGTGCCGCCAGCATGACGATGGAGGAAATCGACCGCAGGTCCCGGTTCTCCTTCAGCCACGCCAGCTGTTTCGCCAGCACGATAATAAACGTCAGCTTCACGATCTCCGCCGGCTGCACCTTCACCGGCAGGAACGGGAACTCCAGCCATGCCTTGTTGCCGGTATCCCCGGCAATGCCGAGGGGCGTTGCCAGCAGCAGGATGAACACCACGCCCACCAGGAATATCCACTTCCAGTACTTCGCCAGCTCGTTCAGGTCCACCTGCGACACCACGATATACAGCACCGCCCCGATGCACAGCGCCGCCGCCTGTACCAGCACCAGCTTGCTTGTGTGCATATAGCGTGTGGCGCTGGCGATCATCAGTATGCCGAACAGCGACGTGCCGATGCACAGCGCCAGCAGGACAAGATCGGCCTGTCGGAACACGTCGTTAAAAAGCTCCCGTATCCGTCGCAGCATGGCGGCACCTCCCTTCCCTCGCATTTTCCCCCGCACGGCGCACATATCCGTTCCTCTGCGGCCACATACAGCGCATCAAGTCCGCAAAAAGCGAAAGAGAATGTATAACAAAGGTATCGTAAATGTATCATGAATGTACCATAAGTGTACAGCGAAAGCGCACAAAAAGCACGCGCTTTTCCGGCGTGTCAAACGCCGGTCCCACATAGTGTACCACGATTTCCCCGCCCTGTAAACCACCGGTTTTCTATCAAAAATGTTACTGTTTCCACCCGCTGCTTTCACAACCCAGCCACCGTTTTCACAGCCCGGCCACCAACAGCGCTATCACCGAAAGGCCCCCCACCGCCAGCGCATAGGGCGTTGCCGCCCGTATGGTGGTCAGGTTGGAAACGCCCGAGCCGGCGGTGGTCATCAGCACCGCGTCCGCATAGAAGCACAGACTATATCCCAGGGTAACGCCGCTCATCACCGCGGCGATCATCAGCGGCGCAGCCACCCCGGCAGCCAGCCCCATCGGGATGAACACAGGAATAGCGATGGTCATTACCGCCCAGCAGCCACCTACGGCAAATACGGTTAATCCCACCAGCACAAACGCCAGCGGCGCGATCAGGCAGCGGGGCACCGCCCCTCCGATACCGTTGATGAGAATATCAAACAACCCCAATGTACGGTTGGCATCGCTGAGCATCAGGCCAAAGCCCACCACCACAGCGATGGTGGTCATACCCTTAACGCCGGAAAAGAATCGGGCAAAGTATTCTCCCACCGTCATACGCTTCTGTATCACATACAGCAAGAACTGCACCACCAGACACACGATGATACCGTGGAGCAAATCATTGTCAAACAGCACCGTGCCGCCCACCAGCGCCGCCAGCGGGATAATAGCGTTCCAAGCCGAGGAGACATTGTGCTCATCCACCTCGTCAATGTCCACCAGCTTCTCGTCCTTTTCTCCCGGCTCAAAGGCTGCGCCGCCGGAGGCCACCCGGTGATACGCCTGACGAAGCATGCCCACTTTCGGAAACCACCCCAACGCCAGCAGCAGACTTACCAGCATCATCGCCAGCGGATAAAACATGAAGGGCACCGCCTGAAGGTAATCCGTGAACCCCAGGCCGAAGTCGGAGATCAGGCCCACGCTGAATGCCGTCCAGCTGGTAAAGGGCACCGTCACGCACAGGCAGCATGCCATAATGTTGGTCTGCACCGCCAGGTGCTCCCGGGGCAGACGGTTTTTATCGGAGACATCCCGCAGGCAGATGGTGGTAGTCAGGGCATTCAGATACTCGTCCACGAACATGATCACAGACAGCAGCCACGCCAGCAGCAGCGTTTTGCGGGGCGTGTTGGCCGCCTTCGCCAGCAGATCCCGGAAGCCCATGAGCCCGCCGGAGGCCTGAAACAGCGAGATCATTCCGCCAAAGCCCAGAATACTGCACAGTGCAAACTGATAGGAGCTGTTGCCCAGTGTAGTATACATGGCGTCGATTAGCCCAGTGAAAAAATGCTGGCGATGGACCAGCAGCACGGCCAGCAGGGTAGCCAAGACCATTGCATCTGCCATTTTGCGGGTCTTTAGGGCATATACGATCAAAAACGCCAACGGCAGGAACGCCATAACAGTATGCAGCACAGAAACATCTCCCTTCTCACACAGAGTATAGCAAACTCCAGTGAAAACCGCAACTGCGCATGAAAAAGCCGGCCTGGTGGCCGGCTTTTCATGCGTCGCTTATACAGACATTCTTTTCACACCGGGGTTCTCCCGCATAAAGGCCAGTGCTTCATCATGGGTGATCGGCGGCTCAAGCCGGACGGTGATCTCCATACGAAGGCAGCCGTCCTGGCGGGTAAGGCTGCTCTCTGTCACCTGGCCGCGGTGCTCCTTCAGCAGATCGTCAAAACGGGCCCGCAGCTCATCCGTATCCTCCAGCTCCACCAAAATTTCCTGTGTCGTGAGGGCGTCCGCCCCCACAGGGAAGCGGTGGAGAATGATCTGGATGGCAACGAGGACAGCCGCCTCGAACAGGCCCAGCCAATACATACCGGCACCCACAGCCATACCGATGGCGGCGGTGCCCCACATACCGGCAGCGGTGGTCAGTCCGCGGATAGAGTTGCCGTTTTTGAATATGACGCCGGCCCCCAGAAAGGATATGCCGCTGACCACCTGGGCGGCAATGCGTGCAGGGTCGGCGCCGCGAAGGCCATCCACCGTAACACAGTCCAGGAAAGCGTATTTTGAGACGATCATAAACAGCGCGGAGGTACAGGCAATGATGCAGTGGGTACGGATGCCCGCCTCCTTGCGGCGCTTACTGCGCTCCAAACCCACCAGCGCACCCAAGGCGGCAGACAGCAGCAGGCGAATGAGAAATTCCAGATTGTCGTAAATAGTCAGGGTCGCTTCGGGCACATATTGCGTCAGTCCGGAAAGCATAACAGTCTCCTTTCAGCGGCACAGGCCGCAGGTATGGTACAGCAAGTATAGTGTGCATCGCCGTTTCTTATGCGGTATAGCGGCATTGGTCGGTAATAGCCTTCTTCAGCCGCCGCAGCGTCGGATCGTCCAGATCCCGGGGATAGGGTAGATCCGTCAGATCAAATTCACAGATCGTACTGTCCGGGTGCATGACAATGATCCGCCGTCCCAGCAGCAGCGCCTCCTCCAACTGGTGAGTAACCAGCACGATCGTGCGGGGCAGCTTCTCCTGAATGGCCAGGAGTTGGCTCTGCAGCTCTGCGCGGGTCAAAAAGTCCAGGGAGGCAAAGGGTTCATCCATCAGCAGCAGCTCCGCCTGCCCCGCCAGCACCCGGGCCAGGCCCAGACGCTGCTTCATGCCGGTGGACAGCTCCACCGGAGTCAGGTCGGCGTAGTCCTCCAAGCCCACCAGTCGCACGAATTCGCTGGCGCGCTCATAGCGCTCCTCCGGCGTTTTTCCCACGCCGCAGGCCATGGCCACATTCCGCTGCACGCTGGTCCAGGTGATGACATAGGGATCCGGACTAAGCATGGCACTGTGCCAACCCTCCGGAATCCGTATTGTCCCGGTGTCAGGCATCTCCGTCCCCGCCAGCAGCTTCAGCAGCGTGCTCTTGCCGCAGCCGCTGCGGCCCACGATCACGGTGATCTCTCCGGCGGGAATGGTCAGCGACAGGTCGCGCAGCACCTGCCGGGTACGGCTGGGCCGCGTCTCGCCGGTCAGGACGATATCCGTGCCGTAGGTGGTATAGGCCTTATCCACATGGTCAAGAACAACTGCGTCCATAGCGATACCTCATTTCCTCGTTTCGGCCGCCGGGCAGATGGACGGCACGGCTATCATAGCCCCGGCGGTGGGGCTTGTCAAGCGCCGCCGTCAGCCCAGCATTCCCAGTATCTCCTGTAGGCTGAAATTCTCCCGGTAATAGTCCAGTTCTCCGGCGATCAGCTCATCCAGCACACGCATACCCAACACCTCCACCGGCGCCCTGTCGTCCGTCAGAAGGCAGTCTCCACCGGTGTAGACCGTCAGATCGGCGGCCACCTCCGCCATCATGGCGGCGTAGTCTCCGTCGGTCAGCGCGGCGCGGCTGGCGGCAAAGCGCTCCGGCAGGCCAGGCGCGTTGGTGCAGAACACCTCCGTATTGGTGTTTCCGGGCACATCGGCCAAGTAGGTGTACGCAAACACGCTGGCCATCGTATCGCAGAGGTACTGGTTGATGGAGCCATCCTCCCGGGAGGTCATGTTCAGGTTCACCACCATGACGCCCTCCGGCTTCAGATGCTCCGCCACCGCCGCGAAGAACTCCCGGCTGGACAGCTGGAACGGAATGGTGATGTCCTGATAGGCGTCCACCATGATCACATCAAACTTTTCCTCCGACGCGGTCAGGTAGGCCCGGCCATCGGCCACGGCCACCTCCACCTCCTCCGGCAGGCCAAAATAGGTGCGGGCGATATCGGCGATCTTGCCGTCGATCTCCGCGCCCTGCACGGTCATGCCCGGAAAATAGCGGACGCAGTATCCGGCGTAGGTGCCGGACCCCATGCCCAAGATCATGGCGCTGCGGCCTGTGTTATCGGTACCGTCCATACCCGCCATACAGGGGGCTGCCAGCGCGTAGTCGTAGTACATTCCGGTGAGCTTACCGTCCTTGTTCTGCACCGACTGTACACCGAAGAGCACATTGGTGGAGAGCGTGGTGGTGTGGTCATCATCCTTAACCTGGAGGTAGTTGTAGATGGACTCGTCCTCCAGGGCCAGGTCGCTCTCCCAGAAGGCGAAGCTGTAGGTGGGCAGCGCAAAGCACAACCCCGCCACCAACACCACCGCAATAATACCGGTGACCGTCTTCTTCCGTTCAAAAGTGAAGTAGACAATACCGATAGCGGCCAGCACACCCGCAAAGATCAGGAACGTGGCCGCCGTACCCACCGCCGGGATGGTCAGGAACGTGGGCACAAAGGTACCGATGATGCTGCCGATGGTGTTCAGCGCATTCAGCTGCCCCACGGTCTTACCGGTGTCATCCAGATTGTCCACTGTAAACTTGGTCAGGGACGGTGTTACGGTGCCCAGCAGCACACAGGGGAAGGCGAAGATCACCAGGCAGGCTGCCAGCGCCGCCTAGACCAGAAAGTTCTTCGTTACGAACGTGGCCAGCAGGAAGGATATCCCGGCGATCATCCATCGGCCCGCAAAGGGTATCAACGCGATCCAGATCGCGGCGATGATGACCCGGCCATAGAGTCGGTCCGGCGACTTGCTCTTGTCAGCCATCCGTCCGCCCCAAATGTTGCCCACAGCCATAGCGATCATTATAACGCCGATAATGACCGTCCAAACGATTTGAGATGAGCTGAAATACGGCGCCATCAGACGGCTGGCGCCCAGTTCCACCGCCATGACGGACATTCCCGCGAAAAACTCTGTCAGGTATAAAAACCACTTACTATGAGTCAGCTTTTTCTCCATGGTACAAGGTCCTCCTTATAGGCTTCTGTCCACCCCGGAAACTACAAATGGTTCTCCCTGGATCGCCTTGTATTATAGCGTAGCATGACCGTTTCCGCAAGTACCTCTCTGTTTTCATGGCCTTCCCGCTGTTCTTCAGCTGCGCAGAAAAAGCCTCCGTTTCCGGAGGTTTTCTCTTATTTTGTGTCAGCTTTCTCGGATCGTTCTTGACAGAGAATAACGAAGCCGGTATGCTGATAGCAACGGGAGGTGCGGCGCCATGATGGATGGAAATATCATATTATCCGTAGCGAAGGCCATGGAGGTCCTTCAAATTCTGAGTCAGGCCGAAAGTCCGCTGTCGCTGAAGGAACTGGCCACCCGGTGCGGATACCCGAAGAGCACCGTATTCGGCCTGCTGACCACCATGCGGGCCTATGACGTGGCGGCGCAGACGCCGGACGGAAAATACACGCTGGGCCTGCGGCTGTTCGAATATGGGCGGCAAGTGGAGCGGTCCTGGGACATCTCACTGGTGGCCCGCCCCTATATGGAGCACCTGTGCCAGCGGACCGGAGCGTCCGTTATGCTCTCGGTGTGTGAGGGCGGCAGCGTGATCACGCTGGATCAGGTGGAGACCCGGGACAATCTGCGCGTCGTGTCGGATATAGGTTCCCGGCTGCCAATCTACTGTACGTCGCAGGGCAAGGTCTTTCTGGCACATATGTCCCGCACCAGTGCCGAGGCGCTGCTGCGCGCGCAGCATATGACCCAGTTCACCCCGCACACCATCACCGATCTGACCGCGCTGATGCAGGAGATCGATCTGTGCCGTGCCGACGGCTACGCCATTGAAAACGGCGAATACAAGATCGGCCTGCGCTCTATTTCCGCACCGGTCTATACCGTGGAGGGCAAAGCACGATACACCGTGGGCGTGATCGGTATGTTCCGCAGCACCCGTTCCGATGAATTCCTTGCGGCGGTGGAACAGGTCTGCGCCACCGCGTCCATGATCTCCACTGCGCTGGGCTATCGAAAAACGGAGGAGCTTTTGTAAGCCATACCTCCGCCGTTATCGGCGCACTGGAGAACGCACTGCACATGATCGCTGCCGAGGGTCACGGCTGAGCCGCGTATGCCTTTGCAGCGTTTCCGGCAACGGCGAAAACGGCTTGTTTTCCAGTCAGTATCCTGATGGGTAATGAGAATGTGCCGAATGGACTGCGGTGCAATACCCGGCCATGCCATCTTCTCCGCCAGCCGTTCGTAGTTATAGCCGGTGTCGATCATGATGGCAGTCCAGCCGACTGTTTTCAAGACGCTATCGGCTCTTTTCTCACCTTTTTCGCCAAATACCGCCGCAGGAAAAAGCAAAAACACACGTCCGGCCCAGTCAGGCCGGACGTGCGTATATTCTCAGGCTGCATAGAAAGCAAGACCCGATCAAAGTGCAGTCCCCTTCTTCGGCACAAACAAACCACGCATATCGGCACGCTCCAGCTCCAGCAATGCTTTTTTCCTCCGGATGCCGCCCCCATAGCCGGTAAGGCTGCCGTTTGTGCCCACCACACGGTGGCACGGGATCATGAGAGAGATCGGGTTATGCCCCACCGCGCCGCCCACCGCCTGCGCGGACATTTTGGCCAGCCCCTGCTGGCGAGCCGCTTCAGCGGCGATCTCTCCGTAGGTCATGGTCTTTCCATACGGTATCGTCAGCATGATGTCACAGATACGCTTACGGAACGGTGTGGTATCATAGCGCAGCGGCGGCAGAAACCCCGGTTCCTTACCGGAAAAATAGATATCCAGCCAGCGACCGGCCTCTGCAAACAACGGGTGTTCCCTTTGTACAGTCACTTTCGGCAGAACACTGCCGAAATACCGCTGCCCGTTGAACCATAGACCAACGAGCGCCTCATCGTCGCAGGCCAGCGTGATCCTACCCAGCGGCGACATATACTCGGATGTCCAGATCATCTCTTTCCCTCCAATCTCTTTTTCGGCTTATGATCTTTCAGCTCCGGTATCGCTCCACCGGCCACCGCCCACAGATACAGGCTCGCCACGCTGCCATACGGGCTAAACCGACGGCGGTATATCTCAAACCGCTTACGGTCAATGCTGCGGTGGTGATAGAGCATCCGCAGTCCGCGCTGAATAGCCAGATCGTCGTAACTAAACACATCGGGCCGCTGCATACAGAACAGCAGGATCATCTCCGCTGTCCAGATGCCAACACCCTTCAGACTGCTCAGTTCGCGGATCACCTCCCCGTCCGTTTTCTGCCATATGCCGTCCAGATCAAACGCACCGTCCCGGGCCTTTTGCGCCAGATCTGTGATGTATTCCGCCTTACGGAAGGTCATACCCAGGGCTTGCAGTTCAGGGACTCCCGCCGCAAGGATGCTCTCCGCGTTCACCTCACCCAGCGCATCCCGCATCCGCTGCCAGATGGTCGCCTGCGCCTTAGTCGATATCTGCTGGCCGATGATATGATGGACAATGGCAGAGAACAAGTCCGTATCCACGGCACGGTCGATATATCCAATACGGTCAATGACTTCACCAAGCCGCCTGTCTTTCTGCCGCAGATAAGAAAGCTCTGTTTCCCCGTATTCGAAATACACCACTGTCACCGACCTTTCATCTTCACATACAGGCAGGCACCGCCGCTAAACACCGTGAGACTATGATCGGATACAGTTCCCATAGTGCGGGCTGCGCTCTGACACAGAGTATACCATCCGCCCCCGCTGTTTGCAACCACCGGTCCAGTTATCGTCAAACCCACCTCAAACGATACGTTGGTTTCACGTTTTCCTGTCGGCTGCCTATCGACAACATACGCTTCGGTCAGCCGAAGACACCGATGTACTTGAGGCCATTCTTATCTCACCGTAAGAAAATACATCCTTATGAACGGAAACGGTTGATGCGTCTGGCTTTGTGCCAGACGCATCTATACCGGTAATTCTTTATGTCAGGCGGCTTCAATTCGGATATTTTGCCTTGGAATCCTTGTACCGCAACGGCTTGCAAATTTCCGGCAAAAAATACTCGCAATTTTTTTGAGGTACTACTGACGCTATTCGAACCCCCGGTCGAATTCAACGCAGATATTACTCGTCCAGCTTTTGGAACTCATCCAGCCGCAGTTCTCGCTTCAGTTCTTCCTCTGTCGGCAGATAGGTAAAATACTTGGATGCGAAAATCTGGTGATTATCCTCCGGCAAAGTGTACTTTACAACAGCATCACTTTTATCGGCGCAGAGGACAATGCCAATCGGCGGTGTATCTCCTTCGTTCATCAACTCACGAGTATAGTAGTTGACGTACATCTGCATCTGACCGAGATCCTGATGCGTAAGCTGTCCCATCTTCAGGTCAATCAACACGAAACATTTTAGGATGTAATTGTAAAACACAAGGTCGATGAAAAAGCTTTGGCCATCCAGCGTAAACTTCTTCTGTCGAGCTACAAAGGAGAAGCCTCGTCCCAGCTCCAGCAGGAAGTGTTGCAGGTGGTCAATCAATGCCTGCTCCAATTCTCCCTCATACACATGCGTATCCGGTTGGATTTGCAGGAACTCCATTACATAGGGGTCTTTGATGATTTTTTCATATTCCGGTTTTGGCTCCGTCGTTTGTATCTCAGCAGCGACAAGCGATTTATCCTGGCTTGCCAAGATGCGCTGATAGTACATCGTGTGAATCTGCCGTTCAAGCTGCCGGACGCTCCATGCGGACTTCGCACATTCTTCCGCATAGAAGTCTCTCTCTTTCTCATTGGGAACGCGCATCAGTAGTCGGTAGTGCGACCAGCTCAATTCAGGACACAGTGTGTCTCGAATTGGATATGCGCAGTAGAACTGGCGCATTTTTCGCAAATTTGACTCGTCAAATCCTTTCCCGAATTCCGCTGTCAGATGTGCGGACAGGTACTGCAGCAGCTTTTTGCCATATCCTGCGCGGTCATTTTCTCCGCAGGCTTTGTAAATCTGCTCACCGATTTCCCAATAGGCCGTCACCATTGCGGAGTTTACTGCTGTGCACAAACTGCGCTGTGCAGACACAATGGAATGGCGGATTGAATGATAGGTCTGCTCTGTTGTATAGTTCGTTTGAAGCTCGTTATCCATTCTGTTCACCTCGCTCCTGCAATAATTCTCTCAGTAGTCCCTGGCATCCCGACAGCACATCCTGCCAGGTTGCCTCAAAATCGCCCGTGTACCACGGGTCGGCAACATCGCGGGGGTGGTCGGTATAGTCCATCAGGAGGCGCAGCTTGCCAGCAAAGTCGCCGCCGCAGATGCGATGCATATTCCGCAGGTTGGCGCTGTCCATGCCAATCAGCAGATCGTACTTGTCGTAGTCCTGATTCGTGAGCTGCCGCGCCGCGTGGCAGTCGCAGGAGATCCCGTGCTCCGCCAGCTTGCGCCGTACCGGAGGATAGACCGGGTTGCCGATCTCCTCCCGGCTGGTGGCCGCCGATTCGATATGGAATTGTGAGGCAAGCCCTGCCTTCTTCACCAAATCCTTCATCACGAACTCGGCCATGGGGCTGCGGCAGATATTGCCCAGGCACACAAAAAGTATTTTCGTCATCGCACTCGCTCTCCTGAGATATTTCTTTTTCCTCAGTATAGCAGGAAATTGCCTGCGCGTCGAGAGAAGAATGCAGCCACGCCTGAGATTCTATGGCTTCCAGTAGTTTGCCTTTCTTCCATCCGAAACACAGGACGGCTCGGATGTACCAGGACCGTTCCTCGTTGCTGCCGCATCCCTCCAAAATCGCCACATTCCGCGTCCAGCCGAGGCTCATCGCCAGCCGTATGATTTCAGGGGATTCCTCGTAGGCTGCGTAAAACACGCGCATACGGCGCACATTGCGGGGAGAAAAGCCCTCGGCTGTGGGATAGGCCGCTTGCAGGTATTCCGACGCTGCGACAGCCGCGCCTTTTTCGCTCCTGCGGCTGACCAGCCGGCCGATCTCGCGGTACAATTCCATCTGCGGGAGCTGCGCTGCCATGAGCGCGTCCAGTGCGGCAAACATGGCGGTGTAGTCTGTTGGCTTGCGGATATTCATGGGCTTTCTCCTTTCCGACGCGATGCGCCTGATCAACGCTCAAAGCAGAGAAAAGCACGGCGGCTTCACCGTGTTCTTCTCTGCTTTGACCTGCTTCAGATGACTCGCACGATCTGCTCCCACAGCAGGATGTGCTTTTCGTTAACGGCTTTGTTGTCATGATAGTGGCCGAACAGCCAGTAGTGGTATTTTGCTCTTTCCTGCACCTCCTGCAGGAAGTCCGTAAGCCGGTCCGCCTCGTTGTGGCGGCTCCCCGCGAGGGCGATGCTGGTGGGCGCGCAGTGGGTGATGATGTAGTCCACCGCCCAGCTGACCGCGTCGAGGTTTCGCCGCGCCTCGGCATATTCCTCATCGGAGGGCAGCTCCTGCGCCCACCACGAGATGTGGTTGATGCGGTATCTCGCTCTTGGTTTGCGCTGGAGCATCGTGAGCCTTCGCTCAAAATCCGAGGTATCCGGCTCCAGAATCCCATCCTCGATGTCGTGGCTTTTTGCGCCGCCCATGGTGAAGAAGCGGCAGCCCTCCAGCTCGAAGATCTGGCCGCGCGTCAGGTGCAGCACATGAGGACGAATACGGTGTACCTTGCCACCGTGCCAATCGTCCACCGGATATCGTTCCAGCGCGTCATAGTTTTCATGGTTGCCGCAGACGAAGGCAAGCGTGAAGGGCAGACGTTCCAGCCAGTCCAGCGTTTCATCGTCGCGGCTGTCGCCAAACCACACGCCGCCGAAGTCTCCTGCGATGATGACCACATCGTTCTTCGTCATCCCAGCTTGCTCCGGGAAGTATTCCGGCTGGAAGCGCCGGAAGTTTCCGTGGGTATCTCCGGTCACATAGATCATGCGAATTTCCTCCTCTTAGGTTGGTCTACGGTCTGTTCGATTTCTACGCCATTGCGGAAGGTAACCTTAATGCGGTTGCCCGCCAGAACCGTGACCTTTTCCAGCATCTGATAGACCACACCGTCATCCCATTCTGTGATTCCCACAGTCGCCGCGGCCATTGCCGAGGCTGCCGCATGGATACGACGGCTGATCTGCTCCTCTTCCTGTCGGATACTAAGGATAGCTGTTTTTCGGCGCTTCAGTTCTTCCATCGTGGTGGAGATGGCACGGAAACGCTCGGCGTATTCGTCCGCGTCACCATTTGCCGCCTCTGCCAGAAGCGTATCGAATTGTTTGCCCAACTCTGTGACCGCTCGCTCAATGTCTCCAAGGCTCATGCTCTCACCGGGGACCGGAGCCAATTCCTGCTCCATCGCATCCACAAGCTGGTCCGCCAGCACCTTGCGCCCCGACATGGAGGCATTGATGGCTGCCAGCACCGCCTGCTGGAGCGGCGATTCGTCCAGCGTTGGAGATTCTTTGCAGTATTTCTTGCCATAATCCAATCGGCTGCTGCAGCGCCATACGGCACGTTTCTCACCGTGCTGCGTCCACACCACTCTGCGGTATGCTGTGCCACACTCGCCGCAGAACAGCAGACCACTGAGCGCGTACTTGCCGCTGTAGCGGCTCATACCTGTGGGGGCGCTCTTTTTCGTGCCGCCGGTCTGGGCCCGGCGACGCGCCAATTCAATCTGAACCGCATCGAACCGTTCTCGCGGGATGATGGCTTCATGATGATTTTGAATCAGGTACATGGGAAGCTGCCCGGTATTCTTGATAACCTTTTTGCTGATACAGTCCCGAATGAAGGTCTTCTGGAGCAGGACGTCACCGCAGTATTTTTCATCAGAGAGAATCGTCCGCAGATTGGAGGTTGTCCATTCCGTCGTTCCTGCCGAATTCTTGAATCCGCCTGTTTCCAAGGTTTCCTTGATATTGCGCAGCGTCTGACCGGATAGGTACAGCTCGTAAATCTTTCGAACAGTCTCCGCCTGCTCTGCGTTGACCACCATCTCTCCGTCAGGTCCTTTTTCGTACCCCAGCAGGGTCTTATACTGGATGTTTGCCTTTCCCGTCCGCATCGCCTGATGCTTGCCCCATTTGACGCGGGAGGATACCGCATTGATGCGGTGCTGGGCAATGTGTTGGAGAAGCAGCAGAAAGAGATCGTGACAACGGACTTCATCTCTTTGGAGGAGGCGAAAAAGATCGCCCTGAAGGACGCGGGACTGGATGAAGCCACGCAGAAGATCGTGTTCACCCGAGAGGAACTGAACCGCAATCAGGGCAAGCCCTGCTACATCCTGGAGTTTTACACCGCGAAGAAGCAGTATTCCTACAAGGTGGATGCCAAGGACGGCAGCATCATGGAGGCTTACCACTTCATTCTTCTGGCGGACGCGAAGAAAATCGCACTGGACGATGCCGGTGTCAGCGAAAAGGTCACCTTCACCGAGGAAACGCTGGTTGCCGGCGGCATCAAGTCGCCCTACTATTACTTCGCCTTTGAAAGTGCCTCTGCTCGTTGGACCTACAAAATCGACGCTGTTCTGGGCGTGATTATGGATAAGACCTGCGATAAGATCATTCCCTCTGCACCTGAATTTATCGGCTTGGAGAAGGCAAAGCAGATCGCATTAGATGATGCGGGTCTGGATGAAACAGCACAGAAGATCGTGTTCACCAGGGAGGAGCTGAGCCGCAATTCTGGCAAACCCTGCTATATCTTGGAGTTCTACACGGACAAGTGTGCGTATTCCTACAAGGTCGATGCAGTATCCGGGGATATTATCGGGAAGAAAACCGACTGGTTTTCCCGTCAGGAGTCCGAGACTGTGCCGGAAACATCTCAAAATTCCGATTCCAAGCAGCGCACAGACGACTGAGCGAAAAACGGCGCTTTCAAGTAAGATAAGGTGGGCAAGCACAGACTGTGCTTGCCCACCGGCATATTTGGCGCATCATTTGTTCTTGAAGAATGCCACCACAACGGCGCCGGGTCCGAGGTGCGTTCCGATCACGCTGCCCACCGTTGTGTAGTGGACCTCCTTCAGATTGTCCTCCCAGATGTGGCGGCTGTCCTCGATGTACTTCAATAAAAGCGCGTCAGAGAGTCCGCTGTAGCCAAGCAGCACCGGCTTGCTGAAATCAATGCCGCCCACCTTGTAATCTCCTGAACGAGCAGATTGTTTCCCATCTTAGAGCTGCGCGCTTTTCCAAGCAGGTGTATTTCACCGTCAGTGGCGGAAATTATGGGCTTAATGTTCAGTATCCCGCCGGCAAATGCGGCTGTCTTTGAAATGCGACCGCCCCGCTTGAGGTATGCTCAGGAAAAACGAGTCTTACAATAAGACTTTAAGCACCGCTTTATCTTTACCCGCTCTTTTAATACTCCCTTTTCGGGATGGCGCTCAAAGGCAGCGCAGCGAGCTTAACGCTCTGCCTGAGTTCCTGTGTCCATGCCATTGGCAGATCCTCCTAATAATCAAAGCACGGCATGAAAACCGCACTGCGGCGGCTTTGTTGCAGCCGCACTTGTCCGCTTTCAAGGTCAAAGCTATGACGCCTGCGTCAGATATTGCTTGTGGGTAATTCTCATTTTTGAGGTTGGTCATGATTCGGATTCTCCGGTGAAGAAGGTTCATCCTTCTTTTTCTTGCGGAGGACGCGCTTCCGTACAGCGCGGATGAGAAGCACAACGAGCACAGCCGCCACAAGCACGAACACCCACATACCGGCAAGGCCGATAATCAGTTCCTCAAAGAATACGCCGGCGTCACGCAGACCATCTGACAGGGCGCGGGAAACACGCTGACCGAAGGTCAGCGGCGCGGCGCTGTTTTCCGAGAGTTTGTACGTTTCGCTGAGCGTCATGTAGATGGTGGCGTAGCCCACCAGCGCATCATAGCGGCGCAGTGTGCCGGAGAGAGACTCAATCTCATATTCCGTTTCGCTGATGGCGCTTTCAATGGTGATGATGTCCGCCATGTTGTCCGCGTTGGCAAGCAGATTCTGCAGACGCTCCAGCTTGATCTGCGCAGTTTTCAGGCGGGAGTCGGTGTCATAATAAGCTTCGGTGATGTTCTCCGCGCTGGAGGACATATAGACCACATGACACATCTCGCCGACCTGATTGCAGAAACTCTCAAAGCTCTCGGCAGGAACACGCACGGTGCAGTCGCTGTACCGGTAGCCGCTGGAGCGATTGCTGAGGCTGCGGCTCTCAAAGTAACCGCCGAAGGACCGCACGAGATTGCTGATGGCCGCTTCGCTTGTTTCATAGTCGGTGGTTTGCAGGTCAATGTTCGCGCGGTAGATCATCTTTGCGTCGCGCAGAGCATCGTCCGCCACGACAGCTGTGATGTTGAACTTGCTATCCTGTTCCATGGGCGCTTCCGGCGCGGTGGACGCATCTGTATCATAGGCGTAGCCGGTTGCTGCGGGCTTTGCGGAACCCGAGCCGCCGCAGCCGACAAGCAGGGTAAGGAGCAGGAGTGCTGCCAGCAGGAGGGATATCTGTTTTTTCATTTCATACACCTCTTTTCAAATCGTATGTGGGCTGATCTTTCATCAGATAAGACGAGAACATACAGGAAAAAGTTCCCAAAGTGCTGTTCCCACAGAACCCAATGAATTCAGACATCTGCGGGCATATCAACTGCGTTGTAGTCGTATGCGGCCGTTTCCTTCCTAAGATCGTTGGAGCGGTTGATCTTTTCGGACAGGCTTGCGAGGAAGCATTGCAGGAGCTTGACGCCGATGGCGGGATGCTCGTTCAGAAGGCGCTTTAACCGCATCTTGGAAATGCACAGCAGCTCGGTGAATTCCTCCGCTGTTCCGCTGAGGCGGAACACGCTTTGGGAAAGGCAATTTTCCCCCAGAAAGCTCCCTTGTGTGAGGTACGCAATCTCCAGCGGCGCGGAGCCGCTGCTTGCTTCCCGGTTGGCCACCAGTCGGAGCTTTCCCTTGAGTACCAGACAGACCTCCTCATTATGATCCCCACTGGTAAAAACCGTTTCATGCTCATAGTAGGTTTTCACATGGCAGTAATCATGGAGGATCGCGCGCTCCTGTTCCGTAAAAACGGAAAATACAGGAAGCTTTGCCAGTACAGTCAACAGCTCTTCCTGCGTGAGCTTCCGGCGGTGCTCCCTGTCCAGATGGATCTCCGGCGCGGAGACGTTGTGCCGTTCCAGCACAGCCCGGACGGCGTACCGCTCCTGCCGCACAAGATGGATGAGCTTCTCCCACTGTGATTGGGTTTCCAGATAAGCGCGGAAGGCGTCGAAGACCGGCGGAGCATCATGCTTGGCAAGGTAGACGTTGCGCATGGCCTCCATGGCGGCATCAGAATCGCCCTCCGCAAGGTACTGTGCGGAGAGCATCATGCTGCTTCGGTAGATCTTCTCCTCCAAATCCGGCTTGAGAAATTCCCCCGGATAGGGATCAAAGTCCTCCGGGCTGACGTGAACCAGATTCCCCGTTGTTCTCTGCCCTGCCATTTTTGCCCGCTGGTACACAAAGCGGTAGATATCCTCCCGCAGACGTTTCCACTGGGGGTGGGACTTGGGCTGCGGCAGATGTTTGATGGACAAGGTGTTGTCCAGAAAGAAGCTGAAGCCGAACATCCGGCTGTTGATGAGGTAGTCCACATCTTCGCCCCGGGTCACAAGGGGATCGAAGGGCACGCACTCAAAAAGCTCCCGGTGCAGGATCATGGCGCCGCCGAAGGCAAAGGGTGTGCGTTTGAGGCGCGGCCCACTGCCGATGATCTGGTCAAAGGCCCGTGCCTTGCAGCCGAAGCGATCCCAATAGGTCATCCACGGCTCCGGTTTCACGTCATCATAATACTGCCCTTTGCTGTTGAGGTAGTAGCCCGCCACGCCGTGGACAATGTCGCCGTAGACCCGTCTTCCCAGAAACTCCAGAGAGCGCGGCACGAAGTCCGGCAGTTCAAACACCTCGTCATCATCGATCAGCAGCGCGGCGTCCGCCGTCAGAATGGAGGCCGCCAGCAGGCAGATGTTGCGCACGTTGGAGTAGCCAAACATGGACAGGAGCTTCGCTCCCTGGTCAGTCAGCCCTGTTGTGTGCAGAATGTCGGTCATTTCCCGCAGGTCGCCTGCCGTGAAAAGATAGGTTTCCGCATTCAGCTGTGCTCTGCGCGTGATGCGGAGCACCTGCCCGTAGGCTTCCTCCTCCACCTCCGGCGTGGTGGGGCAGATCAGGATCACCAGCTTGAAGTCCTTTTCATGGAACTGCTTCATGCTGAGCAGGGTGCGTTCCAGCGTCCCCTCCTGATCCACCGGCGTGGGATGGTCATAGACCGCGTCCCCCTCCTGCCACAGCTCGCCGGTTCTGCGGCACCAGTAGGTGGGAATGATCATGGTTTTTCTCATACTGTTTCGCTCCTCCTGCGCGTATTAGGAAAGCACGGAAGCATAGACATCCTCCAGCTTTGTCACAAAGAGCTCCTGTGCGAAGTTCTCGCGGGCATACCGGGCGACAAACGCCCGCCGCTCCGGGGCTTCTCTGCTGTGAGCCAGTTCCTCTAAAATCGCGCCGCAGAAGGCGTCCTCGTCATTCGATGAAACCAGTGTACCTACAGAACTGTTGATAAATTCCGGCAGCCCGCCCTCGTTGGAGCCTACGACAGGCAGTCCGCAGGCCATGGCCTCTAAAGCGACAAGGCCGAAAGGCTCGCGGCGGGAGGGCATGACGAACACGTCCGCCGCGTTGTAGAGTCGCCGCAACTCATCCTGCTTCTGATTTCCAAGAAAGAAGGTATGCCGCAGACCCAGCAGCTTGTGGAGATCCGACAGCTTTTCCCGTTCCTCGCCGTCTCCGGCAATCAGGGTGACGATCTCCCGTTCCGTCAGTCGCTCATAACGGTGTGCCACCCGCAGCAGCGTATCCACACCTTTGAATTCCGCCAGTTTTCCGGCAAACAATACAATGTATTCCCCGCGGTAAGGCAGACCCAGCGAGTCAAAAAGCGATTCTCTGTCTACTTCTTCCGGATAGAAGATGTCCTCGTTATAGCCGTTGGGCAGCAGCAACAGCCTGTTCGCGCAGGAGGGCAGCACGGAAATGGCAAGATCCCGGTTGTCCTGTGAAATGGCAAGCACCTTTGCGCTGCCCGCAATCGCCTCCTCCGCAAAGCCGCGGAAGACCGGCCATTTTCTGCAGCCCATGAGGTCTGTCCCGTGGATGGTGACAACCAGCGGGATATCGCACAGAGAGGCAAGCCAGGAAAGACACCATGCGTGCTGGGCATGAATGACGTCCGGCTGAAACTCCCGCACCGCCTGCCGCAGGACAGAGGAAAAGAGCGTAAGATACTGCGCCAGTTCGCCGCTGCTGAGATCCGCGAAGGTAGTCCGGCTCTGGGGATGGGTGGTAAAGCAGGGAAAATTGAAGGGCAGCGAGCTCCACGACGCTTTTCCCGTTGAAAACATCACGGGAAATATACGGATGCCGGGAAGCATCAGCACCGGCCGGTTTTCCGGGAAGATGACGCAGACCTCATGGCCGCGCTTACGCAGATGCAGCGCGATGTTTTTGGTGTAGGTGCCGCTTCCGGAGCCCTCCAGAGGAAAATGGTTGATCAGCAATACTTTCATCGTCCAAACCACCTTTCTGTCAGTTCGTTCCATGCCTCCTTCGACTTCTGATACTGTCCGATCATATCCGGCAGCCACGATTCCGCCGCAGACTGAATATCCGGAAGATACAAAAACCGCCTGTCGTTTGTATAGCGGGCCAGTGCCTTTGCGCCTGCTGCCAGCTGGCGGTTTCTCTGGGTAAACTCAGAGGGGGTATGTCCGGTCTTCCAGCGGAAAAATACGTTGCGCCCGATCCAGCCGGTACAGGCATAGTAGAGCCTGTCCCGGACACGGCTGTCATTCCGGAGATCCGGAACCTTGGGATAATCTCCGTAGGTGTCATGGAAGATAGGTGTCTGGATGTCCAGACATCTGATATGGCTCTGGGACGCGGCCATTCCCACGAGGGTATCTTCTCCCCGGGCAAGAAGCGGCGTCCTGTTATAGAAATAGTAGGGGGAGAAAAACGGCGGCAGCGTTGTCAGTGCGCTCATGCGGATGCCAAGGTTTCCGCCTAAAACCTTTGTGGTGGGCTGCGGCTCGGCGTTTTGATCTTCCTGAATAACAAGTCCGCGATGAGCCTCACTGTTTTGCCAGAAATCTGCCATAGATTCCTTGTGAAGTCCCCAGAGCAGGTCCTTCATACCGTCAAACGAAGCCGGAGGCAGGATGTTATAGCCGCTGTAATCGCTGCTGGTAACATCAGCTCCCAGAGACAATCCATGCAGATGTGCGCCGATAAAGTCGATCTCCTCGGACTGAACCGCCCCGTCCGGCGTCTTGCGCAGCACCTCCGGCCGCACATCGGAGTCCACAAAAATCAGATAGTCCGTGCCTGTGAACATCGCCTCCATCAGTGCCTGATTCCGGTTGAAGCCGTAGGGGATCAGACCGTGGGCATCGATCAGAGGGCAGTACAAAAGCTGATGGATGGAAGAATGCCGGACGCCAATCTCCTTCATGATCAGATGAGCCCGCTCATTGCTCTGGAGCTTGATCAAAGAGAGGTTTGTCCTGCTCCGCAGTTCCTCAACTGCCTTGGAATCCGCCTGATGAGAATACACTACGATCATACGGTCAAGAGCGTGTCCGTATTTCTCTGCGTTGTCCAGAAAGTCTGTCAGCGGATGCGCGGACAGTAGATCCCTTACGATCATTCCTATGGCAATTATCATAAAATCAGCCCTCCTTGTTCTCTTTTGTATGTCCGCACTTTTCCCTTTGAGAAAAGAACAGGCATGAACGGAGCAGGGAGGGCTTCTATAGCATTCTATGTGTTTGATACAGCGGAACTGTATGAGGGGGCTTCATCGTCCCAAAGGCGCCGCTGCTGTGGTAAGGCGGCAATAGGAACAATGATAGACTTTCGGGCGCTCCGCTGTTCTTGTGACTGGCATTTTCTGATGTCATGCCGTCTGCATTTTCTGCCTCCTTCGCGCTGCCTGATCTCAATGAAAAAAGTGATGGGCGGTGCAGTTTGATCTTCTCGTTCTGACGAGAGCACGCTTTTGGATACATCTCTGGTGAGAGGATAGAAAAAGCGCGCAAGCAGACCGTTCGGTCCAGCTTACGCGCCTCTAAAACAGGTTCGATTTTGACAGCTTCTCTCATGGAGGCTGTGCCAATATCGCGTTCGCGCAAAGCCGGACGTGATGCAATCAATAATATACATGGCGGCATCCCCCTTTCTGTCAATAGTCCTTGCTGTGCTTTATCCGGAGTATCTTCTGTGGCTCCATTATACATGACAATAGGGGCCTTTTCAAGAGAGACTTTTCCTTCCTGCTTTTTCGCCTTTTTGAGATCGACTGCTGTTCTGTCGCATGTTCATGCTTCAAATCCAACAAGAACACCGCCGCACTCCGCATAGTAGCTGCAAAGTCCCCGAAGGGGATAAATCCGGATATTTGCACCCGGAAAGCGGTGAAGAATCGCTGTGCGAAGTTCTCCTGCGGAGTCGGTGTTTCTGCAATGCCCGATTCGGACGCAGCCGCCTGTATACCCGAGCCGTTCCATTTCTTCCTGAAGAAAATCTACCGCTCTTTTTCTGCCGCGGCATTTGCCCAGCAGGTCAAGCGTTCCCTCATCACTTGTCGTTCCCACGGCGCGGATGCCGAGCATTCCTGCCGCCGCGGCCGCAAGCTTGCCCACGCGCCCGTTCTGTGCAAGATTGTGCAGTGATTCCAGTGCGAAAATCAGGTGCGTGCGACGCTGATAGTCCTGCACAGAACGGCAAACGGCATCAAAGTCCGCACCTGCCGATAATTCAGAAACCGCTTTTTCTATGAGAAGGACGATCTCCGGGCCGGTCGAAAGGGAGTCTATGATACATATTCTTCGGGATGGACTGTTCTCCTCGCAGTTCAGTTTTGCGGCGCAGGCCGCTCGAAAGCTTCCTGAGAGCCCGCTGGTGATCGTAAAGGCAAGAACATCATCGTCTTCTCCAAAGGCCCGCTCCCAGTCAGCAACACTCGGACAGGCGCTATAGGAGCGCCCCTTTGTGCTGCGAAGGGTATCTACCATTGTTTCAACGTCAAGCGAAGCATCATCGCGGAATTCTTGCGTTTCCGTGCGGATGGTAAGCGGCACGCTGACAAAACTCACTTCATCCAAGGTGATAAGATCGCAGCTCGAGTCTGCAACGATTCGAATCCTGTTCATATGGTTTCCTCCGTAGTTGTTGAAAACTTGTTATCGGTTTTTGAAAAACCGATATAAACGAGACTATCAGATTATCAAACTGTTGTCAACGGTTTTTCAATAACTTATAAATATGTTTTGAATAGCTGTTGAATTCTCTTTGTTGGCGATATATAATAGCAGCATGAAAAAGGAACTGAAAAACAGAATGAGGGAGGATATCTCCGGATTCCGTCTGCCGCGTTATGAACAGATCCCTGATGTGGGGCTGTACCTGGAGCAGACAGTTCGCTACGTCAATTCTTTCCTTGCGCCGTTGGGGGAGGTGGAACTGACGGCATCCATGGCAAGTAATTACGTCAAGCATAAGCTGCTTCCCGCCCCCCGGAAAAAACTCTACTCGGCAGAGCAGCTTGCGCGCTTGATGTTCATTGCGGCGGTGAAACCGGTCGTTCCATTGGACGGGCTTCGACTGATGTTCAGCATTCAAGCGGAAAACTATGAAATCCAAACTGCCTACGATTATTTCTGCGATGAGTTTGAGAATATGCTCGGTGCGGCATTTGGAGTTGCGCCTGCGATGCAGGGAATTGGGGAAACGGAGTCCGACGAGAAGGATCTTCTCCGCAATACGATAACAGCAGTAGTCAATAAGGTCTATCTGGACCGCTACCTCGCTTTTTATAGGGAAGCACAGGACGCTGCACCCTCTGAGCAGGAATAAGTAATCGATATAATTACGAAGAAGTTCCGGACATCCTCGGATGTCCGGAACTTTTTGTGCGTGGCTGTGCAGTGCTCATGACGCTAAAAAACGACTGACCCCCGATCGCGTTTCCGTGGTACTGCGATCAGGGGTCAGCCTTCGTGAATATTGGGATCTCTCATATTCAGTTCTCCTTGGATCGTTTTGCGTGGGCGGGTCTTGGTTTGCCATGACGCCGAATGCCACCTGCTCCATTTTTCACTCTTACGTTCTTCAAGTGCCGTGTTACGGTCTTCTGCGTGAGTGACGCTGCATGGTTAAGAGTGCGGCTCATTGACACCTTCGGAGCCATCTTCCCTATCGGATCAGCTTCCAACAGGGGAACTTAACTCTTCATTGGACTCACCCTTTCTGTACTTAAAGCATACCAGAGAAAGCCCTTATTGGCAAGCGGAAAAATCAATAAAATCAACAAAGCGACACGATGCAAAACATAGATTTTTGCATATTTAGTTGAAATCGCTTGTAAGACACGAATTCTTCTGATATAATAGAATTGTTGTAAGTCGCCAGCTTTGGCGGCTTTTTTTCCTGCTCACAGGCGGTGAGGAGTCTGAGTTTGCTTTTAAGCGTACTTTGCCATCAAAAGACACCTCTTGCACCAGAACCGGCGCAGGTGGAGAGTTGCAGTAATGTTCGAGATCGCTATATAGGCTATACTGTACAGACACTCGAGCATCACCTTATCTTTCGCACGATCTCTCCGCCTGCGAAAAGCCTTTACCTGCAATACTGTGTGCTAATTATATGCAAGTTCACTTATTCGTTAATAATAAGCCCTAATGTAACTACATAAGGATTCAGACATCTTTTTAATGTCAGTGCCGGATGTGTTTGCCAGCAGGTCAAAGTTTTCCTTCGCTCCCCACTTCTGCTCAGTGAAGAAGGAATAATACTGTGCGCGGCTCCGGTCGATTTCCATAATCCGTTTTTTCATCTGAGCCTCGCTCAGGTTCTCGTCTACTGGCCGGCGGTCTATGCAGCGCTTGATTTTACTCGGCATATCTGCATAAAAGAAAATACGAATGGGCTTCTGATCTCGGAGGATAAAGTCCGCACAGCGGCCAACGATAACGCAATCACTCTTTCGCGCAAGTTCGTGAAGCAAATCATGCTGCTTCGTGTAGATGGACAAATCCGGATGGAACGTAGGATCTGGACTCAGATAAAAACTGTGTCCAATGTGAATTGGGAAACTCACAACAGGACGTTTCTCCTCTATCTGCCGGATATATGCTTCGGACAGCGCTGTTCTTTTTGCGATTTCCGTAATAATTTCCTGATCGTAGTAAGCAATTTGCAGTTCTTCTGCGATCCTTCGTCCTATCTCCCGTCCTCCGCTGCCGAATTCACGACCCACAGTGATAATCCGCCTCATTCTGCACTCCTCTCTAGTTTTGGGCTGATTCTTCCCTAAAACATATACAATGGATGAACTGCAAGTCCGCAGGTTATTTCATATTGTCATTACATTTCAGAGCGGAAAAGCCATAGCTGTTGGCCAGCGCGTCGATTTTCTGTCCGGCTCTGCACAGCGGGCAGTCAGGCACAAGGCTTGTCATATAGCCGGGGATGTCCTCGGGGGAGAAGATGCTCATCACCGGCACCTCGTCCACCTTTGCAATCGCGCTGAATACCGCGGCGATCCCCTGCAGGCTCCCGCCGTAATACTCGATGCACTCCATCGCTCGGCGCGCCGTTTTACCGGAGTTTACGGTGGAGATCAGAAGCAGCACGTTTTTACCGGAAACCATGCCCGCCAGATTGTCGCGGAAGATGAGCTGGCCGTTGGAGTCATATTCGGGCGTGACGATGCAGACGTTCCTGCCGGAGTTCACGGCAAAGCGGTCGTTCTTGGCAAGCCTCCCTGCGAGGAACGTGCCGATGACCTCGCTGCCGTCCATACAGACGATCGTGTCGATCTGCTTCTCATAGATGTAGTGCTGCACAAGGATACCGGCCGCATCAGCCGCCATGCCGTACTCATGCTTCATGCGGGTGATATCAAGGTAGTGGCTGTTGTGGGAGTGGCGGGTCGCAAAATGTCCGCGAAACACGGAGATCTCCAGATTTGGATTTTCTCTGGATTTGATACGCATGGAACTCATCTTCATTCCTCCTCGCTCAATATTCATAGTGCCTGTAGGGATGATCTGGATGTGCGTGTTGGGTTGTTCTCCTGCTTTTTACGTCTGATGTCATTACGCGGAGCATACCTTTCTATTCTCGTCAGCACAGTTACATCCAATAGCGTGCCAGCGCGCGGCCACCCTCCGGAACACCTTCGACTCCCTCCGGGTCCAGCTCCCAGCGTCCCTCACCAAGCAGCTGAGCGGCGACCGCCGCGAAGTGCAGCAGGGCAATGCCGGCGTCGAGACCGGCATCCGTGCCGTCGGTATAGGGGTCGGATATCTGCACGAAGATAATCTCATGATCTCTTACCAGAAAGCCGTAGGGCTGACGGTTGAGATAGCTCGGTGCGAGGGATACGGCGTAAAACGCCTGCCAGAGCATATCATCGTAGAAGCCCAGCATCTCGTCAAGCCCCTCCTTATTGCCCCAGGTATCTACATTGACCAGTTCCCTGATACCCTTTTTCGGTGCAAAGTACTGCCGCTCGACGGTCACATCGACCGTTGACATATTCAGAATATTCAGCCGCAGTTTTTTCTGCGTCTTTTCCCCATAGCCGAAGGCGACGATGGCGGCGACCTCCAGCGGTGTGGTCAGCCCAAGGGCGGTTTTGATACGTGCGCTGTCAGTGAAAGTCAGCCAGCAGCTGTCGATGTCAAGCTCGGTGAGTTTGAGCACCAGTTCCTCCATCATGTAGCCCGCGTTTTCCTCTGCGTGGATATGCGGGGCGCTGAGGAGCATCAGATAGTGCGGCGCGCCGATGAGGAACTGCTGGTACCCGGCCGCGCCCTCGAGTGCGCTCTGCGCGTCCGCATCAAGAATTACAAGCTCTGTTGCAATCTCCGGAATCAGACGGCGGCAGTTTCTTTCATAGTGCGTGCGCAGCTCGGCAAGCGTTGCGCCCGACACCTCTTTGCCGCGGAAGGCCCGCACGGATCTGCGGTTTTGAATCATGGCGATGTAATTCATAAAACACTCCTTTCTCTTTCACAATGCGGTTCCAAATACTTAGTTCTGTCGGACGAACTTGTCCGCCGTGGCGCGGCAGATGGGACAGATGAAGTCATCGCGTAATGTTTCGCTCTCGTGGATGTACCCGCAGACACTGCATTTGAAGCCGCCGCCGACCATTTCGCGGTACACCGTGGCGGTGGGTGGTACAGCCTTGCCCCGCGCGGCGTAGGCGTTGAGCGTCAGCACCTCGCCGCTGCCGAACACCTCTGCCTCCGTCGCCTGCCCGACATAGAGCGTGTAGCTTCCGATCTCCAGCCGGTCAATTACACGGCAGGATACCCGGGAGACCATACTGTCGGTAAGGTAGGGGTTTCCGACCTCATCGCGTCTGACCTCGTATGGGGAAAACTTATCCGCGACACGGCCGGAGCGGTAGCCGAAATCGTTGATGAGCGCCGCGGGCGCATCGTGGGCGAGCAGCGTTACGCAGAAGCTGCCCGCCTGTTCGACCGCTGCGGCGGTCACATTCTCGCGATTGACGGCAATGGTAAACTTTGCAGGGAAGCTGCTGGTCACCTGATGGAATGAATTGATGATGCAGCCGCTGTCTTTTCCGTCAGCGTGGGCACTGAGCAGGCACAGCGCGTAGTCCATCTTTTGGTAAGCTTTCTTGTCGATCATGGCGTTGTCCTCCTGTCGTATTTGGCCTTGCCGTTGTTTAATAGTAGTATATCAGAACTCTGTAAAAACAACTGTTGCATTTACAATATCGTTGTCCCCGGCGGAAGCAATATTGGCAAGGGTGCTCCCCGCGCTTTTTCCCTGCCCTTGCGTTGATACAAAAAGCCGCACAGCCCCTACGAACTCTGCCTGTTCTCAGGCAGAGCGAACGGCGCTGCACGGCTCAATGATTATTTGCGGTGAAATGGATTGCTCATTGCAGGCCGGTCACCATTCGCTGTTTTTGATCGGTCCGTTCTGAAAACAAGAGCATCGTCCTGCTCTCAAATGTAAGGGCTTTCCTTCAACACGGGGGTTACTTTTTCCAGAGGCTGTGGAGGTTGCAGTAAGCGTAGGCGGCCTCCACCTCATCGCCCTCGCACAGGGCGAAGCACACCTCCGGCTTTTCGCCGGGATGCAGCTCCTTGCGCTGGTTGCCCTGCTTCGTCTGAATGGAGATCCATTCGATGTAGTGCTCCGGCAGCATGGGATGCTCCACCTCGCCCACCTTGACATGAACGGTGCTCCCCTCGACGGTATAGACGGGGACGTGCTTTTCCATCGATGCGTCGGTGGTGCCGGGGATCAGCTCGTGCATCTTCTCGCCGCAGCAGACCACGGGCACACCCGTGTCCTTCACCATGGCGATGAGGTTTCCGCAATGCTTACAAATAAAAAATCTCTGTTTCATGGTGATCTCCTTTCTTCGTCCGTTGATTTTAGTCCAGCACCAGCGTGGGCGCGGCATAGGTTCTCGCTTTCAGCTCGCTGTTGAGCATATAGAGTCCCTTACTGTCCCCGCCGAAAAGCTCCATTTTGGTGATGAGGTCGGAGGCGTTCTTCTCCTCCTCGCCCTGCTCCTTGATGAACCAGTCCAGTGTCTGCATGGTGCGGAAGTCCCGAACCTCATAGGCGGCATCGTAGATCGCGTCGATGCTGGCCGTGACATACTTCTCATGCTCCAGCGCCTTTTTCAGCGGAGTCATGTGATCCCCGCGCTCCCACTCCGGCTTGGCCACCGCCTCGAAGGTGACCGCCTCGTTGTTGTTTTGCATATACTGATAGAACAGCAGCGCGTGGTCGCGCTCCTCCTGCGCCTGCACCTTATACCAGTTTTCAAATCCGTCCAGACCCACCTGCGCATAGTAGTTGGCGAAGTCCAGATAAAGGTACGCCGAATAGAATTCCTTGTTGATCTGCTCGTTAATGAGCTTTGCCACCGTCTGATTCATATCCTGATCCTCACTTTTATAAAAATGTTATTTTCAAAAGCTGGGAAACATTTCACAAGATCTGCATTTCGTATGCGCTATTTATAGTCGGATGCCGAAGCCTGATCTCACTTTTATTGTAGTGTAGTTGTCATTTGTTGTCAATTCCGTTTTTTCAAGGCTTTTGTGTCACTTTTCACTTGTGATCCCATGAAATCTGATATAGGAAACCTTCAGCCATTCAGCGTTCTCATAAAAAGCGTGATTCAGCAGGTGGGATGTTGCTGAACACAGCATCCGCGTCGGCTCAACGCTTCCCATCGGAAGCATCATCCTCCAGCACCTGCACCGCGCATTTCATTGCGCTGGCATAGCCAAAGTACCGGATCTGCACCTGATTGGTTCGAACCACATTGATGATCTTATAAAAGCTGCGATGAGAGAGCGCATTGGGTTGGATCCAGACCACATCCGCCGCCTTGATCATATCCGCGTTGGGTCTCTGCTCACGGTTGATAAAGGTGACATTGGGAAGAAGCGGGCGAATCGCCTTGCGCCAGGAGTCATGGCCGCCGAAGACAACGACTCTCTTTCGCGTGGAATAAGGAAATTTCAGTTCTGCCGCTTTATCCTGTTCCGGTCCCCCCATTTCAACGGCATTGGCCTGCATGAAAATCAGCTCCCGGAGTTCAGCGAGTTCCGTCCTCTCGGCAGCCGCCCGCTTCTCCACGTTTGCGGTGTGCTCCTTAACCGTTTCCATTTCGCGCCGGATCTGGTAGAGATCTTCCCTGTATTTCTCATTGGATTCCCTTAGCCGTCTGATTTTGGCTTTCAGCCCATCAATGTCATCCTCCTTATCAATGTTGACTGCGTTTTCAATATCCGAATTGGCGGGTTCTTCCGGAAGTTCGGCAGAGGGATGTCGGAAGTCACGCCGCCAGTCCCTGCTTTGCATCTGTACGTCCAGAGCAATTTGAAGATATAGCTCCAGCCCCTTCGCAGTGCCTTTCTCCACGCCTGCCTCCTCGAAAATCTCCGCCATTCCGTCGCTGTCGGAAACCGTTCGCGGCATTACGATTCCCGTAAGGCCACACAGGATCTGCGGGATATTCAATTTCCAGTCAGGCGCAGGTGATTCCAATGGCGCGTAGAGGGGCGTGTTCAAATAGTTGAGTCGATATAGGTCCGCCTTTCGATCGTTCCAGTCGATGGGCGCGATGTCTTTATCCCTTGCAAAATCCCCATCCGCGTTCTCATGCAGGTATTCCGAATCGCTTTCTTCATCAAACCCATCCGTGAGGTCGTCCAGTTCATCGAGTGTGCGTGCGTTCCATGGCAGCTTGCGTGCCGCAGCCATCAGAACGGCAACAGCGGCATTATAGGTCCATGGAATATCGCTTCCGGCTTCTATGAGGCACAGATATCCGAAGCAGGTTTCATACGGGTCGTTGACTTCAAAACGCAAAAGGCATTCCGCAATGTCGGCGTCCAGGTTTTCTATAAGGTCTTCTTGCTTAACCATCTGTGCGGAATGTGCGAACAGGGCGAGTAAGAACCGTCTGTGCCCTGCATCGTCGGCCGCATCCTCCATAGCGAGGCCCTGCGCAGCCATCGCCTGCAGCCGGTCCATTTCGTCTATGGCGAAGGTTTCCGCTCTGCTCATTCCGCAGTTTCCGCTTATATCCTGCAGCTCTTGGAAAGGAAGCGCGGCTTTCGGAGCCAATACATAGCGCGGTATGTTTGGCGACTTCTTTTCCTCCCGTTTTTCCACGAGTCTCTTATGCAGTTTGCGGCACTCGCTCATGATGGAATCCGATTGTCGCAGTAATTCGGTCTGCTTCTTACACAGCGGAGCGTCACAGGCGAAGAAGATGCCCAGAAACTCCCAATACTTCTCTATGAACCGCTTCATAGCCCGTTCCTTTACAACGGAAGGGACCAAGGCCATGACAGCGTTAAAACGCTCCCGCGGGGACAGACTTTCGGAATCCTGCTCCGGCTTCTGGTGGATCACCGGTTCCGTGCGCTGGGCAGACACGTCATTGATATAGGCTTGAAATGGATTGACCCGCGGGTCACGTTCCCGGATCAGCTCCATCATGCCCCGCAGCACGATCTCTTCGTGACATGGGTCATAAATATCCGGCAGTCGAACAGACATCAGCGCTTCCTGAGAAGAATTAAAGCAGCAGTACGCCGCGGGGAGCCTTCCGTCATGTTTCAACTCATCCAGCATAAAGATCGCAGCGGCCAGCGTGATGTAATACAGGTGATCCACCCCGTCAACAGAATGGTTCAGAGCACTGCATTCATTGATCCATGCTGTTAAAAGGCCGGTATCCGAATTGCCATAGAGGTGCCCGAATCGGTTTCTGATTTCCGGCAGCAGGTTGTAAACAGCGGCCTTGCGGCGCTTCAGGATAGGGCCGACAAGATCATAGATCTTAGGCACATTGGGATGGGAACTGTTTTTCCGCGCAAAGCGAATGGCGTCATCAAAAGCATTGCCAATCAGCTTCCTGTCTGTACTTTCCATCGTATTGCGTGGATTGCGGCCGTTCTTTTTCTTTGCCATATGACATCCTTTCGTATAGGAGCCGGTATCTGCGTTTGATACGGCGGTAGCCGGAGCACTGATCATGCTCTTTCTGCCTGCATGGATTTCCCTTACAATGCAATCGCTTTTCACCGGTGGTTGCCCGGTATGCCCAGAAATGTATTGGAAAACGTCAGTCCTTATCGAAAGAATACCATGCTGAGCGGTTTCCGTCCATCAGGAAACACGAGGTCTGCGCTTACCAACGGCTTTTCCCAAAGAACCCCCCGCGCCCTCTCATATGGTTGGAAGGACACGGGGGAACTTGCTGTTATGTGGCTTTACCGAATGGCATCCTTGAGTGCCTTGCCGGGCTTGAAAACCGGCACCTTGCAGGCGGGGTAGGTCATGGGTTCGCCGGTGCGGGGGTTGCGGCCCACACGGGCAGGGCGCTTCTTTACCTCGAAGCTGCCAAAGCCCACCATCTGCACCTTGTCTCCGCTCTTCATGGCGGTTTCCACTGCGCCGGTAAAGGCAGCGAGGGCCGCTTCGCAGTCCTTTTTGCTCAGACCGCTGGTTTCCGCCATGGCGGCGGTCAGTTCGGTTTTATTCATGGAAATGATTCTCCTTTTCGTTTATAGTATGACTGCATTATAGCGGGAAAAGGGAGAATCTGTCAACTGCGGGACTCTGCCATTTCTGTGACGCCCCGTGGCGAACCGTATGTATCAGGCTCCCCAGTTGTTTGTTGCCAGTTTCTTCATGTAGGCGTAAGTCTGCGGTGCTGCATCCCGGAAATCATCCATGCGCTTTTTGTCAGCGCTGTATGTGATCCAGTAGACGAAGCAATCGGCAAAAAATTCCCGGCTATTGGTCTTGGCATAGTCCCGCAGACTGGAGTTCTGCGATTCTGCCAGATACAGCCGTTCATGCTCTGCGGGAAAACCCAGGGCATAATCCAGAAAATGTCCGAATTCGTGGAGCGTCGCGCTGGCCTCCGAGATGTAGATGGTTTTCTGGCCGTAGCTGGTGGCTCCAATGCAGCTCATGTTCAGCTGCTTGCTAAGTTCGCTGATGTAGTCGAAGTCGATACGGTACGTCCAGCCGGTGGCGTTGAAGGTGGCAAGCACCGGCTCTGGCACCTGCCGCAGCGCCAGCAGGTAGTCGTTGACATTGACACCTGCCGCATTCACCAGCGTCACCGGTACAGGCGGTTCCTCAATGCGGAAGCTCTGTGTCAGGACAGCATGAAGAATGATCGCCGCTTCTCCGCGCGTCACGAGCGCATTGGCATCCGCATCATCAGAGCACAGCCCGAGCTCCCGCCCCACGCGCAGGATGTTGTCAGCCGTGCTGAGCGATGTCCCTCCCTCGTAGAGCGTGCTGTCATAAACCGGAACATCTGCGGCGGCAAAAGCACTCTCAACCAGCACGCTGCGACACATCGGTGAACACGGCGCGGAGAATGCGGTTTCGTTCAGCCAGCCCTGCCGGTAGGCTTCCACGACGCCGCTTCGGCCAACATCCTGCCAGCTGTCACCGATAGTTTCCACACCATAGGCGCGGCAGAGCATGACAGCCCATTGCTCCACAGTGATGAGCTGTTCCGGCGAGAAGCAGTCATTTCCTGTTCCGGCAGCGATCTCACATTCTGCCAGATATATCACGCTCTCATAGCAGTCTACAGTCTCCGGCACGTCATCAAAGCCTGTGCAGGCAGCGGAAGCAGCTGTGGGCAGGATCAATGCCAGGACAAGGGTGCAGACAGCCAACGCTGTTCTTCTAACGATCATCTTCATAAGTTCCTCCATATTCTTGTTCTTTCTCTGTCCTGTATCCTCCGGTAGAGTAGGCTCTTCTGGATGCGCCATGGTGACGCTACCCTATGGACAGAATTTTGAGAGTAAAAACGTCACAGTCCCCCCTTGGCGGGAGGCTGTGACGTTTTATGCTTGGTCAGCCGGTATAAATTGCTGGTGAGGCTGCCATTGGAGCGGCGGCGGTTCCGCTTTTCAATGAGCTTCCTGCGCTCCAGATCTGCCAGTGCCCGCTGGACAGTCCGCGGCGAAAGTCCCAATTCTCGGGCAATGGTTTTGATCCCCGGCCAGCAGACGCCGGAGGCGTCCGCCCGGTCCCGAAGGTAGATATAGACCGCCTTCTCCCGGTGGCTCAGATGCTCCTCGGCGTAGATAAAGTTGAATTGGCTCATCTGCTTCCCTCCATGTTATAGGGATTCTTTATGCAGCTTCGATGGATGCTGCGGATGAGTTCGCCCTGGTCTATGTAGGCGATCTTTCGGGCCGCCCGCTCCGGCATCCGATAGCCGTCCGGGTCAAAGGTGATGCCCCAATCCAGGAAGAGACGCAGCTTGGTGCGCATGGGATGAGTTCCCGTTTTCATCACTACAAACTCACCCTTGGGGATGGATTTCAGTTCATCTGGCGTCATGAGAGCGCGCTCCATCATCTGCAAGGACTGGCTGCTCTCTTTTCCCTGACTGACAGAGCCGGACAGCACGGTCCTGCTGCCGAGGGCGGCGGAGAGTGCGTCGGCTGTTTTGCTCTGGGGCGAAAAGCCGCCGAAGATGGTGTCCTGGCAGTTGTCACATATAATTTCCGCGCCCTCTTTTCCATAGTTCTTCTCCAATTGGGCCAGGCTCTGGATAATGGGTACCAGCGTCAGCCTGCGGGAACGCCCCGCGCTGAATAGGGGCAGGATATCAAAGGGCGGCATGGTTCCCAGCTCATCGCAGAACAGTACCACGCGGTTCTTGAGCCTGCCGTCATGCTCGTCCGCCACGGAGAACAATTCGCGGGACAGGTTTTGGATCATGAGCGCCGCGATGAAATTCTTCGCGGGATCTTCTTCCGGCAAAATCAGGAAGATGGCGCACTTCTCCGAGGCGAACATCTCCGCATTGATGGGACTGTCATAGCAGATGACCTGTTCCAGCTCTGTATCCAGAAAGGCGTTGAGGCGGGACATAACAGTGGACATGACCGAAGCCATAGATTGATCCGCACTGGTGAGGGCTGCGCCTGCCAGCCACCGGGCCTTATGCTCCGGTGGCAGTTCATCCATGAGCACTTGAAAGCCGTTCTTGCCTCTTGACTTCGGCACCGCCAGAAGATCTTGCACCAGCTTGAAGGCTGACACGATATGCCGTTTTTCCGGCTCTCCATCCTTTGGCGGTGCGAACTCCGCCAGCAGGAGCACAATGGCAGTCAGAAGTCCCTCAGCGCTGTCGTAGAAGAAAGCATTCTCACCGTATTGGGCAGCGTCGCCGTCCGGGTTGATGATGGTCTTGGCAAGGATCTTGGCATATTTTTCTGCGCGCGCACGGGCGGCAAGGTTCTCCGGATGCTTGCGTGCAATATCCATGTAGTGATTCATCAGTGTCAGGAAATTAAAACCGTCTGAGCGGGTTGGGTTGCGCAGATCAATGACGGATACCTTGTAGCCGTAATACCGGGAGGCAATGGCACCGTAGTTCCTCGCCAAGTCCCCCTTGGTGTCCAACGCCAGATAGCTCATGCCGCTGGCGCTGGCGTACTCCAAATTTGCATATAAAAAATACGCGGTTTTGCCCACGCCGGAAGCGCCGATCATCAGACAGTGGATATCATCGCTGTCCACCAGCGCACGGACATCCCGCTGATCTTCCACCACATTTTTGATTTTGGAAATCGCCGACTTCTTTTTCTTCGGCTTTCGCTGTTCTTTTTTCCCTGCTGTAGGACGGCGGAGCCTCTCCAGCAGCTTGTGCGTGGCTTGTGAGATCACGCCTTTTTTAGCTCTGCGCTTTCTGCCGCCCATGCTGCCGAGGATGATGCCCTGCACCGTAGGCAGATCCTTTCCCTTGCGCCAGCAGCGCGGGCGAAACGGGACCACATGATAGGTCTTGCCGATCTCCTTGGGCGTTGCCCACCGAGCCGTACCGTGCTGACCGTCGCCAACGGTCTTGCTCTTGAAATTGTTGAGTGAGTAATTCTTGGAGAGAAAGGACACGACAAGCAAAAATGCCAGCAGTCCGCCGCCAAGCAAAATCAGGGGCCATACATTTTCGTTCATGCGTCTTTCCCCTTTCTCTCAAATTTGGCGCAGAGATCGTCATTCCAGTCCTTGCGCACCGGGCAAAGACGCTCCACATCCAAGCCCATGTCCTCCAGCGTATCCGTCATGCGGTCGCAGGCGTCATTGCCCGCGTCATCGTTGTCGAGGCACAGATACACCATGTCCAGCTTTGGATTCTGCCGCAGCCGTTCCAGCACCGGCTGGATGGAAGTTCCGCAGCAGGCAACATAGCTGTGTTCCTGCCAGCCGTATGGATAGAGGGTAATGTGGGACAGAAGGTCGATGGGCGCCTCGAACACATAGAGGGACTTGTCGGTCCCGCCTTTGTGGAAGCAATGCTCACTTGCGCTGCCCTCGATGTTCATGCGGAACACCTGTCCCTCGCTGTTGGTACTGCGGATGTGCGCGTGCTTGGCCTCACCGCTGTCATCCAGCCCCACGAAAACACAGTTGTGATGCTTGTCCTCGTAGAGCAGCTTTTCATGTACGAAGGCGGAAATAACCTCGCGGTCAATGTGGCGCTGACGCATGAGGTAGGCATACATACGCCGCATGGTTCCGTAAGGCTCCGGCAGCGCGAAAGCCTTTGGAACTTCATTCACAGGCTTTGCCTGTTCATATGTTTTTCTGTTCTTTCTGCCCAGCAAAAGCAAAACCGCCTCCTGATAAGGGAGACGGTAATAACGTTGCACGAAGCTGACGGCATAGCCGCCGACCCGTGCGGAGTGATCAAACCATTTGTTGCCCCGCACGGTGATGCTGGAATCATTGGGCGTACGGAACTCCCGGCCGGAGCGCACAGGTCGCTCGCCCTGGGCGCGCAGCAGCGACACGAGATCCGTGTTCTGCGCACGTGCTTTTTCCTCCGGCGTGAAATAGATAAATTTGCTCATGACATGTCCTTTCATAATTCTGCTTTGTGCTATCTGAATGTTTGTTCCTCATGGTCGTCCGGCTTGTGTCCCATCGCCAGCCGCTTGCGCTGCAATTCCTGTCGGCGCTTGCGGTCGATCTGCAAGCCGCGGTGGATCTGGTCGATCTTGCTGTTGTCCTCAAAAATTCTGCTCATGTGATGCAGCATCCGCACAACGGTTTCGCCCACCGTGGGGGCACGATAATCTGCTCCTGCCGGTGCGGTTTGCCCTGCTTGACCGGATGGCTGTGAGTGCGTCGGAGTCATTTCGCCCACGGGCGGCGCGGTACCTTTGGAGGCGGCAGCGTCAGCGGAGCCGGGATCTTCCGGTGCGGTACTCGCCGCACGGTCAGATTTGGGCTGCGCTGACGCGAGAGATGCCGTGACCTCAGAGTTCTTTGGCGCGGCTTCTGCGGCATCCTTTTTGATGATAGGTCCTTCCTGCATGGAAGGAGTTCTCCGCACATCCGCGTACCGCTGCCGCTCCGCTATCCATTGCAGTGTTTCCTGAATGACCATATTGCGGACGCTCCGGAACTCCTTTTGCTGGGAGAGCGGCAGACGCTTGCGCGGCCGCTGATCGTAGTCCAAGCACACCTGCTCGTAGAGCGTCTGCCACGTTTCGTAGGCGGTGGACACCCGCTCGTCCTTCGCCAGCTCCTCCACGATGGCATCCACGATGGCCTTGACCCTTGGCGGCAGGTAGCCGTAGACCTTTCGGCCCTTGATCGTCAGCAGACGATTCGCCAGTTCTGCGGTAAGCTGCTCCAGCCGTGGATTGTCCATCGAGCCATGCTCCAGCTGCGCGATGCACTCCACCATTGCCTTGCGGGTCTGCACCTGTAGCTCCTGCCGCGCGGTATCCTTTTGCTGGTAGATGTGCATCCGATCCGCGTGGTAGATCCGTCTGGCGAAGACGGATTTCATTTCCCGGATACCCTCTTTGGTGAGGTAGCCCTCCTTTGGATCTGCGGAGAAGATGATCATGTGGATATGCACCTGATTTGGCTTCTGGTGGAACGCAGCATACCAACGCAGGTTTTCCAGTCGGATCTTATACGCCTTTGCGATATCGCAGATGGAGGCGTTCACCAGAGCCTGCCAGTTTTCCGCGCTGTCATAGCCCAGCCGCTCTGCGTCCTCACGACGCAGCGCCACCACCGGCGTCCACACATTGCCCGAATGCTCCGCCACCTCCCGTACCGCCCGCGCGAGATTTTGTACCTTACCGTGAGCGTCCCACAGCCCGTGCTCACCGTCCTTCTGGACGCCGGGGCGATGGGAGATGTAGTCGATAAAATTTTCCTTTTGCTCCAGCGCCTCCATGTAGTCTTCCTGCACCTGCTGGATGAACGCGGAGGCGCTGCCCTGGGTGGGGTGATCCAGATATTCCTCGTACTCAATGAGTTCCCAGCAGGAGGGGAAGGACTTCAGCAGCCGCGTGATAAAATCCCGCTGCTTTTTTGTGGCGGGGAGTGTACTGCGTTCATCCGCCAGCAGCTCCACGCCGGGACGGGTGGCGACGTAGCGGGTACGCTGCGCCAGCTTCGCGGCGTTCTGTCCGCCCTTGAGGTAGGGCGAGATCAGTACGATCCGGGCCATGTGTCATCCGGCTCTATGCGCCGCTGGCTCCGCACCGCGTTTTCAAAACTCACCTGACCATTGGTGCGCTTCACCTCATCCACCGCGTAGGCCCGCAGCTCCCGCGTGTGGATGGGATCGGTACGGAAGTGCGCGGCGATGGTGTGGCAGAGCATATTCAGCTCCACCGCGCACTTGAAGAGGATCGTCCGCAGACGGTTGTTGTTGTCGTCCAGCGTACCCTGAATGGCGGTGAGGATGGCTTGCGAGAGGTAGGCGGTGTTGTCCTCCGTGCCGAGATAGCCCATGTAGAACCGCAGGGCCTTTTCTACGAATTCATTGCGGCTGCGGCAGTTATCAGCTTTCAGCCAGCTGTCCATGCGGTCGATCATGTCGGGCGGGAGCCAGAATGTCGTTTTCTTTTTCACTTTTTCTTCCATCGGTGTTCTCCTTTCCTTGCCGTCGGTCAAAAGGGGCGCGAGTGCCGGAAACACCGTGCCTTTTTGGAAACCAGACTGCGGTTTTTCTGAAATGTGCTGAAGTAGACTGCGCTTTGGAAAGCGCGAAAAAGCCCCGCACTGCGGGGCTTTGTGGGCGGGCCGCGGGCGCTTGCGACTGCGGCCCTTTATCTTGTTCCACTATCGAACGGGTAAATAAGGGGCGAAAGTCTCTGGAACAGGGCATGGTCAGGAGGAAAAACACCCTCCCCAAAGGCTCATTTCTCCATCGTCGAAGCCTTATCCACACGGATTTTTCGCACATCGCCCATAAACGCCGCAACACTCGCTTCAATGGGCTTTGGCGGGTACACACTCCACCCCAGCCCTTAAACGCGCACACAGCGGCACACAGGGCGAACGGTGCGGGGAAACGGGGAGCCGCCCTGCGCGGCACATTTGAAGGCACAAAATCTGTGCAAAACGCTTTCAAATTCGGGACGGAGAAAAACCGCGGGAGCAGAATAACAGCCGCCAAACTGCGGCTGCCCGCCAAGGGCGGGTTGACGCAGTTCGGCGGCGCCGCGGGCCCGCAGGCACGCGCAGCCTGGACGCTGTTGTTTCCGCAGTCGTGAGTGCTTCAGCCTTGCTGTGCCTGCGTTTGTACCTACAGCTTCATCACCGGCCCCTGCTGCTGTTCCGGTTCCTCGCGGAATTGCTGCGCGTAGTCGTGGAGACTCATGCCGGTCTGCTGTTGACAGTATTCCTCCATTTTACGCAGCAGGACATCCTGCTCTGCGGCGTTGAGCTGGTAGCTCCAGCTTTCCTCGGAACCGTCACCCTTGCAGAGCGTCAGCTCCAGCGTGTCGCAGGGTCTATCCTCCGCGATGTCGTAGTTGGCATAGATGTTGAGCCAGTCATCGTTTTTGCCCGTGAGGACGAAGGTTCCGAAGGCAGCGTCCACATCGAACTCCGTCTGCACATAAAAATTGAGCTTGCCGTCCGATTCGATGATCTCATCACCGAAAGAGAAATTTCGCGCGGAGAGATGTCCCACCGAGGTGATCTCTTTACCGCTCAGATGATCTAGCAGCTTGCGCCACTTATCATCGCTCGACGCGAATTGCGACCGTGTGGCATGGTACACCGCCGCTGACACATCCCGCATCGCCCAGGTCTGCCAACCGTCCATGATGTGAACGGCGGAGAACTCCCGCTTGTCGAAGTTCACATCGAACACGCCGCGCACCTTGCCGGTGTTCTCCATGCGAAGGGCAGTGAGCGCGTTGTACTCTTCCACCGTGATGGGTTGCCCGCCGAAAAACATTCCGATAAATTTGTCCGGTGCAACACCACTGCCCTTTGTAAGATAACCGCGCAGCTTTTTTCCGACCGCCAGCAGCTCCTCGCCGAGCGAGGTCTTGAAGTACCACTCCTGCCCGCGCTCCATCACATGGTAGGCGGCGTAGGTGCGGGCTGCTTCTTCCTCCGTGCGCCGCGCGGCATCCTCCGCGTAGATCTCGGCACTGATGCGCTCATACTCACGTTCTGGGAGCTGGTTGCACAGCTCATCCAGCACATCCTCCAGATGCTCCTGCAAGGTTTCATCCTTGAGATGCTTTTCAATGGCATCCTTCCATCGCCGGTCGATCCACAGCGTGATGTCTACATGATCTGCCATCTCACTCACCATTCCTTTCGTCAGTGGGCTGCGCCAACGCGGAAGGAGGCTCCTCCCGCGGCTGCGGCTTCGCCGGTCTTGCCGGACGGCGCGGACGGGCAGCAGGCGCTGTGCGGCTGGCGAGATATTCCCGCACCGGCTCCGGCACCTCAGATTCGTAGAGGCATTTGAGCAGCTCCTCCAACTGTGCTTGCACGCTGGAGTTCTTCTTTTTAAGTGAAAATTCGAGAGCGGCAAGCTGCTCGCTCTCGAATGAGATCGTGACATTTTCCTTTTTCATGGTTGGTATGTTCCTCCTATTTCATCCGCATCGTCTGTTCTTGCGCCGTCTGCTCACAGATTTCAAACAGCGTATGAGAGAATTCTTCCTCCTGTCCCACGTCCTGCGCCGAGGCCCATGCGCTGCGTACTGCCTCCAGCGGGTCATCCATCGCCGCCAGCACTTTCAACTGTTCACGGTCTAAACGCATGGTCAGCAAGGCATTATAGCAAAAACGATTCGCCTCGATCTCTCCTGCGTTGGCGATGAGCTGTCCCTGCGTCATGCGGTAGAGGGAATCTGTGTATTCCCTCTGCTCACGCTCGACATGTTCAAACAGGAGTTCCCGCAGTTCCGATGTGGTCTGCACCGGCTCTCCCTGCGTGATCCCATCCGTAAGAAACAGCGGCACATCGATGACCTCCGCGTTGCGGAATGCCATGTCGCCGCGGTAGCCGATCTTCAGCATAGAGAATTCTTTAGCTGCTTGCACCAGTCCTCTGGGGCTGCCGGGAGGGATCTCCTGATCCCAGCGGTACCAGTTATCCTTTGCGTGACTGGGCGTGAGCTTGAGGAGAACATAGTCCTCCGGCACGAACTTGGGATAGCGACAGAGCTGACCGCCTACGGCGTAGTAGGGCTTGCCCTCGCACATCACGGTCTGCTCCATGTATGCCCGCATCTTATCGAGGCTCTCGCAGAACCAGCATTCCGTATCGTTGAAGCGGCGGATCACGCCGTCGTCCAGAATGCTGTTGAGATTGTCCTTCCCCGTCAGGTGATAAATCTTGACCGGCGGCCTGACTTTTACATACGCCATACTCAGATTCCTCCCATTTTCATATTGTGCTTCTGCGTAGCCGACTCCATTGCAACGAACCGCTCCATAAAGGAATTGAATAGCGCCAGCGTTTCCTTCTTCGCTTCCCTCACAGAGAAGAACGGTCCGATGGTTTCTGACCATTCCTGTTCATTATCACGCACATAGCCGTAATAGTGTTTGCACCGGTTGCCGGGATCATGTGCGTACCGGTGTTCCCACTCTGTGTAGATTACGACTTGAAAGCGCTCATAGGTCGTAGCGGGATCGCGTCCCTCAAAGGTATACCGCGGCGTGCCGTCCATGAAGTCGTGTCCTTTTGTCCATTGTACTTTTTCCTTGGTTTCGTCCGTTGGGAATTCCAATAGCGAGTTTTTATCTGACATCGCTTGCCTCCATTTCTGTTCCTTTGACTGTTGTCCTTTTTAACTTTTTGGCAGATATGCCCTTGGATTCGTCCGCTCCCCGTTGACACGCACCTCGAAATGAAGATGCGGACCGGTGGAGCGCCCGGTGCTGCCGGAGAGAGCGATGATGTCTCCCGCCTCCACCGTCTGGCCTGCTTTTGCCAGCAGCTTGGAGCAGTGGCCGTACAGCGTGGCAAGGCCATTGCCGTGGTCGATCACCGCATAGGCTCCGATGTGTTCGTCGGTAATGAGGACATCAGGTCATTTTCTTTTCCCGTCTAAGCGCCTCCAACAGCTTTGGATGGACAACCAGGACATACCAGCAGCCCTGCTCATCCTTCCTCATATCAATGACTACCATTTCCAGCAAGTCTGCTGTCTTAATCGGTTCTGAATCTCCGGAATAGTCCAGAAGTACAGTGTATTCTTCACCGCGCAGAGCCTTTTCAGCTTCATCGGAGGCAAGCTTTAAAATACCTTGCGGCATCAGAAGCATGAAGCAATTGTTTGGACAGGATTCCAGCATCTGCTTCACGGTTTCTGGCTGTTCATCATCGATCAGATACCCATTTCCTTTCTGCTTGTACAGTTCCGCAAGCAATCGGGAAAAAGCATTACCTTCTTCGGCATTCTGCTGCTCCATCCACACTTTAGAAATCATTCCCAGCGGCTTTTCCACCTGAAGTAAAAATAGAACGTTTCTTCTTGTCAGTTTTTTCCTCTCCGCCATTAGTCCTCTGCGGCACACCTGCATGGCGGAGATCTCCTCTGCGGACTGGATCAGTTCGTCACGTTCCAGATGATCCAGCCTGCGCATATAGGCATCCATTTCCACCTCGGTTCGCTCAAATAACAGGCCCCACAGTTCACTGGAGGTCAGTTCCTTGTGGCTGACGATTTCGCCGGCAAGGAATTTTGGCACATCAATCACTTCCGCATTTTGAAATGCCATATCACCGCGATATCCAATACTCAGTGGGAAGAATTCTCTTTCTGCCTGCATTACTTCATCGGAACTGCTTGAAGGCTGTTCCTGGGTCCGGCGATACCAGGCATTTTCCTGCCGGATGGGAGCAATCTTGAGAAGGATGTATGCTTCCGGGTTGAATTTGGAGTAATGGCAGAGCTGTCCATCTGCGGTGCGATACGGTTTGCCTTCGCACATCACGGTCTGCTCCATGTACGCTTTCATTTTGTCGAGGCTCTCGCAGAACCAACATTCCGTATCGTTGAAGCGGCGAATCACGCCGTCATCCAGAATGCTGTCGAGATTGCCTTTTTGCGTCAAATGATAGACCGTGGACGGTCTGGGGACCTTCTCGTATGCCATATTATTCGACCTCCTCGTAGTAGTCGCGGAGCTGGAAGCCCAGCGCCTCCATGTCGCCGTGATCCATGCCGAGCCCGTGACGCAGGATGTCATAGAGATTCCCGGCGTCGTAGCGGCTGCTGAGAAGATCCACGAGCTTCGCAACCAACTCCTGCTCACGCTCCGGCGTGATCGGTTTTATTGCAGTATTCATAATTAGTTTTCCTTTCAGCCTTTCGGCAGATATGCCCTCGGATTCGTTCGCTCGCCGTTGACGCGCACCTCAAAGTGGAGGTGCGGACCGGTGGAGCGCCCGGTTCTGCCGGAGAGGGCGATGATGTCTCCCGCCTCCACCGTCTGTCCCACTTTTGCCAGCAGTTTGGAGCAGTGGCCGTATAGCGTGGCAAGGCCATTGCCGTGGTCGATCATGACATAGTAGCCATAACCACCAGCGTTGTACTTGGAGACCGTCACCGTCCCCGGCAGCGCGGCGCGGATGGGCGTGCCGGTGGGGACTGCCAAGTCCATGCCGCCGTGTCCCTTGCGCTTCCCCGTGATGGGATCGACGCGGTTTCCGAATTCAGAGGTGACACGGCGCTCCCAGCCGGAGCCAATGGGGGAGCAGAAACCGTCCGCGCCAATAAACGGAACATCCGCGCCGGGTATCCAGCCCTCGGAGCCACCGGCTATGCCATAGCGGACGAGGTTATAGATACTGTCGGCGTTGGACTTTTGCTCCGCAGATATTTCCAAGTGAAGAGTGTTTTCAAGATTGCCGTACACGGCGGCTATGTCCGCAATGGGAATCGCCACGGTATAGCTCTCCTCGGTTTCCGTCCCATCCTCGCCGGTAACGGTGCGGGTGCGTTCCTCGTAGGTCACGAAGCAGTCCACGAACTGCTTATGCGCTCTCTTGCTTGGTGCGTCCTCTCCAAAGAAAATGGCGTAGAAAACAGCCTTGACGCGGATATCGTCAAGGCTGCTGTCACCCTCTGCCATGTCATTGACGACAGCGATGGCGCTGTCCAGCAGCGTGAAGCTGCGGCGCATATCTTCAATGTAAGCAACATATTCCGCAGGCGTTTTGTTCGGAATGCTTCCGCCGTGGAAACACAGCAGGACGGCGGAATTGTTATGCTCCGCGCTGCCGGAGAGCAGAGAGCAGATCAGCGCCAGCGTCAGGATCAACGGTGAACAGATCGCCGCCACGATCCAGCCCAGCTTTCGCCGGGTGTCCTCATCCGAGAGAGCGGCAGCGGCGAGCTTCGCCAGTGCCGCGATGGGTACCGCCATTACCGTCCACCTGCCGTTCCAAAGATGGCCTGCTTGTACTCCGGGGCCTGCACCTGCAAGAGATACCGTTCATTGCCGCACTTGTAGAGGCAGGAGCCGCGCTGCGGGTCCCGGATCAGGGCATACTCGGATTCCTCTAATTGGAGGTTATCCATGAAAAACTTCTTATCCACGTTGCCGCCGTTGAAGATGAACTGATGGACGGGGATGGAAAAGAGAGGGCGCGTCAGCTCCCGTATTCCCGGCTGGGTGAAGTCCTCTAAGTTCTGACTGGCGAGGAACAGGGCGGATTCCTTTTTTCGTACTCTTTTAAGCGCGTTGCGGATGTAGGTGATGACGGTGGGATCGGACAGCCACAGGTACAGCTCATCAATGGCCGCCACGGAATTACCCAGTGTCAGAAGCTGATCCGACATATAGGACAGCAGGCTGAACAGCAGGGTGTTCCGCAGATTCTCCGCCATGTTATCCAGTCCCTTGACACAGAAAACAAGGAATTTGGAACGGTCAATATTGGTGTGCCCATTAAAGAACCGGGCGTCGGCGCCGCGGCACATGGAATGGAGTCCCAGCAGCAGATCCCGCAGCATCTCCCGCGGATAAAGACCGGCGGCGTCATAGTTGTCATAGGCTTCCTGGATCGTATCGTAGAGGTCGGAGAGGATTGGGTAATCGGTCGGCCGCATCGACGTAAAGTCCGTGCGGTCGGTAATGCCCCACTTTTTATATAATTGCTCCACCATCAGCTCCAGCGTGTCGATGTGGGGCGTGTCGAAGCCCTTGTAGACGCGGAACACATCCCGCAGGAAGGAGATGTGCTGGGAGAGCAACGTCCCCCGGAAAGCGTCCGGCGCGTCCGGGTCTTCCGGCCCGCTGCCATCGTCCCAGCAGCGCGGCTCCAGCAGGTTGATGCGGTACTGCCCGCTTAAGTAGTCCAAAAAGCAGCCGCCCAGGGCGCGGCACTCGTCCTCCATCTCATGCTCGGAGTCCAGAGAGATCACGCTCTTTCCCGCCTCCCGCACATTGCAGAGCAGGAGCTTCAGAAGATAACTTTTGCCCTGTCCGGTGTTGCCGAGGATGAGGGCGCTGGCGTTGGTCTTGTCAGAAGCACGGCGGTCGAAGTCCACGATGATGTTGGAGCCGAAGCGGTCCCGGCCAATGAAGAAGCCCTTGGGATCGGTTTTGCCGGAATAGTTCATGGGGTATAGATTGGCAACGCTGCGTGCGGGTAATACCCGCTCCGCAAAATTGGCAAGCTGGCTGCCGCCCGCGGGGTTGGCGGAGAGAAAGCCCTCCCGCTGGCGCAGGAGCAGCGGATCGGCGCCCATGCGGGAGCGAACCAGTTGGGCGGATACGGTGTCCCGCGCCGCGCGCAGCTTTTCCGTATCCGCGGCGGCAATATCCAAGTAAACGCCGCAGTGGATGAGCGGCTCCTTTTCCTGCCGCTGCTTCGCCAGCAGCTCCGCCATATCCCGCAGGTTGGCATCCGCCGTGACGCTTTGCTTGTAATCGTTGGTGTTGCTCCGCTCCATGCGGCTTTTGTTGGTGGCGGCGTGGAGAATGGCGTCCTCCTCGGCGGGCGTGACCTGCCGCGCCGTCAGGCGCAGATTGACGCCGCCCATATCGCCAAGGCCCCGCAGCAGCGCCAGCTCATCCGTCATGGGCGGGTAGCTTTTCAGTGCCATTGCCGTGTGATACCGGCTGCCGAGGATGAAGTGATCTGTGTTGAACTTCACCGCCGCGGGCGCGATCATGTCCAGAAAATCCTTCGGGCGCTGGATCTGCTCTACCACCTTCTTTTTCTTCTTCTGTTTCTTTTTAGCCATGTACATACTCCTCTCCATCGAAATCACGGAATACCTCCGTGGTGAGATCCTGCCGGTAGTAGATCGCCAGCAGGCGCTTGACGTCCTGCTCCTCCGTCAGACGCACGCGGAGCCCATGGTCGCAGATGCTTTTCTCCAACTGCCGCAGTGTGCTTTCGTCCGCACCGGCTTTTTCGTCCAGTGGGAGCACCAGCACAAATTTGCGGGAGGAGGCGGAGGAGAACTGGATGGCGTCCAAATGGGCCATGTCCCGCTCTAACAGCTCCCGCACGGCAGGCTCCGTTTCCTCCTCCAAGCGCCGCAGGTAATATTCCTTGTTCCGCTGGAAGGATTCGCGGGAGTCCAGCGCCAGAATTTCCAGCGAGGGCTGTGTGCTGAGAAGCATGGTGAGGGAGCGGACGCGGCCCCGGATGACCTCCGGGGACAGGACGGAGAGGTTGTCCGGCTGGATCAGGAAGAAGACCCGCTCTCCGGAATCTGTCACGATGCCGTGGGGCGTCACACGGACGATGCCCATGAGCTGCCGTGTCGACTGCCGCTGGCGCAGCTCCTTTTTCTGTTTCCGATTCATGGGTCCAGCCTCCATTCGTAGTATTGCTGCCGCAGAAAGAGAAAACAGGCGGCACGGCGCAGGAAGTCTAAGATACTGCTGCCATCCACCTGAATGGTGAGGAAGGCGTACAGCACCGTGACCACCAGCAGTCCCATGCCGAGGCCCTGGGTCAGCGCCAGCACAGAGAGCAAAGCGCCGATGCCGATCATGGCAATGTCCCGCAGCAGCCAGAGCCACAGCATGGGCTTGGCTTTCAGGTTTTCGGGGTAAATAAACATTTTGTTCCTCCAAAGCAAAACCGCTGCCGAAGATCTCAGCAGCGGTTCGCGCGATGTATTTCTTATTCTTCGGCAGTGCCGGTGTCCTCCGCCAGCGCCTGCCGGATGCAGTCCAGGAAGAAGGCGTTCTGCTTGATGCCATTCCGCTTGAGGTATGCCTTGAGCTGCTCAAACAGCTCGGTGGGCACCTGAAACGCCACCGTCCTCACATTGTCCTTGTCCATCTTCACATTTTCCTCCATTTCATAATATTTTGTGATGAGCGCGGTCATGTACCGGCTCAGTGTCTCGCCGGATTCCGCCTGTCGCTGCCGTACTTTGGTATGCAGCTCCAAGGGAATTTCAGCGCAGAGGTTGCGCGTTTTTTCTGCCATAGCAGTTCCTCCTGTCTTTTTAATGGTAAAGCCAAGATACCCGAAAGCAAGCGCGAAAGCTATGACCAAAGCCAACTAAAAATCCCATTCCAAATCAAGCGTAATGACCATAGCCACCCGCTGCATGAGGTATTCCACGCAGGGGATGGCCACGCTGTTGCCGAGGGCTTTGTAGCGTGCGGAGTCCGAAGCGCCGGGGACATCGGTCCAACCGTCCGGGTAGCCCTGGAGCCGTTCACACTCCAGCGGTGTGAGGCGGCGAATGAGATTCCGGCAGTCCGCATCCCAGGTAGAGGTTGGCTGGCAGACAAGGTCCGTGGCATCTTTATGCTGCCGCGCGCTCTCCGTGGAGGCAATCTCATCGTCCTTGAACTGATCTACCCGCTGACGGGCATAGACGCTGTGGCGATCCGAGGTGGTCAGGGTATAGGAAATGTCCCGCTGCCAGCCGAAGCCGTTGCCGCCGTTTTGTGGCTGGCGGTCAATGGCGTTGCCTGCAATGCAGATGACTTCCTCCTGCTGTACAAGGGGAATGTTGTTCCCTCCGGTCCCATAGCGGGCGGACATGGTGGGGGCTACATCGTGCGGCCCCGTGTATCTTCCGTCAATGCCATGGTTTTCATAAACTTTGGGCCCTGTCGGACGCAGCACCAGAGGCTGGTGCCCGTGTTCCTGTGCCCGCAGGGTTCCGGTGACGTTCTCACTGCACTCCATGATCTGCCCGCCCTGATCGTTGATGCAGAGGATGCTGGGCATACAGTTCCCGCTGGGGCTGCCTTTCAACGTGGGCGCTACATCCTCCTGATATCCAATGGTCCCGGCGCTCGCGCCAGCTCCAGCAGAAAATCCAGCGACAAAGGTCTGCTGCTTCATCCCCGGCTGTGCGCCCAGCGCACCCGCCACATCGTGCAGATCCCGCACCTCGTCCCGCTGGTTGGCGGCGAATGCGATCTGCGTTTGCGGACCATTCTGACTGCTGCTTGGATTTGTGATAAAGGTCTGCATTTGGAGGTTCTGCGTTGCCATCAATGCACCGGACACACCGTCCAGGTCAATGCCTTCATTGCGCTGATTGATATGGTAGGCTTTCGCTTCGCCGGATATGGGCGCGGGCGGGTCAAGCCCTGCCTGCATACGCAAAGCTACTTCCAATAAGGGTGGCAGCGATTTGCCGCGGCAGGCTGCGCGGCGCAGGATACCCAGGCACGCTGTCTGGGATAGCGAGTATCGGGATGGCGCTGTAGCCTGCAAAATCTGCCACAAGGAACACTCGACGGCGTCTTTGGGGCACTCCGAAGTGTTGAGCATCCCAAACGATCCAAGCCATGGAGGATCGTACTCCCAATATGCCCCCAGCATATTCCCAGCGCCCGGTCTCAGGTCTAACAACATGAAGGTATGGTTCTTCAACTTGGAGGAACGCTTCGAGGACTTTTTGAAAATCCGCCCCAGGCTTTTTTTGACCCGTTTCAGCGTCCCGCCCACTTGAGAGAGCACCGACGACATTTTCCCAGATCCCGAATCTCGGCCGAATATGGATTCCTGTCCTTCCAGATTTTCTATCTGCATCTCGCATCTCCTGAATGATCCGTATTTGTTCCATAAAGAGGCCAGATCGTGCGCCGGTTAGACCAGCCCGCAAGCCAGCACAGCTGAGATCTTGGCACGGGCTGCCTCCGCAGATAATATCCACAGGCGGCAGATACGCGCCGCTCAGCTTTGTAATGTCCCCCATCTGCTCCATGCGGGGAAAACGGATCTTTGATACCAGTATGGGGAACGGCTCAATCTCGCTGGCCCAGATCGGCTCGATGCCATACCGCACCGAAGCCAGAGGAAAGCCGGAGATTCCATCGAACAGGCTCCCCATCGTAAGTTTCCGTGTTGGCTGAGTCATTTTATATACACCTCTTTACTTGATCGCCGCGGCGATGGTTCTTGTCACATTCACCGCGGACTGCGCCGTATACACGGCGCTCGTAATATTGGCCTTTGTTGTGGTGTCCAGACCGAAGCTGCCGGCAATGCGGGGCACTTCACCGGCGGAGAGCATGAGCCCCACGCCCATCAGTGCGTGATCCTTGAACACCATAAGCCCCGCAACGAGGATGGTGGACTGGAGGAAGGCGGTCAGGCACAAGCCGATGACCTGCCGCATCCAGCCCATAAAGCCGTCCAAATAGCCCCGTGGGACACTGAACATATAAAGACTGCCCACCGCAATTTGAATGAGTAAAATGCCCCCGCGTTTCAGATTGGCGAAAAACACCTTCAGCACCGCGTAGCCCATGAGGATCACGCAAAAGAGAAGCATGATGGGGCTGGTGATGATGCCAAGGCCGAAGTGGGAGCTGTTCACCACATCTGCAAGTGTCTGTATCTCGCTGAGTTCGGTGATGATGTCCTGTCCCACCTCACCAATGCTCCGTCCATAGCCGGTAAGCCCCGCGGAAAAGGTACCCTGCAGCGACACGGATAGGGCGTAGAGCCGGACGGGGACAACGGTAAACAGGCTCACCGCCAGAAAGCCCTTGATGATATTCAGGGCAGTCTGCTGTAAATTGCCCCTGCCGGTGGAGTATTCGATACCGCATTCAAAGGCGCAGACCACCACGCTGACCGTAAATAACGCCCACGCAAGGCGGGAGAAAAAGAGGACGATGGCGCTGACCCATTCCAGTTCGAACAGTTCCACGCCCATATTGCCCATGAGGGCAAAGAAGTTGCCGAGAAAGCCCACGATCTGCCCGTAGAACCAATCTACCAACTGATCCAGGACTGTCGCGGCGACAAAGTCCCAAATAAATATTGTTCATTCACCTCCGGAGACACGACAAGGCCGCCGCCCTTTCGGGCGACGGCCTTGTCGCGATAATTGGTATTATGATTTGTGGGAAAAGTTCTCGTATAGGGGGATACCATCCCGCTTGATTTTACGCTCCATTGTCACGCCTTGCGCGCGGCGGAAGAATGTATCGGCACGGTATACGAGTATATCCAAAGACATGGTTTGCAGCGGAAGGAGCGCACGGCGGATCGCCTTGACCGCATCCACCGGACGCATGGAATTTTCCGGGATAATGACGCACAAATCGTAGTCACTATCATCGGTTGGCGTACCATAAGCACGGGAGCCAAAGAGATAAATCGCCTCGGCTTTGACTGTCTCCGTGATAACCCGGCACACCGGCTCCAATTCTTTTTGCAAGGATTCCGTCTTTGCTAAATACTCGTTTTCTGTCGACATATTCATCATCCCAAAACAGTGATCACTTCAAAAGACGGGGATAGTCTGTCGTGCCATTGACGATCGCATAAATGTAAACGGTGTCGCCAATCACTTTGTAGACCGCCACATAGGTTTTTGTCAAAACCAGTTTTCGGTATCCGTTTGCGGCGAGGATCGGGTCCGGATGCGTTTGCCCCATCAGCGGGAAATCTCGCAGACGGTTTATGGCCGTTTTCATTGTACTGTAGATTTTCCGCGCGTAGGGAGTTCCCGCCTCCGTAATATGATACTTTACGATCTCCTCAAAGTCATGTTGAGCGGGAGGAAGATAGACCAGCTTACTTTTCGTAGGCACGGAACAGCCCCTCCATTCTTTCGTCAAGCTCCTCCGGCGTGCAGACAGGCTCTCCGCTCAGTCTGCTGATTTCCGCGGCATAGATCTTGTCGCGGTGTCGGAACATTTTTTCTCGCTCCTCGTATGCTGCCATGCTCATATAAACACCGTCATCTTCACCCTTATTCGTGATGAAGATCGGTTCACCGGATGCCTTTGCCAGCTCGGAGATCTGCGTATACTCATTCCGCAGAGCAGAGGATGGTCTGATTTGCATAGAAAGCCCTCCTTATCAATTTCTTGATAGTATTATATCAAGATAACGCTTTTTATGCAAGCCTATCTTTGTGAGGTGTAAAAGGTGACTTTATAGGCCTACAGCATTCGCCGGCAAAGCAACCATTGTGTCTTATTCGTTGCCTCTGGCAGGAGAGTCCGGATTCGATTTTTCAATTCTTTCTTCACGAATTAGATCCCAATGATATTCCAGATGTATTTCGGCGCGATCAGGCTGAAAATCAGGCAGGCAAAGAGGATGGCGGGGCCGGTCCACTCAAACTGTCCTCTCTGGCGATAATCAAAGTACGCGCCGCCAAGTTTCACAAAGAATGCGATGGCGAGGATCATATCCAATGCAGGGAACACCACCTTCTCCACCACGCTCTTGATCTGCTTGGCCGCCTCCGTCCATGTCTGCTCTACCGCTCCCGCGACATCCCCGCCTGCAGCGAGTGCCGAGGTGCAGCAGAGGGTGGTCAGAAGCAGAAGCGTCAATGTCAGAATAATCATTTTTCTGTATTTCAAGAAATCTCAACCTCCTTAAAATGGGGATGCCGCCCCTTGCGGAGCGGCATCCGTTGTTAGTCCTTAATAACCGGTGCGAGGCAGGGGCTTGCTGGGGGCATAGACACGGGTGACCCAGCGGGAGGTCGCCATGATCCACTGCCCGTTGTAGACGCCGCCCGCATCCGACGTGTTGACGAACTGCGTACCACCGGCGAGCTTTGAAAGCACCTTGCAATCTACGCGGGGCGCCTCTACCTGACGGAAGTTTGAAGGTACGATGCCGAACGCCGCCATGAACTCCGTCACATACTCATTGGAAGCAAGTCCCAGCGCCGCAGGAGAGGCATCCAAGACATAGTTTTTGGATGTACTCAGATTATCCGCCAGCGTGCGCCAGGTATCGCCGCTGAGATTGGTTTTGTACACGATCTTATAATTTCCGGGGGTGTTCCACGTGCCGGTGTAAATGGTCTGGAGCCGAACCGCCTTGACGGGCAAAGTGTCTCTCCAATAAAAAGACTCCAGCGCCGTGGTAGAGTTGTTGGCAATGTCGGCAAAATTGTAGCGGACAAGCTGCCCCGGCATGACCTCCACATAGCCGGTCTTCTTGATTGACACATTCGTTGAGAGGGATTTGTTAGTCATGCTTGCCTTGACGATTTGACCGGCGTACTCGATCTCCACCTCGATGGGCGTCTTATCCAGCCCATAAAACTCCGCCGCCTTGGATTCTACGATTTTGTACCGCGCCAAAGGCAGGAGCTTACTGACCGCCAAGCCGTTTTTATCCGTCTTGATGGTATCCACCAGACGGTTGGTGCGGGCGTTGTAAACTTCAAAGACAGTGTTGGGGATCGGCGTTCCGGCGGGCCAGCCATTCATCGAGTTGTAATCTTCCGAGGTCTTGACGATCTGGATCTGACCAGTGATGGGCGTATTCTTCCACTCGATTTCTGTGGTTTCGCCGGACTTTACATACACGGTCTTTTTCTGCGTGTCGGGAATATATCCCTCATTTTCCAATTCACGCAGATAGTAGCGTCCAGCTGTCAGATTTTCAAAACGGACATAACCTCGGTCATCGCTTGTCTCCTGCGCAATGGGATTGTTGCCGCTGTCGTAGAGAATGAAGGAAACGCCGTAGATGCCCTCGCCGGTGGCCGAATCGACCTTGTGGATCAGGATACCGGAGATAGCTTTGTTGGTCACCGTTTTGGTTGTGGTTTTACCATCCTCCACGGCAAAATAGATGGGGGTATTGTCCAGCTGGAAGCCCTTGCCTGCCTCCGTTTCCACGGCATAGTAGCTGCCGCTTTCCAGCGGCACATACACGCGGCCATCCGTTCCGGTGGTGACGGTGTCCACCAGTCCGCCATCGCTGACACGGCGGATCTCGAAGGTGGTGTTGGGGATGCGCTGGGTTTTGTCCGCCGCATTCACTTTCACCAGTTCCAGCCCACCGATGGGAGCATTATAAAAATAGAGGGACTGCGTGTCATTGGGGTTGACCACCACGGTCTGTGTGCGGGTCGCTTCGTCAATGGTGAAGCCCGGAATCGTCTTGGTTTCCGTTGCTACCACGGTGCCGACGACGCCGGAGATGCGGATCTCACCAGATTTATTGGTGTAATAAATGCCGTTGCTGGACAGTTCGCCGTTGGCGTCGGGAACGAAGCTGCCATCCGCGTAGGTGATCTTAAACTCTACGCCCTCCAGCGGCTCCCCGTTGGGGCCGGAGCTGACCTTGCGGATGATGAGATTTCCGGCAGGCTGGTTCAGAAACTGCAAATGCGCCGTTTCGCCGCTCTTGATGAGCGCGTGCTGGGGGCTGTCATCCAACAGGTAGCCCGTTTTTGCTCTGACTTCACGGGCAATGACCGTCATGCCGGGTTCCAGACCATCCACCAGAATTTCGCCCGCGGCATTGGTGGTGAAGCGGCCGTTGTCATTGCCGAGATAATGGCCGCTGCTGTCGGTCAAAAGGAACTCTACGCCGGAGAGCGGTTCGTGCTTACTGTCATTGCTCAGCTTTGTAATGAGCAGGCTGCCGAGCGGCGCATTGCCAAAGCGGAGCGTCACCACATCCTGATCCTCGCCGGAGATCCACACCGTCTGGGGTTCGCGGTCGATGATGTGATTTCCGTCGCTCTCAATCTCCTGGCAGATATAAGTGCCTTTTTCGAGGTTTGTCACGGTGAACGCTCCGTTGGGTCCGGTCAGATAGGTCCCGATGACTGTACCGCCAGTACCGGAAGTGCCGCCGCCTAAATATCTCAGTTCAAATCGGCAGCCCTCCAGTCCTTTTCCGGTCTTTGCATCGTACTTATACACAACAAGGGCACTGTGAGGAACATTGTCCACGGTCACGGTCTTAGAGGTATTGGCTTCCAGATAGAACTCGGTGACCCCGCTGCCCTGAATGCCGAAGCCCTTTGGAGCGGACTCCTCTACCAGTTTGTACCAGCCACGGTTTACATCGGTGATGGTGATTTTACCGTCGGAGGCCGTTGTGAACACACCGAGGTCGTTGATCTCGCCGGTGGTGGTATTATCCGAGCCATAATAGATATGGAATTTGGCATTGGAGAGAGGATCACCGGTGACGCTGTTTCGCTTCAGGATCGTCAGGGAGGGTTTGACCGCGTTGAAGAAGGTCACCGTTCTGGTGCAGCCTGCTTCCAGATGTACCTCCTGCGGGATCTCAGAGAGAATGACATTGGAAGGCACATTTTTCTCCGTGATGCGATAGCTGCCCACGGGGATGGAATCGAGGAAGATGCGCCCCGCGCTGTCCGTCGTGGCGCTGGTGGAGTAGCTGCCGTCGATCTGCTCAATGAGATAGGTCACGCCCTCGATAGGCTCTCCGGTGGCAATGTTTTTCTTCAAAATTTCGAGTCCCGGCTTTTCATAGTCAACGAAGATGACTTCGGAGGTCTTGCCGGGGCGCAGCGCTACGGTCTGCTCGGTGTGAGACACTACATAAGGCTCCGGCACGGATTCCTCCCGGACGACATACACATCAGCGGGGATGTCTGAAAGGGTTGCCGAACCGTCCGAGCCGGTGGTGACGGAGGTAGAATAGCTGCCGGTCACGGATTTAATGGACAGCACCGTACCGGGGATCGGTGTGCCGGTCTGCGCATCGGTCTTGATGATCTTCATGCTGGGCAGTTCATAGTTCGTAGCGGTAACGGTATACTGCTTGTCTCCATCCGTGGTGTCCACATAGACGCTGAGTGGGGTGGAATCTGCGCAGTAGCCTGCCGGAGCTTCCACTTCTACAAAAGACCATAAGCCTTTCGTCACGTTATTGACTTCGATAATGCCGCCGTTTTTGGTCACATCGCTGCCGACGATCTGACCGTCACGGTAGATGTTGAATTTTGCACCGTCCAGCCCGCGGGTCGTTCCAGCAGCCACCTTTCGCAAGGTAATGTCCGCATCGCCGGCAGGAGGCGTGGGCTTATCCGGCACGGGAGCATCATTCACCACCAGTTTGCGGGGCGCATAGTAATTGAAGAAGCTCTGGCGTCCCTTGACGCTGGACTTTGCCCACACCGCCCATTTTGCGGCTTCATCCTCAACGACAGACGCAATGATGCCTTTGGCGGCGTACTCCTCAATCTGCTTCTGGAATTCCGCATCCTCCTTGGCTTTTTCTTTCAACATCCAGTCGGTGTAGCCCAAGTACATTTCATAGGTATCAGCGTTGGCGTAGCCGCCGCCATCGATGTCACCATCGCCTTCGCCCTTGAAAGACTGGTGATCCCATACATAGGTCTGCGCGGCCATGAACAGGCTGCCGGGGATGTCACCCTTATAGTCCACGATATAGGTCATCATCCACTTGAAGTTTTCAAGCTGCTGGGCGTCCAGCTCACCCATGCCGCTCTGCGCCAGCGCCGTTTTCAGGACAGCGTCTGCGTCCGCGCCGGTGGCAGAGGTATAGGTGTAAGAGTTGAGGAACGATGCCGTACCCCAGCGATAGCCATAGCCGCGATCCATGCAGTAGAGCATTTTGCCTGCCGCCATCGGCGGCTTATAGCTGTACGGCGTACCGTCATGGAGAAGCCGCGTTGTCCAGTAGTTTGTGTTGCTGGTGGGCTTGATGCCGGTTCCGGTGCTGGAAGCGGCAAGTGCAGAAGTCGGAAGCAGCGTCAATAATGTCATAATGACAAGAAACGCCGACATGATCCTTGTTCTAAGTGTTTTCAAGGTTGGTTCCTCCTTATTGTCATTTAGAGATAATGAAGAAGCAGACCGGTTTTTCTCGGTCTGCTTCACGTTGATGTTGTTTGATTTTACTTGGCTGCCGGAGTATCTACCCAACTTATGGAGTAGCCATTCCATAGGAAGAGCTGGACGCAGTACCAGCACGCCTCGCCGCTGTCATTGACTCCTCTTGAAAGTCCCACGCCGGTTTCGGCGTAATTCTTTTCGAGGAGATTGTCCCGGTGTCCACCGGAGAGGTTCCATGACCACACGGCGGCCTCGGATACCGATTTACCCTGCAGCGCCCAATCTGCGATGCGGTGGATATTCTCTCCTACATACGGGCAATCGGTAACAGAGGTGTTTCGTCGTCCATCCGGTCTGGTATGAGAGTAGACACTGCTGGAGGCCATCTCGTCGGCCCGGACCTGCGCCGCCTGCATGAGCTTGTCGTTGACGCGCAGCGCGGCAGCACCATTTTCGCGCCGCAGCGCATTGGTGCGGTCAATGATGTCCTGCTTTGCAGCGGCAACGTCTGTCTGCGCAGGCTGCTCTACAGGCTTTGTCGTAGTGGACTTTACCGGTGCTTCACCAGTGTAAGGCTTGTCCGACTCGACCTGCACGCATTTGCTATCGCTGTCCCAGTAGATATTGAAGCCGACCGCTCTGCCGATGTCGCGCAGCATAACATAGTTATTTCCGTTGATGTTGTACGCCGTCAGGCGGACTTCCTGCCCGTCTACAAGGATGCGGTTGGTGGAAAGCGTCGCTTTCAGCGATTCCACCGCCTGCGCCGCAGGAGCACTCAACGAAAGCCCCAGCACAAGGCCGCAGAGGACGAGTCCGGTATTCTTCGCTCTGTTCATTGTTCTGCCTCCATTCTAAATGTGTGTGGAAATCCTTCTCGCAGCTTCACCATATCACAGGCGATGGGCAGAAGTCGAACAGAACCGATCCGGCAAAACGGAGAAAAAATCAAGTTTCCACTGCGGTGACGCACCAGCGCTGGTCGCGCTGATTGCGAACGCAGGTGTAAAGCGTCAGCAGGTTTTCACTTGCGTCCGCAAGACCGCTGCGGTCTGTCTCGCTGACCTTGCTGACGTCCGTCACCTTATAGGTGCGCGTCCCCAGCTTGGTCGTCAGGGTGATCTTGTCCCCGATGTTCAGCGTGTGGATCTGCCCGAAGTAGCTGTTGGCGCCGCGGTTGTGGGCGGCGAGGCAGACATTGCCCTCCCAGATGGAGGTATCTTCAAAATGCCCAACGCCTTTGGCGAGCGTCTTGCTGTCCGTGCCCTGATAGATCCTCACGCTCAGACCCAGCGTGGGGATCTCGATCTTGCCGAGGGAACCGTTTATGTAGTAGAGCTCACTCGTCACATCTGTGAACAGCACAGCGGGCTGATAGCCGTTGCCGCTGCTCACCGTACTCCCTGGGGTAACCACATCGCCGTTGCCGCTGATCACGGCGCCAGCCGTGGGAAGGGTGCGCGGCGCAAGATTCGGCGTCAGGTATTCGCCGGTATGCAGCGCATTCATGCTCTCCGAGCCAAAGACGGGCGGAATGAGCGCTGCGTTCTTGCTCACATCTTCGTTGCGCATGGCGCCGCCATCCGCCGTGTGAATGACATCGATGGAGGTATTCCTGCCGAAGTCGTAATCGTCCGGCGCATCGATACTGTATTCCAGCGCATACGCCGGAGCCGCCAGAGCTGCTGTCATGCAAAGGCTCAGGCAAAGGGTGATGATCTTTTTCATTCTTCTGTCTCCTCCTCATCTGCATTTTCTCTTTTGCGTTTTACCAGCAGTGCGCCGCCGACGCCCGCGCCTGCCGCGGCCACGACTCCGATGGGGATGAGCACATAGGACCAGCGGAGCGAGGACATTGCGCCGGCGGTTTTTGCAGGCTCTGCGGGCTGGATAGGCACGCCTTCGAAAATGGCAACATAGCGAACGCGATTTAATGCGATGCGGCTCACCGTGCCGGTATAGTCCGCCGTGACGGTGTAACCCTTGACGTAGCTGCTGGTGGTGCTGCCGGTGTAGGTGGCGACGGCGGTATAGCGGTCTGCCACGGCATAACCGTCCATGTTGGCGGTATTGTCGGTCTGCCACTGAATGTCGGAGAGCGTCAGGTTTTTGCCGCCGTCCTCAATGCTCTTGGGGATGTACTGTGTATCCTGCTCGGCAAGATTGGGATAGCTGCGCTTGACGGAAAGCTGCTTTGTAGAACTGCCGTAGCCAGACGGCTCGACCTGCACGGTGTCAAGTCGGAGTGTCAGGGTTCCCATAAGCCCATCGTCCGTGATGAACTCACGCTCCTGCGGCAGCAGCGCCAGCACGGATTCCATATCCTTTTTGGCGCTCTCGATAGAAACATGCTCCGTATGCTGGCGGCTCTCGTTTTCCGGAAGCTCCTGCTTCAGAAGATCCGTCAGGGTGTACTGAAAGCCGTCCTGCCGAAAGTCCGAGCGGGGAATGCCCGCAGGATCGTCTTCCGGACTCAGATCATAGATTTTCTTCAGTTCTGTGCCATCGTCGTTTCGGACGATGGAGGTGGGATAGCAGACCTTGGCGTCCGGTACCGCGGGTTCAAAGTCCGCCGCCAGCGCAGTGGGCGTCAGTGCCAAAGTCAGGCACAACGCCGCAGCGCAGAGAGATAGCATTCGTTTCATTTTGTGTTCCTCTTTTCTTTATTTTTATAGTGATTTTTCGTCTGTTCCAGCAGAAGGTCATATTCCCAAGGCTCCAGCTCTAAGGAGAGGTAGGCACCGTCTTTCGACATACCGTCTACCCGGTAGCGCAACACCAGAGGAAGCTGCCTCTGCTTTTTCACATCCTGGGGTGAGAGCCAACCAGCGCCTTCTACAAAAACAGTGCGAATGGCGGAATCATAGTTTCCTTCATAGCCCTGCCAGAGAAGCGCCTCCCGCAGCTCTTCCCGCAGCTTTCTGCGATGGGGAACGGGAACCAAACGCTCCGGCTCCAACAGGAAACGGGGATGCAGGACTTCTAAGCAAACGTCCAGCGCATTTTTCAAAGCAGCATTCTTTTTCGTCAAGCCGCTGCGCCGGTAATCTGCCGCCAGAACGTCCTCACCCTGGGCATCGCCAAGGAAAAGGCGTACACAGCGGATGAGTTCATAAGCGTGGGCGTCATCCGCCATGCCAAGCACGCGGACCCCGTCCATAGGGAGCGTCCGGTAATGGGTAATGGCCTCCGCCAGTGCGGAGAACTGTCTCACATCCCAGCCGGGTCTTCCGGGGCGGAGATCGTCCACGGTGTAATAGGTCATGCACATTCAGACATCCTCCTCACTTCATATTCATGCCGCCCATAGTGGGGGCATTGGTCTGCTCCTGTGCGTTCAGCTCTGCCAGCTTCGGCTTTGCCCATTCCGGAAGAAACTTGTCATGCAGTACGCCAATGAAATCCTCCCGGTTCCATCTGGCTGTTTCTCCGTCCGAGAGGCAGGTGGCAAAGACTGCTCGACCACTGGAATGAGGCGCGCATCCAAAGCCGCTCCGAGCATACAGAAGTTGGTAATCCTGCCCCCAATACTGCTCCTGCAGTGCCTCCGGCGACAGCACCAGCACCTTGCCGGTGAAGTCCTGCTCCGCGCGGTCACCGACGCAATGCTCCGCGCCGAACAGATTCAGCGCCTGCACTGCCTTGCGGTAGAAAGTGACGAAGCCATCCAGCACAGCCGGATGGCTTCGGACAACAAAGTCGCTGTTGTGGTTGATGTCTTTGGGGATGCAGGCGCACTCCACCCACTGCTTGTTGGCATGGCCGAAGCGCCCGTCCCACTTGAGTTCGTGCAAAGTGTTGGCAAGCACCCACGCGGTGCGCTTGTAGCCGTATTCGTCCAGCACCGGCGTGATGCAGTTCTTGTCCAGATGCATTCCGTCGAAATTCTGACGGATGGTGTCCTCGATGGCGTTGCGGCAGGCGATGTTCGCCTTGTGGCTCTCCCGCCAGAGGGAAAGCTCGTTCCGATCTCTCGCCTCGGCAGAGGAATAGGGGTAGAGATAGGTGTCATTCATTCTGAGATTTCCTCCTTTTCCAGCAGGCGGCATACGCCCTCCATCCGCACACCGGAATCCTCCAGCATGGTGCGGACATCATCGTCCAGATCGTCGATGAGCACATCTGCGGCGGTTTTCTCCGCTGCCTGCACGATGACTCTGCCCTCCTCTACAAAGGACTCCAGCGCGGCAGTGGGCGAGATCCCCGCCTCCGCCAGCTGGCAGGGCGGAATTTCAAGGCCGGAGCAGTGAGGTTCGTGTTCACAGGTGCCGCACGCCGTTTCCGTCATTCCGGTCTCCATTGCCATCTGGCTTCGCTCCGCCAGACGGGAGATCAGCTGCGGCGCAACGGTAGAGATGAGAGAAATGGTTTTCAGCAGCTCCGCCACGGTAGGGTCTCCCGGCAGCAGCAGGATACAGCCGCTGTCGGTATGGAGGATCAGGTCGCTGACGCCTGCAAGTCCGGAGAGCTGCAAAGCGGCGCGGGGAATAGAAAGAGTTTTATTGTTAGGATCATGGTTCAAATTGAATTTCATGCTGTTTTCCTCCTCGGTGGATGTTTTGGGATATGGACCAGCTTCAGCTCCCATTCGCCCAGAGGCTCGTCGAAGAGGTTTAGCTGGTGGGTCATGTAGGGACGCGGATCGAAGTTGGTGATGATGAGTTCGCCGAAGGACGAGCCCTTTTTCTGAGAGAGCGGATTGCTGCGCTGGAAGGATAAGATGTACCAATCCTGATAGAGCTTTCGGATAAAGGGGCAGTCGTTGTAGGAGAGGACGACATAGCCTTCGCAGCCGGACAGTATTTGCCAGAGCCGGACATGGAATCTTCGGAAACGTCCCAACTTTCCGGCGATCCGATAAAGACGCTCTGTTTTGACATAGGGTGGATCGGCATAGATAAGGCCTTCTTTTCGGTCCCGCTCCCGAATGAGCTGCAAGGCGTTTTTGTTCTCCAGTGGCACGTCCTTCAGTCGTGCGGACACTGGCGGAAACATTTTCAGAAGATGTTCCACATCCATTCCCTTAACGCCGAAAGATGTGACCGTTGCGCTGAAACTGCCGCGAATAGCAAGGTAATACGCTGCCGCTCGCTTCACATCGAAAAGAGCCAGCCGTTCCTGAAAGATGGGGAGCAGTTCTCCTGCCTGCTCCTCCGTAAAGCAGGAGCGATCTCCCAGACACTCGATCTCCGCCTGCACATTTTGAAAGTAGACCTCCTTATGGGCAACAAAGTCGCGGTAATACTCGAAGAGCTTGCGGCCGTGGATGGGCAGGAATTTCAGCTCCCGCAGCAGAACATTGGAGCGTTCCTTGATGCAGGAATACAGGTTCACCAGCTCGGCATCCAAATCGTTATAAATGTCCAATCGGTTTGGGTCCGGCGGCAGCGCGAGCAGCACTGCGCCACTGCCGCCAAACGGCTCTACATACTGCTTCAGCTTAGGCGGGAAAAGCTGAAGGATGTAGGGCGCGATCTTCTCTTTGCCGCCGATCCAGGGAAAGGGCGGCTTAGCCATGTCCGGCCTCCTTTTCTTCCTGATTGCACCTTATCCCGTCAGCACGGTTTTCCCGTTCAAAGCGAAACTTCCTGCAATGTGCCAGCAGTTGTTCATCGCGCATGTTTTCTCCTTTCCGGGGTGATTTCCCGAAAAAGGGCATAAAAAAGAAGGGGCCGATCCCCTTTCGGAAAATCGGCCCCTAAAATGATTTTTAATGGCTTCTGCGTGTCAAGATGGTATTACTTCATTTTCATCTCCATTTCCTGGGATTGTTGGACAGGTGACAGCATGGGCTGATAGTCCGCGCGATGCAGCAGGCCGTAGGGTGAAAGCACTGCATTGTCCTCCTTGATGATGTCGCAGCCGTAGGCGTAGAGGTTTACATGGGAAATCAGCAATTCCACCGAGTGGTCATCCGTCATGAAGTGAAGCTGGTCTACGGCTGTTTCCTGCGGGGAGCTCAGCTCCGGCGTGAGGATATAATCGTCCAGATGCTCTGCCAGAAGGATAGCTGTCCCGATGTCCTGCACCTCGAACTGCTCCAGCAATGCTTTCAGCTTTGGGAGCTGCACCTGCCGGACAGGGATATCCTTCACTGCTTTGGCAAACTCGTTGAAGGCTTCTATCTCCATGGGCAGGTCGGCAAATATGGCTGCGTTGGGGATGATGCCATCATAGTCAAGCACAACGGTATTTTCCCATTGCAGCGTACCCAGCCGCTCCTGCGCATCCTCCAGTTCTTTCTCCGAGGCGGGAAGCTCCAGCGTCACCGTGCGCTCATCGCCAATGTCGGGATGCAGTCCAAGCGTGAGTCGGAAGAGGTATTCCGGCTTTTCCGGCAGTTCCTTTGGGCAGGGTGGCACGGTTGTTAGCTCACCGTCCCGCAGTACATACAGACTGTCCACAAAAACGCCGTTTTCACTGCACCGCATCATTCTTCCAATGCCGGCGAAGTCCAGCATCTCGAATACCTCGTTGGATATGCCGTCCAGTTCGGGGATAAATTCATTTTCCGCGTAGAAGCGGCCAAGCTGGGCGTCATCCGCGGCCTCCACAACATGATAGCAGTCGGTTTTTGCGCTGACCGCCAGATCCCGCAGATCCTGCAGCGTGATGACGCCGCCGTTGGCGTTTACTTTTCTCTGCACCTCTATGGAAAACAATCCCTCAAAGGCAACCTCCTGCACCTCGTCCAGCGCCGACAGCAGCGCGGCAAGGTCGTTCAGTTCGTTGAGGCTGATGTCCAACCCGTCCAAATGGGGCGAGAGATACTCAAAGGCATCGTAGTCTTCAATCTCCATGTACAGGATGTCATCTGTCTGAAGGCGTACCTTGTCCAGCGCGTCCCACAGTTCCCACAGTGAGGCAGGCAAGTCCAGCTTGGCATACGCCTCGTTGTTGGGTACGTCTTCTTTCGCAAGATATACCTCGAATATCTTCTTACCCAAGGGTCATCCCTCCCATTTTCATCCCGTTCTGCTCATAGACTTTCGGGTCCGCACCGGGGATGTTCCAGCCGTGCATACTGCCGCACTCCATTGCCAGCCGCTGCTCCCGCGTCACCCCAAGACGCTCATTGTTATAGTCCGCCAGCTCACGATTATGCGTGGGATCGTCCGTGTTCCAATCACTGTGGTAGTAGCCGCTCTCACCGCGCTTGATGCAGATGAGCTCGCCGGTACCGGGGAGCGTGGAGAAGCACAGTTCCGGCAGTCCCTCCGCCAGCTTGGGGGAGAAAAGCTCCTGTTCCGTCTGGATACTCCACTCGTCCGAATTCCAAAAGTGGACATACAATTCGCCGCCGTCATCCACGGAGATCTCCCGCTGCTCAAAGCCCTCGCCCCAGCCGTCCGAGGCCTGTCCAGTGAGGTATTCCTTTAAGGTTTCCAGCTCCGTGTCCGACAATTCCCCGGCGACACGGCATTCCGCCACGCCCCAGAGCTGCCGGTCACGTTCCTCTACGGTGAAGACGGCGGAGCGCACCTTGCGGTCAACGCTGTCGGCTTCATCATACCAATGCATGATGCCGCGCTCGGTTTCCTCCGGCATCCGATTTTTCACCAGCGCCGCCGTGATCTGATCCTGATAGCCGCGCAGCTCACCGCCCTCCAGCAATGTGCTGCTGTCATCGAAATCGCCGTACTCGTTCCGCTCATAGAGATCAGCGGTCAGGGGCATATACAGCTTGAGGGTGGTCAGCTTGGGCGGCAGCACGGTGAAGCTGTCCTCGCCGGGGGCGAGCGGCAGCGTGCGGCCATTGTCCCACTTCATAAAAATTTGTCCTTTATCGTCCACGAAGTCCACCTCGCCCTCCGTGCCGGGAAGAATGGGATGATAAGGGTCCTCCATCGAATTAAGCCGGATGCGGGTGCCGGGGGGATACTGCTCCTTGATAAAATTCACCATTTTTCTGTCCATCACTTTATACCTCCCATTGTCATGCCCTGATCGGGCATTTTTTGATATTCCTCCAACTGACGGGGATTTTCCTCGCCATAAAGGTCAAAGACGATATCGTCCACCTGCTTGCGGACGCTGGGATCGTCGGCTAACACTTCGTAACGGAAGCCTGTGGTCGGGCGGTACGGCAATTCCTCTCGGACGCATTTGAGAAAGGCTTCGGCATCGGTAAACTCCTGTGTATCGCCATTGGCATAGGTAACGCGGCCCACCAGGGGCTTGTCCCGCGCCATGTTCTGCCGTTGGACAGCTAAATCGTAAGCGGTGAGGTAACCATTGTAATCTCCAGGGGACGGGTTGCAGCGCAGGCAGTAGCGGTAGCGCTCCGTTTCCACGATGTAGCCGTAGTTCTGTACATAGCCGCCGTCGATTTTCCCGCCGTGGTCATAGCAAAAACGCTCCATAGCGAAGCGGCTTTTCAGCACATCTTCACGGAGCTTACCAACGATCTGCTGCAACTCCGCTTTGAACGCGGGGCTGTTCAGTTCCTCCGGGCCACGGGGCCACCAGGTATGCCAGAACTCGTTTCCGTTGCGCCCGAAGTCCATGCGGACACAGCCGACAGCGCCAAGGCGCTTATTTTCTTCGGGGTGCTGGGCATAAAATAAGCCCGCCTCCTCCGGGCGGGCAGGTCGGATATGAAATTTCATGTTCTCTGCGGGATAGGGGAGCTGATGTGCTTCGCAGAACTCGCGGAGCGTCATGTCGCCTTCATCGAGAAAACCGAGCTCATCCCGCACATCCAGCCGCCCGGACTTAGGCATCGCCAGCTTTTCCGGCATCAGCACCGAGCCTGCGTGGTTGACCACAACATTTTCTTCCATGTAACACAGCTCGCCGGGATCATCGTCAGAGCCGCGAATGTCATAGCAGTACCAGCCCTTCGGCACGGTATCGCGGGCGATACGCCCGTTGGTGAACAGCGCGGGCTTATCAAATACTTCAATGTGCTGGAATTCCTCTGTTCTTGCGTTTACAGCCATTAGTCTTCCTTCCTTTCCTTTTTGGTAACGGCAAACATACTACACATCTGCTGCAAAGTCTACCGAAACATTTGCTGCCCCTGCCGCTGCTCCGGAAACGGCGGGTCCAAGCGCCGCAGCAGGCCGAACTCTGTTTTTGTCACGCAGTCGTTTTCCATGCAGTCCTGACCGTGTTTCTCAAAATCCATGTAGCCCTCCAGCTCGTAGATGGCTTCATCATCCAGCCCCAGCGTTTCCTGCAATCGCTGCTGACCGTAACCATAAGCACCCTCCGTGATGCGCTGATAGTTGTCCAGATTTCGCAGGAGTTCACAGGCTCCGCGCAGCGTATCCGGCCGCTCGGCCTCCAGCACGGCGGCGTAGGTCAGGAGCATCCCGTCCTTCTGCCAGATGCCCTCCAAGGCTTCCGCAAAATCGTTGTAATCCTCCACGGCGGGGCAATCCGTGTCGCAGATCAGCTCCCCGATGTAAGGCACCTTGAAACGAATATCACAGAGCAGGGCATCCGCGAAAACATCAATATCAAGATAATTTTTCACCGCGTCGAGGTAGTCCTCGTCAGCGGGGAGGACGAGGGTGTAGTCCGGCTTTCCATCGACGCGCAGCGTCATGCGGAGCATTTCATCCCTGCTCTCATCCCGCCAAGGCTCTGCCGGCGAAAGATAGCTGCGGTCGATCCCCATATCCGGCGTCAGCAAGCTGCGGGCGTTGGGGACAAAAGCGCTGTACCGGGCGTAGTTATACCCCTGTGGGTCAACAAGGAAACCGTCCTTTCCCTCCGCGTCGAGGATGAGCAGGCAGTGCCTGGCATCCTCATCGTGCCGGATGGCGTTTTTATTCTCTGCGATGAAATCATAATCAGCCAGCAGTGCGCGGCTGAACAGCCGGAACCGTGGGCTTGGCAGCTCGATGACCTTATCCACGGCACAGGGGTCTGCCTCACACCCGGTCTGCTTACACTTCAGTTCCGCCCGAATGATCATCGTGAAAGCCCTCCCATCTCCATGTGGCTGCTCTGGCTTCCGTTCATCACTTCCTCCATGCTGTAATAGCCCTTGTAGGCAACATAGCCCCGGTCGGTGAACATCCCGTCCTCCTCATTCATGCGCTCCGTGCCGTACTTTTCATAGTCGTAAAAAGCATCGAGGTTTTCGTCATACTCGAAGTGACCGGACTGGCGGATCATGTACTTGCCGTACTCCTGCGGCGTATGCGCACCGGGGGCGAAGTCAAAGAGGTCAAGGCTTTCTGCAAGGTTTTTGATCTGTGCCGCGGACTTTGGCTCTGCCAGCATGACCACAGCGCCCAGCTTTTCCATATCCGCATTTGACAACCCATCCGTCGCCTCTGCCAGTTCGTTGAGGTCGGAGAGCGTTTCGCGCTCCATATCCAACAGGACATCCACCTCATTGGGGAGCTGGCTGTCCTCCAGCCGCAGGCGGACATCGGCGGGATCTGTGATGCCCCCGCGAAGGAGGGCGCGGTCGATCTCCTCCTGCACCATGGGGAGGAACAGCCATGTGATATGCTCTGTGTCCTCCGGCTCGCTTTTGGAGGTCACCGCAACCGTGATGGCATTCGGCTCATAGTAATAGCAAGGGAAGAACCGGCCGTCATAGATTTGCTCTAACTTCATGCCGTTGTCGTAGACCACGCCGTAGGGCGTGATCGTGCCGCTGCCGCTTTCAATGAGCCGCTGTGCCAATTCCTCGCCGTCCAGCGCGTTCAGTTCATCCACACTTGCGCTGCCGCCGTGCAGGTTCATGTAATGGTCGCGGCCGATGGCGGCGAGGTCGGAAAAGTCAGTGATGACCGTGGCTTGCTGGCAGCAGAAGGTCAGGTTGATGAGATCCTTCAGTTCAAAAAGCTCCAGCTTGTGGGCCATGGCCTGAAACTGCGCGGCCTCGCCGGTGTCGAAGCTTTCCAGCCGTTTGGCGAGGTAATTCAGCTCCTCCACGTTGACCGTGAGCATTTCCACTCGCTTGAGAACAGTATAGAAGCTGTCGATCTCCTCCACCTTGCAGTCGGCCTTGACCGCATCGCCGATCTCCAACGCCTTCAGCAGTTCCATGCAGTATGTGTACTGGTCATGCGGAATGGGGAACGGGATGGTCGCCACACCGTATTCCGGGTGGTTGGGACTACTCAAAACTGCGCTCATCATGATCATTGTCCTCCTTTTTTTCGTTGATCTCGTTCATTCGGCTCCGCAGGCAGGTTCCGTCCGCGCCCCAGCAGAGAAAACCGTGGCGGGGATAGGGGCAGTCCTTGCACTCCGGGGAATGGCTGCAAACAGGCTCCGGCAGCGGCTCCTGCTGAAAGCCGGGGATATGCGGAAGAATGAGTTTGAAGTGGATCGTGCCATGAATTTCCATCATCTTTTCCTCCTAAAATAAAAAATGCCGGACATTTCTGTCCGGCCCGCGTGGATACCTATTTCATTGTCATGCCGCTCTGTTCCGGCGCGTCTCGCTGCCGCAGAGCATCCGTGGGCAGCAGTCCGCCGACCTGCTCCATCAACTCCGCCAGTTCCCGATCCCGTCCAAATGAAAGGCTTTCGTCCTGCTCGCGGACGAACGCCAGCGCGCGGTAGATCTCCGCAAGCTGCTCCGGCTCAAAAAGGGCGTCTTTTTGAACAAGCCCGCCGCGCACGGTGAAGTCGCGTTTGGCGGCGTCATAGTCATCCTGAAAATAATGTCCGTGATGGACGCCTTTGCGGTCGAAGTCCCACTCCCAAGTCACGAATTGGACGCCGCGTTCGGTGGGGTGGCCCGCCAGCACTGCGTCACCGAAGTCCGCGAGGATACGGTAGTCACCGGTGAGATTGGTCGCCTTGAGCTGAGGTGCGTATTCCAGAATCGCCATGTATTCCAAAGTCATTTTAGCGGTGTCGATCACCACCTGCAAAGCGTCCTGCGCTCGGATACTGTCCACGTTCTCCTGGCGGTACAGCACGCTGCCCTTGCCGGTGATGCGGCAGAGGCGCCCTTTTTCCCAGCAGACGGGCAGGTGGTGATCCTCGATCGGTTCTACCGTAAAACCGTTCTGCCGCAGCCGAATGGCGGTTTCTTCAAGGAAACGGAGCTGTGCGGGTTCGTTCTGATCGTTCATTGTGAAGTCCTCCTCGTAAGCAAAAAAATAGGCCGGAACATCCTAAAAATGCTCCGGCCGGTTGATATATTAAGTTGTGAAATGAAAAAGGGCGCCTATTTGATGGCTTCGACGAAACCAACAAACAGACACCTGAAAGATCGTATGAAATTTTGAGGAAAAATCGCTCTATTCTGCGCCCGCAAAAAGGGCGCTTCTCAGGATTTTACCTTTGAATCTGTGAAAGGGGGAGTTCGAATCTCCCCAGTTACCAAAATAACGCGAAAATATCTTTTTTTCTGAGTGCGGAATTTGAAAGAAAAAAAGGTGGCAACCCTTTGGTATTCTAAGCGTTGCGCTTAAAATATCCGAATTGTTGCCACCTTATGGTACGCCCGACTGGATTCGAACCAGCGGCCT